>Ga0316613_10001467_pt1 | contig 16130 bp, 14 predicted proteins | sample OWC_soil_day10_C_2_FD_207647 | JGI IMG/M metagenome (GOLD analysis project Ga0316613, IMG submission 207647) | Wetland soil microbial communities from Old Woman Creek delta, Ohio, United States - OWC_soil_day10_CT_b | ecosystem: Environmental > Terrestrial > Soil > Wetlands | place: USA: Ohio...
CATTTGTTATCATGATCTTAATGAATTATTGGTCTAATGTACAGAAAAGAGTGAATACTGCTGGCTGGGTGAAATAGGGGGATTGTGTATGTCTATTTATGTAGATATTAAAAAATCATTAGGCAGATTTTCGCTTGATGTGCAAGTGGAAGCAGAAAATGAAATTCTCGGTTTATTAGGAGCATCGGGGTGTGGTAAAAGCATGACGCTCAAGTGCATTGCCGGTATTGTTAAACCGGATTACGGAAAAATCGTGGTAAATGACCGTGTGCTATTTGATTCAGAAAAAAAGATCAATCTAACACCACAAGAGCGTAAAACTGGCTATTTATTTCAAAATTATGCACTTTTCCCCCATATGACGGTTGAAGAAAATATTGCTGTTGGAATCAGACGCCCTAAGAGTGAACAAGAGAAGATCGTTAAGGAAAAAATAGCGACTTTTTATCTTGATGGTTTGGAAAAACGTTATCCAGGACAAATTTCTGGAGGGCAACAACAACGTGTTGCTTTGGCAAGAATTTTTGCCTCTGAACCTGATATTATCATGCTTGACGAGCCATTTTCTGCTTTAGATAATCACTTAAAATGGCAAATGGAGCTAGAAACGATGAAGGTTTTGGAAAACTATAAAGGGACAATTCTATTTGTATCGCATAGCCGTGACGAAGTGTACCGTCTTTGTGATCGAACAGCAGTGATTAGCGACGGAAAATTAGAAGTAGTTTGCGATAAAAAAGAAATGTTTAACAGTCCTAAAACTTTAGCAGCTTCAAGATTAACAGGCTGTAAAAATCATTCTAGAGCAGAAAAAATCGGAGACTATAAGCTAAGGGCAATCGATTGGAATTGTACATTAACTAGTTCAATTCAAGTTCCAGATGATATAAAACATGTGGGAATACGTGCCCATTACTTAGAAGTATGTTCAAATCCTGATGAAACCAATCAATTGAACTGTGAAATTGAACGGGTGATTGAAGATACCTTCAGTATGATAATTATCGTTAGAAATCAGAGTCAAACTGGAATTGGCAGTGAAATTGTTTGGCAAGTAGAAAAAAATCAGTGGCAAGACCTAAATAGTAGACAACAAAATTTGCTACTACGCATTCCAGAAAACAAACTATTATTTTTAAACTAAAGATATAAAATTTTAAGTATAGCAATCAACGAAAATATTGCTATGCTTAAAATTATTTAGAGAATTTTCAATATATTTAAAAAGGTTTTTACAAATAAAAGTAGAATTATTTATCAAATTGATATTTTTGCTTACAACTTTATTGAAAATAGTATAGGGGGAGATTAGGTGAGCTACATTCCGGCTAACTCTAACAATGATGAACTATTTGGTGATGATAAGAAGCAAGTATTATTAAAAGATCAATGGAATGGTGTGCAACAATGTAAGAAAGAATTTTTGAAGGGCGGCAGTGTGGACACACAAAGATATCCTTATATGAAGCCAGAAGTAATTGAGTCGTGGATGCGATCGCGTGATTTTGGCGTTAACCCCGATACGGTAGAGGAAAAGACAAACTTAAACGAAGAATTTATCGGTAAAACTTTAGAGGAGCATAAGTTACTCATTGATGTCACAAAATCGACGATAGAACCATTTAAAGAAATGATTTTAGCTTGTGGTCATATCTTTTATTTGTTGAATGAACAAGGCTTTATTTTATGGGATGAGGGAAATCGTGATGAATTTCCGCAATTGTTCGGTTGTAAAAGCAGAATGGGGATTTTGTCGAATGAAAATTCGGCAGGAACTACGGCACATGAGCTATGTATACGTTTAAAAAGACCGGTACAGTTAATTGGACCGGAGCATTACTGTGTGGCATTTCAGGATAGTATTGCCTCTGCCGTTCCCATCAAGGAGGATGAAGAGGGCAATTTATTAGGAGTGTTACTGCTGCTCAGTCAACCATTGAAAAACCCGATCAAGGAAGAAAATCTTAAAAATGAATGTCGTTATAGTTTGAAGTTGATTGCATCGATTGCTGTTGCGATTGAGACACAGTATAAGCTGGAAAAAACGTTTCGTAAATCTGCTAGTGACAGTAACAAGGTAAATAAAATCAATGACCACTCTAGCGATAAAAATGAACGAAAGATGATTCATCATTTACTAGATACGACAATGGACTTTATTGATGAAGGTGTTGCAATTATTAATCCAGATGGAAAAATCGTGCATGTGAATAAAAAATGTTTACACATTTTAAAACGACAGCCTGAAGAAATAATCGATAAAAATATTAATATTAGTCAATACATCGGGAACAATTTTGATATGACTAGTATGGTTGAAAAGAGTGCGAAAGCAAAGCAAGAGGAATGTATTTCGGTAATCTTGGATAGAAAAACTTATAAAGTACGTATTCGAGCCGTGTTCAATCAGCAGGCAAAAAACGTGGATGTTATGATTTTACGGTTTAGTTTGGCCGAAAAAACAGAAACTACGGCTGTGAGCTTGGCAAAGCATACGTTTGCTGATATTATCGGCGAGAGTAAAGAATTAAAAAAGGTAGTCACGCTTGCTGAACGTTTTGCAAAGACGCATGAAAATATTCTGTTGATTGGTGAAAGTGGTACTGGCAAAGAGGTTTTTGCCCAAGCCATTCATAATGTTTATCGACCAGACGGTCCGTTTGTAGCAGTAAATTGCGCCGCTTTACCGAGAGAACTCATTGAAAGTGAACTGTTTGGCTATGAAGGCGGCAGTTTCACTGGAGCAGAACGTAATGGTAGAGTGGGGAAAATTGAATTTGCCAATGGTGGGACACTGTTTCTTGATGAAATTGGTGATATGCCACTTGATATACAGGCTGTTTTGCTAAGAACAATTGAAGATAAACAAGTAATGCGAATTGGTGGAAATCGCTATAAAAAGGTTGAATTTAGGTTGATTGCTGCTACAAACAAAGATCTTTATAGTTTAGCAAGAGAACATCAGTTTCGCGAAGATCTATTTTTCCGGCTCTCTGTTTTGAATCTTACCATACCTCCTTTACGTGAACGGGGTAAAGATATTGAATTGATGAGTAAATATTTTATTGAGAAATATTGCAGTAAGCAAGGGGCGATTATCCCACAAATAAGCGCAGCGGCACAGAAAAATATTAATGAATATGAGTGGTATGGTAATGTAAGACAATTGCAAAATGCGATGATTTACGCTGTCAATACAGTACAGGATGGTTGTATTAATATTGAAAATTTACCTAGCTATATTGTTTCGGAAAAGTGTTCAATCAAAGTGGATGAAAACACCAGCAATGAAATGCTGTATTTGAAAAATCTTGAAAAAGTAGCGATTGAAACAGCTTTACTAAGAGCAAATAACTATATGCCAAATGCAGCTGAGATATTGGGCATAAGTCGGTCAACCTTATATAGAAAATTAAAAGAATATAATATAGAGATATAAATGGAAAATAAAAACACCATTACCAATAAGTCTAGGTAACGTAGGAAAACTAGACGTATGGGTAGTGGTGTTTTTGTATTGTCCTAAAATGACATCGGATTACAAAATAGGATTATGATAAGATTATACGGTTTATATGGGGTATGCATCGTTTGGAAGCTTGGTCGTATCTCAAAACGAAATTGAAAAAATGCAGTAGATGAAAGGGTGAAAAATTCAAAGCCCTTATGAAATAAGAGAGTATTCAAAAAATTATCTCTTGGCATAGAACTTGCAACTGTAATAGATAGGTAGCAGAGAGAGTCTACCATTAGCCGAATGAGATACTTGATGACAGTGGATTCAAAATGAAGAACAAGGCATTATTAGTAATTTAATTCGGCCGCTTAATAGGGGTGCTTATATGCATGCCTGAGTAAAAACATACATGTTGAAAGGATTGGTGAAACAATGAAAAAAGAATGGCAGGAACAACTAGAAGATGGAACCCGTATTGTTCGTACATGTGGTTGGTCACCACCAGGGGATCATCCTGCTGGATGCGGAATGAAATTACACATTAAAGATGGTAAATTAGTAAAAGTTGAAGGGGATCCTGAACATCCAATTAGCCAAGGCAGACTTTGTGTACGCTGTCTGTCACTTCCTGACTATGTATACCATCCTGATCGTATTACTCATCCAATGAAGCGGGTGGGTAAACACGGCGAAAACAAATGGGAACAAATTACTTGGGATGAAGCGTGGGATATCATTGTTAGTAAAGTAAAACATTATCAAAAGAATTATGGTAATGAATCTATTGTTGTATTTGGTGGTACAGGTCGGGAAGCTTGCTTGTATTACTATCCACTTGGATTCTCATCCTTACAAACACCTAACGTTTGTTATCCATTGAGCGGCTGGTCTTGTTATGGACCTCGTTGTGCAATTACTGACTATATTTTAGGTGCTGGTTACCCTGAAATTGATTTTGCTGGTAACTTCCCTGATCGTTACGACAATCCGAATTATAAATTGCCGAAATACATTATGCTTTGGGGCAAAATGCCATTAGCATCTAATCCAGATGGCTTCTATGGTCATTCCCTCATCGATATGATGAAACGTGGTACAAAAATTATCTTAATTGATCCTCGTATGAACTGGATGGCTACAAGAGCCGAACATTGGTGTCAACTAAGACCTGGTACAGATACTGCGTTAGCACTTGGTCTGTTAAATGTTATCATTAATGAAAACTTATATGATCATGAATTTGTTGAACAATGGTGCTACGGCTTTGACGAATTGAAGGAACGTGTGCAAGAATATCCAGTAGATAAAGTAGCTGAAATAACAGGCGTTTCAGCAGAAAAAATCACGGAAGTTGCTAGAGTTTTTGCTACGGCTAAACCTAGTGCAATTCAATGGGGCCTGGCAGTAGATGAAAATCCTAATGGTGTACAACTTGGTCATGCGATTTTATCTATCGTTGCAATTACTGGTAATCTTGACGTACCTGGTGGTTTGCTATTAGGACCAAGAGCTGCATTAATGGGTAAATGGCGTGTAGAAACTCGTGGTCAAATGCCTGAAGAACTTTGGGAAAAACGTATTGGTGCCAAGGAATGGCCTGCACTCGCAAATGCATTAGCAACAACGCATCCAGATGAAACTTTGGATACATTAGAAACTGGTAAACCATATGAATTAAAAATGGGTTGGTTCAATAGTACGCAACCTATTACAGCAACCAACACGGCGGCGCCACAAAGATGGCATAAAGCATTGCAGAAATTGGAATTCAATGTTGTCCAAGATTTGTTTATGACGCCAACTGCGCAAGCTTTTGGTGATATCTTCTTACCATTACCTACCTTTGCAGAACATGACGGCGTTGTGCTTACTCACTTTGGCCGGAATTCCATTTTCCTTGGTGCAATGAATAAAGCATTTACCGTTGGCGAATGTAAATCAGATATTGAAGTTTGTATCGAATTAGGTAGAAGACTATATCCTGAACATTGGCCATGGAAAACTGCCGAAGAATTCTTCACGGATCAATTGAAACCAGAACTTGGCATATCATTTGACGATTTACGGCATGAAGGCTTGTATCAACCACCTCGTGAATACTATAAATACAAGACTGGCAAGCTTCGTGAAGACGGTGAACCTGGCTTTAGTACAGTAACTGGGCTGGTAGAGCTTAAATCTACTCTATTTGAACAATGGGGCGATGATCCACTACCATACTACAAAGAACCTCCTTATAGCCCTGTAAGCACACCAGAACTTGCAAAAGAATACCCATTAATCTTAACAACTGGTGCTAGAAAATTCACTTCTTTCCATTCAGAACATAGACAAATTGAAGCACTTCGTGATATTGATCCAGATCCAATGATGGAAATCAACCCAGACACAGCTGAAAAACTTGGTATCAGAGAAGGCGACTGGGTAATGATTGAAAACCAATTTGGTAAAGCAAGAGAAAAAGCACATCTTCAAAATGGTATGAGACCAGATGTTGTTCATGCTACGCATGGTTGGTGGTTCCCAGAACGCGATAAAGGTGAAGAAGCTGAAGAACCAAATCTATACGGTGTATGGGATGCAAATATCAATACATTAATCCCTCATAAGCACATTGGTAAACTTGGTTTTGGTGCTCCATTTAAGAGTATTTTATGTAAAGTTTATAAAGCAGAAGACCAGTCTAGTACAAAATGCAAACCAAAACAAATGAAATATCAGGACTAATATCAGAATGAATATGACGGGAGGAAATAGATATGTCGCGTAATGGTTTATTAATCGATTATGAATATTGCACAGGCTGTCATAGTTGCGAAGTTGCTTGTCGTAATGAAAAAAACATTCCACGTGAAAAATGGGGAATTAAACTTACCGAAGTTGGTCCTTGGCAAGTAGAGGGCGATAAGTGGGAATGGAATTATATCGCATGTCCTACTGAACTTTGCGATTTATGTGGTGACAGAGTTGCTAGGGGAGAAAAACCAGCTTGCGCACTTCATTGCCTTGGTCAATGTATGGAAGTTGGGCCAATAGAAGAATTGGTAGAGAAGATGGAAGCTAAAGGTAAAAAAATGGCATTGTTTGTTCCTTGATCCTCATAAACCAGTTCATTGTTTCCTAAAACAATATGTCATAACGGCTCCTCTTAACTATGAGGGGCCGTTATGAATAAAAATGGCATGTAAATGCAAAGCAATTTATTGGAGGAGCATAGGATGCCTGAAAACAAGTTGAAAGACATGCAGCATTTATCTGAAGATGAGAAAGAAATTATGAACATTTTAAACTATGCACAAGATAAAACAGGCTTTATTCCTCGGTCACTATTAATAGAGTTGGCAGAGAATTTCTCGATACCTGAATCTCAGCTTCATAGTTTGATTAGTTTTTTTAACAATTTTCATACACGACCAGCGGGAAAACACCGTTTGTCGGTGTGTTGTGGAACTGCATGTTATGCACGAGGTGCATCTCTTATTTATGATCGTTTAGAAGAAACTCTAGAACTGGATGAAGATGGAACATCACCAGATGGTTTTGTTACAGTAGATAGAGTGTATTGCATTGGTGCTTGTAGTATCGCACCAGCTGTAATTGAAGATGAAGAAATCAAAGGCAAAATAAAATCACACCAAGTGCCACTTTTAATTGAAGAACTAAGAAAAAAAGGATAAGCGATGGACGATTATAGTGAAAAAAAACAAGCATGCTTAAGTAACTTAGAAGAACTTGCACGGATTGGCAAAGCTTCATTATGTCCTGCGCAGGCGGTTAGAATCAGTATTGGTTTAGCCACTTGTGGTCAAGCGGTAGGGGCAATGGATCTAAAGGAGCGGTTAATAAATCGGCAATGGGATAGCACTGTTCAAGTAGTTAGTGTTGGGTGTATTGGTGCTTGTTATGCAGAACCTTTAGTGGATGTACGTATGCCTGATGGAATACATTACTTTTTCGGTAAAATGAATAGTAAAATGATTTGGCATATTATTAGAACTGCAGAGGGTGAAGTACCAACACAATATTTTTGGGCGATTGCCAAAGAACGTCAGACTGGGGTAGTGCGAAGTTTTGCAGATTTAGAAATCGTGAAAGTCAATTTAGGTGGTTTTGATGAATTTTTTTTATCACAAGTCAAGCGAATTAGTGGGCGTTGTGGTTTAATTGATCCAGCTAATTTAGCAGAATATGTGGCAACGGGTGGTTACTTAGCATTAAAAAAAGCCTTGTTCTTTTTAAAACCCAAAGACATCATTGCTTTTGTTGCAGATTCCGGATTACGTGGGCGTGGTGGTGCAGGCTTTTTGGCAGCTAGTAAATGGAAAATAACGGCCGAAAGTGTTGATCCAATACGTTTTGTTGTTGCCAATGCTGATGAAGGTGATCCTGGTGCTTATATGGATCGGGTGCTACTGGAAAGCGATCCACAAGCTGTTTTGGAAGGATTGATTCTGACTAGTTATGCAGTGGGCGCTTCAAGAGCCTATATCTTTGTACGTCATGAGTATTCGTTAGCTGTTTCTGCCTTGCGTCATGCCATTGAATGTGCCAAACAGGCGGGTTTATTAGGACAAAATATTTTAGGATCAGATTTCAGTTTAAGGGTTACTGTCATTGAAAGTGCTGGAGCTTTTGTTTGTGGTGAGGAAACTTCGATGTTACAGGTAATTGAGGGTAAACGTGGGACACCGCATTTGCGTCCGCCTTATCCGGCAGTTAGTGGGCTAAAATCTCATCCTACAATCATTAACAACGTAGAAACCTTAGCAAATATTCCATGGATTGTGTTAAATGGAGCGAAAGAGTATCGCGCAGTTGGCACGCAGCAAAGTCCAGGAACAAAATTGTTTTGCCTTACTGGGGATGTTAAACGTACTGGCTTTATCGAAGTGCCGATGGGAATTAGCAGCAAAATAGTCTTTGAAAAAATTGGCGGTACGCGGGCAAAAAAAATTAAGGCACTACAAATTGGCGGTCCTGCGGGTGGTATCCTCAAATACGGTGATTTTAATATGGACTATGAAACGTTAGCTAGTGAGGGTGGTTGTCTTGGCTCAGGCGGCTTGGTTGTACTTAACTTTAGACGATGCTTGGTAGATTTAGCGCGTCATTTGATTAGCTTTATGGCAAGGGAGTCCTGTGGCAGATGCACGATTTGCCGTGATGGCTTAAAAAAACTAGAATCAATGTTCATCACATTAACGAGTGGCAAAGCAGAAGTGAAGATTTTGGATGAGATAGAAGAACTTAGCCACGTGATTGCTGATCTATCCTTATGTGGGTTAGGAAGAACTTCTGTCAATTCAGTATTAACGACACTACGTTACTTTCGGTCTGAATATATAGAACATACAAAAGGCGTTTGTCCAGCAATCTTTTGCAAAGCTATGATTGATTTTGAAATTATACAATCGCAGTGTAGAGATTGTCGGAGTTGCTATGTTGTTTGTCCTTCGGGGGCAGTTAGTGCCAGATCAGGTAAACAACGGTTTTTTGTAGATTTAAAATTGTGTATCAGGTGTTGGGCCTGTTATGAGACTTGTCCATTTGCGTGCATTAAATCAACTTCAGGAGATTATGTATGAAAAAATATGTAGATATTGTTGTTGATGGACAGACGTTAACTGTAGATCAGAATATGTCATTGCTCAACGCATTACGCGAGCAAAAAATCATGATTCCATCGCTTTGTTTTCATCAAGCATTAGAAGGTGGCGGTAGTTGTGGTCTTTGTGTGATCGAAGTAAAAACAGAGCTTACTTGGCACAGCGTGCATGCGTGTATGACAAAACCTATAGAACATTTACAAGTTAGAACGTTTTCAGCAAAGCTTGAAAAACAGCGTTCTTGGGTAGCGAAATTGTTGTTAGAGCGTGGCCCTTTTCAAAATCAAGAGGTAATTGCTTTGCTAACAGCCTTGGCTGATGCAGTAGTTACAGCAGGAAATTACAATACAAATGGATGTATCTTATGTGGGCGTTGCATTAAAATTTGCCAAAAAATCGGTAGAAATAAGCTGGCTTTTTTAGGTAGAGGTAATAAGTTGAAGGTAGGAATGATTTTATCAGATAAAGATAGTGGTTCGTGTGGTGAATGTAAAGCTTGTGTGAATATTTGCCCGACTAACGCTATTAAGTCAGAGGAATCATTGCGTTTCACGGCTAGCTTATATAAATAAAGATGGTTAAGTTAAATAATTGAAGGGGGAATATCATATGTGTTTTAGACCAGCAACAGTAAAAGCGACAATTTGTCCTAATTGCAAAAAGAAAGTTGGTTCAGTTGCGGGGATTAAGCCTAAAAACTGTCCATTTTGCAAAGCGGAATTAACAACTGATCCATCACCAGCAGAAAAACCAAAAGCTTAAAACTGTATCAGATAAAATGAAAATTAAATCAGATTGTTTTTTACTTCGATTCAATTTTCCCCGATCAGTTAAAAGGTAATGTGTGCTATATAAGATAAAAGATAAAACCTGCTCTATAGAGTAGGTTTTATCTTTAAATACCAATTCAGATAGAGATCAGATTATCTTCGATTTTCATATTCCATTATTACGTTATTAGCTAATTTTACAAGGTTATAACATAACAATAGGGGGTATTAAAATGACAGAACAAAAATATAATCGTTGGTCTATACTTATTGCTACAATTATTGTAAATATATGTCTCGGAACTCTATATGCTTGGAGCATCTTTGCATTGCCGTTAGGCAATTTGTTTGGCTGGACTGCAGCGGTAACAGCACTAGCTTTTACTATTTGCCATGGATTAAGTCCAGTAGCTGTAATTAGTGGAGGATATATTCAAGATAAATTTGGCGGCAGAGCAAGTATTTTAATTGGTGGCAGTATGTATGTAGTTGGTATGTTTTTATCTGGTTTTGTAACTAGTATTGGAATGCTGTATTTTGCATATAGTGTTCTTGCTGGCATTGGTGGCGGTATTGCTTATGCAGGTACCGTTGGTAATACCGTAAAATTCTTTCCAGATAAGCGGGGACTTGCTGCGGGTCTAGTTACAGCAGGATATGGTTCGGGTGCGATGATTGTTGCTCCTATTGCCAATGCACTAATTGAAAATTATGGTGTTTTGAGTACGTTCAAAATCCTTGGTGTTACTTTTCTTGTTATAATCGCAATTTGTTTGCTCATTATAAAGAGAGCACCAGCAGACTACAAACCAGATGGTTGGGAACCGCCAATTGTCGCTGGTGTTACAAAAAAAGCAGTTATGGAAGTGAATTGGGTCCAGATGATTGCCGATAAGACTTGGTGGGTGGTTTTACTTATCTTGATCTTTGGGGCAATGTCAGGATTGATGTTTATATCAGCAGTATCACAAATCGGGCAAACCATGTTTGGGTTAACTGCGATGACGGCGGCATTATTTGTTAGTCTAATCGCGGTAGCAAATTCAGCAGGGCGTATTTTCTTTGGTGCTATTTCCGATAAAGTAGGTACGGCTAATACGTTGATGATTATGTATATCGTTTCAGCGTTATGCTTATTACTTTGTGCAACGACGCAATCAACGATTGGCTTAGCAATTTCCGTTATCGGGATTGGTGCAGGGTTTGGCGGATTTATGGGAACTTTCCCATCCATTATTAGTGGAAGATATGGTTTGAAAAATTTTGGCGTTAATTTCGGCGTAACTTTCATTGGCTTTAGTATCTCCGCGGTTTGCGGGCCGATGCTTGGGGCTATGATTGCGATGAAGACAGGGAGTTATCAAAATGCGCTTTGGATTATTCTGTGCTTGAATTTTGTAGGCTTGCTATTTGCTGCTCTTTTCAAAAGACTAGATAGGCCAAGTCATATTGTGACAAGTAACAGTATAGCTAAGTAGCAAATAGAGTAGACAGAATTTTCAAATTGTTGTATGGAATTAAAAACACCTTTTAAGTAGTATAGTGAAACTATATTGCATGAGAGGTGTTTTTTTTTATACAGCCCCTTATTATCGCTTAATCCCATGAAATAGTAAGCTATTATAGGGATAACTAGCTAGCAGCATGGTTCAACTGTCTAGCATATGAAGTATGCTATAATGTGCGTGTATAAATAACCTTAGTTGTGGATAAACTATGCTATACTTAACATAGTTTATGTTACAAAAAGGAGATGTTCGATATGGGAGATAAAAGCCCAAAGAACAAGGAGAAAAAGAAGAAAAAACAAGTGAAGAAAGTTGAACCAACTCCAGCAGTTCTATCAACTAAATCTGAATAGGTTTTAAAAAACGCAGCCAGTGAATGGTTGCGTTTTTTGTTATTATACAGGAAATTAACAGAGCGATCGCAGCAAGCCGTTGATTAATTATTAAGCTAAGCAGCTGAATAAACGTTACTATGTATTGAATCATAATAATCGTCAACCAAATATGAACATAATAGTTGACGATAAAAGCTTAAGTGGGTATAATAAAGAGTATTATAGGAGAAGAAAAAAATATGATACAACTTGCAAAAGCTTTTTCTGAGTTAAAGGATGAAAAATATAATAATAGTTATATTACAAAAATTAAACTAGAGCAATATGGGAAAAGCAGAAAGAACCCTTGCCATGTTATTGTCGAAAAAGAGACGAGTAGGTTCATGATCATTTCATCCAATATGTATGAGGATGATACGCTGATCGCAAAATTAAGCATGACGCTTTTTTTGAATGTCACTGTTCGTAATTTAGACGAGACTAGCGTTATTCCAGAAGAGGTAACGCCTTGGAAAACCTTTAGTAAACAAGAAATTTATGATTTTTCTAAAGCAGTTGGGGACGCAAATACAATTCATTTGACAGAAAAACCTGTTGTACAAGGTTTATTGATTTTAAAAAATATTAAGGAATCTTTTGCGAAATTTAATACAATAGAAATAAAATTTATGAAACCAATCTATGCTGGTAATCCAATCTATGTGGAGCCTAAAGGGAAAATTTTTACAGGCTATAGCAATCATGCAAAAGTATTTCAAGCAGTCATAGGATAAAATAAGAATTTAGGAGATTGATTACAATGAATACAAGAGTTTTAACCAAAATAGCAATATGTGTAGCATTGTTGAGTGTATCGGCGTATATCTCTATTCCATTACCTTTTACCGCTGCTATGCTTACTGCATTAACCATTGTAGTAAATCTAGTTGCATTTATATTAACGCCAAAGCAAGCATTCATTGCGCTTGCAGTTTATATATTATTAGGAGCAGTTGGTGTACCTGTTTTTGTCGGAGGTATGTCTGGTCCAGGGAAAATCTTTGGCCCAACGGGCGGATTTATTTTCGGTTATCTTTTGGCAGCGCCTTTGATGAGTTTAGCCAAGGGGAAGAATAATAACGTTAAACGCTATATCGCAGTCGCTATCTTAATCGGGATGCCTATCATCTATATAGGTGGTGCGACTTCTATGAGTATTGTGCAAAATTTAGATATTGTATCCACGCTTATGGTTGCGGTGGTTCCTTTTATTGTCGGGGATATTATTAAATGTGGTATCGCTGCATATATAGGGGTTAAATTGAATAAAGCTTTCATGAGTTAAAGAAGGATAATAAAATGGAAAATGTTTATATTTTAGGCGGGCTTCGCAGTCATATTGGACTAAAAAACGGCATCTTTAAAAACGTGTTACCAGAAGATTTAGGAGCATCGTTATTAAAAGAACTGATAAAAAAATATCAACTCAAAAAGATTGATCAAATCATCTGTGGTAATGCCGTTGGCACGGGTGGTAATATCGCGCGTTTAATGGCATTGAAGGCCGGCGTTGGTGAAGAAGTACCTGCCTTTACGATTGATATGCAATGTTCTTCTGCTTGTATGAGCATGGATGTTGCTTTTGCCAAGATTGGCAGTGGACAATGTGATTTGGTAATCGCGGGAGGGATAGAAAGCAGCTCGCTTCAACCGATTCGAAGTTATGTAAAAAATGACAGCCGCTATAGTGAAAAGAATCCGAGCTATACTGTGGCGCAATTCTCTCCTAACGAAAATAACGAACTTGTTATGTTAGAAGGCGCAGAGCGTGTGGCACAAAAAGAAAAGGTTGCCAAAGCAGAACTTGATTTTTGGTCGTTAGAAAGTCATAGACGTGCTAAATTTGCAAAAGAAAATGCCAGACTTGACGATGTTATTCTGCCTCTATATGGCAGCAACAAAGATGAAGGCATTAGAGAAAGAATGAGTCAAAAACTACTGGATCGATTACCAACGTTATTGGGGGGAAATACGCTGACAACATCCGGCAATTCTTGCTTGATTAACGATGGAGCAGCGTTTGTTGTTTTATGCTCGGAAAAATTTTTACAACAAAACAACAGTAGATCACTTGCACAAATGATAAATAGTTGTTCAATAGGAGCAAATCCTTTGTATAGCCCTATGGCGGCGATGAAAACTACCGATAAATTATTGGGACTTGTTGACTTAAAGTATAGTGATATTGCAAATTTTGAGTTCAATGAAGCGTTTGCCGTTATTGATGTGTTATTTGAGCGTAAATATCCTGAACTAATTGATCGTTATAATATATTTGGCGGCGCATTAGCCTATGGGCATCCTTACGGTGCATCTGGTGGCATTATTATGCTGCATTTATTAAAAGCCTTGGACTATACAAAAGGGCTTTATGGTGTCTGCTCAATTGCTGGAGCAGGAGGTTTAGGCTCGGCGATTTTAATTAAGAGGATTACGACATGATGAATTATTTTACGCTGTTAAAAAATAAAGCAAGTAAACATAAAGATAAGCTGTTTTTACGTATCAATCAGCAAAATTATTCTTACGAGGATATAGTTTCTGCTGCCAAGCGGTTAGGTGAGCAGATAAAGTTAGAACATACGATTGTACTGATTTATTCAGATAGTTTGTTATTTCAAATTACAGCTTTTTTTGCGATGATGAAAGCGGGAAATATTCCAATTATTTCTCATTATGATTTACCACCAGCCGCTTTGAAAAAAATGCTGATGAAAAATCAGATACAATATTTGCTATCTGATCGTAAGCAAACCTTAGCGTTTATTGTAAATGACGAAACAGTAGAAAATGCTTTTTTAGCGACTACGTCTGTTGAAATCGGAAAAAGCGTAGATCCTAGTATTTGCATGGGAGCATTGAGTTCTGGTTCGACGGATGTGCCGAAGGTGCTATTTAGAACCTATGAAAGCTGGGCTGAGTTCTTTCCAATCCAAAATCAGATTTTTAAAGTAGATGTGAATTCAATTTTATTTTTACATGGAAGTTTAAGTTTTACCGGTAATCTCAATGCGGTACTTTCTGTTTTGTATGAAGGTGGTTCCTTGATAGTAACGGATCTTTTTCAGTGTAAAACTTGGTTAAAGACAATACAGGAATTTCAGGTGACAACGATTTATCTGGTACCTGCTAAATTAAAGACGTTGAATAAATGTATGAATGCACCGATAACGAGCGTGAACATGATTTTCACAGGGTCACAGCTCTTATTTTCGCAAACAGCAATAGAATTAAAAGAAAAATTCATAAATTCTAGTATTATCTTATATTATGGGACGAGCGAATTAAATTATATAACCTATATAGAATATGATGAGTTAATAGCCAATCCTTTGAGCGTAGGAAAGCCATTTCCTAATGTCGTGGTATCAATCGAGGATGAATATATTTATATTGATACGCCGTATCATGTAGATGGCGTTGAGTTGCCATATACCGTTTATGATAGAGGTTATTTTGAAAAACAGCAGCTTATTTTTTTAGGTAGAAAAGAAAACGTGATGAATAAGGGCGGTTTTAAAGTTAGTTGTGTTAAAGTTGAGGAAGAAATCAAAAAAATACCGAAAGTAGATAATATCGCGGTTGTTGCCTATCAGGATGATAAAAAAGGCAGTGAAATGGCGGCGTTTATTGTTGCAAATGCTACGATTGATAAAGACTACATACGTTCGAAAATAAAAGGCAGCCTTATGGCAATAGAAATTCCTAAAAAATTTATCTTTATAGATGAAATACCTTTAAATACCTCGGGAAAAGTTGATTTACAAAAATTAAAAGCATTATTATAAATGGAGACTTAATTTAGAAGTATTAGATTGACTTAAGAGCATAGTCTTATTATAATTAAGACAAAGAATATGAATTGCAAATTTTGGCAAAGACGCCGAGGCTTAGGCTTTTGGCGTTTTCTTTGAAAGCTGGCTTATGTGCCAGCTTTTTTGTTTTTCAGCATTTCTCACTTTGAAATACTATTTTTAAAGGGCGGTGTATCCATTATGGAATTTTTAAAGAAAATTTTGCATGATATTAAAATGATTTATTCTAAGGTTCCTAAAATTTCTAAGAGGCCTAATATTCATGAATTTCCCAAAGTAAGAATGGAAAGAAATTTTTTAGCCAAATCGGTAAAAATTTCAACAGAAATGACAATTCAGAAAAAAATTTTAAGCGGATTCATTGCCGTAATTGTACTAGTATTTATCATGAGTGCGTTTACTTACTATAAAGTTGGCGAACTCAATATAGCATCACAGCAAATAACAGAACAAAATTTATATAAAATTGAACAGGCAGAGGAACTTGCCAATCATGTTGCCAATGAAGCGGTCGCTATGAGGCGGTTTAATTCTACTGGAAATCTTGCCGATGTTGCGGCTTTCGATGATCAGCGCAAATATGGTGATGATAAAATTAGT
>Ga0316613_10001468_pt1 | contig 16129 bp, 17 predicted proteins | sample OWC_soil_day10_C_2_FD_207647 | JGI IMG/M metagenome (GOLD analysis project Ga0316613, IMG submission 207647) | Wetland soil microbial communities from Old Woman Creek delta, Ohio, United States - OWC_soil_day10_CT_b | ecosystem: Environmental > Terrestrial > Soil > Wetlands | place: USA: Ohio...
GTTCAACCCAAGGTGCGTCATCTTCAGGGAAAAATAATTCAGTGCCCATTGCTTCGGCTACAGTCGAAGTGGTAGTAAACATTAGAGGGATATCGTACCCGTAGCGTTTCCAGGCAGCGACCTGGGCATCTCCCATAATTTGTCCATTGCTATTAAACTGAGAAATAGTAACCCCTGTTATCCGTGAACAGTGATTCAATACTAGGGGTGCCGAGGGAAGTCTATCAATTTTAGTTCCTTGTAAACATCCAAGCACTCGTTGTTTAGGGGTCATTGTATCCTGTTTAATTGCTTCACTCATGCTGTTGCCACCTGCCGGTTTTTCAATTTTCTCACTGCCACATTAGCATCAGTTGCATACAGGTCAGCACCAATTTCGTCGGCAAAAGCTTGTGAAATTGGGCTGCCACCAATGATTACTGTGAATTTATCGCGGACGCCGCGTTTTTCTAGTTCTTTGACAACTATCCCCATTCCTTCCATTGTCGTCGTCATCAGCGTAGCCATTGCAATGACAGAAGCTCCAACCTCTAGTGCTTTGTCAACAAAACTTTGCAGAGGCACATTTCTACCCAAATCATGTACTTCAAATTCCGCAGTCTCTAGCATAATTTTCACTAAATTTTTGCCGATATCATGTGTATCTCCCTGTACGACTCCGATGACTACCTTTTCAACAGTTTTCTTTTCATTAACAGGTAAATATGGTTGCAAAACTTCAATACCAGCAACCATAGCATCAGAGCAGAGCAATACTTCAGGAATAAAATATTCCTGTTGTTCATACTTGTCTCCTACAATTTGCATGCCCTTAACTAATCCTTCCGTAATCGCTTCATATGCATCTATGCCTGTATCAATTGCTGTCTGTGCCATTTTTTTCGCAATATCTTCATCCATTTCAATGACTGCATCCGCTAATTCTTGTAAAATATCCTGTTTTGTCAAGATAATACACCTCTTTAATTTTTCTATAAATTTTCTATATAAGCAATATAGTTTCTTTATAGATACATGTAAATCCTTCTCAAAAACTATGGAAATTAAACTTTTTTTATCCAATTCCCAAACTCCCTCTACTTCTCTGCTACGTCGAGGGGGGGCAATGTCATAATAAGAATATTTCAAAGAAAAGTCCAAGAAACATTGCAAGATAGAGGCTAAAAATAGGGAAAATCTCCTTAGTTTTGCTGATAATAGAATAAAAAAAGCAGAAGACGCGATAAATTTATTTAAAACTGCCGCGTCTTCTGTTTCTATTTATTGTTGGGGTTGTAAAACTGCAACATTCATTTTGTCTCAAATAAATCAACAAATCAAACAATTCACCCCTAACACCCATGACCCGAACTTTTCATAAAATACTATATCTTATGAAACAAGGAGGTCTTCTACTATGGAAATGTGTACAAAGGCCGTGCTTGAGCCGCGCCAATGCTTTAAGTTAGAGGAAAAAGCACCAGATTTTTGCCTCCCTGCTTATTATCGCGGTAAAGAAATTGAAGTCTGCCTAAAAGATTTTCGTACAAAATGGTTATTACTTTTTTTCTACTCTAGCGACTTTACCTTTGTCTGACCTACGGAATTAGCGGCAGTTGCCGACATGTATCCCTATATTCGCAGTCTCTGCGCCGATGCCATTGCAATCAGCACTGATAGTGTCTATTCCCATAAAGTCTTCCATGAAATATCCCCAAACGCAAGTAAGGTTCAATATCCTCTATTATCTGATCGCACTGGCAATGTGACAAAAGCTTACGGGGTCTATGGTTCTAACACAGGTGCCGCCTACCGAGCCACCTTCATCATTGACCCTAAAGGGCAGATCCGCTATTATTCCGTATATCCACGTGAAGTTGCACGAAACGTAAAAGAAGTGATTCGTACTTTAGAAGGAATTCAATATGGTGAAGCAACCGGTGAGGGTGTGCCCGCAGGTTGGGTCCCCGGGATGCCGGGAATCAAGCGGGACATTTCACGGGCTGGAGAATACTAATATAAGGAATTCATTGGACAAATTCGGGGTTCAGGCTTGACTTATTACAATAAATCAAGCCTGAACCCCAATGTCTACCCTCTAGAAGGATATGTCAGTTCAATACTTCTAGATTGTGAATTCAAATAAACGTATGCCCCAAATACATCGTATATTTTGGTTATCTGTATATATGGAATATCATGGATTAGACTCGCGGGGACCTTTTTCCCCTGCACCCAATACTCACCATCAGCACGGTGAATCACTTTTTGGCGCATTACATCAGACAAAGGTATAATAGGCACTGCCAGTATACCATCTATCATCTGCACATCACTTGGAACTGGACGACCATTAAGTAAAAGGGTAAATACATCTATGTCTACACAATTTGCTTCCGAATTCCATTCCTGCAGTATGCCAAAGAGTATGGATGCATTCTCTGCTGTAACAAAGATCTGACTACCTATTAAATGACCAGGTACAGACCGCTTATCGCCATGTACCAATCCATTCTGCTCATCCCAGACGATATTGGCGCCAAGAGCAGCTGCAACTGTTCTAACAGGAACATATAAGGTATCTTTGTAGGTCACCGCATTATCCTCCAGCATTTTTCCGTTTACCTTAATATTATGAAACTTGGCAAATACGATCTGACGGTCGGCTTCCTCATTAATGATTTCAATTAATTCGTTATCGCTCAGAAAATCGCCCACTCCATATGAGTTCAACTTATTTCTGACCTCGTTTAAAGATAACTCCTGCCATTCATAAATATCCGGATATATGCCTATTGATACTTCTCCATTCTCAGCTCTTCGAATCTTTACTCTGTCATAGGTTATCCGTACTGGCGTGCCATAAGAAACAACTTCGAAAAGTTCCTCAGCATTTTCCTCATGCATGCGTATACAGCCATTTGACACCGCAAGACCTATCGCCCAAGGTGCATTGGTTCCGTGAATTCCGTACATAGAAGCGAAGCCCATCCACCTGTAGCCTAATGGATTATCGGGTCCTGAAGGAATGGCTTGCCCCGTCCGGGGAGGAAACCACCATGGATCTATCTCTTTATCAATAATTTGGTAATTACCCAAAGGTGAAGGAGTGGAGGGCTTACCGATAGCGATGGGATAGACTTTAATTAGACTGTTGCTTGAGTATAGTTCCAGAGTTCTTGAAGGTAAATTGATGATGATATTAGGATTAGCTAGATCAGGGTCTAGTTCGGCGAAAGCGGAGGTCGATAATGGGAATAATAGCAACACCAATAGTATGGCCAATCGAATAGAAAACACTGACATCCCTTCTTCCAAGTTAATAACTTATAAACACCTACAAAGTTCCTTGCTGTTTTGAATTATAAGGTGAGCGCCCAACGGAGTTTACATTGGGTTTAACTGCAATTTTGACTTCATAAACCTCGTTGCCTTCTTTCGAAAGAATGACATTTTGCTGTATCATTTTGTAACCTGCGGCGGCAAACGGTTCATAAAGTTCTTGAATGCGTTCCTGGGTGGAAGTGTTCTTTTGATAGATATCAGGAAATACTTTCAGGTATAATCCGTCAGATTTTTCGATGATTCGCATGGTTTCATAGACAACGACCACAGGAGTGCTTATTGGTACGCTTCTGTACAATTCCCGGGCCTCAATGTCATGCATTCGTATACAGCCGCCAGACACCGGATAACTGATATCCCAGTCTTTGTTGGTGCCGTGAATGCCGTAGTTTGGTACGAATTCCATCCACCGAGTGCCCAATGGATTGTCAGGACCAGGGGGAACCGGTGTCTGGTCGGAAAAATTGGAACCGGGATACCACGTCGGGTTTTCTATTTTCGAAAAAATAGAAAAGTTTCCCGTTGGGGTTTGTTCATAGGGCGTACCTACCGCTATATCGAATTGCCTTATTATTTTGCCTTGTTCAAACAAGCTAAGAGTATATTCAGGAATGTTGATAAGGATCTCTGGGGTTGTTAGTTTCATGTCAGGAATAGCCCTTCCACTGATTTCCCTTCTGTCTCGTTGAAATGTTCTTAGCGCCTGTTGCGTATTAGGGCCAAGAATACCGTCTATACCTCCACAATTGTATCCGAGATTTTCCAATATAGATTGACCCATTTTGATCTCTGCTTCTGAAAGCGCTACGAATTGATTTCCATGATCATCAGTGGCACCCAGAATATTTTCAAGTACATCCAATGCTACTTGCTGATTACCAAGAAACATATTGTCTAATCCACTTGAGTCGCTATCACTCGGGGCGGTGAAAGCAGTGGGTAAAACTGCGATCATAAAAATTGCAATCCAGACAACCAATCTTTTTATCACAATAACACTCCCCTATTATGAGAAATCCTTATATCTTATATTAGTAATTAATATAAATTATTCCTGGAGACAAACCATCAACTAAAAAGGCTTCTCTAATTTTAAGACAACCCTTCCATAGGATAACTTTTGGGAGTTGCCTAAAACCAAAAGACTAAACATAAGCCTATCTAGATAAGCACTTCAGGCAAAAAAAAATAAGCCGACATATAAAGTCCGCTTATTGACAGAAAGAGTAGATTAATTTTACTTACTTACAACGATAAACACTACGGCTTTTTTTGCAATATCCATCACGTCCGCTGCACTCAGGCTTCCACCATATAACGACCAAACCAAGCCGATGTTCAGGCTGGAATTATCCATAAGCTTGCATAGATTGTTGATCTTGACGGCATAATTCACATTTTGAGGAATAATTCCTTGCTTCATCATATTAATCGCATTAAGGCCGCCAGTCACCACCCCAACCACTTCGGCCTGTTCATTGAGCAGTGGGCCTCCACTATTGCCCGGTTGCACTGGAGTGCTGATTTGAAATATCCTCAAATCGTCCCGCAGTCCGCTATTACTGCTAATTATTCCTTCGCTCAATTTAGCTCCCATCCCCATTACCACTGGCAGTGGAAAGCCGACAGCGTAAACTCGGCTACCCTCTCGCATACTGTCGGAATTCGCTAAAACCAATGGACTAGCCACATCCTCCAGGCCGACTACTCTGAGCAACGCCAGATCGCTGGTTTTGTCACTGTCAATAACTACAGCAGTCCGCTTAATTTCATTATTATAAACTATCTCTATGCTACTGGCACCGCTAATTACATGATTACTCGTTACAACCACATTAGGGGCTATGAAAAAGCCACTACCGCTATAAATGGACAGCTTTTTCCCTTTAGGACTCTGACTAGCATACCGATCATCAGCATTTACCCTCTCCTGCTCAAAATTATAATTCTCACCAGACCTTTCTGTATCCTGAAATTGTGCATTTGCCATCGCATAAACCGGTGTTGCCAAGATAATATACACAAATAGACTAAGGAAAAATATACCCTTAATATGCCGCACGCTTTCACCCCTTTCTCACATATAACGATCAAATTGTGAGATAGCTTATGCTATTACTTTCTAAAGGGTTACAAAGAACATGGGCACTAATAAGCTTTCCCCTGTTATAAAATGGTTTGAAGATTTGGATTACCACAAGCAGCTCTACCAATTTTAGCCAAATGACGCCATTCATCATTGATTTTCACTTGAACGATGTCTGCGGTAAAATCATTGTTTGTTTCTTTAGAGTTTTCAATTAGAGAAGATCCAACTCCATAAATATCTACAGGAACGTCGTTGCGCTCAAACTCAGTAATTTTTTCAATATTGAAGCCACCTGTCACTGCAATCAAGACACTTTTACACCAATCTTTTGCCATAGCATCATATTCGCTAGGTACATCCCATTCCTCATATGCAGAGTCTAAAGCATTACGCAGACTGCGAATCAAACGTGGGCAGACGCCTGCGTCGGTGGCAATCGTCGCTTTCGGGCCACATAACGACACATCAATCATATTGGCTGAGGTATCAGGGCGTACAGCATAGAGCTTGTAGCATGCAGCTTCTTCCTTTTTTCCAGCTATCATGAGTTCCAGGTATTTATCAAACATCCGTCCCATAATTTTTCTGGACTCGCCTAGGCAGTCATTCTTATAATCGATCAGAGCGATCCGCGCTACTTCTCTCGGCATTATGCGGCAAAATTGCATCATAGTCTCAGTGGTATCGCCGAGGAAAGAGCAAATAGTAGCGTGAGCTATAGTTCCAACTCCTTCGGCCCCCCACCAGGAACCTTGTTCATCAGTAGACACAAAACGATAGTTTTTCTTGCCAAACTTCGCATTATGGGCTTGTACTGCTACTGAGTAAGCATATCCATGTAGGGCTTGCAACTTATAGTGAGTGAAGCGTGCAGGGAAAAATAGAATTTCTTTCGAATGACTGGCAACAAGAGTATTATATACATTTGTTGCAATACGGGTAGGTTCTGCAATCACACCTAAAAGCACTGTTTCGAGTTTAGCAAAATCACGATATCGACCTCTGATTTTCATTACTGGCTCAACTTCTAAAGGATTACCGTTATAGTTTACGAAAGTGCCATCTTGTACAGCTTCAACTTCCAAATGTTTATAGGTATTTACAAAGATTTTATTCTCGTCATAATACCCAGTACATTCTTTTAATATGGCTAGAGCTTCATCCACACCAGCTACTAGGCTAAAAGGTCTCCGCCTGGTAAAAATCTGCATTTCTACTTCAAGGTCACCATTACGAACCATGGAGCAATCAACATCTTTGATATCACTTTCTCCTTGAAAAGTATATCCTTCTTTAGATAACCTTTCTAACAAATATACATTGTTGCAAAAATATTTATCAGAATACCAACCATTTCGAATTTTTTCTACCTCTATTTTAAAAACATCATGAACAAGTCGCTCCCGGTTATATCTGGTCATTATTGTCATCTCCTTTTACAGATTTTTATTAAACCAATCAGGATTGAATTTGTAGAGAATGGATGGTCGATGGCCTACCTTTTCTGCACGCTTTTTATTTGTTGGCACTACAAGCCGATCCACATCAATAATTTTCTTACGAAAGTTAGGCGTAAGTAATTCTTTACCCAACAAAATTTGGTAAACATCTTGTATTTCTGCTATTGTAAAAAATTCCGGCATTAAGTTAAAAGCAATATTAGTATACTCTACCTTATTCTGTAGCCTTTCAAGGCTGTATTGAATAATCTTAGCATGATCAAATGCGATATTGCTAGATTCTAGCACTTCCCGCTCAGTATAGACAACTCTTCCTTCAATTATATGCTTTACTCGTACAATGGCTGAGCACTCTATTTCTTTATCCCCTTCCTGATGGACAAGAGTTAAATAATAGTCCCTTTCTTTCCCGAGTACTGAGCCTTTTCCATCTTCTAAGTTAGTTGCCATTGTAGAACATTGTACTGTAAACCATTTAGCCTCTTCAGCATCATTACCAGCCTGAATATTAAGTTTTTCACTGTCAACTAGCGCCATATAGGAAATACTTACAGCGTAATTTTGTCGAGTACATTTAGATCGAAGTCCACAGTCCTTTGCCCCCCATGTATATAACTGTTCCACATACACATTATCGATATTGGTTTCTTCCTTTAATTCTCGATAGGCAGCAGCATCCACATCCTCATTACTCTCTACTGCACCACCTGGAATCGCCCATTCACCTTTATGTGGTTCACCCTTACGTTTAATCATCAGAAGTTGGAGTTTTTTCTCTGGAAGTTTACGAAGATTTTCCTGATTTTCATTTCGCACAGTATATAATAGAACATCGGTAGACACCTTTATGTTTTGTCGTTTATCAAATTCTTCTGGTGTCATCCTTACCTCACCCACTTTAATCTTCTCCCTTATACACGCTGTTTTCAATTATGTAATGATAAACACTATCCGGCAACAGATAACGAGGGTCGCTACCATATAAGAGCTCTTTTCTGATATACGATGAGCCATAAACCCTCACTTACTCACATCCACTTATTATACTTTGTGTACTATGTGCTTATTATATTTTACATAATAAGTGGTTGCAAGTCTTTTTCACAAATTATTTTCAATTTTCTATATATAATCTATTTAGTTGCATTATTACTAGTTCTTCGCGCGATGACCAAAAATATCAATTAGGTTTTCTTGAAAGGAGATGGTATAATTTAACTAGAATGAACTTATTAAGATGAGGTGTATAATCATGTCAAAAGATTTTTATGTTGCTCTACAAGAAAGACGCTCCGTATATGGAATTAGTAAAGAAAAGGTTGCATCAGATGAGCGAATTCAAGAAATCATTGAGACTGCAGTGAAACATACTCCTTCCGCCTTTAATTCTCAAAGCGCTAGAGTGTTAGTTTTATTGGGGGAACACCAGAATAAGTTATGGGATATCACAAAAGAAACTCTTAGAAAAATTGTACCGGGGGATAAATTTCCTCCAACTGAGGAAAAAATCAACTCCTTTAAAAATGGATATGGTACTATATTGTTTTTTGAAGATCAAAGTGTAATAGAGCAGCTCCAAAGCAGTTTTGCATTATATAAAGATAACTTTCCAATTTGGTCGGGGCATTCCTCTGGTATGTTACAATTTGTAGTTTGGACAGCATTAGAAGCAGAAGGTTTCGGAGCATCCTTGCAGCATTATAATCCTCTTATCGATACTAAAGTCAGTCAACAATGGAATGTTCCAACTACATGGAAGCTAATTGCACAGCTTCCATTCGGCAAATCAACTGTCATCCCTGGTGAAAAGGAATTTAAACCCCTTGAAGATCGTATTAAAGTTTTCAAATAACCAGCATCGCCAACGCATAAGAAGCACTATTCACCTTATTACAGGCTAATAGTGCTTCTTTTCCATTGAATTCACCATAAAATCTAGCACATTACAAAATTTCTCTCTTGGACGTAATCCCTGAGATCCATAAAGTATAAGCAGTATTGCAAGGCCAAATCTAATGATCGAATAAAATACCACAAGGGTACTAACCATTCTTATTGTTGAAAAAATAGTCGGACCAATTATCTTATCAAAATATTTCAGCCACTCTATCCATAACTCACTGCCAAACATATATCATCCACCTCCTAGGAAACTTGTTCATCCATATCTATATATTGCCAAACAACATTGTTATCTAATAGATATTTTTTCACATGCTTAAAATGTTCATTGGGTACATTAATAATGATTGAACCTAAAGCACTATTTCCGTAACTCTCCATTTCACCACTTAAAATCATAAAATTAATCGAGAGTTCTCTCGCCATCTGCATAATAAACTGTTTTGATTTACATCGTGGAGGAGGTTTCTCTATTAAAAATGATCCTTTTTTGCCAATTCCCACTTTCAGCTGACCCAAAATACTAATTTAGGAGGATTATTTATGAATACTACGGAACAATTAGTCCGCATACCAGCGGGAACAGCCGTCATCGAAGGATTGCTCACTATACCAGCCCGAGCCGAAGGCTTAGTGTTGTTTGCCCATGGTAGCGGCAGCAGCCGTCATAGCCCCCGTAATAACTTTGTCGCCAGAATACTAAATGAAAAAAAGTTGGGTACTTTGCTAATGGATCTACTGACTCCTGATGAAGATACGAATTATGAGACCCGTTTTGACATCAAACTACTAACTCAGCGTCTGATAGCAGCTACCATTTGGGTAGAAAATCACCCCTTAACCCAAAGTTTACCAATTGGTTATTTCGGGGCCAGCACTGGTGCAGCGGCCGCTTTGCAAGCAGCAGCTGCCTCAGGAATATCGGTCAGTGCTGTTGTATCCCGGGGCGGGCGGCCCGATTTGGCGGGAAATGACTTGGCCCGAGTCCAGGCACCTGTATTGCTCATCGTTGGAGGTCATGATTTTGGGGTGATAGAACTGAACGAGAAAGCCTTCGCTCAACTGCAAAGCACTAAAGAACTAGTCATCGTGCCACTGGCTACCCATCTATTTGATGAGCCAGGAACTCTAGAACATGCAGCCCGCCTTGCGTCAGAATGGTTCGAAAAATATTTGAGTCTAAAGGAACTATCCTATCCATGATCCTATAATTAATATCCAAGAAGATTTTTAATAACAATATAAAACCTCCCTTTCCAAAAAGTTACCATAATAGCTATTACGAAAATATCCTGCAGACCTTCGAGGCTGCAGGATATCTTTTTCTTACTATTTTCAATTCATCATTTGACTTGTTACAGATGATATTTATCGATATATCATCTATATCGACGAAACTTATTCATTATAATATTAATGGATGGCAAGGTAAAATAATAGTAAAGGTTGTCCCCTCAGAACCTGTGCTTACTTTTATAATAGCGTCATGTCTAGCTGCAATTCGATAGCATATAGACAAGCCTAATCCTGTTCCACTATCCTTTGTTGTTACAAAGGGAGTACCCAGTTTGTCCAAAACCTCCGCCGGTATACCCGAGCCAGTGTCTTGGATGGCCAGTATTATATTGCTATTCTCAGAATACGTCTTTATGATCACTAACCCGCTACGCTCCATTGCTTCTAAACCATTGCTCACCATATTTAAAATAAGTTGCCGTATTTCTTTCTCGTCAAATACGCTATCAGGAATCTCACCAATCTCCGCCTGTAGTTGGTGTCCTTTCTGAAATGCTTCCGCTTGTAGTATTGGGAATAAGGCTTTTATCACGCTGTTCAAATTACCCTGTTTCTTTTCCACCGGCTTGTTTTTTGCCAGTGACAAAAATTCCGTGATAATTGAATTAGCTCGATCCAATTCCTCGATCATCATGGCAAACTGATCATGATACTTAACAAATTCTTCTTTCCTCTGGAATAACTGCAAGTAGCCTCGTACCGTTGTCATTGGATTCCGTACCTCATGACCAATGCCAGCGGCTACTTCTCCAACCACATTTAAGCGATCCATATGTGCCATTTTAGTTTCAATCAATCTACGCTCCGCAATCTCCCTATGTAACGAATGATTAGCTTCCGCCAAGGCATTGGTCCGTTCTAGTACTCTCATCTCCAACTCATCGTAAGTTTTATGGAGCTCAGCATCTCTTTTCGCCAGTTGAATAGTCATGTTGTTAAAGTTGGCGGTAAGTTGTCCAATCTCATCCTGAGACTTTACCTCTAATGCCTTCACTACCAAATTGCCAGCGGCTATATCTTGAGCATGTAATGCCAAATCAGACAATGGCTTAGTCAACTGGCGAGCGGCTATCAGGATTATAATGGCCATCAATATTAAGATAACTAGCATTATCATCGCCAGTGACTTTATCATCTGTATAGCCGGGGCAAATAGTTCCTCTTCCGATACAAGAGTTGCCACAGACCAACCAGCAAGCGGTATCGGTTGATAGAACGCCACCTTTTTTTGTCCGTTAAACTTGTAGCGATATATTCCTGAGCCACCCGAAATCATAATTTTTCCTATTTCCCCCGTACCTGGAATATCTTGCTCGGTAACTTTTTTCTTCATAACGAAATCTTTATTCGGATGATAAATTATCGTTCCGTCTTGGGCAACGATAACGCCGTATCCTGTTTGGCCCGTTTTTAAATTCTCCACAATTTTTTGAACATATTCCAAGGAGATTCCAATTCCAATCAAACCTTGCGGGTGATTTCCTTCGTCTTTGATTGGCGCTACTATAAATATAGTTGGGCTACCTGTTGTCCTAGAGTTTAGTGGCGACGTAATCTGTGCCGGACCGCCAGACATAATAGACTGAAAATAGTCACGTGTACTTATATTACCAATAAACAAGGAATGATCATTTCCGCTCTTTTGTACGGTATGGTACTCCCCATGCCGATTAGCAGCATAAATATCCTGAAAGATATCCGGATACTTTTCGCGAAGAAATTTATATCGATTAATGTTTTGGGCGTCTATAAGAGTAAAATCATTATTAATTGCTTTCGCCGCTGGAGTTGAGGCAATTGTTTCCGGCTCCAGCATAAGGGTTTTAAACCATGTATTAATGCCTTCCGCAGTTTTGCCGGTTGCTGCCAGCATACTCATAGTTAATTCTTCTTCAATTATATTATTGATATACCAATATGCTCCTGTGCTGAGAGTCAAAATTCCTACGACAAGAGTAGGCATCAGCCACCACAACAGCTTGCTTCTATAAGAAAGGTTTTCAAACATGTTGTTCTTGCCCCCTTAAAATCCCGCCCGCGTTAAAGAATCTTACGAAGGATTCTGTTGTTTTTCCGCATAATGTTTCGAATATTCGCTCACTTCAAAACCAATAACTATATTCGACTATTTTCTCTCAATTCCTTCGGTAATTAGATGTAAATATGTAAAAATTTAACGCAATCTTATCTTGTCGCCGAAATGCACCATCCTACTAAATCTACATAATGAAAAAAGACCAAACTGCAGCTTTGATTGGTAAAGGCAAAGACCTAAGCCCTCCCTTTCACTTCAGTTGATCATACCACTAACTAAAGTTACAGCCACTATTTTCGCTTATCAGGCAATCCTAGAATATGGCTGGTTATAAAGCTGTTATTACATGATATAGTTCTATCACCTGCCGGTCCGAGATACTCTTTTGCAGCCCATTCCAGTCGATAGTATAAATATAGAAAAAATCTGATGCAGCTAGAAGCAACGCTTTTTTCGATCCCTCTCAAACCAGATCATCTATTTATATCTATAATGAAGGAACGACATAAGAGTGAATGATTAATGTTTCTATTCACTCTTAAGTTTCTCAATAATATACAATATCGGTGGATGATTGATATGATTAATCATATCAATACATATTACAGTAAATTGCTTAGACTGTAATGTCATTATATATTTGCGAACCGCATTATTTTCCTCTTGGCCATGATTATGTCCAGGATAAGCAACAACTGAAATAATACCCCCAACTGACAATTGATCTACTACATCAGTTAATGCACTAACAGTTGACTCGGCCATCGTCATCGTTTCGTGGCACTTCCCAGGCAGATAACCCAAATTAAACATAGCGACATCGATTGGTTTGTTGATATACGACCGAATATTAGCATGACTGTCTAAAATCAACTGAACCTTGCCATCAAGATTATGCTCCATCAATCTTTCTCTTGATGTTTCAATAGCATTTTCCTGAATATCAAAGGCATATATAACCCCATGTTCAGGACTATTTTTCGCCAAAAATAACGTATCCTTCCCATTTCCAGCGGTAGCATCAACAATACATCTAGCGCGAGCAACTTTAGGCAATAATAGTTCCTGTGATAAGCGAATTGCATTCAGAGTCTGCATCCCCATCATCCCTCCATAGTTTGAAGCGTAATCTTTCTATTGACTAATAATATGTTTCTCTTTATTTTTAACATATAAACACTAAATTCCTGCCAATCCCACATATAAAATACACCATTCCAAAATTGTAACGCCCTTCTTGGACAAAGTCCCCTCCAACTTTATTTCGTCGGAGGGGAATCTTACAATTAGCTCTTTTATCATTAAGTTGCTTCCTAGTTATTCAAAAGTTTTTCTGTCAGCATGGATTCTATTTTTATGAAAAGACGCGTCCGTACCAACAGGAAAATAAGCCCATTAAATGAACAAGTGATCCTGACATCACGACTTCTCACCCCACCGAAACTACCCCCGCAATCTTACTTATCTATAAATTCTTCTTTCATACCGTTTTTTCAACAATACGCTGTGATGTACCATGGTTTATTGTGCTGACTTTTGAGATTCCCCGTGATTTCTTTTCTTTCTTTTCTTCATACATGAGTTTATCACTATGCTGAATAAGTTCATATATGCTAGCATATTCATTGTCAAATATCGCCATACCATAACTAAATGTAATATAATAAGGCATGTTACTACTTTCATTATATGCATTGATGTTACTATTTAGTGTGTTTATATACTTCTCTAATATTTCTCTTTGATTCTCATTAATCAAGACAATAAACTCATCGCCGCCCAAACGGATAGAAACTCCTTTTCCGTCGAATACATCTTCCAACTGCCTCGCAAATAACCTCAGCACTTTATCGCCTTCATGATGCCCAAAAACATCATTGATACCTTTAAAGTCGTCTAGATCAATATTTAATACTGATAAAACAATGTTACTTTTTCTACGCAAACTTATAAGGTATTCATCATAAGCTATGCGGTTACCCAATCCTGTTAATGGGTCGAGCTTTGACTGACTATGTACAATAAAAATATAGTTAATTACAACAGTAATCGCTACACTATTCCAAATCGTTAAATATATAAAATAATACAACTGAAAGATAGACAGCACAGCGGGAATACTTGTAGGCAAACTAAGCATAAACAGTTCTTCTCTATTGAGTTTCTTTCGACTATCATATAACAATAGTAAGTTTATTATGTAATAAAAATAACTTGTCATTGGTGAAACAAAAAATAGGGGTCCCCGTACATAAATGTTCTCACTGGTTATACCAAATACCCAATTAAAACTATAGCTGCCTAATGATATAATACTATTTACAATAAACGGCACACTCAACCATAAAAACTTATTTATATCTATTTTTTTGTATTTATTCGTTATTTTATATAAATATAGTACTGCACAAATTGGCACCAATGGTGACAGCGTGAATCCAAATGTATCAACCAACTTATGTACAATAATGAAATTAATGTGATTACTAGAATTTAATAATACACTCAAAATTTCTAATAACAATATTAATATTGTTAAGAATATTAATACTAAAAACAACCTATGGACTTGCTCTTTTCTATTTAGCTTAAAACAAGCATGTACAGCAATACAAGATAATAATATTACCATAAAAATATTCATCTGAATCGCAAGTATCGTATTAATTGGTCATCACTTCCTTCAGCAACTATAACTATATTACACATCTAGTAAAGTAATATTTTTACACTACTATTATCAAATCGCTATAGCACGTCATATCTAATTAGTATTACTTTCTTGTTGTATTTTGTATATTATACCAACAATAGCATGTTTAAGTAAACATGCTATTGTTGGTCATTGTATCACCTGTAATAAATTAAAAAGAGTATCGAGGGCAAAATCTGCCTACATTGTCTCTTTTTTTCACCTTAGAGCCTTTACATTCGCCAAAAAAGACTTTGCTAACATCGACGTAGCAGCCATCGGAGACAATCCTAGCTGGGCAACCACCAGTTTGCATAATTCCATCGAACCCAAGGTCGAATTATTGATTTTTCCTACAACCTGATGTATATGCTTTAAATATACTAAACTGGTTTCCATAACCTCATAGACCTTTTTCCCTTCCTGGGGATTATCCCAAGAGGAAAGTAAATAACGAATGTCTTGAAACCTTTTTAACTTTCGAAGCGACTGAATGATTGCCTCATAGTCTTCGTAAATTGGCAGATCACCAGGAAGAATAATTGCATCTCCAGTGAAAAGAACATTATCTTCACTAAATAAAAGTGATATAGAACCTTTTGAGTGTCCCGGTGTATGTATAACTTCTAAATTTAAGTCATTTCCTAAATCAATGATTTCTCCACCCTGAAAAACTTTATCTACAATTGCCGATCCGCCAACAAGTTCGTGAAAGCCAGGAACTGGGCGATCTCTGAATTGTAGATCTACATCTTCCAACCATGCTCTTTCCAATGAGTGGATGGCTACAGAACATCCAGTGACTTCTTTGATTGCTTTGGTTGAACCAATATGATCAGGATGGGCATGGGTTTGAACAATTAAAGAAATCTCTTCAGGCTTACGCCCTGTTTTTTTGATATAGTCTAAAATCACATTAGTGGATGAAGCAATCCCAGTATCAATAAGGCAGATCTTACTTCCATAGATAAGAAAAGCATAAACGAACCGATCAAGGGTTACCTCAGGAGCTATTTGGATCTTAAAAGGAATTCTTAAAGCATGGACGTGTTTAGAAATTTGCATTTATTTCGCCTCCTAATTTAAATTTGCAATACCGGTCAAAGTTCTGCTTTGGTTAAGAGCAATTCTTAATAATTACAATTTATTTGTAACTATTTCCCAAATTGTTTATTCCCTTTAAAACGAAAAAACTCCTGTGAAATTTAAAATGTACCCCGTGTAAAGGACAACTAAAAAAAGACTATGCAATATTAAGAAGATGATTTCTGTACTGAACAGGAGTCATCTTCTTTAAATTCCATTGATATCTGTAGTTATTGTAGTACGTC
>Ga0316613_10001469_pt1 | contig 16108 bp, 12 predicted proteins | sample OWC_soil_day10_C_2_FD_207647 | JGI IMG/M metagenome (GOLD analysis project Ga0316613, IMG submission 207647) | Wetland soil microbial communities from Old Woman Creek delta, Ohio, United States - OWC_soil_day10_CT_b | ecosystem: Environmental > Terrestrial > Soil > Wetlands | place: USA: Ohio...
TATGAAGATGAATACAATAGCGGCGATTGCCACAGCGATGTCCAGTTCCGGGATCGGAATTGTAAGGATCAGCGGCGAGGAGTCATTTCAGATTATAGACAGGATTTTTAAAGGAAAAGGGAAACGTGTTAAAAGGCTCTCTGATGAGAAATCTCATACAATTCACTACGGGTTTATTTATGATGGTGAGGAACTGATTGATGAAGTACTGGTTCTCATCATGAGAGGACCGGCAAGTTATACGGGAGAAGATACCGTTGAGATTGACTGTCATGGAGGAGTTCTGGTTACTAAAAAGATACTGGAGACTGTGTTAAAATACGGAGCCAGACCGGCTGAACCGGGAGAATTTACCAAACGGGCATTTTTAAGCGGAAGAATTGACTTAACCCAGGCAGAGGCAGTCATTGATGTGATTAATGCGAAAAATCAGTATGCTTTAAAGTCTTCTGTCAGTCAGCTGGATGGTGCTGTTTCCAAGCGTGTCCGTGCACTACGAGAGACGATTATTTATCATATTGCTTTTATCGAATCGGCACTTGATGATCCGGAGCATATCTCTCTGGATGGTTATCAGGAAACTCTGCTTCAGGGGATTATGCCTATAAAGGAAGAACTGAAGCGATTAATCCATTCTTCAGAGAATGGAAGAGTACTTTCTGAAGGGATTGAGACTGTCATTATGGGGAAACCCAATGCCGGTAAATCCTCTCTTCTTAATGTTCTTGTGGGTGAGGACCGGGCGATTGTCACAGATATTGCCGGAACCACCCGTGATACATTAAAGGAGCAGATCATGCTGGAAGATTTAAGCCTGAATATAATAGATACGGCTGGTATCCGTGATACGGAGGATGTAGTTGAAAAAATTGGGGTTGAAAAAGCTAGGCAGGCGGCTGAGGGCGCTGATTTAATCATCTATGTGGTGGATGGTTCCTGCCCGCTTGATGAAAACGATGAAGACATATTATCTTTTATTGAAGGCAGGAAGGCAGTTATAGTTTTAAATAAATCAGATTTATCCATGGTTGTTACACCAGATTTATTAAATAAAAGAACCAGTCATAAAGTCATTACAATTTCTGCCAGAAACCGTTCTGGCATAGAGGATCTGGAGCATGAGATTAAGACCATGTTCTATGAGGGTGAAATTGATTTTAATGATCAGGTTTATATCACGAATGTAAGACAGAAGAATGCACTGGAAGAAGCATTTAAAAGTCTTTCTATGGTGGAGCAAAGCATACATGACGGGATGGCTGAGGACTTCTATTCCATTGACTTAATGGATGCGTATGAGCAGCTAGGAATTATACTGGGAGAATCCATAGAAGATGATCTGGTCAATGAAATATTCAGTAAATTCTGTATGGGTAAGTAAGGATCAGAAAAGAGGAGATAAAAATGCATTATTTAGAGGAGTCTTATGACGTAGTAGTAGTCGGCGCTGGTCACGCTGGCTGTGAGGCTGCCCTGGCATGCGCCAGGCTGGGCCTTGAGACAATTATGTTTACTGTCAGTGTAGACAGTATTGCGCTGATGCCTTGTAATCCCAATATCGGTGGAAGCTCAAAAGGCCATCTGGTGAGAGAATTGGATGCGTTAGGCGGAGAGATGGGGAAAAACATTGACAAGACATTTATTCAGTCAAAGATGCTTAACCAGTCTAAGGGTCCGGCTGTCCATTCATTAAGAGCTCAGGCTGACAAACAGGACTATTCAAGATCTATGAGAAGAATCTTAGAGAATACAGATCATCTGACCATACGTCAGGCAGAAGTATCTGAAATTATAACAGAAAATGGGATTCTGACTGGGGTTAAAACTTATTCCGGTGCTGTATACCACTGTAAGGCCGCTGTATTAGCCACAGGGACCTATTTAAGAGCAAGGTGTATTTACGGTGATGTAAGCAATTATACAGGCCCCAATGGGCTGCAGGCAGCCAATCACTTAACTGATTCCTTAAAGGCCAATGGAATCGAAATGAGGCGCTTTAAAACAGGTACTCCAGCCAGAGTGGATAAAAGAAGCATTGACTTTTCTAAAATGGAGGAGCAGCTGGGTGATGAGAGAGTAGTGCCGTTTTCCTTTTCAACGGATCCGGAATCCATACAGAAGGAACAGATATCCTGCTGGCTGACTTATACAAATAGCAGCACACACGAGATTATCAGGAATAATCTGGATCGTTCTCCTTTATATTCCGGCGCAATTGAAGGTACAGGACCAAGATATTGCCCATCCATCGAGGATAAGGTGGTTAAATTCCCGGATAAAGACCGTCACCAGGTATTTGTAGAACCGGAAGGACTTTACACCAATGAAATGTACCTGGGAGGAATGTCAAGTTCCCTTCCTGAGGATGTCCAATATGCCATGTACAAAACCGTTCCTGGGCTGGAAAATGTTAAGATCGTGAGAAATGCATACGCGATTGAATATGACTGCATTAATTCCAGACAGCTGTATGCCACTTTGGAATTTAAAGCAGTCGGCGGTTTATTCAGTGGTGGGCAGTTTAACGGAAGTTCAGGTTATGAGGAAGCAGCTGTTCAGGGATTTATGGCAGGTGTAAATGCTGCCATGAAAATTCTTAAAAGAGAGCCAATCATTTTAGATCGTTCACAGGCATATATCGGTGTTTTAATTGATGATCTGGTTACTAAGGAGAATTTGGAACCTTACCGTATGATGACATCAAGAGCAGAATACAGGCTTCTTCTTCGTCAGGACAATGCTGATCTGCGTTTAATGGGAATTGGACATCAGATTGGTTTGATCAGTGATGAAAGATATAAAGAATTATTAAAAAAGGAAGAAGCAATTGAATTAGAAATCAAACGTTTGGAATCAACCAATATGGGAGCATCCAGTAAAGTACAGGAGTTTTTGGAGAAGCATGGGAGCACACCGTTAAAAACAGGGACAACTTTGGCGGAATTAGTGCGCAGACCAGAACTTGATTATATTATGTTAACTGATATAGATACTAATCGGATGTCACTTCCAAATGATGTAATGGAACAGGTAGATATCAATATTAAGTATGAAGGGTATATACGAAGACAGAAGCAACAGGTCTCACAATATAAAAAACTGGAAAACAGGAAGCTGCAGGCAGAATTTGATTATGCAGAAGTAAAAGGATTGAGAAGAGAAGCCATCCAGAAACTGAATTTATATAAGCCCTTGTCCATTGGACAGGCCTCCAGAATATCAGGTGTTTCTCCAGCAGACATCTCCGTGCTTCTGGTTTACTTAGAGCAGATGAAGTTTCATAAAAATACAGATCAGAAGGAGTGAGGTAGGAAATATGACAGATGTTTTCTATGAGAAGTTCCAAAATGAATTGAGTCTATTATCTATTAATTTAGAAAAGAATCAATTGGAACAATTTTATAAATATTATGAAATATTGGTTGAATGGAACAAGGTAATGAACCTTACTACAATTACGGAGATGGAAGAAGTTATATCGAAACATTTTGTTGACAGCTTATCTCTTGTTAAAATTTTGGATCATCTGAATATCGAGGTTTATAGCATAATAGATGTTGGTACAGGTGCTGGTTTTCCTGGAATTCCTCTAAAAATTGCATTTCCACAACTCAAAATTACATTAATGGATTCTTTAAATAAAAGAATAAATTTTCTTAATGAAGTAATCAATAATTTGGGTTTAGAAGATATCTGTGCAATACATGGAAGAGCGGAAGATTTAGGGCGTGATATCAATCATAGAGAACAATATGATCTTTGTGTTTCCAGAGCAGTGGCAAATTTAAGCACGTTATCGGAATATTGCATGCCATTTGTGAAAGTAGGTGGCTGCTTTATTCCATACAAATCTGGCAAGATAGAAGAGGAGTTAAGCGAAGCTAAACATGCGGTTTTTCTTTTAGGTGGAAAAATAGAAGGTACAGAACGATTTTTACTGCCAGGTACTGAAGCAGAACGATCTTTGATTAAAATTAATAAAGTAAACGGTATTTCTAAGAAGTATCCAAGAAAAGCAGGATTACCATCAAAAGAACCGTTAAAGTAAAATGTTTCACGTGAAACATCCAGTAGAGAATCTTATCTCTATAGGAATGTTTCACGTGAAACATTTTTTTATAGAAAGTACATTTGAATTATTTGGTACAGGTTGTTAGGATTCTCCAATTGTGGAAGATACTTACTTTTTGACACTAGAGAACTTTCAATAGCCGGATTATACTTTTGATATTCAGAAATAACTTCATTGATGCGATCCATTTCCTCACCGCCAGTAATGTAGATGCTGTTGTTGATTTTTTTCAGTGCATTTGTCACATTACATTTGGTATAATTACACTTAACACTGGCATACAGTGATTTTGGTGATTCTCCTAAATGAGCCGATTCATAATATGCATCTATGATTGAACTCTTTACAGAGTAAGGGTTGAAGTAGTAATTTCTACTAAATTCTTCTGTTATAGATTGCTTGCTCACGGATATATGATATAGAAGAGTACCTAATATGGGCAGATCCAGTATGAATTTGTATACTTTGGAGTGATTATTGGGTATCTGACTACATGTCATTAGACTTTCCGGATTAATGAGCATAATCTGATCAAATAATTCCGGAGCGTTATTACATGCCATAAGAGCCAGAGATGATGAAGCACCGGTAGCGATTACATTGGTTCGGTGTCCAATTTCTGATTTAATAAAATCGGAGAGCATCTGTACATAGAGATAATTAGTATAGGTAAGATCGGGTTTTTCTGAACGACCACATCCCAGAAGATCAATTGTGTATACGGTATACTGTTCTTTTAATAATGAAATCATGCTGTTCCACTCATATCCATTGGAATATGCAGTCAGATCATGGATTAGAAGAATTGGTTTTCCTGTGCCAGATTTCGTATAATGGATATTACCGAATCTCCATTTGTAACATAAAGACTTTGCATCTGATAAGATATTTTTTGAAGATGCAGAGAGCTTAACAAATTTATTAATAACTGCAGTTGCTGCAGCTGTACTTGCTGATAGGATAAGCAGAGTTAGTAATTTACTCTTAGTTTTCATTATATACCTCCTGAGTGCGGATAATCTCTTCTTATTATAATATAATCGATATGGACTTACAACGTCAAACATATTAATTTATTCTTAAACTTGGAAGAATGTTTCACGTGAAACATTTTTTGTATTTTCTGTATTTTTTTTACTTAAAACAATAGGAAAAAAAAATAAAGTATGTTATACTCTAATTTGAACTGCAATTTCCGGACGTTGTAACAGGAGAAAATTAAAAATGGGAAGAATCATTGCGATAGCAAACCAGAAGGGCGGAGTTGGTAAAACAACAACCGCAATAAACCTATCAGCTTGTCTTGCAGAGTCAGGACAACGGGTATTAGCTGTGGATTTTGATCCACAGGGAAACGAAACCAGCGGACTTGGTATGGAAAAGTCAACAATTGAGCGTACTGTTTATGATCTGTTGGTTGGAGAATGTGAAATAGAAGAATGTTTGATACCTAACGTTCAGGAAAATCTGGATTTATTGCCATCAAACGTGGATCTGGCAGGAGCTGAAATTGAGCTGCTGGAAATTGAAAATAAGGAGATACTCCTTAAGTCATATCTTGAAAAAGTCAAGAAAAACTATGATTTTATTATTATAGATTGTCCTCCGTCATTGAGTCTATTGACAATTAATGCCTTAACAGCAGCAAATACCGTTCTAGTACCCATCCAGTGTGAATATTATGCATTGGAAGGCCTTAGTCAGGTATTAAAGACAGTAAATTTAGTAAAAAAGAAATTGAATCCTTCCCTTGAAATGGAAGGAGTCGTATTTACCATGTATGATGCAAGAACAAATCTTTCATTGGAAGTTGTTGAAAGTGTAAAAAATAATTTAAATCAAAATATCTATAAAACAATCATACCCAGAAATGTCAGACTGGCAGAGGCTCCCAGCCATGGAATGCCGATCAATTTATATGATTCCAGATCAGCGGGGGCAGAAAGCTACCGGTTACTGGCGGCGGAAGTTATCAGCAGAGGAGAAGAGATCTAGATATGGCAAAGAGAACAGGTTTAGGGAAAGGCCTTGGCGCAATTTTTGGAGATGAAGTAATGGAATCTGCAGCAGAAGAGCAGGAAATGAAGAATCATAGAGAGGCAGAACATACTACTCCAGTATCGGAAAAAGAGAAAGTTGATTCGGAAACTGGGAAAGAGATGTTTTTGAAAATTTCATTGGTTGAGCCTAACCACAATCAGCCAAGAAAGGAATTCCGGGAAGAAGCGTTAGTAGAATTGGCTGAATCCATGAAGGAGTATGGTGTATTACAACCACTTTTGGTACAAAAAAAAGGCGAATACTATGAAATTATCGCTGGTGAACGTAGATGGCGGGCAGCGAAACTAGCTGGCTTAAAAGAAGTACCGGTAGTAATCCGGGAATATACAAAGCAGCAATCCATGGAAATAGCGTTGATTGAAAATGTTCAGAGGGAAGATTTAAATCCCATTGAAGAAGCCAGGGCTTATTCTATCCTAATGCAGGAATTTGGTTTGAAGCAGGAAGAAATTGCAGCCCGTGTAGCTAAAAATCGGGTTACCATAACTAATAGTATGCGATTATTAAAGCTGGATGAACGAATTCAGGAGATGCTAATACAGGATCAGATCAGCAGCGGTCACGCAAGAGCATTACTGGCAGTAGAAGATGGAGATTTACAATATCAGCTTGCAGGTAAAATTGTGGCTGAAAATATGAGTGTACGAGAAGTAGAGAAACTTGTAAAATCCTTATCAAAAAAGAAAGAACCAAAAGAAAGTAAGGAAGAGGATGAAAGTATCTCTCTGATATTCCGGGAATTGGAAGATCGAATGAAAACTGCCATGGGTACCAAAGTCAGCATAAACCGAAAAGATAAAAATAAAGGAAGAGTTGAAATTGAGTACTATTCTGAGGCAGAATTGGAAAGAATAGTAGAGTTATTAGAATCCATAAGATAACATCATGGAAGTGAGGACGAAAGAATGGATAACAGTATATTAAATCAGCTGCCGATTGATCCTGCCTTTTTGATCATTGGATTATCCGCGCTTACGCTAATATTACTAATTGTCGTAATTATTTGTATCATACAAATGAAAAAATTGTATCGCAGATATGATTTTTTTATGAGAGGGAAAGATGCGGAGACACTTGAGGGCATTATTATGGAACAAATGGAAGATATTGCCCAGTTAAAATCAGAGGATCGTGCGAATAAAGACTCTCTGAGAAATACCAATAAAAACTATAGAAGTGCATTTCAGAAGTTTGGTCTTGTAAAATATAACGCATTTAAAGGCATGGGAGGTAATTTAAGCTTTGCTATGTCATTATTGGATTATACAAACAGTGGATTTGTACTGAACTCAGTTCATAGCAGAGAAGGGTGTTATGTATACATTAAAGAAGTAGAAAGAGGAGAAACAGAAGTACTTCTTGGAAGTGAAGAAAAAGAAGCTCTGGAACGGGCATTGGGATATCATTCATAAAAAACACGGTTTTTACCGTGTTTTTTATATATACGTTTTCTAAAACATTATAATAGGAAGAGGAGAGATCAATATGGAAGAAGTACTTCAGTATTTAAAGGAATGCAAAACGTTCTATCTGGCTACCTGTGATGGGGATCAGGCAAGAGTTCGCCCGTTTGGAGCAGTATGCATGTTTGAAGGGAAGATTTATATTATTACCAACAATAAAAAACCGGTATTTGATCAAATGATGAAAAACCCTAAAATTGAGATTAGCGGTATGAACCATGGGACCTGGATCCGGCTTCAGTGTGAAGCTGTTTTAGATTCCAGAAGAGAAGCGAGAGTAGCAATGATAGAAGAGTATGGATCAGCTTTAAGCAAAATGTATTCGGTTGACGATAACTTAATGGAAGTATTCTATTTACAAAATGCCAAAGCTGTAATCCAGTCCCTTACCAGTGAAAAAAAAGAATTTTTATTTTAATTAACGGATCTCTGTCATCTCCATATGATGCTCTTCTGTGAGAGCTGCACCGATGGCAGTACCGTATTCAGCCTGTTCAGGAATAATAAAGTGAACATCGAACATGGTCTCCAGGGATTGAAAGATCTCTCTGCACTGAGGAAACTTAGAAAGATTCCCTGTCATAACAAAGTCATTAATATTACTGTTTAATGAAGAAAGAATGGCGGACTTTCCTATTACCTGGAGTACCATATGAATGATACCGATTGCAATATCTTCATCTGATACAAAACCTCTCACTTTTCCAAAGTTTGATGCTGTCGCAGATAATGGCAGGCCTGGAAGAGGAGTTTTTGAAATATCCTGAATCTGTAAGTCGATATTACTTAAAGTTCCTCTGCTGGCCAGATCCATGATATGGGAGATATCCTGGGTTTTTAACAAAAGGCTTGAAAGTCCCAGTATGGTTCCTCCGCCGATTCCAATACCTCCGGTATGAACAATGGAATCTCCATTCACCTGTACCAGTGAAGTACCGGTACCCATACTTACTACGATTAAATCCTTTAATCCGGTAAAATATTGACCACCTAATCCATTGCAGGTAAATTCATTCACCTTAAAAGTTGGAATACCATAGAGAGGCTGCTCTACATATGCACTTCCTACCCCTGTAATCATAATTTTTTCTATTTCATTTAATTGAATGTTGTTATCATAGATAAATTTACCCAGAGCACCAAATAGAGAAGCGATGGGATTATCTGCTTTCACAAATGTGGGTATTTTCAATTTATGATCCTGAAATCCTACAATCTTCGTTGTACTTCCTCCAAGATCAATTCCAATGGTTATTTTCATATATGTCCCCTTAAATCACCTTATCTAATTAACCTGCCCGGACCTTTTTATAGCAGGTAGTAAGGCTAACTATACCATATTTATAGGTAAATGCCAAGTTCTTAAATGTGTTCATAGAAGCAGGGCAGAATCATGTGATTTCATTATTCTATATGAACTATAAATAAGAAAAAAATAGGATATAGCCGTTTGTTGATTATTTTGTATCATTATTAACCCTTTTAAACCCTTGTTTTATAAGATTTATAAGATTCAGATCAATTCTTGTATAAGTAAAAATATATTTATTAAAATTAGATAAAAAATATATCGAATGGTGTATATTTTTGTGAGTTCTCACATTGACAAAAAAATAACGATAGAATATAATAAGATCATAAAGATCGTTAAAAAAATATCGATCAAGAAACCAATGGGATTGATACTTATATAATGGAGGAAATTCAAGATGGCAAAAAAAGAAGAACTGATTAAGGTTCCCCAGATAATTGATAGTGTAGATACCCTGATCGCAAAAATGGAGGCAATGAGAGAAGCTCAGAGAGTATTCGCAACCTTCACTCAGGAGCAGGTTGATAAAATTTTTTATGAAGCAGCCAGTGCTGCAAATAAATTAAGAATCCCTCTTGCAAAGATGGCTGTCCAGGAGACAGGGATGGGCGTTGCAGAGGATAAAGTAATTAAGAACAATTATGCAGCTGAATATATTTATAATTCTTATAAAGATACAAAAACCTGCGGTGTGATTGAAGAAGATAAAGCATTTGGAATAAAGAAAATTGCAGAACCAATCGGACTGGTAGCGGCTGTTATTCCGACTACAAACCCAACTTCAACTGCTATTTTCAAAACCTTAATCAGCTTAAAGACAAGGAATGCAATTATCATATCCCCACACCCAAGAGCAAAGAACTGTACAATAGCAGCTGCTAAGGTAGTTCTTGATGCGGCTGTCAAGGCAGGAGCTCCAGAAGGAATTATTGGATGGATTGATGTACCGTCTCTGGAATTAACCAACGAGGTTATGAGAAGTGCAGATATCATTCTTGCAACAGGCGGACCTGGAATGGTGAAAGCAGCTTATTCCTCCGGCAAGCCGGCTCTGGGCGTTGGTGCAGGTAATACACCGGTTATCATTGATGATACAGCAGATGTTAAGATGGCAGTTAATTCCATCATTCATTCCAAAACATTTGATAACGGTATGATTTGTGCTTCTGAGCAGTCTGTTACTGTTCTTGAAAAGGTTTATGACGCGGTTAAGAAGGAATTTGCAGCAAGAGGATGCTACTTCTTAAAAGGCGATGAGATTGAGAAGGTACGTAAAACCATTATTATCAATGGTGCGTTAAATGCCAAGATTGTTGGTCAGAAAGCTCATACCATTGCAAAGCTTGCGGGTGTTGAAGTTCCGGAATCAACTAAGATCTTAATTGGTGAAGTGGAAAGCGTACATCTTGAGGAAGAATTTGCACATGAAAAGCTGTCTCCAGTTCTGGCAATGTATAAAGCTAAAACCTTTGATGAGGCAATTGAAAAGGCAGAACAGCTGGTTGCAGACGGTGGTTATGGCCATACAGCTTCTCTGTATGTGAATGTGAATGAAACTGAAAAGATGGCAAAACATGCAGCAGCAATGAAAACCTGCCGTATTCTGGTTAATACACCATCTTCTCATGGCGGTATCGGTGATATCTATAACTTTAAGTTACAGCCATCTCTGACTCTGGGCTGCGGTTCCTGGGGAGGAAACTCTGTTTCTGAAAATGTAGGTGTGAAGCATCTGCTGAATATTAAGACCGTTGCTGAGAGGAGAGAGAACATGCTGTGGTTCAGAAATCCGGAGAAAGTTTATTTCAAAAAAGGCTGTATGCCAGTTGCGCTTAGTGAGTTAAAAGATGTTTATAACAAAAAGAGAGCATTTGTAGTAACAGACTCTTTCCTTTATATGAATGGTTATACCAAGGCAATTACCGACAAATTAAATGAAATGGGTATCGTTTATACTGTATTCTCAGATGTTCAGCCTGATCCGACTCTTGCAAATGCTGAGGCCGGTGCTGCAGCTATGAAGGCATTCCAGCCAGATACAATCATTGCTCTGGGCGGCGGTTCCGCTATGGATGCTGCGAAGATCATGTGGGTTATGTATGAGCATCCGGAAGTGGATTTCCAGGACATGGCAATGCGTTTTATGGATATTCGTAAGAGAGTTTACACATTCCCGAAGATGGGCGAGAAAGCTTATTTTGTAGCAATCCCGACTTCTTCCGGTACTGGTTCTGAAGTAACTTCTTTTGCTGTTATTACAGATCAGAACACTGGAGTAAAATATCCGCTTGCAGATTACCAGTTAATGCCCAATATGTCTATCGTTGATGCAGACAATATGATGAGCCAGCCTAAGGGTCTGACCAGCGCTTCTGGTATTGATGTTCTGACTCACGGACTGGAAGCATACGCTTCAGTCATGGCTTCTGACTATACGGACGGTCTTGCACTGAAGTCTATGAAAAATGTATTTGAATACCTTCCAACCGCTTATAACGATGGAACTAACGTTGAAGCAAGATGCAAGATGGCTGATGCTTCCTGTATGGCTGGTATGGCATTTAACAATGCATTCTTAGGGGTTTGCCACTCTATGGCTCATAAATTAGGAGCTTATCACCATATTCCTCATGGTGTGGCAAATGCTCTGTTAATCACACTGGTTATGGAGTTTAATGCTTCTGAAGTTCCGACTAAGATGGGAACCTTCCCCCAGTATCAGTATCCCCATACTCTGGCCAGATATGCAGAATGCGCACGCTTCTGTGGAGTGGAAGGCAAGGATGATGCGGAAGTATTCAAAAAATTCCTTGTTAAGGTTGAGGAATTAAAGAAGGCAGTAGGCATTAAGGCAACTATTAAAGATTACGGCGTAGATGAGAAGTATTTCTTAGATACACTTGACGAGATGGTTGAAAATGCATTTGATGATCAGTGTACCGGTGCAAACCCAAGATATCCGCTGTTCAGTGAAATTAAGGAAATGTATTTAAAGGCTTACTACGGTAAATAAATATTAACCGGGAAAGAGATCATAACAGGATCTTTTGACAGGACAATAAAAGAGAATGGATTTGGAGTTTTTCAAATCTGTTCTCTTTTTTTATGCCACAAAATATTAAGTAGATTTTCTTAGAACCAGAGTGGTGCTGATTTCAATTTTTACAGGGTATGATGATTTTGTATTGATAAGTTCTGCCATACGCTTTGCAGCCATCATTCCCATATACTGTTTGGGAACATGGATGGTTGTAAGGGGTGGGTCCAGGAACGTACATAAAGGCATATTATCAAAACCTATTACCGCCACATCCTGTGGAACCCGGTAACCATATTCCTTCAGTGCTTTAATGGCTCCGGCTGCAATGAGATCATTGTCTGCAAAATAACAATCTGCCGGAGTTTCTCCCTGCTTTAAGATAGCCGCCATGTCAGCATAGGAACCATCCATGGACGGAGATAGTTTATGAACTTTTGAATTGGAAACTGACATACCGTTCTTTCTGACTGCCTGGTAGAAGCCGTCAGATCTTTGCTCGAAATTCTTAATGGGATAGGAGGACTTAAGATATCCAGGCTGCTTTTTTCTTTTTCTAATAAGATAATTTGCCGCAAAAAATGCGCCCTGCACATTATCTATTATGACACAGTCGGTGCTCCGGTTTTCAAAGCAGGTATCTACTACCACAACGGGTACGGGAAGATTTAAAAATGGTTTAAAATCTTCTTCAGCCATCTCTGTTCCAAGAAGCAGAATTCCCCTGCAGCCTAACCGTACCATTTCGGAAACCTTGGCTGGAATATCATCTTCTTCATAAAGATAAGAGATGTTCAGATAATAACAGGCCTCTTTGCAGCCGGCGTCGATTCCTTCTGATAACTGGGAAAAGAAGGGGGTATCTGAAACAACAGCGCCATTTTTCCTATATATAATAAATTGTATCATTCCATGAGGGATGGTGCTCAGAGAGGTCTCTTTTATTTTTGAAAAATCAAAATCATGTTCTTTTGCAGCCTCTATGACTTTCTTTCTTGTCTGAGTGCTGACTCCTGGTTTATGGTTAAGAGCCATGGAGACAGCAGCCTCTGACAGATTAAGCAGTTTAGCAAGTTCCTTTGCTGTTATGGACATCTAAATGGGCTCCTTTCTTACTGACAGACTTCTTAATTATCAAGGTAACAGATTAAGTGAATTAAGTCAATAAAATACTATATTTCACTTAACTATTAATTGTAATTAAGTTGTCTCCAGTAAATAATATGGGTAGCAGTTAAATAAAAGGAGACATGTGTATGACAAATGTAGTATTGGGATTCGCACCGACGAGAAGGAGTATTTTCTCTGCGCCGGATGCAGTTAAGTATGCAGATTTGACCAGAAAAAAACTGAAGGAGATGGGAGTTACTTTCGTAGATATTACAGATATCTCAGAGGATGGTCTGCTGCACAGTGAAAATGACAGAATAAGAATTACAGAAAAATTTAAGGCAGAAAAAATTGATGGTCTGTTTATTCCTCATGGTAACTTTGGAACAGAGTATGAGGTAGCAAGACTTAGCAGGGAATGCGGTGTACCAGTACTGCTTTGGGGACCGAGAGATGAACGGCCGGATGAAAACGGAATCCGTCTCAGGGACAGTCAGTGCGGGCTTTTTGCAACGGGAAAGGTTCTTCGAAGATTTAAGATTCCATTTACTTATTTATGCAATTGCCGTCTGGAGGATGAGGCTTTTTACAGAGGGGTCACTAATTTCCTGGCTGTATGTAATGTGGTAAAGGCATTTAAAAAGACCCGCATCCTTCAGATTGGACCAAGGCCCTTTGATTTCTGGTCCACTATGTGTAATGAAGGTGAACTTCTTGAGAATTTTAATATTCAGCTGGCACCCATCCCCATGCCGGAACTGACAAGAGAAATGAAGCGGGTAAGAGAAGATGAGGATAAAATTCAGGAGATTATAAGTTACTGTAAGGAAAATTTTGAGGTGAACATAAAGGATGAGGATCTTAAGACTGTGGCAGCGCTAAAAGCGGCCATGAGAGCCCTGGCAGACCGTTATGGATGCAATGCGATTGCCTTGCAGTGCTGGAATGCACTTCAGGAAGAGATCGGAATTATGCCCTGTGCAGCAAACAGTCTGTTAAACGAAGAGGGACTTCCTGTTGTATGCGAGACTGATATTCATGGTGCGATTACAGCAATCATGTGTGAGGCGGCAGGACTTGGGGAAGCAAGGACATTTTTTGCTGACTGGACGGTCCGGCACCCTGATAATGAAAATGGAGAACTTCTGCAGCACTGCGGTCCCTGGCCTCTTTCCTGTGCATCCTGTAAACCATCAATTGGATATCCACTTGCTTTTAGCCATCCGGGAGCTGTGGAAGCACAGGCAAAACTGGGAGAGATGACCCTATGCCGCTTTGATGGTGATAACGGAGAGTACAGTCTGCTTCTTGGCAATGCGAAAGGAATCGAGGGGCCTTATACCAAGGGAACTTACGTATGGGTGGAGGTTAAAAACTTAAAGCGGCTGGAAGCTAAAATTGTGGAAGGACCTTATATTCATCACTGCGTAGGTATCCATAAAAATGTGGTGCCGGTTCTGTATGAGGCATGTAAGTATATTGGTGTTTCACCGGATCTGTATGATAACAATGATGAAGAAGTGAAAGCGTGGATAAGGGGAGAATAAGAAAGGATGTGAACGGATATGGACAGACTCACCAGGAAGGCTTATGAACTTCGAAGGGATATAATTGAGGAAGTATATCGGTCGAAAGCCGGTCATATTGGCGGGGATTTAAGTGTGATTGATATTTTGACGGTGCTTTATTTTGAAGTAATGAATGTGAATCCTGAAAGCTGGAAGTCTGAGGACAGAGACCGCTTTTTGCTTAGTAAAGGTCACTGTACTGATGCACTTTACATTACTCTTGGAGAGAAGGGTTTTTTTGATAAGCAGAAGGCCATAGATACATTCAGCAGCTTTGGATCTGTTTTTATCGGACATCCTAACACAGATGTACCTGGAGTTGAGATGAATTCCGGGTCATTAGGGCATGGACTTTCGTTGGGAGTAGGGATGGCACTGGCCGCCAGAATGGATGGACGGTCATACAGAACCTATGTTGTTCTGGGAGATGGCGAAATGGCTGAGGGATCAAATTACGAAGCTATGATGGCAGCCGGACATTATGGTTTGGATCAGTTGTGTGCAACAGTTGATTTAAATGGTCTTCAAATAAGCGGGACTACTGGGGAGACCATGAAAAGTGATGATCTGGGTGAAAAATTCAAGGCGTTTGGCTGGTATGTTATAGAAGTAGAAGATGGAAATAATTGTAAGCAGCTTCTTGCCGCTTACCAGGAAGCTGAGGCTAAAAAAGGTCAGCCTTCTGTAATTCTTGCCCATACCACAAAAGGAAAAGGGGTGTCGTTTATGGAAAACCAGAAAAAATGGCATCATGGTGTCATGACAGAGGAGCAATACAGGAAGGCAGTAGAAGAAATTGAGGGGGTGTTGGCATGAGTCAGATATCAAACCGTCAGGTGATATGTGAAACTCTTTTGGATGCAGCAAAGAATGACCGGGATATTGTGGTGGTATGTTCAGATTCCAGAGGTTCCGCTTCCCTGGCACCGTTTGCAGAACAGTACCCTAAACAGTTTGTTGAAGTAGGAATTGCGGAGCAGAATCTGGTATCTGTATCTGCGGGCTTAGCTTCCTGCAACAAAAAGGTTTTTGCAGCATCGCCAGCAAGCTTTTTGTCTACCAGAAGCTACGAACAGGTAAAGGTTGATGTGGCTTACTCAAAGACCAATGTAACGTTAATCGGAATCAGCGGAGGTGTCAGCTACGGAGCACTGGGGATGACCCATCATTCCTGTCAGGACATAGCCGCCATGGCAAGTCTGCCTGACATGAGGGTTTATCTGCCTTGCGACCGTTTTCAGACAAGAAAGCTGATTGAGGCACTCCTTGAGGATGATAAGCCGGCTTACGTAAGAGTCAGCCGCTCTGCCACTGAGGATGTGTATGAAGAGAATATGGATTTTAAACTGAATTGCGCTAATGTGATTAAGGAGGGAGCAGATGCCGTCATTATTACCTGCGGAGAATTGGTTCCTTATGCTGTAAAAGCAGCAAAGGAGCTGGAACGTGAGGGGTATGGTGTTGGAGTCATTGATATGTATTGTT
>Ga0316613_10001471_pt1 | contig 16105 bp, 11 predicted proteins | sample OWC_soil_day10_C_2_FD_207647 | JGI IMG/M metagenome (GOLD analysis project Ga0316613, IMG submission 207647) | Wetland soil microbial communities from Old Woman Creek delta, Ohio, United States - OWC_soil_day10_CT_b | ecosystem: Environmental > Terrestrial > Soil > Wetlands | place: USA: Ohio...
CGCTAGCCGTCAGTCGATCTTCCGTCGATTGACGCGAGCGTCGACCTTCGTGTACGGTGATCCGGCTGAATCGCTGCGCGTGGACTCGCGAGTTTCCTCCACGTCTCGCCCGCACCCCAACGGAGATCTCGATTCATGAGCCAGAAGGAAGTCGTGATTTGTAGCGCCGTGCGAACCCCGGTCGGGAGTTTTCAGGGCGCGCTTTCGTCGTTCTCGGCGTCCGACCTCGGCGGCGTGGTCGTCGCGGAAGCCGTGAAGCGCGCGGGCGCCAAGCCGGAAGACGTCGAGCGCGTGATCCTCGGCAACGTGCTGACGGCCGGCATCGGCCAGGCGCCGGCCCGCCAGGCCGTGATCAAGGCCGGCCTGCCGGTTTCCGTCGGTGCCATCACGATCAACAAGGTGTGCGGTTCGGGCTTGCAGGCCGTGATGTTCGCGCGTCGCGAGATCCTGGTCGGTGACGCCGAGACGCTCGTCGCGGGCGGCATGGAGTCGATGACCAACGCGCCGTACCTGCTGCCCCAGGCGCGCGGCGGCTACCGGATGGGCAACGGTCAGATCATCGACTCGATGATCCACGACGGCCTCTGGGATCCCTACGACAACCTGCACATGGGTCACTGCGGCGACGCGGTGGCGGCCAAGTACAAGTTCACGCGCGAGGACCAGGACAAGTTCGCCGCCGATTCCTACGAGCGCGCCCAGGCCGCCCAGCAGGAAGGTCGTTTCAAGGAAGAGATCATCCCGGTGACGGTGAAGACCAAGAAGGGCGACACGCTCGTCGACGAGGATGAAGAGCCGAAGCGCGTGCAACTCGACAAGATGGCGGGCCTGCGCCCGGCCTTCTCGAAGGAAGGCACCGTCACCGCGGCCAACGCGTCGACGCTGAACGACGGCGCCGCCGCGCTGCTCGTGACGTCGGCCGACCACGCGAGGGCGAAGGGTTGGACGGTGCTCGCCCGGATCGTCGCCGACTCGACCGCCGCGGTGGAACCGAAGTGGTTCACGATCGCGCCGGTCCACGCGCTCGCAAAGCTCTACGACAAGACGAAGAGCAAACCGCTCGACTGGGACCTCTACGAGATCAACGAGGCGTTCTCGGGTGTGACGATGGCGGCGATGAAGGACCACGCCATTCCGCACGACCGCGTGAACGTGCACGGCGGCGCGGTGTCGATCGGTCACCCGATCGGCTGCTCGGGTGCGCGCATCCTGGTGACGCTGCTCCACGCGCTGCGCCAGCGCGGGCAGAAGACCGGCATCGCAACGCTCTGCATCGGCGGTGGCGAAGCAGTCGCGCTCGCGGTGGAGCTGGTCTGATGGCGTCGCCCAGGCACACGATCGGCGTCGTCGGCACCGGCACGATGGGCCAGGGGATCGCGCAGGTCGCCGCCCAGGCCGGCCACGAGGTGGTGTTCCAGAACCGGCGCCAGGAGTCGGTCGATCGCGGCATGAAAGCGATCACGATGCAGCTCGAACGGCTGGTCGCGAAACAGAAGCTCACCGAGATCGAGAAGACCGAGACGCTCGACCGCATCCGCGGTGCCGTCCCGCTCGAGGAGATCAAGGGCTGTGAGCGCGTGATCGAGTGCGCGCCCGAGGACCACGATCTCAAGCGCGACCTGCTCCAGAAGATCGACGCGATCGTATCGGACGAAGCGATCATCGCGACCAATACCTCGAGTCTCTCGATCACCAAGCTGGCGTCGTACCTGAAGCGGCCGGCCCACTTCGTCGGGCTGCACTTCTTCAATCCGGTGCCGATGATGAAGCTCGTCGAAGTGGTGCGCGGCATGCGCACCAGCGACTCGACGGTCGCCGCGGTGCGCGGCCTCGCCGAGAACTTCGGCAAGGTGCCGATCGACGTGAAGGACTCGCCCGGCTTCGTGGTGAACCGGGTGCTGTTCCCGATGATCAACGAGGCAGCCTTCGCGCTGCAGCAGAGCGTCGCGACGCCCGAGTCGATCGACGAGTGCATGAAACTGGGCTGCAACCACCCGCTCGGCCCGCTGGCGCTGGCGGATCTCGTCGGGCTCGACGTGGTCTTCGCGATTCTCGACTCGCTCTACCGCGAGTACGGCGAGTCGCGCTACGCGCCGTGCCTGGAGATCAAGAAGCGCGTGGAAGCCGGCTGGCTCGGTCGCAAGTCGGGCCGCGGGTTCTACACGTACGACGCCTAGAGGTGCAAACCGCCACAGGCGGCGCGCAGCGAGCCGCAGGCGAGCGAAGGCCATGAGAGCGTGAGGCCCGACATCGTCGTCTACGAAGTCGGACCTCGCGACGGACTCCAGAACGAGCCCGAACCGGTCGCCACCGCGGCGAAGGCGGAACTGGTGGCGCGACTCGCCGCCGCCGGGCTTTCGCGGATCGAAATCACCTCGTTCGTGTCGCCGAAGTGGATCCCGCAGCTCGCCGATGCGGATGCGCTGTGTCGCATCGTCGCGCGACCGCCGAGTGCCATCTACAGCGCGTTGGTCCCCAACGAAGCCGGCTACGAGCGGCTGCGACGGGCCGCGCTGCCGGTGGCGGCGTTCTTCGTCTCGGCGAGTGAGACCCACAACCGCAAGAACGTGAACCGCGGCATCGCCGATCACCTCGCCCGGTTGGTACCCGTGGCGGAGCGCGCGCGTGCGGACGGTGTGCCGCTGCGCGCGTATGTCTCGACCGTGTGCGGTTGCCCCTACGAGGGCGACGTCGCGGTCGGCGCCGTCGCCGACGTGGTGCGGCGACTCGACATGCTCGGCGCCGACGAGATCTCGCTCGGTGACACGATCGGCGTGGGCCATCCGCGGCAGGTGCGCGAGCTGGTGCGCGCGGTGGCGGGCGTGATCGCGCTCGAACGCATCGCCCTGCACCTGCACGACACGTGGGGCCGCGCGCTCGCCAACGTGCAGGCCGGCTACGAAGCGGGTGTGCGGACGTTCGACGCGGCGCTCGGTGGGCTCGGCGGCTGCCCGTACGCGCCGGGCGCGTCGGGCAACGTCGCGACCGAGGACGTGGTGGATCTCTTCGAGCGCGCAGGCGTCGCGACCGGCGTCGATCTCGATGCGCTCGTCGACACGACCGCCTGGCTCGAGCGCGACGTGTTGGGTCGCCCGCTGCCCGGTCGCGTCTACCGAGCGCGCCTGGGACAGCGCCAGCGGGAACGGAACCAGGCAGGGGGGGCCGCGTGAAGACTGGCGACGACGTCCGTTCGAAACTGGCGCGCATCCGGCAGGGCGGGGGGCCCCGGTATCACGAGAAGGAGCGCGAAGAGCGCAAGCTCTTCTGCCGCGATCGCCTCGCGTTGCTCCTCGACGCGGACTCGTTCGTCGAGGACGCCGCCTTCGCGAACAGTCTCGCCGGCGATCTGCCGGCGGACGGCGTCGTCACCGGCAGCGGCCGCGTCGGCGGCCGTGCCGTTTGCGTGATGGCCAACGACTCGACGGTGAAGGCGGGCTCGTGGGGCTGGCGCACCGTCGAGAAGATCCTGCGCATCCAGGAGACCGCCGAGCGCCTGCAGGTTCCGCTGGTGTATCTCGTCGACTCGGCCGGCGCCCGCATCACCGATCAGATCCAGATGTTCCCGGGCCGGCGGGGCGCGGGCCGCATCTTCATGAACCAGTGCCGGCTCTCGGGCTGGATCCCGCAGCTCTGCCTGCTCTTCGGGCCGTCGGCCGCAGGCGGCGCCTACATCCCGGCCTTCTGCGACGCGCTCTTCATGGTCGAAGGCAACGCCAGCATGTACCTCGGCTCGCCGCGCATGGCGGAGATGGTGATCGGGCAACTGACGACGCTCGAGGAGATGGGCGGTGCGCGCATGCACTGCTCGGTGTCGGGACTCGGCGATCTGCTGGCGAAGACGGAAGAGGAAGTGATCGCCGCCGCGCGCAGCTACCTCTCGTACCTCCCGCTTCGTTGTGGCGCAGAGCTGCCGGGTGTAGCGGCGCGTTCGCCCGCAAAGGGCTGCGCCGACCTCGAAGCCGCGATTCCGCGCGACGAAAACAAGCCCTTCGACGTCCGCGAGGTGATCGATCGCGTAGTCGACGCCGGCTCGTTCTTCGAGCTGAAGAAGCTCTGGGCGGGCGAGCTGCTGACGGGCTTTGCGCGCATCGAGGGCCGCCCGATCGGCGTCGTGGCGAATCAGTCGAAGGTGAAGGGCGGCGTGCTCTTCGTCGATTCCGCCGACAAGGCCGCGCGCTTCATCGGCCTCTGCGATGCCTACGGTCTCCCGCTGCTCTATCTCGCCGACGTGCCGGGCTTCATGATCGGCAAGCAGGTCGAACGCCAGGGCATCATCCGCGCCGGCGCGAAGATGGTGCAGGCGGTGGCGGAGGCTACGGTGCCGCGCATTTCGGTGATCGTGCGCAAGGCGTACGGCGCCGGTCTGTATGCCATGTGCGGCCCGGGCTTTGCGCCCGACGCGTGCCTCGCGCTGCCGACCGCGATGATCGCGGTGATGGGTCCCGAAGCGGCCGTGAACGCCGTCTACTACAACAAGCTCCAGGCGATGCCCGAAGACGAGCGCAAGGCCGCCACCGAGAAGCTGCGCTCCGAGTACCGCGAGGACATCGACATCGAGCGCCTCGCGAGCGAGCTGGTGATCGACGCGATCGTCGCCCCCGAGCGACTGCGCGACGAGCTGGTCGCGCGCTTCCGGGCGATTGCCGGCCGCGCGCTCGACGCGCCGCCGGCGAAGCGGCGCAGCGTCGTGCCGATGTGAGCCCAGCGCTGCGCGCGAGTTGCCGGTTGAGCCGCCCCGGCCGCCGTGCTAGCCAGTTGACGTGAGCTGGCAAACCGCTCCGAGTCGCCCGGGTTCCGAGACCGCGGAGTTCTCGATCGCCGAGGTCTGCGAGCGCACCGGGCTCTCCGCCCGGACGGTCCGCTACTACGAAGAACTCGGGTTGCTGCCCGACGTCCGGCGCAAGGCCGCGGGGCGGCGGGTGTATGGCGCGGACGAAGTCGAGCGCCTCCGCTTCATCCAGCGCCTCAAGAAGCTCGGCCTCCCGCTCGCCGAGATCCGGCAGTTGAACGACGTCCACGCCATCGGCGGCTCGACGGCCGCGATGCTCGATCGCCTCGACGAGGTGCTCGCGCAGCGCCTCGCCGAACTCGACGCGCGGATCGGCGAACTCGCGGGGCTGCGCGACCAGATCGAGAAATACCGTGCGCGCGCCGCGAGCCGGGCTGGCGCGCTGCGCACCGGAAGGGGAAAGGCGTGAGTTCGGCGTCGCTGCGCCTGGCAGGCGCGAATCCCGAGCCGGGCGCCGTGCGCGTCGTCACGGCGGCCTCGCTCTTCGACGGTCACGACGCGTCGATCAACATCGTGCGCCGCCTCCTGCAAGCGCAGGGCGCGGAGGTGATCCACCTGGGCCACGACCGCGGGGTCGACGAGATCGTCGATGCCGCGCTCCAGGAAGACGCCCACGCGGTGTGCATCTCGTCCTACCAGGGCGGGCACATGGAGTTCTTCGCGTTCCTGGTGGAGCAGTTGCGTGCCCGCGGCGCTGGACACATACGAGTGTACGGAGGCGGTGGCGGTGTGATCGTACCCGCGGAGATCGAGCAGCTCCACGCGCTCGGCGTGGCGCGCATCTTCAGTCCCGAAGACGGCCGGCGCCTCGGGCTCGAAGGTATGATCCGGCAGATCCTGGTCGAGTCGGCGCAGCGACCCCGCGTCGATGTGCAGGCGGAGTTGGCGAGGCTCTCGCCCGGCGAACCCGTCGCGGTGGCGCGACTGGTCAGCTGGTTCGAAGCGCGCGGTGCGGACGCGAGCGCCGAGGCGGAGCGCGTGCGCGCGGCGCTGGCGGTCCGGCGCCGCGCCGCGCCCGCGCCGATCGTCGGCTTCACGGGGACCGGCGGAGCCGGCAAGTCGAGCGTGGTCGACGAAGTTGTTCGCCGGTTGCGCCGCGATCGCCCGCAGCTGACGATCGGCTGCCTGCTGGTCGACCCGACGCGGCGTCGCACGGGTGGTGCGCTGCTCGGCGATCGCATCCGCATGAACGCGATCGGCCAGCCCGGCGTCTACGTGCGCTCGCTCGCGACACGCCAGGCGCACCTCGCGCTCTCGCACGCCGTGCGCGACGCAGTCGCGGTGTTGCAGGGCGCTGGCTTCGACCTCGTGCTCGTCGAGACCGCCGGCATCGGCCAGAGCGACTCGGAGATCACCGAGCTCGCCGACCTCTCGATCTACGTGATGACGCCCGAGTACGGTGCGCCCTCGCAGCTCGAGAAGATCGACATGCTCGATCTCGCCGACCTGGTGGTGCTGAACAAGTCGGATCGCCATGGCGCCGAGGACGCGCTGCGCGACGTGCGCAAGCAGTGGCGCCGCAATCACGCGGCCTTCGACGCGCCCGATGACGCGGTGCCGGTGTTCGCGACGATTGCGAGCAGCTTTGGCGATGCGGGGACCGAGCGCTTCTATCGCGCGCTCGTGGCGAGACTCGCCGCGCGCACCGGCCATGGTTTCGCGCTGTCGAAGCAGGCGCCGCCTGCTGCCGCGGAGACGAAGCCGCTCGTGCCGGCGTCGCGGCGGCGCTATCTCGCCGAGATCGCCGAGGTCGTGCGTGGCTACCGCGCGAGATCGGATGCGGAAGCGGAGCGCGCGTCCGATGCGTGGGCGCTCGATCGGGCGCTGCACGCGGTCGAGAGGCCCGAACTGGTCGTGGCGCTGCGCGAGCGACGCGACGCGGCGCTCGCGGCGCTGCCCGCAGCGGCGCGCGACGATCTCGCCGGCTGGCCGGCGCTGCGCGCGCGCTACGCCGCCGCGACGCAGAGCTACGAAGTGCGTGGCCGGGACATTCCCGTCGAGAATCACGTGGAGACGCTTTCCGGTTCGAAGCTGCCGCGCGTCGCGCTGCCGGCCGTCGAAGAGTGGGGCGCGGCGCTGCGCTTCCTGCGCCGCGAGAACGTGCCGGGCGCGTTTCCGTTCACGGCGGGCGTGTTTCCATTCAAGCGCGAAGACGAAGAGCCGATGCGCATGTTCGCCGGCGAGGGGACTCCCGAGCGCACCAACTGGCGCTTCCACCTGCTCGCAGCGGGGCAGGGCAGCGCGCGACTCTCGACGGCCTTCGACAGCGTGACGCTGTACGGACGCGATCCCCACCAGCGGCCGGATATCTGGGGCAAGGTCGGCAACTCGGGGGTGTCGGTCTGCACGGTCGACGACGCCAAGAAGCTCTACTCGGGCTTCGACCTCTGCGACCCGCGGACCTCCGTGTCGATGACGATCAACGGACCAGCGCCGGTGGTCCTCGCCTTCTTCCTGCACGCCGCGATCGACCAGCAGGTGGAGAAACACCTGCGCGAGACGGGCCAGCTCGACGCGCTGCGCGCGCGCTTCGCGTCGCTCCCGAGCTACGCCGGCGAGCTGCCGCCGGGCCACGATGGACTCGGTCTCGGACTGCTCGGCATTCCGGGTCGCGAGGCAGTCGACGCCGACACCTACGCGCGCATCCGCGCCGACGTGCTGCGCCGCGTGCGCGGCACCGTGCAGGCCGACATCCTGAAGGAAGACCAGGCCCAGAACACCTGCATCTTCTCGACTGAGTTCGCGCTGCGCGCGATGGGCGACGTGCAGGAGTGGTTCGTCGCGAACCAGGTTCGGAACTTCTATTCGGTGTCGATCTCGGGCTATCACATCGCGGAAGCCGGGGCGAATCCAATCACCCAGCTCGCGTTCACGCTGGCCAACGGCTTCACCTATGTCGAAGCGTGGCGCGGGCGCGGGATGGCGGTGGACGCGTTCGCGCCGAACTTCTCGTTCTTCTTCAGCAACGGCCTCGATGCCGAGTACTCCGTGATCGGGCGCGTCGCGCGGCGCATCTGGGCCGTGGCGATGCGCGAGCGCTACGGCGCTTCCGAGCGCTCGCAGAAGCTCAAGTACCACGTCCAGACGTCGGGTCGCTCGCTGCACGCGATGGAGATGGCGTTCAACGACATCCGCACCACGCTGCAGGCGCTGACCGCGATTGCCGACCACTGCAACAGCCTGCACACCAACGCCTACGACGAGGCCGTGACGACGCCCACCGAGGAGTCCGTTCGCCGCGCCATCGCGATCCAGCTGATCGTGAATCGCGAACTCGGGCTCACCAAGAACGAGAATCCGATGCAGGGCGCCTACGTGATCGACGCGTTGACCGACGCCGTCGAGGAGGCCGTGCTGCGCGAGTTCGAGCGTCTCGCCGAACGTGGCGGCGTGCTCGGCGCGATGGAGACGCTCTACCAGCGCTCGAAGATCCAGGACGAGAGCCTGCGCTATGAAGAGCGCAAGCAGTCCGGCGCACTGCCGATCGTGGGTGTCAACACCTTCGTTCGTCCGGAGAGCGCGACCGAACAAGACGTGGCGCCGCGGGAACTGATCCGCTCGGACGAGATCGAGAAGAAGCAGCAGCTGAGCAATCTGCGCGCGTTCCAGTTGCGTCACGCCGATCGCTGCGACGCGGCGCTCGCGCGTTTGCAGTCGGCCGCCGTCGCGGGCGAGAACCTCTTCGACGAGTTGATGTGCAGCGTGGAGGTGGCGAGTCTCGGGCAGCTCTGCGATGCGCTGTTCGCGGTGGGCGGTCGCTATCGCCGCGCGATGTAGCGGCTATCTTGCGCCGTCCGGTGAATCGGGAGTTTCACGATGTCGAAGCGTGCGGATCTGGAGAAGTGGCGCGCGTTCGCCCGCAGCGAACTCAAGGGCCGGGATCCCGAGGAGCTGGTGTGGGAGACGCCCGAAGGCATCCGCATCAAGCCGCTCTACACGGCGGCGGACCTCGAGAAGCTCGAAGCGCTCGATACGCTGCCGGGCGCCGCACCGTTCCTGCGCGGTCCGCGCGCGACGATGTACGCGAATCGCCCCTGGACGATCCGCCAGTACGGCGGCTTCTCCACCGCCGAAGAGACCAACGCGTTCTTCCGCAGGAACCTGGCGGGCGGCCAGCAGGGGCTTTCGGTCGCCTTCGACCTCGCGACGCATCGCGGCTACGACTCGGATCATCCGCGCGTCACGGGCGACGTCGGCAAGGCGGGCGTCGCGATCGACAGCGTCGAGGACATGAAGCGCCTGTTCGACGGGATTCCGCTCGATCAGGTGACGGTGTCGATGACGATGAACGGCGCGGTGCTGCCGATCCTGGCCTGCTTCATCGTCGCCGGCGAAGAGCAGGGCGTCGCGACCGCCAAGCTCGCCGGCACCATCCAGAACGACATTCTGAAGGAGTTCATGGTTCGGAACACCTTCATCTATCCCCCAGCGCCGAGCATGCGCATCGTGGCCGACATCATCGAGTACACCGCGCAGTCGATGCCGAAGTTCAATTCGATCTCGATCAGCGGCTACCACATGCAGGAAGCCGGCGCGAACGCCGTGATCGAGTTGGCGTTCACGATCGCCGACGGGCTCGAGTACGTGCGCGCGGCGCTCTCGAAGGGTCTGGGGATCGACGCCTTCGCGCCGCGGCTGTCGTTCTTCTTCGCGATCGGCATGAATTTCTACATGGAGGTGGCGAAGCTGCGCGCCGCGCGTCTGTTGTGGTCGGAAGGGATCGCCCAGTTCGCGCCGAAGAAGGCCGAGTCGTCGATGCTGCGCACGCACTGCCAGACCTCGGGCGCGAGCCTCACCTACCAGGATCCGCTGAACAACGTGGTGCGCACCACGATCGAGGCGATGGCCGCCGTCTTCGGCGGGACGCAGTCGCTACACACCAACGCCTTCGACGAAGCGCTCGCGCTGCCCAGTGAGACGAGCGCCCGCATCGCGCGCAACACGCAGCTGATCCTGCAGGAGGAAACCGGCATCCCCGCGGTGATCGACCCGTTTGCGGGCTCGTACTTCCTCGAGTCGCTGACGGCGACGCTGGCCGAGGAGGCGCGCAAGGTGATCGCCGAGGTCGAGGCGCTCGGCGGCATGGCGCGCGCGATCGAGTCGGGTATGCCCAAGCTCCGCATCGAGGAGTGCGCCGCACGACGCCAGGCGCGCATCGACCGGCGCGAGGACGTCGTGGTGGGCGTCAACAAGTATCAGGCGGCCGGTGCGGAGAACGAGTTCGATCTGCTGGAGATCGACAACGCGGCGGTGCGCGACTCGCAGGTGAAGCGGCTCGCCGAGCTGCGCGCGAAGCGCGACCCGGCGGAGGTGAAGCGCACGCTCGATGCGCTCGAGGCGCTCGCGCGAGGAGGCGCAGGGCGCGAAGCGCCTGGCCCTCCGGGTCATCGGGATGGGCGCGAAGCGCCTGGCCCTCCGGGTCATCGGGATGGGCGCGAAGCGCCTGGCCCTCCGGGTCATCGGGACGGCAATCTGCTCGAGCGGGCCATCGATGCGGCCCGCGCGCGCGCGACGGTCGGCGAGATCTCCGAGGCGCTCGAGCGTGTCTGGGGTCGCCATCGCCCCGAGACGCGTACAATCTCAGGCGTGTACGCGGGAGTGTCCGAAGGCGACCAGGACTACGAGGCGGTGCGCGCCGAAGTCGAGGCGTTCGCCGAAGTGGAAGGCCGCCGCCCGCGCCTGCTCGTCTGCAAGCTCGGTCAGGACGGTCACGACCGCGGCATGAAGGTGATCGCGAGCGCCTTCGCCGACATCGGCTTCGACGTCGACATCGGCCCGCTCTTCCAGATGCCGGAAGAGGTGGCGCGCCAGGCGATCGAGAACGACGTGCACGCGGTGGGCGTGTCGACGCAGGCGGGCGGACACAAGACGCTGATCCCGCAGCTCGTCGAGGCGCTGCGCGCGGAGGGCGCGGTCGACATCGTCGTCGTCGCGGGCGGCGTGATTCCGCCCAAGGACTACGACGACCTGCACGCGAGTGGTGTCGCAGCGATCTTCGGGCCCGGAACGCCGGTTCCAAAGTCCGCGCGCGAAGTACTCGCCGCAATCCGCGCGCGACACGCATGAGCGAGGGCTCGATCCGGGCCTACATCAGCGGCGTTCGTGCTGGCGAGCGGCGCACGATCGCCAAGACGATCACGCTGCTCGAGAGCCGCCGCGCCGACCACGCCGCACTCGGCCAGGCCGTCCTCGAGGAACTGGTGCCGCACACGGGTCGCGCGGTACGGCTCGGCGTCACCGGCACGCCGGGCGTCGGCAAGAGCACCTTCATCGAGGCGCTCGGGCTGCGCTTGATTGCGTCGGGCAAGCGCGTCGCCGTGCTCGCCATCGACCCGTCGAGTCCGCGCTCGGGCGGTTCGATCCTCGGCGACAAGACGCGCATGGAGCGACTGGCGCAGGATCCCTCGGCGTTCATTCGTCCCTCGCCTTCGGGCGGATCGCTGGGCGGTGTCGCGCACCGCACGCGTGAGACGATGCTGGTACTGGAAGCAGCGGGCTTCGACGTCGTGATCGTCGAGACGGTCGGCGTCGGGCAGAGCGAGGTCGCCGTCGCGTCGATGGTCGACTTCTTCGGCGTGCTGCTCCAACCCGGCGCGGGTGACGAGCTGCAGGGCATGAAGAAGGGTGTGCTCGAACTCGCCGACGCGCTGGTCGTGAACAAGGCAGACGGCGAGCAGCGCGAGGCGGCGAGGCGGGCACGCGCTTCGTACCGTCACGCGCTGTCGCTGCTGCGGCCGGCGTCGCCGAACTGGCGTCCACCCGTGCTGCTGGCGAGCGCCCTCAGCGGCGACGGGATCGGGGAGTTCTGGGAGCAGGTCCTCGAGCACCGGGCACGGCTCGAGGCGGCCGGAGAACTCGAGCAGCGCCGCAGCCAGCAGGCGAAGGCGTGGCTGTGGAGCCTCGTCGGTGAGGCGTTGCAACAGAGCTTCCGGACGCACCCGGCGGTTGCGCGGGCGATCCCGCGGCTCGAGGCCGAGGTCGCCGCCCGCAAGACGACCCCGGGCGCCGCGGCTCGAGCGCTGCTGGACGCCTACCAGAACCGCTGAGGCCCGGGTTCGTCCCACTCCTGACGACCCCAATAACTTGACAACCGGATAACTTGACGCCCGGCACCGCTTCCTCGCTTCACTTCGGGCCAGGCGCTGCCGATGAGCACGACGGTGGCGTCTTTGCGGACGGCCGGGCGGTCCCGGTCGGGTGCTCCGCGGGCGCGGAGGAGCCATGGTCCAGATCAACATGGCAGCGCGGGAGATCACCTTGAAGGTGGTCTACTACGGACCCGCCCTCTCCGGCAAGACCACCAACCTCCAGCAGCTCCACCAGCTCCTCGACCCGGCGTCGCGCGGCAAGATGGTCACGCTCGACACGACCGACGACCGCACGCTCTACTTCGACTTTCTGCCGATCCAGTTCGGCGCAGGGAAGGGCGTGTCCGTGAAGCTCAAGCTCTTCACCGTGCCCGGGCAGGTGATGCACAAGTCGACGCGCAAGGTGGTGCTCGCGGGCGCGGACGCGGTCGCGTTCGTCGCGGATTCGCAGCGCGCCTCGGCGAGCGCCAATGCCTACTCGTGGCGCGACATGGAAGCCAACCTGCGCGCCAACAACATCGACTTCGACGGGATTCCGAAGGTCGTGCAGTTCAACAAGCGCGACCTGCCCGACGTGAAGCCGCTGAACGAGATCCGCGCGTCGTGGGGCGAGATCGCGACCTTCCCGGCCGTCGCGATGAAGGGCGAGGGCGTGCTCGAAACCTTCCGCGAGTTGCTCCGCAGGCTCTACCGCCACCTCGACCAGAAGCACCAGTTCGCGACCAGTTTCGGCGTGAGCGAGGACGATTTCCTCTCGGGTGTCTTCAAGAACGCCGGGCGGATGCCGGAGAGCAAGGCCGCAGCGCTCTGAGCCGATCCGGCGCCGGCGTCCGGCACCGGCGTCCCGCCCGTCTTCGCTCGAGCGCGACGGTTGACGCTCCAGTCAGCGGTCGATAATCTGCCGCGGCTTCCCCACGGGAAGCCGACCTGCGCGCTGGCGCCAGGTCGAACCCCCGCCGCGGTCCTGCGCCCACGCGGCCCTGCCAACGAGAGGCAACGGCATGGTGTCGAACGCCGGCTCGCCGCTGCGGCTCAAGCCCCGCCGCGTTCCCCCGGAATGGGCCGACGTCATCGTCCCAGTCGAAGTCGGTGTCGCCGAGATCCGGGCCGGCCGGATGATCATCCTCACCGACGACGAGGATCGCGAGAACGAGGGCGACCTCTGCATGGCGGCCGAGTGCGTCACGCCCGAGGCCGTCAACTTCATGGCGAGATACGGGCGCGGCTTGATCTGCCTCTCGCTCACCGAAGAGCGCCTCCAGGAGCTGCGGCTCCCGATGATGGTGCCCGACGGCGACAACACCACGACCTTCGGCACCGGCTTCACGATCTCGATCGAAGCACGCCAGGGTGTCACGACCGGCATCTCCGCCGCCGACCGCGCGCACACGATTCGCGTCGCGATCGACGACGCCTCGCGGCCGCACGATCTCTCCCGCCCCGGCCACGTCTTCCCGCTGCGTGCGCGCGCGGGCGGCGTGCTGCGGCGCGCCGGTCAGACCGAGGGTTCCGTCGATCTGGCGCGGCTCGCGGGCAAGAAGCCCGCCGGTGTGATCTGCGAGGTGATGAACGACGACGGCACGATGGCGCGCATGCCGCATCTGGTGGAGTTCGCGCGCAGCCACGGTCTCAAGATCGTGACGATCGCGCAGCTGATCGAATACCGGCTGCGCAACGAGAAGCTGGTCCGCCGTGTCGCCGAGGCGGAGCTGCCCACCGCGGGCGCCGGCGAGTGGCGCACCTACATCTTCGAGAACGACATCGATCACGTCGATCACATGGCGCTCGTGAAGGGTGACATCACCGCGGATCACGACGTGCTCGTGCGTGTCCACAGCGAGTGCCTGACGGGCGACGCCTTCGGCTCGCTGCGCTGCGATTGCGGCGAGCAGCTCCAGGCCGCGATGAAGCTGATCGACGCCGAGGGCCTCGGCGTGATCCTCTACATGCGCCAGGAAGGCCGCGGGATCGGTCTCAAGAACAAGATCCGCGCCTACAGCTTGCAGGACAAAGAAGGGCTCGACACCGTCGAGGCCAACGAGCGGCTCGGCTTCCCGGCCGACCTGCGCGACTACGGCGTCGGCGCGCAGATTCTCGTCGATCTGGGCGTGCGCAAGATGCGCCTCATCACGAACAACCCGGGCAAGCGTGCCGGCATCGAGGGCTACGGTCTCACGATCGTCGAACGCGTGCCGCTCGAGATCACACCCAACGAAAAGAACTACGAGTACCTGCGCACCAAGAAAGAGAAGCTCGGTCACGTGCTGCATCTGATGAGTTAGCGAAGCCGCAACGCACTGGACTCGCATTGGCGCGCCGGCGTCAGCGCTGGTAGTGAGAGGTCAGGAAAAAGCGATGTTCGAGACAGTCGAAGACGTCCAGAAGGATCTCGAGAAGCAGGGCTACATCTGCAACCGCCGCATCGCGACCGTGGTGTACTTGGCGTGCAAGCTCGAGAAGCCGGTGCTCGTCGAAGGCCCCGCCGGCGTGGGCAAGACGGAACTCGCCAAGGTGGTCGCAAAGGCGTCCGGTCGGCCGCTCGTGCGGCTCCAGTGTTACGAGGGTCTCGACGAAGCCAAGGCGCTCTACGAGTGGGAGTACTCGAAGCAGCTGCTCTACACCCAGATCCTCAAGGAAAAGATCTCGGAGGTGATGGAGGGCACCAAGAGCCTGCGCGAGGCGGCCGAGCGCGTCGGCAAGCAGGACAGCGTGTTCTTCTCCGAGCAGTTCATCGTACCGCGCCCACTGCTCCACGCGATCACGTCGAAGGAACCGACGGCGCTGCTGATCGACGAGGTCGACAAGTCGGACCCGGAGTTCGAGGCGTTCCTGCTCGAAGTGCTTTCGGACTTCCAGGTGACGGTGCCCGAGATCGGAACCTTCGCGGCGGTCACACGCCCGATCGTGTTCCTCACCTCGAACGACGCCCGCGAGATGAGCGACGCGCTGAAACGCCGCTGTCTGCACCTGTGGATCGACTACCCGGACGAGGAGGTCGAACGCAGGATCCTCCAGGTCAAGGTGCCGGGGATGGACGCGAAGCTCGTGGCCGACGTCGTGTCGCTGATGCAGAAGCTCCGCGGCCTCGACCTCAAGAAGACGCCGTCGATCAGCGAGACGATCGATTGGGCGCGTGCGCTGCTCGCGCTGAACGCATCGGTGCTCGACGAGGACCTCGTGAAGGACACGATGAGCGTGATCCTCAAGTACGAAGCCGACATCCGGAAGGCGCAGCAGGAGCTGTCGCGCATGATGACCAAGGCGACGCCTCCGGCCGCTACCGCACCGGGCATGCCGGTACCGCCCCGCAAGAAGGGCACGCTCCACTAACCGGCGATCGTCGCCCGCGCCGGAGTAGCGCATGCAGCGCAAGATCCTCGAGTTCGCGAACCTCCTCCGGCAGAGCGGTTTGCGCGTCTCCGTCTCCGAGGCGATCGACGCTTTCGAGGCACTCGACGCGTTGTCGATTGCGGATCGCGACGTGTTCCGCGACGCGTTGCGCGCCTCGCTGGTGAAGCGCGGCGACGACATCGCCACCTACGACCAGCTCTTCGACCTCTACTGGTCCGGCTTCTACGACAACCTGAAGAACGCCTTCGATTCCGCCACGGGTTCGCTCGGCGAGCAGGGCATCGACGTCCAGCAGCTGCTCGAACAGATCCGCCAGATGCTCGAGAGCGGCCAGATGCCGGAGGGCGAGGTCGACCTGTCCGAGCTGGCACGCGCGTTGCTGACCGGCGACCTCAACCAGCTCGAACAGATGATTCGCGCCGCCGCGGCCCAGGCAGGCGCCGCGCGCATCGAGAACATGCTCCAGATCGGCTTCTTCTCGCGCCGCACGATGGAGGCGCTCGGTGCGGAGGGAGCCGCCAACGAATTGCGCGAGCTGGCGGCCCGCCTGCGCGCTGCGGGCATGGGCGACGCCGAGGCCGAGGCGATCGGCAAGCTCGCCGAGCGCTTCTTCGAAGCGTTGCGGAAGAGCGTGCGTGATTTCATGGAGCGTGAACTCCAGACCCGCAACTTCGACTACATGGAGAAGTTCCGCCGCGAGGCGCTCTTCGAGAAGAGTTTCTACTCGCTCACCGAGGAAGAGATCGCGCGGATGCGTGAGGTGGTCAACCGCCTGGCGCAGAAGATCAAGAACGTGATGTCGATCCGCCGCAAGCGCCGCAAGAAGGGCAAGCTCGACCTGCACACGATGCTGCGACGCAACGCGGGCCACGGCGGC
>Ga0316613_10001475_pt1 | contig 16083 bp, 15 predicted proteins | sample OWC_soil_day10_C_2_FD_207647 | JGI IMG/M metagenome (GOLD analysis project Ga0316613, IMG submission 207647) | Wetland soil microbial communities from Old Woman Creek delta, Ohio, United States - OWC_soil_day10_CT_b | ecosystem: Environmental > Terrestrial > Soil > Wetlands | place: USA: Ohio...
CTTTGCGTCTTTGTGGTTCAAAACAGCTATGTTTTAAAGGATGAGTTAGTGTTTTTTTATAAAATTATAAGTTTTAGAGGGATAAGAACGTAGCAGTAATCTGTCATTGCGAGCATGACAAAGGACGCAGAGTGTTGTCCTTATTTATATATAGCTGCAATGCAGCTATGATGATTTGCGTTGGTTGCGAAACTCTAAGGGGGTATAATTCATAAACTTTTTAAACATTACATTATAGTAGTTTTGATTATTGAATCCCACAGAAAGAGCGATATCCAAGACAGATAAATTTTCCTTCAATAGCAGTTCCTTGCTTTTTTCAATCCGGATTTCATTTAGGTACTGAGAAAAATTTTTCCCTGTCTCCTTTTTAAATAAGCTGCAAAGATAATATTTGCTGATATTCAGGTGTGCTGCAATATCCGATAGTGTGATTGTTTCATGGTAACGTGCATTCAGGTAATCAATGGATTTTTTGACATAGCCACTATAGGGCATGTCATTAAATTTTTTGATTTTTTGCTTTAGAAACGCACTATCTGCTGCTATGGTGCCCAGCAATGTGATTAAGTAAGGTATACAATAGGTTGGCTTGTATACGATGTCGGAGAGATTGACAGCTTCCAAAGTGGTGTAAGGACCTAGGATGTGAAAGCCCCAATTGATGTTTTTGCTGCAAACCCAGCAAGCGGTGAAAGAAATAGTTTCCAAGCAGGGGATCGTAATGATGCAATTCTCGGTCTTTGTGACAAGTTCCTGGCGTACTTGCTCAAAAATGCCATGGTGTTCAAAAAAATCTTCCATATCTCGGTTATAGCCAGCGGAATGAATGAGATTTCCGTTGAAATCAAAGGTTCGGATGGGAAGATGAGTACACAAAAAGAATTTTGTATCGATTTGACGGATATGTTCTTGAACCGACATGTAGTATACCTCCAAAACATCAGATAGGATTCTTAATTTTGACTTTAGAATTGTGCAGATATATATAATGTGATAACCGTTATCAATCATTTGATTTTATTTATTGTATTCTTCTTTGCTTTGCTTGTCAATGAGTCTTGGTGAGTGCGTCAAGGATTCTGCAAGACATTTATTTTCTGAAAATCACAATATTATTATAAAAATCGTAATATCCTTCTAAGAAATTCGTAAGAGAAATGCTATCTTTAATTGAGAAATAAAATCAGTGTAATTTCATGAAAGGAACGGATGTACGTTACTTTCATACTGAGATAAAGTAAGGGAGTAATAGCATGACAAGAAAATTATGGATTTTGGGATTGGCGGTTGTAATCGCTGGCGGTCTCATTACTGGTATTTATGTCAATAAGACGGTGTTATACCAAGCCGATCAGAGTGTACCAGTTTCAGCAAAGGGTCAAGTAGGGAGAAAAAGTCATTCTTATCTTGGAAAAGAATATATCTTGCCTGATAAGATTGACAAAATTGTAGTTACTGGTGCGCTGGAAGCATTAGAGGATCTGTTAGTTTTGGGGGTGAAACCCGTTGGTGTTATGACGATTGGCGGGACGTTTCCTACCCTGTTTGCAGACATTACGAAAGATGCAAAACCCATTGGAGAACGGATGCAGCCTAGCTTTGAAGCGATTTTGAAAATAAGACCGGATGTCATTTTGAGTAGCGACAAATTCCCTGCATCTACGGCAGAGCAATTGAAAAAAATTGCTCCGACCATCCCCATATCCCATTTTCCCATTGACGGGAAAGCCAATCTCCTCTTTCTTGGCGAATTGACTGGTAAACAAGAACAGGCAAAAGAAGTGCTGCGAAAGTATGAGCAGGATGCGGCAGCTGCCAAAGTTCGCTTGCCGGAAGGGGTGAAGGACAAAAAAGTGGTAGCACTACGAATTCGTGCCGGTAATATTGGTGTTTATCCAGCGAATGTATTTTTTAATGAAATACTGTATGGCGAATTAGGTTTGTCTGTCCCAGAGGAAATCAAAGCCGTTAAAGCACAGGAAGTCATTTCTTTGGAGAAGTTCAGCGAAATGGACCCGGATTATATCTTTCTGCAATATGCGGTGCTTGAAAGTCCGGCACAGCCTAACGTATTGAAAGACTTGCAGCAGAATCCGATTTGGCGGAGTATGAAAGCAGTAAAAAATAATAATGTATTTATCAATGTAGTTGACCCCTTGGTGCAAGGGGTAGCGATCGGTGGAAAAATTCAGTTTCTAAATGCCGCTATAGAAAAATTATCACAATAAACGGTACAAAGTGAGTGGAACCAATGCATGTAAAACGTTATTTTCCCTATATGATTTTGCTGGCAGCTCCAGCGTTGATCCTTCTGATGGCGGCTTTATCTATACTATATGGTGCAAAAGAGATTGATGTGATGACGATACAAAATGCCATATTTCAATTCGATCCGACCAATGTGGATCACCAGATTATTATGAGTTCCCGTCTGCCCAGAGCGATAGGAACTATGCTGATTGGCTGTGCTCTTGCAGTATCCGGGGCGCTGATGCAGGGAATTACCAGAAATTATCTGGCTTCTCCCGGAATTATGGGTATCAGTGATGGTTCAATTTTAGCTGTTACCTTGAGTATGATTTTGCTGCCCGAAGCCTCTGATTTGCAGCGGATCATATTTTCCTTTGCCGGATCTGCTCTTGGTGCGGGGATTGTCTTTGGTTTGGGATCCATATTGCCCAATGGATTATCGCCAGTCAGGCTGGCTATCTTAGGGACGATTATTGGAACATTTCTAAGCAGCTTTGCTTCTGCGTTAGCAATCTATTTTCAAATCTCTCAGGATATTGGCTTTTGGTATCATGCTCGTCTGCATCAGTTGCAGCCGGAGCAAGTAGGATTAGCGATTCCCTTTGTAGTAGTCGGAATGCTTGCGGCTCTTCGAATTGCCAGGTCTGTCACTGTACTTTCCCTGGGAGAAGAAGTGGCGGTCAGCTTAGGGCAGCGGACTACTGTCGTTAAAGTCTTGGCTGCAGCTGCTGTCATGCTTTTGACGGGGAGTGCTGTGGCTTTAGCTGGCAAAATTGCTTTCGTAGGTCTGATTATTCCCCATATCGTCCGCTTCCTTGTAGGTGCTGATTATAAATGGGTCATACCTTGTTCAGGGGTACTAGGGGCCATATTTTTGGCTTTATCTGATATAGTAAGCCGCTTCCTCAACTATCCCTTCGAGACTCCAGTTGGAGTCATTACCTCTTTGATTGGCGTGCCTTTCTTTCTTTATTTAGCGAGGAAAAAGGGGGGCAATAAGTATGCTTAAATACAGTCAGGAGCGTTTTGTGGGCATCATGCTTACTGCTCTAGGGCTAATTGTGGCTGCTATTTATATAAGCCTTAGTTATGGAGTCTTTGATCTTACTTTTGCTGAGGTCGTTAAGACGCTATTTGGCAGTCAGAGCAACGGAGAATATGATGTGCTGATTTATCAATTTCGACTGCCCAGGATTGTGATTGCCGGATTGGTAGGGGCGGGTCTAGGGGTCGCCGGAGCTGTATTACAAGGTGTTTCCCGAAATGGACTGGCTGATCCTGGCATCTTAGGCATCAATGCTGGAGCGGGTCTTGCCATTGTCGTATTTATGTTCTTTTATCAGGGGAAACTTGCTGGAACGGATTGGTTTTCGATACTGGCTATGCCCTTTTTTGGTTTAATTGGAGGATTAGCTGCTTCCATTTTGGTATATCTTCTTTCCTGGAAAAATGGGAGGCTGGATTCTCAACGTTTTTTGTTAACGGGAATTGCCCTTGGTTCTGGTTTTGCGGCACTTTCATTGTATATTACATTAAAAATGGATCCTACGGATTTTCATACAGCGACAGTTTGGAGCGTCGGCAGTCTATTTCATGCCAATTGGCAATATAGCATCTCCATATTGCCTTGGTTCTTATTTTTACTGCCTATCATTTTCTGGAAAGCCCATATTCTTGATTTGTTCCAACTAGAGGAAAGCAGCGTCAAAAGCCTGGGTGTTTCTGTAGGGAGAGAGCAGGTTATTTTATTGCTCTGCAGCACTGGGCTGGTTAGTGCCTGTGTTTCTGTGTCCGGGAGCATCGGGTTTGTAGGATTAATTGTTCCTCATTTAGCCAAATCCCTGACGGGTATTCGCCATCAGCGAATGATTCCTCTATGTGCAATGTTAGGCATGCTTCTTGTGATAGTGGCAGATTTCATCGCCAAAAACATCTTTGCACCGGCAGAAGTCGCTACAGGAACAATCATATCCCTGATTGGAGTACCTTATTTTATTTATTTGTTATTTAGAAGTAAAGCCTAAGAGGATGTGTATAGATGTGAGTATACTTAGAACAGAAAAACTGCAGGCGGGCTATGAGCAGCACACGGTTTTCCAGGATCTTGATTTTGCTGTGAAAGAAGGGAAAATCACCACGATTATTGGTCCTAATGGTTGTGGTAAATCAACATTATTGAAGACCATGGGACGGATTCTTAAACAAAAGGCAGGAACCGTCTTTTTATATAACCAGGATCTAAGAAGCCTTGCTACCCGGGAAATCGCTAAAAAACTCACACTTCTTCCCCAAAATCCAGTGGGACCTAATGAGTTAACAGTAGAAGAATTGATTACATACGGGCGGTTCCCCCATCTCAATCAAGGACAAAAAAGTTCAATAGCTGATCAAAAGGCCATTGAATGGGCTATGGATATTACCAAAACGATTTCTTTTCGGCATCGGGAGTTAGGCAGTTTGTCAGGAGGAGAACGGCAAAAGGTATGGCTGGCGATGGCATTGGCACAAGAAACCGCAATTCTTCTATTGGATGAACCGACTACCTATTTGGATATGGTGCATCAGTTAGAAGTGCTAAAGATCGTGCAGCAGTTAAATCGTCAGAGGCAGTGCACCATTGTTATGGTGCTGCATGATATTAACCACGCTGCCCGTTTTTCTCACGAGATTGTTGCGATGAAAGAAGGTCATATCGTTGCGTTGGGCAGCCCTCAGGAAATGATCACGCCAGAAGTATTAAAACAAGTTTTTTGTATTGATGCCAGAGTGATGCTTGATCCTCGGGATGGAGTACCTGTTTGTTTTAGTTACGACAATCTGCAGACAGAGAAGGAAGCAATAGGAGGAGAGACATGAAGGGAAAGCTGATTCTTACCACTTTTATGAGCAGCGAAATCTGTATTTACCTGCCGCCATCCTATGATATGCATGAGGAGCATTTTCCCGTTGTTTATCTGCATGATGGCGGTTACCTGTTTCGCGACTGTCTGAGTGAGTTAGAAGAAATGATGATTGAAAAAGAACTGCAGGAGTTTATCTTTGTAGGTATTAAACCGATTAATCGCAATGATGAGTATACTCCTTGGTTTGCGAAAGCGGTTACCGCAGGATTTTCAGACTTTGGCGGTCAGGGAGCCCAGTATCTTGCTTTTTTGGTAAAGGATCTGAAACCGTATATTGATGAGAAGTATCGTACGATGAGGAATCCGGAAAATACAGCAATTGCAGGTGCATCTTTTGGGGGGTTGATCTCGATGTATGCGGCGTACCTGTACCCCGGGGTTTTTGGCAGGATCGCCTCTATCTCAGGCTCTTTTTGGTATGCAGGATTTATTACGTTTATGCGTTCCGCAGATATTGTACAGCTCGGACGCAGGATCTACATGGACGTTGGATCATTAGAGGGTACGAGAAAAGATAACGCTCAAAGAAACATGGTTGCAAAGAATCAAGAAGCTTATGAGATTTTATTGGATAAAGGGTTTTCTCGGGAATACTGCCAATTTGTTACCCACGAAGGTGGGAAACATGGGCACTCCTTCTTTCTGAAGCGTTTCCCAACAGCATTACAATGGTTATTTCCTCATAAAGATGACCAGCTGCTCTAGAAGATAGAGCAACTGGTCATTTTATTGTTTCAAGGTAGATCTTTTTACTATAGCAGAATGCATATGTTTTTAGTTATTTTAAAAGGCCCATAAGGATTTTCTTAAGAAAGTGAAAAGTTTTTCTTCAGCTATGCCAAAGGTAGTTCTTTCAGAGCTGCGCAAAAATCCAACTTCTAGATCCAGATTCAAATCCTGTACTACTTTTGATGCCGTACCAGCAGGAGCTGGTGTGACGGTGGCTGCGGGAACCAGGGCAATGCCATGATTGGCTTGGACATAATACTTAAGTGCAGCTAAACTGTTGATTTCAAGTGTTGAATAAGAAGTGCCTATTTTTTGTAATAGAATGGATAGTTTTTTTCGGAAAACACATTCTCGGGAGGTAACTAAAAATCGCTCGCCTTTTAAATCCTGTATCGTGATATCTTGTTTTACTGCAAGGGGATTCATGGAAGGAACCAGCAATATAAGGGGCTCAGAAAATAAAGGCTCAAACGTTAAGCCAGAGCTGGTTGCTGGTACAGAAGAAATAGCAAAGTCGATTTCGCCTTTTAGAGTCAGTTCCGTTAAGGTGCATGTATTTCCAATTTGAATTGATATTTGTACTTTTGGATGGCGTTCCATGAAGGCAGCCAGAATGTTAGGCAATCGAAAACTTGCAGCAGGTTCTATAGCACCTATTAAAATGGAGCCGGATTCTCCGAGGGTGATATCGCTCATAGTACTTTGTAATTGATCGACGTCTCGTAGGATATGGGCGGATTGTTCGCTGCAGATTCTTCCTGCTTCTGTCAGACGAAAGCTTTTCCCCCGTTCAAATAAGGTAACTCCCAAATCTCGCTCTAATTTTTGAATTTGCATCGTTACAGTGGATTGTGCATAGCGAAGCTCTTGGGCGGCTTGTTGGAAGCTCCCCAGTTTTACAATCGTTAGGAATGTTTTGAGTCCTCGTAGATCCATATTTGTTATCACTCCAATATTGGATAGTTCAATAATATTGATATAATCATTCTCTTATTTCAATTATACAGAATTAAAGAGATATAGTACAATGAAATTAGAAAATTAATAGTACCTCATCTGCGTTAAAACTATAGATAATTTAGCGAGGATTTTTTTGACCTGCAAAGCGGAGGAGCCGCGCAGATCGGGAATCTGTAAGGCGACGACAATGAAGCAGGATGGAAAAAGACTGCTAAAGTAGCAGAGCTTTTAATGCAGATGAGGTACTAGTCATTGCGTCATTTAAATCATTGGAAAAGACTGCAAAATTACCATTGTTTCTAGGTGACGCAATGTACTAGGTGTGGAGGAATGATGTATGACAGGAATAATGTTACAGGGAATTCAAGATGCTGCACGTGATTTCACAAGGAATAGTCCACTGAATACGATTGCAGAGTTAGATTCGCTGCAGCTTTTTGATGCGCCGCTGATTGCAGCAGCAGATGCCTTTGACCCATTATTTACAAAGTTAAAGGAAAAAGAGGTTGTAGGTCCGCAGCATCTAATGCCCCAAGAGTGGTTAGAAGGTGCCAAGTCGGTTATATCTTACTTCCTGCCCTTGACGAAAAGAGTCCGTGAAGCGAATCGAAAACTAGGGGTGGCTGCTCGGGAATGGATGTATGGACGCTATGAAGGAGAGCAATTCAATAACTCTTTGAGTAAATATTTAGTAGAGTTTTTTGAAGGCTCTGGAATGAGAGCCGTTGTTCCCGTTATGGATTCTCGTTTTAGTGTGGTGAATCGCCGCAGTAATTGGTCAGAACGACATGTTGCCTTTGTAGCTGGTTTAGGAACCTTTAGCCTGAATCGGTCATTAATTACAGCCCATGGTTCCGCAGGCAGGATTGGCAGTATCATTGTAGACGTTCCCATTAATCCTACTGAGAGGCAGTATACTGCAATTGATGAACATTGCACAAAATGCGGTGCTTGTATCTTGCGCTGTCCTCCTTTAGCGATCAATGAGCAAGGCAAGGATAATGCAGTTTGTTCTGATTACCTTAGTCGCGTATTAGCGCGCTATCGTCCCAGATACGGCTGTGGAAAATGTCAGACCGCTGTGCCTTGTGAATCCTGTATTCCCTATGTACAAGGAAGTTCTATGTCTGTAAACAGATAATAAATCAAATAGCAATATTAATGGAAAATCCTAATGTTAGACAATCATTTAAACAACAAAAATATATAGCTTTATAAAAAAAATGAACCGTGAAGGTCGCGAAGCAGTACGAAGAACAGGTCGAGATATGTGTATTCTCTATTCTTTGTATTCATCGCATCATCGCAGTTCATTGATTTTTTATATAATAGATTTTATTGTGTATAGTCAAATACAGTTCAAAGAAATCCTTTCGATATAAAATATAGGATGGGAAAAAGTTGTACCTTCTCACGAGGGGTTAGGAGTGAGCACCAATGAGAATTAATAGCGCTATTGTGGAAACGAATAAGGCTGCGAGTCAGAAAGATAATGTGTCAAAGAAGAAGCCGCTATCACTTGTTTCTAATATAGAGACAAGTTCCTCAAATTATGAAGATGCTGTCAAGGTGGAAATGTCTGAAGGTACAAAGAATAAGACTGATATACCAGCGCAAAAATTGGAAAATATGCAAAATGGTGTATCCTTGCTGCAAGCTGCGGATCAAGATTTAGATAAAATTCGTGGCATGCTTGAGCGAGGAAAAGAACTAGCGGCTCAGGCGGCTAATTCTCAAGACTCAGCTGAAAAGGAAAGGCTTCAAAATGAAATTAATAGTATAAATCATGATATTGACAGCTATAAAACCACTTACTCATCAGATCCGAATAATGAAGAGATTATGACTGCCTTAAAAAGTGATTGGTTAGAAGTAGCTGAAGATGTCATTAAGGAGCGCTATGGGTTAGTCGGCGACGGAGCAGAATTACAAATCGTGCTGGATGAAGATTCTGTGCCTTATCTTGCTGCGATCATGTACAATTACGACAAAGAGGGCAAAGCAATTAACCAGACCATGCATATTGCCGTTAAGAGCGCACTTCCGGCTGCTTTGCCCAATGGGGGAAGAGACCCGGGGCAGTACGACGATCGCGTTGTTACTCATGAGATGGTTCATGTACTCATGGGGCGGACAATGAACTTTCAAGCGATGCCTAACTGGTTTAAAGAAGGAACTGCAGAGTTTATCCATGGCCCCAATGAAAGGGTTGCTGGTGATTTAAAGCGTAGTGGTGGTGGAATGAAAGGCGCAACAGCAATCCAAGATGCTTTGGGGGATGGGACCAATAATTCCTGGGCGAATACGAGTTTAAATTATTCGGCATCATCCATGGCAGTACGTTATTTACATACGAAAATAAAAGAAGATGGCTATAGCGGCGGCGTAAAAGATTTGCTAACGGATCTAAAGTCCAACCCAACGGAAAGCCTTGATCAAGCTTTGAACAATGTCTCTCGTTATTCTAATGTGAAAGCTTTTGTTAATGATTATGTTAAAAATGGGAACGGGGCTGCATTTATCCATAATCTTGATGTAGCGGGTGAATTTAGAGCCTCTCTAGCTGGAGGAGATACTGGAGCTATAGGAGGATCTACTGTTGATGGCGGTCCCGTTCAGACGGCAGAATCGGTAATTCCTGATATTAATCATCCGACCGAGACACCGCTGGAAAACTTCCGCGTTATCTGGCCAACTCGCAGGGAAGATCAAATTCCATATCAAGCAAATAAAGCTGCTACGATTGAGAGTAGTACGGGGAATTACACACCTTTAAAAGTGGATAGCCATGTTCTTGGTACAGATCAAGTAGATCTTGTTAATCATTCCGATGCAGCCAGCGCGGCTTTTGATAAGGCCATATCCTATATTACTGATAAGCAATCGCAACTTGAGGAAATAAAAAATAAACTGAACAGTCAAGAGAGTGTGCTAAATGAGAAGGTAAATCCTTCGGCAATAACAGATTCCCATATGGTCAAAGAAGAGGTAGAACAAGTGAAAACAGGCCTAAGTGGTACAAATGCTGCGGCTGTGTCGAAGATAACAACACTGCAGCCTAAGAGAGTATTGCAATTGCTGAAAAACAGTTAAATAAGAAAATACAAACTCCTGCAAGGAATGAACTTGCAGGAGTTTGTATGTAAAATGAGAAATAGAATAGAAACAGAGATTTTCTAGAAAGATATAGTTATGCTGTTTACGTCTATATATGTATGGGTGTTTGCTGACAGTACAATACACGATAGTAGGAGGAGATAGATACGGCTTTACCATTACGTATTATTTTCGATTTTTCTTGTCCATACTGCTACATTGTATGGGGATATGTTCAAAAGCTAAAAGAGACGATTGATCTGGCTGATGACTGGGTTGGCTGGGAGATACATCCTGATCTTCGGAAAGACGGTCGCATGATCCAAGATGTCGTGCCTGGTATTGTATTAGGTGAAAGAGTAGAGAAACTTAATGCCCTTGGTCAACCAGCTGGTCTTGTACCCGGAAATAAGCTATTGGTGCCGAACACACGACTGGCTTTGCAGGGATTGGAATTTGCCCGTGACAATGGTAAGGTGCAAGAGTGGGTTGCCGAGGTTTATAAAACCAGCTATGTGTTAGATAAAAATATCGGTGATATAGAGGTACTAATCGGTATTGCTCGTCAGATTGGCTTGGATACAGTAGCATTTGAGCAGGCAGTAGCAAGTGAACACTATCTTCCAATATTGCTGAAAACGGATCAAGAATGTATGGACAAACAGCTGGAATGGGTTCCGACTATCTTTAGTGGGTCAGAAAAGGTATTAGAAGGGGCCCTAACTTACGAAGTTTTTGAAAAGACACTAGTATCTTTTCAGCTTTAAAACGGTAGGATTAAGGCTGGCAAGGTACTAGTGCTCTAGATCAGTTGCAACAAAGGTAAGGATAGATAGTTATTTCAATATATATGGAAAAGTTCGTTTCCAAAATGTAAAAATGAAGGTGAACCATGAAAGTTGCTATATTAGTCAGAGAAGAAACCATGAAGCGTTGTACAGGTAAAGGTTGCCTTAATGCCTTCTTTCAAAGAAAGGATGCTTTTGCCGGATACGAGGGCGATATTGAGCTTATAACTTTTTCTCATGCTGACGGCGATATCGATCATAAGATTGAGACGATGATCAAAAATGGCGTGGATGTGGTGCATTTGTCTACCTGCATGCGGGGGAAAGCCACTAATTATGAGGAATTGGCAAAGCGTCTAAGCGAGCATTTTGATGTCGTAGGATATACCCATGGATCAAAAGAAGGCAAGGGGCAAGAGACGATCATTATGAAGAGAGTTACTAAGTAAAGGGAGTCGTATTGAACCGCAGAGGGCGTAGAGCAAAACAGAGAATAAATAGATAGGATGACAGCGATCAACTCCTCTTCGTGTTCTTTGCACCTCTTCGCACCTTCGCGATTCAAAAGCTTTTATTTTTAAGACTGGCAATGTTTTTAGGCATAAAATTTTGACAATCTCACAGTTTTCTGATAGGATAAACCAATTGTATTTGGAATCCTGTTTGTGTTGTATGGGGGGGATGGCTGTGAGTCAGTTATCGTTATTTAAACTTGCCTGGCCGATATTTTTGGAATTATTTCTGATTACGTTGGTAGGGTTTGTAAATGTATTTATATTGAGTAAGTATGACAGTGTTGCTGCAGCAGCTGTGGAAGCTACGATTCAAATTCTATGGAATTTTCTTCTGGTATTTGCCATCATTTCCATGGGAACCTCGGTTTTAGTGGCGCAGAATGTAGGGGCCAAACGACCGGAAGAAATTGATAAAGTGGCTGCTGTATCTCTGCTATTTAATGCGATTCTGGGCGGGATAGCCAGTTTGGTGCTAGTCATTGGCGGAAAAAAGATGTTGATGTTTATGGGAATTGCTGATAATTTATTATCCTACGCTCATACCTACTTGCTCCTGGCAGGTGGTTTTATTTTTTTAGATGCGATGCTGTCGTCGGCTGATGCCATACTAAAAGGCTTTGGGAAAACAAAGCAGTGTCTTGCGATTACCGCTTTTATGAATATTTTAAATTTGATCGGTTCCGTAGTACTGGGGCTTGGGGTGACAGGAATTCCGGCGATGGGAGTTCATGGCGTTGGGATTGCGGCTGTTTGCAGTAAAGGAATCGCAGTATGCTCTGCCTTAGTATATTTATTTACTAAGCTGCTTAAGCTTGATATCCTGCGTCATTTACTTCAATTTCCTAAGACGCAATTGAAACAATTATTGAAGATTGGCTTTCCGGCTGCAATGGAAAACATGTCTTATAACATGAGTCAGACGGTGCTCATGACCATCATTATTGTCCATTTGGGCGCCGATGCGTATATTACTCGCACCTATGCCTGGTCCATTATTAAAATGGCCTTCCTATTTTCCTTAGCTATTGGGCAAGCCAATATTATTATGATCGGGCAATTAGTGGGTGCCAGGAAATTTGAAGAAGCAGAGAAAGCTGGAATGCATAATTTTTTGATTGCCTTTGGTTCTGCCTGGATCATTGGCGGTATGTTGTTCTTATTTAGGTATCATCTCATCGGGATCTTCACCACGGATGCAAAGATTATCGCTCTTGGTGCCCTGATCTTTGCAATTGATGCTCTTCTAGAGCCGGGACGAACGTTTAATATTGTCTTTATTTATGGTTTGCGGGGAGCTGGAGATGTCAATTTCCCTGTGATCGTTGCCATACTTTCCATGTGGTCTGTTACCATCGGGCTAGGTTACTATCTGGGAGTCATTTTAGGATTTGGTCTGCCGGCGATTTGGGCTCTGATGCTTGTAGATGAATGGCTGCGTGGAATGTGTATGTTATGGCGCTGGAAAAGCGGTGCATGGAAGGCCAAGATCATGGTATAAGGAACTTGGCGGTATCCTCCAGTTTCAGCGGAGATTTCTTTCGTGGTCCGCCGAATTCCGTCATGTACTTCCAGTAACGCTTTGGCATATGGCTCATGCGGCATTTAGGGTTATGACGGCCCTGTATTTCGATGGTATCGTAGAAGAGCTGCCATAGTTCCCGGTAGGATTGTTCTTGTTCATCCGGTTCAGGTAGTTCAAGATCCTCAATGGGAATAATGGCTGACTGGTGAGGCTGATAAACCAGTGCCATGCCATGGGTTTTATCATAGATTAAAAAACGCTCTTCTGGATAACGTTCACTAAAATGCTGGGTCATCAGCGGCAGTACGTAATTTTTTGGCTCTATTTGGGCAACTAGAACATTGCTGAAGATGGAAAAGCGTACAAATCCTTTCAACAGGTGACTTTCGTTATCCAAATGCTTCACAGCCTTAAAGAGGGTATTGACTGTGTCATCGGTCAACATACCCATTATGGATCGTCCATGGCGATACCCCAAACGCAGGAATAGAAGGATGTACAGCTCCTTTTTAACAGCGCAGGTTAGGAAGGCGCGTTGTATGAAATTCAGAGCATCGAATCCCATTTTTTCTGGGATGGAAGCCAGTACTCGGCTTGATTTTTGAATGTCAGTCCTAATTTCTTTAGCGGTAAAGAGCAACGTCTGAGAGGTATCCGGCAGGATGATTTCTGTCGGAATTTCTTTTTTATCATAGCTTTCAAATACGCAGCAGAGCAGCCCGTCAAAGCTTCCGTCATAACGATAAATCAGATTGGATTGGTCAAACATCTTTGAAGATCCTCCTGTGGGAATCCAGATGGTATCATGGGTGGTTGTTCAAAAAGAGAGAGCTGCTTGGTCTGTGATTGAAGTGGGAAACTCTGGTGATACATACCCAAGGTTTTCTCTGACATTAAAGACTGCAGTACTTTATCCTGGGTAATTTTTAAGCCGTCTGTGACTTTACCGCCGCAAGTAATAAAATACTGTGCCCGCTTTAGTACAACTCCTAGTTTCTTTAGATCATTAAATTGGAGGGTAGCTGAGCGGCGGGCAATTACAATTCGTTTGGCGCTATTTACGCCAATGCCCGGCACCCGCAGCAAGTCACTGTAGGGTGCCCGGTTTATATTCATAGGAAAGAACTCCATATGATGGAGTGCCCAGTTGCATTTGGGGTCTAAATAGGGATTGAAGCTTTGGTGATGCTGATCCAGAAGCTCATTTGCCGTGAAACCGTAAAATCGAAGCAGCCAATCCGCTTGATAAAGCCTATGTTCCCGCCAAAGAGGCGGAGTTGTATCTAAGGTGGGCAGCAGGGCGTTTTCGGCTACAGGCATGTAGGCAGAAAAAAACACCCGCTTTAACTTATATTTTTTATAAAGACCTTCTGTTAAATTCAAGATCTGAAAATCAGTATCTGGCGTAGCACCGATAATCATTTGAGTGCTCTGACCGGCAGGAACAAACTTTGGTGCATGGTGATATTTTATGACATCCGTGGAATTTTCTTGGATGCGATTTTGAATGTATTTCATAGGCGCTAAAATAGAATGCTTTGACTTATCCGGAGCCAGTAGCTGCAGACTACTCTGGGAAGGCAGTTCAATATTTACACTCATGCGATCGGTTAGCATGCCCAACTGAGCAATGAGACCGCTGTCTGTTCCAGGAATGGCTTTCGCATGGATGTACCCAAAAAATCGATATTCCTCTCGCAGGATGCGCAGTGCCTCAATCATTTGCTCGGTGGTATAGTCAGGATTTTTCAGTACGCCAGAACTCAAGAAAAGCCCTTCAATATAATTGCGTCGATAAAAATTGATGGTCAGTTCTGCCAATTCCCGTGGTGTGAAAGACGCGCGAGGAGTGTCATTTGACTTACGGTTTACACAGTATTTACAATCATAGGCGCATACGTTGGTCATCAGTACCTTTAATAGTGAGATGCACCGACCGTCTCCTGAGAAGCTGTGGCAGATGCCGCTGGCAGCTGCACTGCCAATTCCTCCGGCAGCTGCCTTTTTATTCACTCCGCTGGAGGTGCAGGCCACATCATATTTCGCTGCGTCGGTCAAAATTTTCAGCTTGTCAAAAACATCCATGTGCATTAACTCCTTTATGTATCTTCATTATATTGTAGAACATATGTTTGGTTTTTGCAAAGGGATTTTTAACCATTTTAGATGCGACATATCCTGCGCTTTTTTCTTACGAGTTGAATATAGTACCATGTAGAGACTTTTGATGGAGTGATTTGCATGGGATATTTTATTGAAGTGGAACCAAACGTAAATCTTTATGTGGAAGATGTCAACCCGGGAAGCTGTAAGACCATTGTATTTATACATGGTTGGCCTGCCAATCATAGAATGTTTGAATATCAATTTGACCAGCTCCCAGCAATGGGCTATCGCTGTATCGGAATTGATCTTAGAGGGTTCGGCAATTCGGATAAGCCTTGGGGAGGCTATGACTACGATCAATCAGCAGATGATATTCGATGTGTAGTTGAAGCCCTTGGTTTAGAGAACTTTGTACTTGGAGGACATTCTACAGGGGGAGGCATTGCGATTCGCTACATGGCTCGCCACAATGGCTATGGGGTAGCAAAGCTTGCCCTTTTTGCAGCTGCAGCTCCAAGTTTGATTCAACGTCCGTATTTTCCGCATGGCTTAAGGAAAGAAGACGTAGATAAAATCATTCAAGATACACTGGATGATCGTCCCAAAATGCTTAGGGGCTTTGGAGACATGTTTTTCTTTCAGCTTGTATCCCAGCCTTTCTCAGACTGGTTCTTTCAATTAGGATTACAAGCGGCAGGCTGGTCTACTGCTGCAGTTGCGAACTCGTGGCTAGATGAAGAAAGGCTCTTTTCCGATCTTGGAACCATATGCGTTCCTACATTAATTCTTCATGGCATTCATGATAAAGTTTGCCTATTTCCATTGGCTATTGCACAACATGAAGGAATTAGAAATTCTAAACTTGTACCCTTTAAATATAGCGGTCACGGATTGTTCTATGACCAGCGGGATAAGTTCAATAAGGAATTGGTGCAATTTGTGGAGGAATGAAATCTTTTAGCATTTGAATAGGCAGCTGTGAATATGTAATGCCCCTTAGTCAGTAATTGACCAAGGGGCATTGACTAGTAGTCCACCAAGCCTAAATCCCATAGCTTTAGTCTTGGCGGACTACTAGCCTACGGTGTTTATTAATGTTCCCAGACCAGTAATTGATAGTTCCAGTTTGTCTCCAGGCTTCAAAAATACAGGAGGTGTTGAATAGGCTCCAACGCCGGCGGGGGTGCCGGTAGAGATAATATCTCCGGGTT
>Ga0316613_10001476_pt1 | contig 16073 bp, 8 predicted proteins | sample OWC_soil_day10_C_2_FD_207647 | JGI IMG/M metagenome (GOLD analysis project Ga0316613, IMG submission 207647) | Wetland soil microbial communities from Old Woman Creek delta, Ohio, United States - OWC_soil_day10_CT_b | ecosystem: Environmental > Terrestrial > Soil > Wetlands | place: USA: Ohio...
CGGTGCTTCCCGAGTTCCTGGGCGGTTCGGCGGACCTGACCGGCTCCAACCTGACCAACTGGAAGGAAAGCGTGCCGGTGCGCGCCGACCACGCAGGCAACCACATCAATTACGGCGTGCGCGAATTCGGCATGTGCGCCATGATCAACGGCATCACCCTGCATGGCGGCTTCATCCCGTATGGCGCGACCTTCCTGACGTTCTCGGACTATGCCCGTAACGCCATCCGGATGGCGGCGCTGATGCAGATCCGCTCGATTTTCGTGTTCACGCATGATTCCATCGGACTGGGCGAGGACGGACCGACCCACCAGTCCATCGAGCACGTATCGAGCCTGCGCCTGATCCCGAACCTCGACAACTGGCGTCCGTGCGATACCGTGGAATCGGCTGCTGCCTGGGCGCATGCGATCCGGCGTCACATCGGACCGAGCACGCTGATCTTCTCGCGCCAGAACTTGCAGTACATGGAACGCACGGAAGAGCAGGTCGCCAACATCAGCCGCGGCGGTTACGTGCTGCGCGATGCCGCCGGCGCGAAAGTCGTGCTGATCGCGACTGGTTCGGAAGTGGAACTGGCCATGAAATCGGCCGATGAACTGGCCGTCCAGGGCATTGCCGCGCGCGTCGTGTCCATGCCTTGTGCCGATGTGTTCGACCGACAGGACGATACCTACAAGGCGAGCGTGCTGCCCAAAGGCATGCCGCGTGTCGCAATTGAAGCAGGCGTGACTGATTTCTGGTACAAGTACGTCGGCCTGGAAGGGGCGGTGGTCGGCATTGACCGGTTCGGCGAATCCGCACCGGCAAACGCGCTGTTCAAGTTCTTCGGCTTCACCACGGAAAACGTTATCAACAAGGTGAAGTCGGTATTGGGAAAGTAAGGTAGGTTTTTCGGTTTTTCCTGCTTTTCTTTGCAGGTACGGGGGCGGGCGAGTTCGGATGCATGTGTGCCGGTCTCGCCCGCCTCGGCATGGATAAGACTAATAACGAAGAGTTGTCTGTGCAGGCGTCCGTCAAGAAATGCCGGAATTTTTGATCCATTCAGGAGCTTATTCATCATGACTATTCGTGTCGCAATCAATGGTTATGGCCGCATCGGCCGCAACATCCTCCGCGCTCATTACGAAAGCGGCAAATCGCACGACATCCAGATCGTTGCCATCAACGATCTCGGCAACGCCAATACCAACGCCCACCTCACTCGACACGATACCGTCCATGGTAAGTTCCCCGGCACGGTATCGGTGGAAGGCGATTACATGATCGTCAATGGCGACAAGATTCGCGTGCTCGCCAACCGCAACCCGGCCGAACTGCCCTGGGGCGAACTTGGCGTCGATGTCGTGCTCGAATGCACCGGCTTCTTTACCAGCAAGGAACGTGCTTCGGCTCACCTGAACGGCGGCGCAAAGAAGGTCATCATTTCCGCGCCGGGGGGCAAGGATGTCGATGCAACCGTTGTCTTCGGCGTGAACGACAATGTGCTGAAGGCAAGCGACACGGTCATTTCGAATGCGTCCTGCACCACGAATTGCCTGGCTCCGGTTGCCAAGGCGCTCAACGACAAGCTCGGCATTGTCGCCGGCCTGATGACGACTATTCACTCTTATACCAACGACCAGGTCCTGACCGATGTGTATCACGAAGACCTGCGCCGCGCCCGTTCCGCGACCATGAGCATGATCCCGACGCGTACCGGCGCTGCCGCTGCTGTCGGGCTGGTCCTGCCGGAACTGAGCGGCAAGCTCGACGGCTTTGCGATGCGCGTGCCGACCATCAACGTGTCGGTTGTCGACCTGACGTTCGAGGCGGCGCGTTCCACCACGGTCGACGAGATCAACGCCATCATGAAGGATGCGGCGGCGAATTCTAAGAGCGGCATCCTCGGCTACAATACCGAGCCGCTGGTTTCCATCGACTTCAATCACAACCCGGCTTCCAGCACTTTCGACTCCACTCAGACCCGCGTCACCAACGGTACTCTGGTGAAGGTTCTGGCCTGGTACGACAACGAGTGGGGCTTCAGCAACCGCATGCTCGACACGACCGTCGCCCTGATGAACGCGAAATGATTCTTCGCTGATTTCACCTTTCACCGATGCCCGTCCGAGCAGGCATCGGATGGAGTCACTGTTGATAAAAAGCGCCCCGGCACCGGGGCGCTTTTTATTGGGCGCCTCGTCGATGCGTGCTTTTTCTTCCCCGAGCCCGCGCAGACATCCCAGGTCCGGCCACTCTTCAATGAAGTGGACGCGTGCGGTCTGAATGACGATTTGTGAGATATTGCTGACAGATTGATCGGGTGTTCCGGATCGCGCCGTGCATTCGGGTGCTGTCAGCCGGAAATCGTCCGGATACGTCTTGGTGTCACTCGGAATCCTTGAGCACGAGTATCGTTGATGCCATCTTTTCTTCCGGTTGCCCTAAAGCTTGCTGTCATTTTGTCGATAGCTGCGATGGGGCCGTAAACGTCAGGGTTCCTGTTTCGCAATGTAAGGGTTTACCTAATGACGCAGCGACCCAACTTTTCAGCTGGATCATCCATTTTTTTAAGAATAGCGTGTGCCGTGCTTGGGATGGCCGGGCTATGCGGTTTTTCCGGTGCGGCCCAGGCGTCTTCCGGGACGGATGTCAACGCGCTAACGGAAATTCCCATCGAAAATCTAGTAAACATGGAGGTATACAGCGCTTCGCGGTTCGTCCAGGATGCCAGCGAGGCGCCGTCAGCCGTGTCGGTTCTTACTGCGAACGACATCAAGACCTTTGGCTGGCGCACGCTGGCCGAGGCGCTCCGGAGCTTGCCGGGACTCTACACCAGCTACGACAGAAACTACACCTATCTCGGCGCCCGAGGATTTTCCCGGTCCGGCGATTACAATCCCCGTTTTCTGCTCCTGATCGATGGCAATCGCGCCAATGATCCGATCTACGATCAGGCCATGATCGGAACTGAATTTGCGGTCGACATCGACCTGATCGACCGTATCGAATATGTGCCGGGCGCAGGGTCGGCCGTTTACGGGTCGAACGCTTTTTTCGGCGTCATCAACGTCATTACCAAAAAGGGGCGCGACATCAAGGGATGGCAAATCTCGGGAGAGATGGGAAGCTACGGCGCCCGAAAGGAACGCCTGACCTACGGATGGCATGACGAAAATGGAGCCGATGTGCTGATGTCGGCCACCAGCTATCAGATTGACGGTCGCAATCTGTATTTTCCCGAGTTCGCGTCCACTAGCAGCCATGGCGTGGCGCATGGGCTTGACTACGACCGCGGCCGTAACTTTTTACTGAAAGGCACGGTCGGGCCATTCGGCTTTTCTCTGGTGCATTCCGAGCGAACCAAGGGGACGCCGACGGCTTCTTTTGAACAGGCATTCAATGCTCAGGGGGCGCAAATCGTGGATGAGCAGACTCTGATGGATTTCAGCTATCGCAAGATGTTGTCGGAGAAGGCCGACCTGACTACGCGCCTGTTCTTCAACCAGTATAACTACGAAGGAAGATATATCTATCCCGGGACATCCGGCCTCTCGTCGCTGAGAGTCAATCAGGACGACAGCACGGCAAACTGGTGGGGTGGCGAGGTCAAGCTGACCAGCGTTCATATCGATGGTCACAAGCTGGTGACGGGCGTCGAATACCAGAAAAGCAATCCGATCATGCAGGAAAATTACAATGTCGACCCCTATCAGAGCCTGTTGAACACCAGTAAAGAGGCCAGCCGGGCCGGCATCTATGCACAGGACGAGTGGCGCTTGCGCCAGGATCTGCTGCTCAACCTGGGACTGCGTTACGACCATAATTCGGTCAGCGACAAGGATATGGTCAATCCGCGGCTGGGAGTCATCTATCATCTTTCGCCCGTCATGACTCTCAAGGCTTTGTATGGAAAATCCTATCGGCTTCCAAATGCCTACGAACTCTATTACCAGGTTTCAGGCACCGGGGGGCAGAAGGCCAATCCGGATCTTCAGACCGAACGTATTCGCAGTTATGAGTTGGTGGCCGAGCACCGGCTTTCGCCCAGTAGCCGGATTAGCGTTTCGGCATTCCGCAATAAGGTCGACGGCCTGATAACCTTGGTGCAGGACCCGGCTGATGGCATGTATGTGTTCAGGAATATCGATAGTGCCATCGTGAGAGGCGTGGAGATGGCAATGGAGACGGATTGGAGGAGTGGTGCGCGCTTGCGAAGCAGCTATAGCTGGCAGCGAACCGAGAACGCCAGCACCGGCGATACGCTGGAGAATTCGCCGAAGCATCTTGCCAAGCTGAATTTTTCATTGCCCGTTATGGAGCGGGTGTGGCGCGCTGGCTTCGAGACCTTGTATGTCGGTAGCCGAAATACCACGAGCAGCCAAGCCGGTGGGTATCTGCTGAGCAACCTGACCCTGTTTTCCAACCGTCTTGTGAAAAATGTTGAAGTGTCCGCAAGCGTTTACAACCTTTTCGACCGGCATTATGCCGATCCGACAGGTGATGAGTTCACGCAGGAAGCCATTGCGCAGGATGGCAGGAATTTCCGTTTCAAGTTGAGTTACAGCTATTGATCGGGGGATAGGTGAGCAATTGCGAAGAATAATAGTCTGCCGGTTGCTGGGCCTGGTCTTCGCGTTGCCGTTCGGTCTTTATGCGCAAGGAATTGACGAAAACGCCATGAAGGCAGCATTTGTATACAATTTCGCGCTTTTCACCGAATGGCCCGCCGATGTTCAGCACAAAACCGGCGAGATCACTCTGTGCGCCGAGTCCGGCAGCCCCATGGCATTGCAGATGGATGCCCTCAACGGCAAGCGCGTGAAAGGACAGCGGCTGGTCGTACGTGGGATGGACCTCTCGCGTTCCGACTTGTCGCCATGTCAGATTCTGTTCATCGATCACGAGAACAGGAAGGACTGGACATCGATCAGGAGAAGAATCGAGAATGCCAGCGTGCTGACGGTCTCCGATGATGTGGAAATTGGCGCTGACGGTGTGATCATTGCGCTGTCGGTTCAAAATAGAAGGCTCGTTTTCGACATTGATATGAGCGCCGCCCGTCTGGCGCGGCTTTCGATGAGTTCGAAATTGCTTCGGCTTGCGAGGACAGTGAAATGAAGAAAGAAAGTTTTTCACAACTTATGCTTCGTGCACGTGGAGAAGGGGCGGGAAGCCTGTTTGCAGCCGGTCTTGCATTGCTGGTTTCAAGCATTTTAATGATTCTGTTCCTTTCCCTGATGATGCGAACGGATCTGATCAATGAGCAACTGATCAAAGCCCGGATCATCGCGGCGAACAGTCCGGCCGTGTTGTTGTTCGAAGATCGAGATGCGGGACGGGAAATGCTGTCATCGTTTGCCATGTCTCAGCCCATCGAGGATGCTTCACTCTTTTTCAGCAATGGCAAGCTGTTGGTTCAGTACAGTGGGGAGGATTCGCCGGCGTTCGATGTTCTGCCTGGGGCGTGGAGGCAGAGCCATTATAAATTCGGGATGCGGCAACTGATTGTTGTGCAATCCGTATCAGTCGATGGTAAGGACATTGGCTACGTTGTACTCCGGTTCGGACTGGTCCATTTCTATCAGCGGCTTTTGGGATATGTGTCCATGATCTTGATCGTAGCGCTTGCCGCTTTTCTGATCATGAAGTTCTCCTTGTCGCGCATGGAAAAGATGGTCAACAAGGCTGAATCGAATCTGGAGTATCTTGCACATACCGATCCGATAACACAATTGCCCAATCGGCATGCCTTCAACAAGAAGCTGGCGGAATCGCTGGAATTGGCAAGCCAATGCCGCGGCGAGGTGGGATTGATTCTGCTGGATCTAGATAATTTCAAAGTCGTCAACGATACGATGGGGCATCAGTGTGGCGATGAACTTTTGCGTATGTTTGCCCAGCGATTGCTTGAAACGACTCGCAGCGCCGATACAGTCTGCCGTATTGGCGGCGATGAATTCGTCGTCATCGTGAGTCGGATCGGCAGGACGTCGGTTGACGTGCTGGGAATTTCGAAGCGAATACTGACAGTCATGGCCGAACCGTTCAAGATCGGCGTGCATGAGTTTTTTCTGACGGCCAGCGTAGGTAGCAGTTTGTATCCCTGGGATGCCGGCGACAGTGAAACACTGATTCGCAAGGCGGATGCAGCCATGTACTCGGCCAAGCTGAAAGGCAAGAATACGTTCGAGACCTTCATGCCCGAAATGGACCAGATTGCCCAGCGCCGCCTTGCTTTGGAAAATAGCCTGCGCCGTGCGTTGGAAAGGAACGAGCTCGTGTTGCATTACCAGCCTCAAATCGACCTGCGCAGTCGCAAGGTGGTCGGGGCGGAAGCGCTGATGCGCTGGAATCATCCGGAGTATGGGCTGGTCAGCCCTGCCGAGTTCATTCCGGTGGCAGAGGAAACCGGGTTGATCGTTGCATTGGGAAAATGGGCACTTCAAGCTGCCTGTCAGCAAGCTGCTGCGTGGAATGAAGCCGGATTGGCGTCAATCCGGATGGCCGTCAATCTATCGGCAAGACAGATGCGGGACCCCGATCTGATGCAGTATATAGAGAACATCATAAGACTGACGGGATTGCCGCCTGCGCAGCTGGAGCTTGAAATTACCGAAGGCATCATGATGGAAAATGTGCACTCCAACATCAAATTGCTGCATGGCTTGCAAAAGGAGGGCATCTGTCTGGCGATTGACGATTTCGGCACAGGGTATTCGTCGATGGCCTATCTGAAGCGCTTCCCCATCGACCAGTTGAAAATCGACCGCAGCTTCGTGCAGGATATCCATGCCGGAAGCGATGCGATTATCGGTGCGATCCTGGCTATGGCGCATAGTCTCCGCATATCGGTCGTTGCCGAAGGGGTGGAGACCGAGGATCAGTTGCATTTCCTGGAAAGCATGGGATGTGATTATGTTCAGGGATTCTATTTCAGACGGCCTTTGCCGGCGGACCAGTTTCTTGCCTACTGCCAGGAAATGGCTGCGGAGTCTTCGCGGCAACTCACGTCCTGATGAATTGCTTTCCATCAGCCGGAATGCCACTATATTGGCTTACCGATTAATCGGATGAATCAAGCCTATTTTCTGGAGAAGACGATGATCAGCAAGAATGATGTTCTGGCAGCCTTTCAGTTTCGGCACGCCTGCAAGCGGTTCGATCCCGAAAAGAAAATTTCCGACGACGATTTCGCGTTTATATTGGAAACTGGGCGTCTCTCACCCAGTTCATTCGGGTTTGAACCGTGGCGTTTCGTTGTCATCCAGAATCAGGATATCAGGAAGAAGCTGCTTCCTGTCGTGTGGGGCGCACAAGGGCAGTTGCCGACGGCCAGCCACTATGTCGCGATACTGTGCAGGAAAGATGGCATGCGTTTCGATTCGCCGTTCATCCAGCATCTGATGAAGGACGTGCAAAAACTGCCGGATGAGGTGGTGGTAAAGAAGGGCGGCAAATTCAAATCCTTCCAGGAAAACGAATTCAAGCTCCTGGAGAACAAGCGTGCGCTATTCGACTGGGCATGCAAGCAGGCCTATATCGCGCTCGGCAACATGATGACGGCCGCTGCACTGATCGGAATCGATTCCTGCCCTATTGAAGGCTATGACATCGATGCCACGGAAAGGATACTGACCGATTCCGGTGTGCTTGACAGCGATTTTGGCCTGGCAGTCATGGTGGCGTTCGGCTACCGCATCAACTCCCAGTCTTCCAAGGTGCGGCAACCTATCGAGGACGTCACTGCCTGGGTTCGCTAACGCGATGTCGTGAGGTCAGGCGAAAACGGCATTCCACAGCCGCTTGACCTCGGCAACCTGCAATTCAACTTCCAGGAAGTCTACGCGCGCACGGTCTTCCCCCTGCATGCGTATCTTGTGCTGCATCCTGCGAAAATTGCGGTAGGCATCGGATACCGAAACGCCCAGTCCTGCCTCGACCAGTCCCAGCGATTCGCATAGCCTTAGTAGTGCAATGTTTCCGATGTTCCCCGTCAATTGCGGATATTGCGAAGCATATTCGAGTACCAGGTATTGCACGATGAATTCGATGTCGATCATGCCGCCTTCATCGTGCTTGAGATCGAAGAGTTGGGATCGGTTTGGATGTGCTTCGTGCATGCGCGCTCGCATTGCCAGGATCTCCGCCTTGAGCGCAGAGGCATCCCGTTTCTTGCGTAGAATGTTTTCGCGTATGGCCTCGAAGCGTTCGCCAATGCGCCTGTCCCCGGCGCAAAAGCGGGCGCGAGTGAGTGCCTGATGCTCCCACACCCAGGCCGACTCGTTCTGATAGCGTTCAAACGACGACAGGCTGGACACCATCAGCCCGCTTGCTCCATCGGGACGGAGCGCGATATCGACGTCGAAGAGGATGCCAGCCGGTGTGGGCGTGGTCATCCACGTAATGAAGCGTTGGGCAAGGCGTGCATACAGCATGGGCGCATCCGCGTGATCGTCGTCATATAAAAAGATCACGTCGAGGTCGGATGCGTATCCGAGTTCCTTGCCGCCCAGTTTTCCATAAGCGATGACGGCGAATCTGGGATCGTCCCGATGCCGGTTCGGCATCGCTAGCCATGTCTCTCTCATTGTTGCCTCGACCATGACATCCGCGAGCGCGGAAAGGTGGTCGGCCAATTGTTCAACTGTCAGGATGCCTTCGAGATCCTGTGCGAGCAGGCGGAACAGGTAGGCGTGGTGGATCTCGCGCAGCAAATCCATTTGCTGCTCAACGTCGCCGCGTGCTGACTCCAGACGCAATTGCAGATCGCGCGCCAGTTCAGGCCAGTCGGGAGGCGCCATCAGCGTGCGGGCATCAAGCATTTCATCCAGCAGAATTGGATGGCGGGTAAGATAGGTCGCTGCCCAGCCGCTGGAATCCAGCATGCGGACAACGCGCTCCTGGGTATAGGGATATTCGGTCAGCAAGGATAGATAGGCAGCCCTGCGTGCAATCGCTTCAAAGAAATCGAGCAGACGGCCCAGTGTCACCAGATGCGTGCGGCTGATTTTGACGATCAGCGGCAAGCCTGCATTGATAAGCGCCATCAGGCGCGAACGGCTTGCCTCCGGCAAGGATTGCACCCGGTTGCTTTGCCACAGCGATATCAGGCGTTGCGCGGCCTGCCCAGGGTCCATGAAACCGAGAGAAATCAGCCTGGCCTCCATGACTTCACGCTGATCGCTGTCGGACATTCCGGCCAGAATCTGCTGGTCTGCAGCCGAATTCTGACCGGGAGAGTGTCTCTTGTCGCTGAAAATCTCGTCAAACTGATCAGCCACGAATTGCCGATGCTTCTGCATCTCGTCGAGCAATGCCGCCGTGTCTGAGAATCCCATCGTTTTGGCTATGGCGAGACGATCATCGTCTTTTGGTGGGAGCGTATGAGTCTGGGCATCGTCCAGATACTGGAGACGATGCTCAAGATTGCGCAGAAAAGTGTAGGAAACGAGCAATTGCCTGGACACGTCCTCGCTCAGTAGATTCTTTTCCTCGAGTATGCGCAGGGTGCGACGGGTCGAGCGGTCACGCAGTGCCGGATCGCGGCCGCCGCGTATCAGTTGAAATACCTGTGCAAGAAACTCGATTTCACGAATTCCGCCACGCCCCAGCTTGACGTTGTTGTTGCGTTCGGGATGCAATCTTTCTTGGCGGTCGACCTCGGCGCGAATCTGCTGGTGCATGGTCCGGATCGCGTCGATAACTCCATAGTCGAGGTAGCGACGGTAAATGAAGGGCCGCACGATGTCTTCCAGCGTGGCGATGTCATTGGCATGGCCAGTGATCGCGCGCGCCTTGATCCAGGCATAGCGTTCCCACTCTCGCCCCTGGACAATTAGGTATTGCTCGATCATGCCAAAGCTGGCGACCAGAGGGCCGGATGCGCCATTCGGACGCAGCGCCATGTCGACGCGAAAGACGAAGCCGTCTTCGGTGATTTCGGACAGCGCTCCAATCAGCCTTCTTCCAAGCCGAGTAAAGAATTCCTGGTTCGACAGGCTGCGCTGATCGGGGGCCGCCACTTGCGTTTCACCATCTTCGGCATAGGCAAAGATAAGGTCGATGTCGGATGAGACGTTCAGTTCTCCGCCGCCGAGTTTGCCCATACCGAGTACGATCAGTTGCTGGGGGCTTTTCGATTGCATGCCCATGGGTTCGCCATGCATTGACACCATTTCGGCATGCAGTGAAGAAAGAAGGGTGCGGACGGCGAAGTCGGCAAACGCAGACATCGTATCCACGACTTCGGCCAGATCGGCCTTGCCGGCCAGATCACGTTCTATCAGCAGGGCAATAAGGAGGTTCCTGAGCCGCCTCATCGCGCGGGGCAGTACAAATCCTGCGCCTGTTTCCGTTTGTAAAAGTTGGTAAAAATCGAGTGAGCTTGAGGATAATTTCTTCAGATCATCGACACGTGCGCTTCTCGATGAGTCCCCATTAACCCAGTGGAGATAGAACCGTGAGGATTCCCTGCTGCTCAAGAGAGATGGTTTCATCAGATGCGTAGGCTAGATTGACTATGGAATGATGCTGGACTTCCCTGGTGTTGTGTTTTTGCAAGGATAATCTTATTCTGCATGCCGTCCGGCAACACGAATGACAAGAATGACATAAACAATACTTGGCAACAAGCCGTCCTCTAATCATGGTATGGTAGGCATTGCAACTCTTGATCTTTATCGATGACGATTGACCCGCAACTTCCGGATCAGCCGGAAAACCGTTTTCATGCGTATTCCAAGCGCATTAAAGAGACATATCTCCGTCTCGGGATAGTTCCGCGTCGCGCCATTCTCTTGGTGTCCGGCCTGTTAGTTGCCGCGCTTCTGGTTTTCTGCGGCGTTTTTTTCGGCCTGCGCTATTTCGTGTTTCCGAATATCGACCAGTACAAAGGCAGGATCGAACGAATTGCTGGCCAGGCAATCGATAGAGATGTTTCGATTGCACGCATCGCCGCATCGTGGGACGGGCTTCAGCCGAAGCTGGTGCTGGAAGAAGTGGTAGTACATGATCTCGATGGCCGTTCCGCGCTTAACCTGCCGAATGTGGCTGCCGTTGTGTCCTGGCGGTCGCTCATCGCCCTTGAATTACGCCTTGCTTCGCTTGAACTATCCCGCCCCGATCTTGACATCCGACGTGACAAGGACGGCAGGTACTATATTGCCGGGATAATGATCGATACTCAGAAAAAATCAGACGGCAGGCTGGCGGACTGGGTCTTCAAACAGGATGAAATTCGCATACGGGATGGGCGTATGCGGTGGACCGACAATTTGCGAGGCGCTCCTGTCCTGGATCTTGAACAAGTCGATTTTTCACTGCAGAACCATTGGCGGCATCACCGATTCAGGCTTGCGGCGGTTCCGCCCGTGTCTCTTGCAGGACCTATCCGGATTGATGCCGATCTTGTCCATCCGCATTTTGCGGAGAGGATATCGGATGTGGCAAGGTGGAAAGGGGAAATCTCGGTCGATCTGGAGCGTACCGACCTGTCCGCCTGGAAGCCTTATATTGATTATCCTTTCGAGCTTCAGAAAGGGGCGGGAGCAGTACGCGCATTGCTCGATCTGGATCAATCAAAGGTGGCAAATTTTACCGCCGACGTGAAATTGTCCAATGTGGCAGCAAGGCTCGGAAAAGATCTCCCATTGCTTCAACTTGTTAATATGTCGGGACGGATAGCGGCGCGTGAAGACACCGATCTGTCACAGGAAAATGACGAGCGTCCCTTTGGTGAACGTGGGCATGCGATTTCTCTCAGTAATTTTTCATTGACAACCATTGATGGCACGATTCTTCCGGAAACGACATTCACCGAGGCCTATGTTCCGGGCAGGGATGGTTCTCCCGGAAAAACGGAGGTCGGCGCCAATCTGCTTGATTTATCCGTATTGTCGAAGCTTGCACAATTCCTTCCTCTTTCGAAGGAGCAACGGCAAATGCTGGCGGATTTCTCGCCAGCTGGCCAACTGGCCGATTTTTCCGTGCAATGGCAGGGGGTCTACCCCGATCTGGTTTCTTATTCCGTAAACGGGCGCTTCTCGGGCTTGTCGATGAAGGCGCAGCCACCTCGCCCGGCAAGACCGAGGGAGGGCAAGAAGCCGCCGCAGGCGGCCATACCGGGTATACCCGGTTTCGAGAACCTGACCGGAAGCGTCAAGGCGGATGAGCGCGGCGGTAGCGTCAGCCTGGATTCCAGGCAGATGACGTTGCAATTGCCAGGCTATTTCACCGAAGCTGCCATGCCTTTCGAGCAATTCCAGATAAATGCGAGCTGGGTGCTATCAAAGGATCAGTTGCAGTTGCAGATCGATAACCTGAATTTTGTTCAGGATGGCATGGTCGGATCGTTGTCAGGCCGGCATGTCAAACCCTTGACACAGCAGGGGCATCCCGTTGGTATTGTGGACATGGTTGCGCGAATTGATCGGTTCGATATCAAAAAAATCGGTCGCTATCTGCCGCTTCAGACTCCTAAGGAATTGCGCAGTTGGCTGGGAGGTGCACTGGAAGATGGTGTCGCTCGCGATGTGTCGGTCCGTATCAAGGGTGACCTGCAGCAATTTCCGTTTCATTCCGATAAATCGGGAGGCAAGTCAAAAGGCGAATTCAGTGTTCACGCAAAAATAGAAAACGGGATGCTGAACTATACGCCGGGGCAATTTGCAAAGAATGGCAAATCACCATTGTGGCCGCAGGCCGAAAAGATTGAGGGATATCTGGCAATCGATAACTCGCGCATCGTTATCCATGCCGACACGGCGATGACTGCCGGTGTTGCTCTGTCGAATGTGCATGCCGTGATTCCCGACATGATGGCCAACGATATGCTGCTTGATATTGTTGGGAATGCAGATGGCACTCTGCAGGATCTGGTTCGGTATGTGAATGTTACGCCGGTTGCTGGTTGGATAGACAATCTTACCGAGGATACGAAAGCAACTGGGAATGCAAAGCTCCTGCTGAAAATGCAGATGCCGTTGCAGCACCTGCCTGATTCGAAGGTTCAGGGAACCCTGCAGTTTGCCAATAATGACATAACCTTACTGAAGGATTTGCCGCTGCTGCAGAATTCGAATGGCAAACTCGAATTCTGGGAAAAAGGGTTCAGCCTGAATGGCATCACGACGCATTTTCTGGGAGGTCCTGCAACGCTGTCGGGAGGGACTCAAAAGAATGGCAAGTTCCAAGTAAAAGCAACCGGTAGCTTTACACCGGACGGATTGCGCAGGGCGTATCCGGGCGCAGCCATGGAACGCCTGACAGAAAGAGTAAGAGGCGATGCGCGTTTTTCGGTCCAGATCAATCAGGCTGGTTCCAGCCCGGACATCATTGTTGAATCCAGTCTGAAAGGGCTTGCGCTCGATTTTCCATCACCTCTTGGGAAGAGTGCCAACCAGAATCTGCCGATGCGTTTTCAATTGAGCGGGCTGTCCTCCGTCGGTGGGATGGAGCGTGACGAAATGCGTCTTTCGCTGGGCTCGTCCATGACTGCGCGCTATTTACGGCAGCGGGACGGCAAGGATGCTCCGTGGCGAGTCCTGCAAGGCAATGTTGGGGTCAACACGCTGTCTTTGGGCCCGGCGGAGGGCGTGTCGGTAAACATCAATATGCATTCGCTCGATCTGGGCGCATGGGAAGAGACCGTGGACTCTCTATCGGGCGGATCGGGAAGCGCAGGCCCTTCCAGGTCGACGGCAAGAAGCGATGCTGATTCATCGAATTTTTCACACTATTTTGAACCGGTCTTTTTCTATGCTGTGACGGATGAGCTGTATGTGAAGGGTGCCAAGCTGGACAGAGCGCAGATAACGGCGCGCCGGCAGCCGCGAGGCTGGCAAGCAAGAATCCGATCCGATCAGGCGACCGGCTTGGTGTCCTGGACGAATCCTGAGTCCGGCACGGGCACTGGAAAATTTACCGCACGCCTGTCTTCGCTGAAAATTCCTCAATCAGCAGTCGTGCCGAGTGTGCTTGGCAAGAGAAAAGAGGCGCTGCGGATTCCAGCGCTGGATGTAATGGTCGATGACTTTACCTTGTTTGGGAAAAAACTCGGACGCATCGAACTTATCGCCAACAATATACCCGCCGTTAATGGAAGAGAATGGCGTATCGACCATCTGAACATTTCCAATCCGGATGCCAACTTGAAAGCTGGCGGCAGCTGGACCACCACTCGCGACGGCGCCAACACGACGACGCTTAACTACACGCTGGATGTCAACAATGCCGGAAGCTTGCTCGCACGACTGGGTTATGAAAATGTGCTGCGTAAGGGAAAGGGACGCATGGATGGCAGTATCAATTGGGCGGGAATACCTTTTTCTCTCGATCTTCCCACCTTGTCCGGCAAGATCAACCTTGATGTTGGCGAAGGGCAATTCCTGAAAGTCGATCCTGGTGCAGCCAAGCTGCTTGGCGTGCTTAGCCTTCAGTCCCTGCCAAGGCGTCTGGCGCTTGATTTCCGCGACATATTCTCCCAGGGCTTTGCCTTTGATGGTATTACTGCAACTGCCTCGATTACGAATGGAATTGTGCAGACAAGCAACCTCAAGATGCGTGGTGTCAACGCTACCGTGCTGATGGATGGAACTGTCGATGTTGTCAAGGAAACGCAAAATCTGCATATTGTCGTTCTTCCAGAAATAAATGCCGGTGCCGCATCCGTCGTTTACGGACTGGCGGTCAACCCGGTCATCGGTCTGGGTACGTTCCTTGCTCAACTTTTCTTGCGGGATCCGCTGATGCGCGCATTTACCTATGAGTATCAGGTAACCGGGCCATGGAGCGATCCGAATGTGACCAAACTGCCCCGCAACGCTGGTTACGATAAGAATGCTTCCTCTCCCTGAACAATAAAAACGAGGTTTTGTCATGACGAAAGTGGCTGCAATACAGATGGTATCGACCCCAGTGATCGAAGAAAACATCATCACTGCCCGTCGTCTGATCGCGGAGGCTGCTGCTCAGGGCGCCCAACTTGTGCTGTTGCCGGAATACTGGCCCAGCATTGGCAGTGGGGATGCAGACAAACTGACTCAGGCGGAAAAGCCGGGCATTGGTCCAGTTCAGAATTTCCTGGCGAACGCGGCTAAAGAGCACGGTATCTGGCTGATTGGCGGGACGCTGTCGCTGGTTTCGCCAGTTCCCGGGAAAGTTCTGAATACGGCGCTGGTCTACAATCCCCAGGGCGAGAATGTGGCACGCTATGACAAGATTCACCTCTTCGGATTCACGACCGAGAAGGAATCCTATGACGAGTCCGCCATCATTTCTCCTGGTTGCGATGTCGTCGGGGTAGAAACCCCTTTTGGTCGGGTCGGGCTATCGGTTTGCTATGACCTGCGCTTCCCGGAGCTGTTCCGCGCGCTCGGACCGTGCACGCTGATTGTGGTTCCGGCAGCCTTTACCTACACGACCGGCAAGGTACATTGGGAAATACTGCTGCGCGCGCGTGCCATTGAGAATCAATGCTACGTGCTTGCCGCGGCACAGGGCGGGCGCCATCCAACCGGCCGCAGAACCTGGGGGCATAGCATGCTGATCGATCCCTGGGGTGAAATCAAGAGCGTTCTACTTGAAGGGGAGGGTGTCGTTCTCGGAGATGTAGATCCAAGCGTCATTGCCTCCGTGCGCGAAAAGATCCCGGCTCTCAAGCATCGCAAGCTCTAAAAAACTGGAGCTGCCCATCAAGACAAGCGGGACAGGTGGCGTCCGACGACAGGATTTTTCTCGATCACTTTTGAAATCGAGCGTTTGCCGGCTTTTCGGAACGCATCGGTGAAAAAATGTTCCGCGTGCGCGGCATGCGGACGTTGAAAAATGCTGCGGCAGTCGAAATCCGAGGACTTGGCTTCTTTTCCGGAAATGAAGCAAATCGGGGGATTTGTGCTGTCCATTCGGACGCATCAACGCGGGCTTTCGAACAATCAACTACAATTAGTCATCGACTCACTCATTCATTTTGTCAAACACACTTCTAATGACACAATTTCAACCGAACACAGAAACGCTGTCTGTCGCACGAAATGTACTTCTGACACCGTTTGGCATAGACGATTCCGCTTTGCTCAAGACGTTGGGCTCGT
>Ga0316613_10001477_pt1 | contig 16072 bp, 14 predicted proteins | sample OWC_soil_day10_C_2_FD_207647 | JGI IMG/M metagenome (GOLD analysis project Ga0316613, IMG submission 207647) | Wetland soil microbial communities from Old Woman Creek delta, Ohio, United States - OWC_soil_day10_CT_b | ecosystem: Environmental > Terrestrial > Soil > Wetlands | place: USA: Ohio...
GAATAACCTGTGACAGGGTAAAGGCGGTCTGAACTGCCGCGAGCGACACGGCCAGTTTGTCCGTCAGCGGACGGGAAAACAGGGTCCAGGAGTACTGAACGCCCGAGATCATACACATCAATAAAACGGCCAGTATCAGGTAAAACCAGCGGTTATTCAGCAATCCCGTCGGTTGTTCTGCTTGTGAGTTGCTCATGATATTACTCTCTCTTAAACAAGCTGATTAAAGAAGTGGAGCGGTAGATGGAGTGCGCATATATAACGAAATCCAAATACACTTGCCACAAGAGCGAAGCATCAATATATGCTCGCTGTTACGCAAACTGTATTTGATGCCTTTAAATTAATTTGATAATTAATTTAATATACGATTTTGAAAATCAAGAATCTCAAAATAAGATGGTGTTCATGATGTTGTGAATGAGATTATCGAATAAGTCAGGTATCGATAATCGAAGTCACTTAATAGCAACTACAATAAAACACCAAGAAAACCAGTTACATCAATACGTTTGGGATATCCTCGTTTTCATAGTGATTCAGTCAATCCGCGTATTGCATGATGGAAAGAATATGCGTTGCGGCATGGAAAGTAAAATTCTTTATATTTATGGAGTGATTAGATTTCTTAATCAAAGAAATTTCCAATCTCAAGCTCAAAAGCAAATTTGAAAATCAATTTCATTTTTGAAATTGATTAAAAATCATTAACCGGAAAGCGAGTTCGTAATTAAATCAAATTCTTTATTTTTATTGATTGATTAAATAAATTGATCAATTCCGGGTTTCAATCATTCTCATAACTGCACGGAACAGGATTTTGCGATGAACATTTATGTTATCTATCGTGCTGGATATATTTCTTCAGCCTCACGGGAAACGGATAAAGGCCCTGCAATCCATGTTTATGCGTCAGCTTGAATATGCGCAGCAGACGCTGGCTGCCTGAAAGAGGAGGTTGAGACGAATTCGTCGTTTGCGCTGTATACGCACGTTCGCACGGCGGGGTTGTACAGCATCGCTCCGCAAAGTCTGGGGATACTGAATGTGTTTGGGGCGCTAGATGACATTGTGGCCATACCGCTGACGCCGAACGTGGACAGCGCGGTTGGGCTGATATCGCTGGACCGGGAGCCCCGTTCGCCGATGGTGGAGGTGGCGTGGAAGCTGGCTGAAGCTCTGAAGCTTGAAGCAAGCATCCACAAACTCATTAACGGCTCTTCTCAAGAGAAGATTCAAAAGAGAGCATGATGCACCTCCATGTTCGTACCATGGTCGAAGCCGCCATGATTTCGCTGTTGCAATTTCTTCTGTTGGAGGGAGCTGGTAATTTAGGCGAATGTCCAAATTACCGACTTCCCTTCATTGGTTGATTGAAAAACGTGGTCGTATCGACGGCTCGATTCAGAAAACCGAGCGCTATTTAGATCAGCATCGGCGAGCGTACGAAAAATATCAAGAATTAACCAATGAACTCGCTCTATTGCGAGAAACATTGGCTTCTATTGATAGGACAATACGACTACACAAGTTGCAGGTTGACCCTCAGAATATACCTACTATCAATGGAAATAACCAAATCACGGATTTGCCTCGTGGGGCATTGACTCGACTCATTTACGAGAGAATTGAAATCGGCAATGGTCAACCGGTTTCTTCTATAGAAATCGTAGACTTCATTTTGGAGTATCTGCGTGCATCAGAGAAGCCCCCAATGGTCAGGATCTTCCTCACACGGAAGGTCGGCAGACGTCTGGACAATCTCGCGCGAGCAGGTACATTAGTTCGCCACCATCCGCAGAGAACTGGTCGTTGCGGATGGTGGAAACTTCAATCAAGTCTCAGCCAAGATACTCAAACGGCAAACGATGCCCTTGACCGTAGCCTCTGAAGGCAAATGAGATAGGACCCCGCAGAACGCAACTGAGTAGTGATTTGAATTTCTCTTTCATCGATATCTTGCGATTGTCATCACGCCAGCCAAACTCCGCAAAGTAAAACGCAAGGTATTGCGGACGCATCCCGTGATAGACACCATACTCAGCACGGCGTAGGCGTGAAAACAGTGCTTCAGCTTGGTTGTTGTTGACGCCATCGTCTGTCGAATACTCAACGGAGTGTCGCACGGTCTTGTGCCGATAACCAAGTCTGTTCAAGGTGGAAAATGCCTTGCCGTCATCCGTTTCAATGTAAGTTCCAGGGGCAACGTATTTCGTTACGGCCTTAATGACTTCAGCTGGAGATTCTGCCGTGAGCACACATGTAATCGTGCGAACCGCGCCATCGCCACGGTTTTTGCCGATCTGACGCAGTGCCAATACGATACGGCGATTAACAAGCTTTTCGACGTTCCAGCGTTCGCTAGTGCGGCGATTGGGCTCCATACCGGCCTTCCGGTTCTTCAGATGATTGTTGATGATGTAGCTGTCCATTTTCTGACGCTTGCGGCCGCGGCGTGGTTTACCGCAAACATGACAGCCATCAATCTGCACGTGACCACTGAGTTTTGTGCGATTTTGATCATGACAAATTGCTTCGCGAAGCTTATTCAGGTTTTGCCACGCTGTACGGTAAGTGATGCCCAACTTGGAACAGATATCGTTAGCAGCAAGCCCTTTTGGGGCAACCGCATATTCGTAGATTAACTCAATCAGTTTCACGAAAGGTAAGCGTCGGTTCGCGAATGGTGTGTCTGACGTGACACTGAAAACGTGGCCACAACATTTACATCGCCACTGCTTTCTGGCCGGATTGGGATAGTGCTTATCGGTTTTTTGGCAAGACGGGCATGGCATGTGGGTTTTGCTACCCCAGCGAATATTACAAAAAAGTTCCCATGCACTACGTTCGGTCATGTGTTTGATTTCGTTCCGAGTGAAATCCCGGAATTGTTTACTTCTTGAGATGTGTTGCGCCATAATTAATCCTACCCAATTGATATTGTGATTCGCTTGACAACAGGCGAGTTGGTACGCTGGCATAGCCAACGACCGGGCAGGCAAAGCAATCCCCTCAACCTCTGGTAGAGGATGTTGACAATTTCGCGTTGAGAGGGGATACTTCAGGCATCAAGCGCCGCCAAGCCTTGCTGCACCGAATTCAAACCCAGACATCGCCGCAATCGAGTCTGGGTTTTGTGCTTTTTATCCCGGATTTTTAGTTTCAGGCTATCCGTAGTTCATTTCACCCCCTATTAATCTGCGCGACAGCGCGCGCCCGTTGTGCAGAAAGCCAAGCTGCAACATCTTTTGTTAGCGCAAATTTGCCTCGGCGCTTTTCAATGTCGAATACTGGAATGGGTACTGTCTTGCGAGCAATAGCTTGGCGGAATGCGTCCTTCGATGGATAGCCGAGAGCAATCCGCAAATTTTCTCCCGCCATCATTGGGCCATGCTGGCTCGTTAATTCGCATTCGAGTTGCGTTGCCAGCAATTCGTCAAGGGCAGGTTTAGTCATAAGTCACTTGTAGTCACGCAAGAAACGATGACCTATGCTATCAATCTCCAGACATGCAGAAAACCTAAATCTTTAGCCTTAAAGTTGCTCTTTTTATGCTCACAGACATTCCTTAACTTGTTGAATTATTTGGAATTTAGTATTCTTCCTTAATACTTTCATGGCTAATAAATGAGCAAAGAGCGGGCGTCTCGCCGAGATGATGAGGTTGATAAAGCAAGAACCCTCTATTGGTTTCTTTGCTTGAGGATGTATGCAGGAGCGGGGGCTCGACCACGCGATATTCAGCGCATCATTGCGCCTACCCCGGCGTATGATGCACATGGCGAGCCGATCAAAAACAATAAGTTCCTAGGCTATTCCAGAGGCGAGCATGTGCCAAGCCCTGCCTTAGTACGCACGGCGGCTAAGCTTGTACCTCGTTCGGCATCTGTGCTGAATCACGTTATCTGGACAGTTTTGCGGACGGAAGGGCCGATCCGGAAATATGCCCGCACTTGGGTGGGGCGGCTTGACCCGAAAATTCAAGACATTGTGATTCACCCTAGCAACGAGGTAGGCGCCAACGCAAGCAGGCATACCACGGGAATGCTTGAGCGGCGATTCAGTCTTGATAGTTTGACGGCACTGACGGTCCTTTTGCGCCTGAACCTCGAAGAAAACAACACAGAGCTGGCTTGGCTCTATGCGAAGAGTGTTTTTCGGGTACTGCTCATGTTAGGAGGAACGATTCCTTCAGACGAACTTCTTGTCTGCATCTTCCAAATTTTTGTCAAACGGGTATTCAGCTTAATTTCCTTTGATGGCAACCGGATGGTTTTGGAAAACTATGACTACGTGAACATGTCGTGGCTACTGATGATGGCGGCAAATGAATTAGAAGGGGAATGCGTGGATAAAGGCCGACAAAGGAGAAAAAAGGGCTTTTATCCACTAGCCGTTCTAGATGGAACGCACAAAACACGCTTGAGTCCGCTTTTCAAAATTCCACTGGCATCACTAACTACCTGTGGCGAGTAGGGAGGGTGTAAGAAATTTTGTGTAAATGGTCATTTGGCAGGGACTTGCTGGAACTCTGAAAGGAGAAGAAATGACCGTAAGCAACGAACTCTTGGATAGCCCGCTGGCCAACTACAGGAAATCTGAATGCTCCCGTGGTTGTTCCCGGCAGCAGGGGTTCGACAAACTGTGCGGAGCAAGCCATCCCCATGAGCTGTGCGGCCGTTTCATAAGCCAGCGCATCTAGCACCTTCCCGGAATTCGGGCTAGTTGTCCGTCCTGACGGCCTTGAGATGTCTCACAAGGCGGGACGTATGACGCTCCGACAGATTGAGCTGATCAACCATTTGCTCGATAGTTTTGCGTTTGACTTGTGGGGCGAGCGCTTTACCCCGAATGCAGTCTTGAGTGCATCTATGTCCAGATGGGCTTCCGCCAACAGTTTCTTGAGCATGGCTTCTGTTGCGTCATGCCGTCGTACTTGGCGCGCCATTCGTAAAATGTTGCGTCGCTAAAACCTTCCTTGTGGCAGATCCTTGACCGGCATACCGCCTTCGGCTTGATTGATGAACCCAATGATCTGATCTTCCGTGTATTTGCTTGTCTCTTCACGTCTGTCATTCTTCATTAATTTGACGGACCTCCACACTACTCAGGTGGGAGCAGGTCAAAACGCACGAGCCTTGGTAGAAGTGGAGAATGTTGTTTGTGGGCCATTTTGCACTTTGATGAAAGCTATATATCAGCAATTTATGTACATATTTATATACATATAAGATTTAAATAATCATTAAATAGATATATTTATGGACTTAATTTTAAACTTGTGCTTCAATTGAGAATCGCGCAAATGTATTCGGGACTTCGAGTGGAACTGAAAGAGCTTTTAAGCACGGCGCATCACCTGATTGAGGCCAAGGAAAAAAAGCGGATCACGCAGGCTCAGATGGCGCAACGAATCGGGGTCGGTCATCGAACCTACCTTGAGTACCAGCGCGGCACGAATGCCCCGCTGGCAATGAAAGCATTGTTGAATTTATTAAACATGCTGGATGACCAAGAAATCGTGAAAGTCATTCACGAATGGCGAAATACCGTAGGTGAAGCAAAGTCCACTACAGGGCACAATAATAATTAGCTGCACAAAATATACATAGAAGGGGGCTGCGATGGCGCAGAAAAAATGGGGTGAAGCTGAACTCAACCCACTCAAAATAATGCTTGATGCTCAGAATCCACGCATCGAAGTTGCCGGCGATGCCACCCAAGAGGAAATTCGCCTAAAATTGTTGGCTCACGAAGATGTTGTAAAGCTTGCGACCGGGATTGTGAAATTTGGTGGCTTGATGCCTGGTGAACGTATCATTGTTTGCAAGGAGAATCGCAAGCATGTCGTTGTTGAGGGAAATCGACGTACATGTGCTTGCCAGTTGCTGCTCAAGCCTGAACTTGTACCGGAAAAATTCAAGAAAAAATTTCCGGTGGCTAGCCAAGAACTGAAAGATGCCATTAGTGTTATCAAGGCAGATATTTCACCTGATCGCGATACGGCAGAACCCACGATCACAAAGCGCCATACCGAGCCGGGCATTGATAGATGGCGAACAACTGCGAAGATGCGACGCGCATCAAAACTTCTTGATGCTGGCTATGACTTAGCTCAAATCGCGGAAAAACTTGGTGCGCGACAAACGGTCTTGCGGACATCGATCAGGGAATATCGCTTACTGCGCTATGTGTTGGATTTTGACCATCGGGCCTGGACTCAAAGCGAATTAGAACGACTAACCGATCAGACATTGAAAACAAATCCATACACACGTTTCTTTACGCTGTCCGGGGTAAAAGAAAAGCTGGGATTGTCGTATGACGAACACGATCATGTCACCAGTTCGTTGCCGACCAATGTGTTTGAGCAATACATGCAGCATATAGCGCGATGCTTCTTCATTCCGATTCCGCCAAGCAAAAAACCATGGGCGAATACACGCTCTACTGCAGATGATGTATTTGCCAATTTCAAGTCAAAGAAAAACGGGCAAATAAGCAGCGGTGGTACGCCTTCTGCTGGGGGAAGTGGTGCGGTTCAACCGGCAGCGGGAACTGGTGGCGGTTCTGCTACGGCGTCACCTCCGACAAAGCCTCCGGTAACTGCAGAAAAACGAAAGCCTGGTGCACCACAATCTGCCAAGGCGTCCGTATTTTTTGAGAAATTAGTGTGCGCAGTTGACGATGACCGGTTGATTGCCTTGACAAATGAAATTACCAAGATCATGCCGGCAGATTTTCCAATTTCGTCAGCAATGCTACTCAGAGCACTGTTTGAATCCGCACTTACCTACCAAGTAAATAAGGCTGGCAAGACTAAGGAGCTTAACAAAAAGAACAATGGCAGGGACATTGGTTTGCAGACCTTGATATCCTTCTGCGCAAATGAACAGTACAAAATATTCACTTATAAACGTGCCCGAGACACGCTTGATGCGTTTGAAAAAACAGGAATGAAAGACAACCTTGATTTTATAGTTCATGGCCGTTGGATAGAAGCGGAAGCTACACTTGTTGAAACTACCGCAAGGATGTTGCGCCCACTGATTACCCATATTGTTGGGGGGCATGATCACGATCTGGAGGATGAAAATGCCTAATATTGCACCAGTAAGTCCACTGCGCTATCCGGGCGGTAAGGCACTCTTGGCCGGTTATATTTCAGATATTCTTGAAGCACATTTGCTTGTTGGCTGCACATTTTACGAGCCGTATTTGGGCGGTGCTTCCGTGTCCTTGGAGTTGCTAGGTAAAGGATGTATTTCTAGCGCTGTTTGGGTGGAGCGAGATCCTTTGATTTACGCATTTTGGCATTCTGTATTGTCCGACCCGGACGGATTGTGCGCGGCCATTGATGACCTCGATGTTTCGATAGAAACTTGGCAGGAGTTCCAGCATTATCGTGATGTGTTGAATCCGAAGAGCAGAAAATTCACACTATTGGAATTGGGCATCGTCGGTCTTTTCTTTAATCGCACAAATTTCTCGGGAATTATCGGGGCAGGACCAATCGGCGGCCGCAATCAATCATCCAAATATGGAATCGACTGCCGATTCAACAAAACGCGCATTATGGAGCAAATTCAGATTGTGTCAGCGTACAGTGATCTCATTGACCTGCATTATGGCGATGCCGTTAAGTTTATGAGGAAAAATTCCCAAGTAATATCTACGGGTTTCAATTTTGTGTACATCGATCCACCGTACTATAGCCAAGGTAAGAAGCTCTATCGCTATTTTTATGAGGATCAACATCACGTTGAACTGGCAAATTTCATCGGCGAACAAGGATACCCGTGGCTGGTCAGTTACGACGATCACCCGCGCATCAAGGAACTGTATGCGCAAAATAAAATTCAACCGATTTATTTGGATTACAACGTGAGGTCATCCCGTCGGGCCACGGAACTTTTGATTTCCAATATTGAGATACCGCCCCCGGTCTATCAGATACCAGTTGCGGATGATATTGTGGACATTCCACACGCATCGAACATTGCAGTACCTGGCTAGGGGATGTTATGAGCAAAACATTGGCAGGTGCTCTTCGACTTCAATTTGCAAGGCTGTTACGGCATTGCTGCAGCCACCAGTTGCAAAAGAGCATACTACTTATCCGAGCTTTGACCTTCAGATTTCGCTGGCGAAGAGTGGAAGCAACAGAAAATCTAGGTCAAGTGGGGAGATTACCGGGTGATAGGCAAGACGTGGGGCGCGTCAGAATTGCTACACAAAATTGACAACTCAATTAGCTAGATCAAAACATGAAGCAAAGAGTTAGATCAGGTCTGAACTACTACAAATCAAATATCAAGTTTCATTTGCTTAAGCAGAGTAAACAATGAAAGCTCAAGTTCAATTTTTGCACCATGTCGGGCACCTTTAACCCTTGCTCTAAGAGTAGAATCACCTAGATTAAAGTCTAAAGAATCCGCTGACCATTGCTCACTCGTTAAGGGTACGGTTAAATTTAACAAGATTTCATTTGCTTTATCGTGGCTGCGACGATCGCTCCATTTTTCTACGCTAGCAGTAACTGAGGAAAGTTTGCTTTTTTCAATTAATAAGGAATCTTCTGGCTCTCTTGCGTCAAAATCGAAATTCAGATTGCTATCACGCTCTGACAATATGTTAGGCGATGGATTGCTTGTTTCGATTAATACACAGCCCTCCTTAAATCCTCCTGCTTTATCGCGCTTTGCTTTTTGGAAAGCGAACAGTTCCTTTTTTTTAGCATTCAACTGTACAAGAATGCTGTCGATTACTTCAGAAACATCAGCTAATTCCTCCAAAATTGAATCACGACCACTTGCATCCAACACTTCAATAGCTTCTTCTGTTAATTTGTCTCTTAACGCCTTTAATAGCGGCTCACCACGTAGTTTGGTTATTTGAACTTTTTCCCCACCACTTGTAATGTTGTGGGGAATTTTGTCTCTCACAAGTTTATTAAACTCCCTGATTTCTTCTTTTTCTTCAAATGGATGAATAACTTCAACAACCGCTTGCGTCTGCATCAACTGGTAATAGGCGTGCGATAAGGTAGCCCCCTCCAAAAGTATTACTGCATCAATTGACTTTGCTAGTTCACCCACGTCCCTTAGTAACGCTTTATTCCTCAGTAAAGCTTCTTCTCGCGGTTGGATCTTCACCTGTCGCAATAATGAGTTTCCATCTATGGTTGCTTGTCGAAGTTTTTCGACATCACTTCTAGTTTGGATTAATAAAGTTTGATCGAATAGAGTTTTCCTCCGGTGATCACGTGGACGTTGAATTTGAGAATAATCGAATTCTTCGTGGTACCACGGAAAAATTGGAGCCTTTGCTGCCCATTTTGGCACCCCTATGAACCACATAATACTTAATGGCCGTTGTTCTTTTTCTGCAATCCGCCGAGAATTTAGTGCTATTTCTCGAATCCACTCGTCTTTGGTAATTGAAAATCCCCAATCCCAATTGGGCGCTACTGTTTTAGTCACCCAACTGCCATTAGCATCCGGAGAGACAAAGTAATTTTTAAAGCGAGGCACTTTTTCCAGGGAAAATTTAGTCGTATCGAGCCTTTTCTCCTCGTCAAACTTGGGGTTTAAAGTGTCAACTGTAACTTTATCGTGTGAGTTGTAATACAGACCCTCAGGTAGACCCCAGAGTGACTCAATTAAAACTTTGCGTTGACCCGGTGCAGCATACGCAAAAGCGGAGGTCATTGCTGGAATAAAGTTGTGAAATATAAAAATAATTTTTTCAGTTACTCCCTTGGAAATCAATTCAGAAATTTTTTCTGTCAAAAATTGTATTGCTTGATCTACGTCTCGTACTTCATGTGTACGTGGAAGAAGTTGACGTTTATTTTTGTCCTCGGTCGCCAAGTCAATTCGTATGACCAAAGATCCTTTAACTAACTCAGAAAGATCGTCTGTTAACTCTTTTGGGACTTCATTATTAGACAATCCAAGCAAGACGTTTTCATTGTCTAAAACATAGAGGTTTGTAATTGGTAGCTCTAAATCCAAATATGTAAAAACATTACGAATCTTGTTAAATGCTTTTGCATGTGTTTTCGTAACGAGAACTAAACATTTTGGTTGAAAAGTTACTTGTGCGCGTTGCGCGAAATGAGGGTCTTTCGTGGGATCTATGCCACCACCTGATGTTGCTCGGTCTGCTTGAACGAGATAAATTCTCTGCCCGTCCCATACCCACTCAAAATGAATTCGTTGCTTTTGTAGATACGCCCAAGCAGCAGCAGTTTCAAGAGTTTTTTCAACTAATGCTTTTAGGTTACAAGTGAGGGGGGCATATTGTTCCGTAATTTTTTGTGGTCTCCGCCAGTTTCGGAGATTAATTGAGAACACACGTCCGGGCGAACTCCCAGTTTCAAATTCACCTAGCCAATCACGGGATTCTTTGTAACATCTTCTTTCATTTGAAAGATGTCCTTTGCCTGAGAGAGGTTTGAGTTCTTTTTGAATTACTAGGTGAACTTTCTCATTTCTCAGTTCATGATCGCTGCTAAGTTTTTCTATGCAGGAAAGAATAGCAATATCAATTTTGGATAAGATGCCTGGTACCGAATGAAATTTACCTCGTTCTCTAAGGGACTCATTAATAGCAGAAGACCGAACCAAAATGGAATCGTCTACTTGAATGCCAACTAGATTAGCTGCGTCTATGCAATGTTTGACCCACGAGTTTATGAATGCGGAACATTCATCCCTCGAATATGTAAAACACGAAGTGACTAGAGAGCTTGATACTACGAAAAAGGGTAGGGTCCACTTAGGAGGAATGCATGTCAATCCAAATGCTTTTTCTCCGACGCTTTCAATAGATATCTCATTAGGTTGGAGAATTCTGCTGCCATCTGCATCAACAAGGGATGTCGCAGTTATTGGAGTTAGAGTTGCGACATCCCTACTTCGGAGATTTGGTGGTGGTGCCAAATAAGACATGTGCAACCTCATACATTTTTGCAATTGCCTGATCAGCGAAATAACCAGTCAGGAAACCAGTTCCTACAATAGCGGCAGAAGATGCTGGAGTGCGGCCTGACAGTATACTGGCATCAAACAATGCTCCAAAGACAAAGGCTACTCCAAGAGAAATGATCGGTGATAGCAAACGCCAAAGTCTGCGATCAATATGCCAGTAGCCCCTTGCAACAACCCGATACATATACTTGATGCTAAAAATCGCGCCTCCTAACGCTCCTGCGCTGATGTAATAACAATATTTGCGTAGAATTTGTGATGATTTACCTGTGACATTTAACCAATCGCAGGGAAGCCCTTTCCATGTAGCCAAGAGAAAGGCAAGCGAAGCAAAAAATACCAAAACAAGGTACAAAGACTCGAAGCGAATGTGCTTTCTTGCTTCTGGCGGGTATGAACTTTCCCACTGATATCGTTCTTTCCCGTCAGTTGGATCCGCTACGTCAACATTGGGATCAGCTGAAGAAGAGGTGTGCTCATGTGCATGGCCAGCATTTTTCTGTAACTGCTCCGCAGAAGGGGCATCCGCTTCTTCCTCAAGATTGTTTTGTTGTGGAGCTGTCGTAGGCTTATTTTGAGGAGGAATTTTTCTATCGGTCATTGCGACCTCAAGCTGTCAATGCTGTTAGGCGAGACTGGGTGATTTCAGACGTTTCTAAATGCAAAAATTTTCGATAATCTGAAATCTCCGACTTCCCTAGTTTTGCAGCGATAAGTTTCCTGAAAAACTGAGATATCGGGTGTTGTAAAACGTGTATTAACCCCGTTGCGTGAGCGATATTATGATTGTCACAGTAAAAAAGGTATTCCTTTCCATTGGCCACAGCGGCGATATCATGGCTGCTGATAGACTGCCATGATAAACCTGACTCATTAAGGTCATTTCGCAGGGAGAATGGGAGGGGAACAATATGCAAGTGGGCGTGGTTTGTACCACAGTTGGTTATTGAACCTTCAAAACTAGAGCCATGTTCAAAAATTATTGCACTGCCATAAATTGAAGTAATTTTGCAAGTCACCTCAGATATGAAAGCCTCAAAGTCTGGGGTTCCGTATAACTGGCGAAGCGAAAGCGCATGTTTCTTTGGGACAATTAGTGACCAACCCTCTATTAGAGAGCCAATAGAGGGAATAGCGAAGAAATTTTCGTCTTCGTAAAATGGTATGTCGCTAATTCCAAAGGTTTGTTTTCCCTCTGAAATTGCGCATAATCGGCATTCAGACCCTAAAGGCATAGCAGAAAAGCATCATTAATTAACGCTAGTATTGTTGCATGAAACGAGTTTGACCACAATGCGTGGGCACATCTGTGTGCCCCCCTCTCAGCAATGATTTCTTCAATGTTGGGTAATAAATATTTACCGGTTCTATACATCAAAAGATGGGGTAAAAGTAGATGGTCAATTGTATTATCGATACACGAAATAATCGCCGATTTTGTGATTCGATTCATGTCCAGAACCGAATTTTATGAATAACTGGTAATCCCCGATTTTTAAGGAATGTCTACTGCTAACGGGACAGTCCAGTTTTAAAAAACTGCCAGCAACTCAACAAAATATTTACATCAATGCATAGCGATTAACTTATTGATATGTAATGTTTTTTTGCAATAGCGAGATCATGGCGGTCGAAGCATAAAAAAGGGAAGCCTTGGCTTCCCTTCTTCTTGTCCTGCAGGCTAACCAGGATGCTTCTCAGTGGTCCTTGGCTAGATACATCGGTTGTTTGGGCAGGAATCGCCAGGTAATCAAGAATGAAATGAACAGCATGACGGTGACATAGATATTGAATGCCGACTCATGGCCATAGGATTTCAGGCTCAGGGCGACGAATTCTGCCGATCCGCCAAACAGGCCATTGGCCACGGCATAGGAAAGGCCCACGCCCAAGGCGCGCAATTCGGTCGGGAATACTTCGGCCTTAACAATGCCCGCGACGGAAGTGTACAGGCTGACCACGGCAAGCGCGAAGGCTATCAGGACAAAGGCTAAGTACGGGCTCGACACGTACCTCAACGTCGTCATCAGCGGAATTGCCATCAAGGTGCCGATACCGCCGAAGAGCAGCATGTTGTTGCGTCTGCCGATGCGATCCGACAGGCCGCCCAATACGGGTTGCAGGCACATGAATACAAACAGGCAGCCGGTCATCACATGGCTGGCGGTCTTGATCGGCATGCCGACCGTATTGACCAGATATTTCTGCATGTAGGTGGAAAAGGTGTAGAAGCTCAACGAGCCGCCGGCGGTATAGCCGACCACGGTAAAGAAGGCGGCCTTGTGATCGCGAAACAGGGCACGGATGCTTCCTGCATCCTTGTTCTGCATGGCCGCGGTCGACGAGGTTTCTTTCAGGGTGCCGCGGAGCTGCATGGCGATGATGGCGGAAAGCGCGCCCAATCCGAAGGGAATCCGCCAGGCCCATGCCTTGAACTGGTCCTCGTCAACGATGATCTGCAGCAGGACGATCACCAACACGGCCATCAACTGTCCGCCAATAAGCGTTACATATTGAAATGACGAATAAAAGCCACGCTTGCCCCGCATGGCGATCTCGCTCATGTAGGTGGCGGTTGTTCCGTATTCGCCGCCGACGGACAGGCCCTGGACCAAACGCGCGACAAGCAGCAAGGCAGGCGCCCACACGCCTATGCTGTTGTACCCAGGCAGGAAAGCGATCAAGAGAGATCCGCTGCACATCATCAGTACCGATGTCACCAGGGCGCGCTTGCGGCCGCGTCTGTCGGCAATGCTACCGAATATCCATCCGCCGATCGGACGCATCAGGAACCCGGTGGCAAAAATCCCGGCGGTGTTGAGCAGTTGAGCGGTTGGGTCCGATTTGGGGAAGAAAACCGGCGCGAAATAGACTGCGCAAAATGCGAATACGTAAAAATCGAACCATTCCACCAGGTTGCCTGACGACGCAATGAAAATGGCAACGATGCGCTTTCGCCTTTCTTCGGACGTATAGTCGGGAAGAGTCGCGTTTTCCGCCCCATCCGGCAATATCAGGTCGGGAGTATATTCAGATGACACGGAAGGGAGTTCCTTGGCATCAGGAGAATTCGTGCTTGTCATGATTGATAAGGGAAAAAATTCTGGAAGTGCTTACATTCAAACGCAGATACCGCCCGTCACGGATAGGGATCGCTTTTAGTACATGCAGTAACTGGCAATTGGCAAGTTATGTTGGAAATTGAACATTGGGTTTGACGGCTTCGTTGCCATGCCCGTCCGTAGCATGCAATTTTCTTCCAAGCTTTTCTGCTGATATCAGCGCTGACATGTGCTCGATATAGTGACAGTACGATGCCAGACGTATAGAAGCATGGAACTCGGGTCTGTGAACCCATGGCTGGATTCTCAGCATTATTTCCCAAGTACCTCCAGAAAGCGAAAAAGCATCTTGGATGGTTGCTGTTCTCATGATGAGCGAATAAAAGAGTAATGGTATTGCCAATAGTTGATGAAAAGCAAGTGCCTGGGCCAGGGGCTGTAAGAGCCGACCATGAATAAACTGCTTCACGTCCTTGCAAAAAATGGAACCGACTGCCAGGCAACCCGTTCTAATGAAGTGACGGTCACCATACCCTGGCTGCGCAGGATACAACGTGAGCATGGCGGCGGAAAGTGCCGCCTGTGTCGGAATCTCACTGCATTTCAACGTTGATGGCTGGGTGGCTGAAGGTTTTGCCTCACCGCCCAGCTGCCGATTGCTCCTGGCCGGCTTTCCAGGCAGCGTCCACGAATAAGGAGAAGAACATGGATAGGTCGATCAAGCTGTTCATGGGGGCATTTCTTGCCTCGGCTGCATTGCTTTTTGCCGGATGCACTCACACTCAAAAGAACCAACATGCTGAAAGCGCGCAGGAAACGCAAACAACGCTCGGGCCTTCCGGTTTTCTCGGGGACTATTCCATGCTGAAGGCAACCAAGGATGCGAGAGGCGACACGGTTATGCGCTATGTAAATCCCAAGTTGCGGTCAGGAGACTATAAGGCAGTCCTTCTTGATCCAACTCAATTTTATCCCGAGCCGCAGCCTACGGAACAAGTGGATGCCGCCACGCTCGCCAGCATTCGGCAGTATGTAGATACGAATCTGCGTAACAAACTTGGCAAAAAGGTGACGCTCGTTTCCCAGCCCGGGCCCGGCGTCCTGCGGATACAGCCTGCGATTACGGCTGTCAGCGGAGACAAGGCGAAACTGAAACCGTACCAGTATATTCCCGTTGCTTTTGTGGTTGCGGAGGCGAAGGGGCGGAAGCGGGTAGCGGCGCTCCAGATTGAAGTGGATGCGAGAGACAGTCTGTCAGGCGAACGCATGGGGGCGGCTGTTCGCCAGGGAGAGGGCGCTGAATTGCAGGGAAAGAAGCTGACATTGAGAGACGTACAGCCATTGCTGGACAGGTGGATCGATACCGGCTCGGCTTTTGTTGACCAATTTGCACGGTGATTTCTCAGTCATTCGTTTTCGGGCCGCTGAATGTTGAGAGCGGGCAGGAGACAAAAGCGCCGATTGGCTCTTGGGCTAAGGATTTCAACCATAGCCTCGACGTTGTGGGGGTGGGGGCGGTGACAAGCGAAGTCTGCCTGAGATAAATGAGTTCGAGTGTCAGTCAGGCGTGATTGGCTATAGCATTAGCCTCGAAAATAAAAACAGCCACCTAAGTGGCTGTTTTTCTCGCAAATGTTGGCGGAGACGGAGGGATTCGAACCCTCGATACGGGTTTAAGCCCGTATGCTCCCTTAGCAGGGGAGTGCCTTCGACCTCTCGGCCACGTCTCCACGCTGTACCGTTTGAAAATCAAACTCAGCGAAGACTGCGATAATAGCTTTTCATCGCCACTTGGTCAATGCGAACTTCAGGAAATTGATACTTGATTGTAATGAGTTTTTTTTGCAATGATAGGGATGGGCGAAGCTGGCTTGGGTTGCAATCGATTGGTTGCTTCAATTCAGGAGACAGGCGAAACAAGAATTGATCAGCGCAAACAGGCGTTGCGCTGATTCATGTGCTGCTTGCATTTCCTCTCCGATCAGGAAAGAGTAGGCTGTTTTGGCTTGAACTGCT
>Ga0316613_10001478_pt1 | contig 16072 bp, 13 predicted proteins | sample OWC_soil_day10_C_2_FD_207647 | JGI IMG/M metagenome (GOLD analysis project Ga0316613, IMG submission 207647) | Wetland soil microbial communities from Old Woman Creek delta, Ohio, United States - OWC_soil_day10_CT_b | ecosystem: Environmental > Terrestrial > Soil > Wetlands | place: USA: Ohio...
ATCAACTTCTACCTATCTTATTATTGGTTCTTTTGTTATGGCTGCGGCCATGCTCAAATCAAACTTAGGTGATAGGATTACCTATTGGGTGCTGGTGAAAGTAGGTACCAGTACTAAGCGGATATCTTTTGGCATCATGTGTGTGAATATTGTCATGGCGTTTTTGATTCCGTCTTCGACGGCACGCACAGCTATGTTGCTGCCGATTTGCATAAAGATTATCAATTTATTTCAAGATAAGGAGCATAATGGCGGACGTTTTGGCGCGAATCTTTTGATGACGCTTTGTTGTACCAACTCAACGATCAGCGCAGGTATATTGACATCGACGGTGACCAACCCTATGGCCGTGCAATATATAACGGCGACTACAGGGCAAACGGTATCCTTCGTGAAATGGCTAGAATGGGGCTTTCCACCTGCTTTTCTCATGACAATTGTTTCTTGGCTACTGATCCAGTTGATTTTTTCTGCAAAGATCAATGCAGATGGACACGGTAGGGAATATTTTCAGCAGAAATTAAGTGAAATGGGTTCAATCAGCAAAAGCGAAAAGAATGTTTTTATCGTATTCTTAGGAACCATTCTGCTTTGGATCTTTGGCGAAGAATTCGGCCTCGATAGTACGACAGTATGTCTTTTGAGTGCCTGTGTGTTATGTCTTCCGATTTTTGGATGTCTCGATTGGAAGGAATGTCAAAACAGTATCTCGCTCAATGTAGTATTTGTATGTAGCGGCGGAATTAGCCTCGGCGCCGCCATGAGTGATACTGGAGCTGCAAATTGGCTGGCAGAGAGCATTTTTTCACTCACGCATCTTAGTCAGTATTCCTCGGCAGCTACCATCAGTATTTTAATTGTAATTGTTCAGTTTATGCATGTAGTATTTGTTGGTACAGCCACAATGGCAAATGTATTTTTTCCGATTCTTGTAGGTATTGCAGAGGTATCCAATATTAATCCGATGTTTACGGTGTTACCGGCAGCCTTTATGATTGGCGGATATCCGGTCTTGATGTTTTTCAATACTACGCCGAATATTTTGTGCTGTGATACTGGAGAGCTAAAAAGTCGCGATTTTCCGTTGTTTGGCTTCGGTGTATCCGTGTTAGCCTGTATTGTTTATGTTGTCTGTGTGTATTGGTATTGGCCGTTGGTTCATGCCATGTAAGCCTTGAAGTATAGAGGAAAGTAATTTGAAAGTGGGGATAAAATGATGAAAATTGGATTTATTGGTCTTGGAAATATGGGCAAACCTATGGCAATGAACCTTCTGAAAGCGCAATGTGATTTAACGATTAATGATGTAAATAAAAATGTTGTGGAAGAACTAGGTGCTATGGGGGCAAAAACAGCCGTAACCCCAGCAGAACTTGCTGAGAAAGTTGATATTGTAATTACAATGCTGCCAAACGGTAATATTGTCGAACAGGTAGTAAATGGCTCACAGGGTATCTTGGCAGCGGCTCAACCGGGACTTTGTATATTGGATATGTCAAGCGTGGCACCTAACTTTACACGTAAAATGGCAGATCTCGCTGCAAAGAAGCAGGTTGACTATATGGATGCTCCAGTCAGTGGTGGTGTTAAAGGCGCCGCCGCCGGTACGCTCACGATTATGGCCGGTGGAGCCCCAGAAGTTGTAACTAAATGTCGGCCTATCTTGGAAATTTTGGGTGGAAAAATTTATGAAGTTGGAACGGTAGGGGCTGGCGATGCTGTAAAAATGATCAATAACCTTCTCTTGGCCGTGAATATGGCGGCAACAGCAGAAGCTTTTACACTTGGTGCAAAGATTGGGCTAGATCCTAAGGTTATGTTTGATGTTATTAGTACCAGTTCTGGAAATAGCTATGCCCTGGAAACTAAAATGCCAAACTTTGTTTTTAAGGGCGCATTTGACCCAGGTTTTATGATTGATTTGCAGTATAAGGATTTAGAGTTGGCTGTACAGACGGCGAAAGAATCACAGGTACCGCTTATGATCGCAAATGTTGTGCAGCAGCTTTATGGACAGGCACAAGCAGTGGGACTTGGTAAAGAAGACATTTCCGCTATCATAAAGCCGCTAGAAAAACTTACTGGCATTCAGGTACGCGTGTAATGTTTGAAAAATTGATGCTGATGCAAAATAGCGGAGAATCAGCCGATATTTTTACACTGTTTGACAGCAAACCAAAGCATGAAGAATCCATAGGGAAAATGCTGATTATAGATGCTGAAGGGTTGATGGAAGGGGACTGTAGCCAGTTTGTTTTGCAACAAATATTGGCGAAAAGAGATCAGACGACATGGGAAAAACCAACAACTTTCTGGGTTAAGGAAAAAAGTGGCGATCAATATCGATTCTTTTGGGATAAAATTGCGCAACCGTTTCGTGTTATTGTTATGGGGGGCGGGCACATCAGTCAACCATTGGTAAAAATTTTGGGAATGATGAATTTTGCTGTAACCGTCATGGATGATCGTCCTCAATTTGCTAATGCGGACAGATTTCCTACGGCGCAAAAGGTCATTTGTCAAGATTTTAATGGGGCTTTAAAAGATTTGGTAACTGATAGCAATACTGCGCTTATCATCGTGACACGAGGGCATCGTTACGATCTAGATTGCCTGCGGTCTACTATAAATAGGAAGTTTCGCTATTTGGGAATGATCGGGAGCAAAAAGCGGGTTAAAGAAATCATTCGGATGCTTCAGGATGAGGGAATTTCCTCAGAATGTCTTAAACAGCTGAGTGCACCTATTGGCCTCGATATTGGGGCTGAAACACCTGCAGAGATTGCAGTGAGTATCGCTGCTGAAGTGGTGGCTACTTTCCAGGGCGGGTCGGGTAGACCGCTTAGTAAAGCGGGGAGATGATTGAATGGATAGTACAATACTCAGCACAATTTGTGAAAAAAAAGCAGAAGGAATGAATGCCGCCCTGGTTACTATTGTTGATACGCGAGGTTCTACGCCACGCAAGGCAGGTTGTCAAATGCTAATCTATCAGGATGGACAGTCTTATGGAACTATAGGGGGCGGTTGCGGGGAAGCAGAAGTAAAACGGCAGGCTTTCATTGCTCTGGATGAAAAAAAGTCGCAGTTATATACAGTATCTATGTTAAATGAAGTCGCCGCAGAAGAAGGAATGGTTTGCGGCGGAGTGATGGAAGTCTTTATTCAAGTGATTTCATAGTGAAGTTGGCAATGAAGCCAATGGATGCAAACTATTTGCAGCCATTGGCTTTTTATTTTTATAAAGTTTGGAGGGCGTTATATGATTCAAGTTGAGAAAATATCCTGCAAAGGATGCGGAATCTGCAAAAAAAATTGCCCGAAAGCAGCAATTGAGATAAAGGAAAAGGTAGCCGAGATTAGTGAGCTATGCGTAAGCTGCGGTGTTTGTACAAGGGTGTGTCCGTTTGAGGCATTGCACAAGGTGGAAAGTTTGCCTACTGCCGTTCGTTGCCAGTGTTGTCCGGTTGAGTGCCAGATCGAACCTGGTTTTGAAGGGGCTTGTAAGCGATACACCAACATAAACGGACAGCTTGTGCGAAATCGTGATTTGGTATTAGAGGCGTTACCTGCTGTAAGTAAAAAAGCAATTTTGCCGAAAAAACCGTTGATAACAGCGGTAGGTGCGGGCACTTCCTATCCTTGCTGCCGGCCTGCTCCTTATATTGTAGAGCAAAAAGTAAACGACATCGATGTTGTTACCGTTGTGACCGAGGCACCGCTAAGTTATAGCGGAATAAAAGTTAAGATTGACGCCAACACGCATATTGGGGAGCAAGGAGTACAGGTACTGTGCGAAGGTGCGGTTGTCGGTATGGTCGATACAGAGGAGTATGGAGCTAAAATGCTTTCACTTGGCGGAGCCGGAATTTTAAGTGGTAAAAATGGTTTTATTGCCGCTAAAGTCGTAGTGGCATTGGCGAATGGCGAAGAAGTAGAGCTACAGGTAGTAAAAGGCAGCCTTCTTAAACTACAAGTCGGGAAGGCACCTGTAATTGATGGTAAGTTAGAAAAAAAGATGCGAGTAGGCTGTGGCAGCGCCACAATTGGAATGTTTGCTAAGGCGCTCAGCCAGGTTGTTGATGAAGCGATCATTCTTGATTTTCATGTCATCGGACTATTAAGCGAACACAGGGCGGGAGAAGAAGTTGGTTTAAGTTATCGCGGCGTAGTGCCCAACGGTCGAAAAAGTACAAGAGGACGATATTTTGGTGAAGCAGGAAATGGATGGGGCGGAACCTGTATTCTGTCAGCAAAAGATGCTGTAAAAGCGATAGACATGAACGTTGCCCATGCGGGTATGCGTATTTTGGTTACCGAAACAACAGGTCAAAAGGCAGGTTTATTGGAGGTGCAAGCTGATGGAACGGTCAGGGAAGTTCCGATGACCCCAGAAGTGCAATGCATTGTTGATTTTATCGCTGAGAATTGTGAAGATGCTCGAGTTTCAGCGATGTATGTGGGAGGAACTGGCGGTAGTGCGAGGGCTGGCGTTACCAAACATCCTATTAAACTATCAAAAGCAGTACATGCAGGCGATGTCAAAGTCACGATTGGTGGTGGAGATACTTATATTCTGCCTGGGGGCGGCATTAATTTTATGGTTGATGTAGAAAAGGTTGTACCGAATGCCTTTACCTGGGTTGCTACGCCAGCTACAGTGGTTCCAGTAGAATATACCATGTTAAAAGAAACCTTTGCGGATTTAGGCGGTCATGTGGAAGCTATTCGTCCAGTCAGTGAATTGAAAAAGGCTAAAACGTCATGCTAGGAACAAGTCAAAGTAGCATTTTCGTTGATTATGGGCCGATGCAAATGACAATACAGGCTGTCTTTAAAGGTCGTCAAAGCGATAAACTAGTGCAAGATGCCGGACAGTATGCAAAAGAACTTTTAACTGAAGTGGCAAAGCAAAAAGAAATAGCTAAGATGGTACAGCAAGACCTGTCTAGCAATATTTCTGGCACTGAAGTACTACAACGTATGATAAATGCGGTAAGGCAATCGACCGATAAAACACTGACGCCTATGGCCGCAGTTGCTGGAGCGATTGCAGATATGACTGCTGATTATTTAGCAGAACGCGGCGCCATTAAGGTTATCGTCAATAATGGTGGTGATATTGCCATCCGTTTGCAGGAAGGTCAAACTGCCAGAGTAGGCATTGCCGTTAGTTCTAAAGAAAAAGTTATGCCCACTGTACTTGTTACAAAAGAAAGTGGAATTGAAGGGATAGCCACCAGTGGTCTTGGTGGCCGCAGTTTTACCAAGGGGATTGCTACAGCAGCTGTTGTAGCTGCAAAATCTGCGGCACTTGCTGATGCCTGTGCTACAAGTATCGGCAATGCTGTTTATACCGAGCATCCGCACATTCGTTTAGCGCTTGCTGAAGAGTTAGATCCCAATACTGATATTCGAGGACATTATGTGGTAAAAGAAGTGGGGCTTTTACCTCTCGAAGTAATTCAAAAGGCGATTCATAATGGGCGAATCTATGCGGCAAGTCTTTTTGCCAATGAGGTGATTCTTAGAACAGCCATATTTATTGAGGATTGGAGTGCGCTTATTCCAGAGTTTTGGTTGATGTCGGATGAGCAGCTTTTATATAAATAATCTTTAAATAGAAAGTAAATGGAGGAGATCGTATGGGAATTACAAAACGTTTAGGAGAAATGCCGCTTGGTGTATGGCATTGGCGTCTGCTCGCAATTATTGCAGTAGGCTGGGCCTTTGATGCAATGGATACAGGGATTGTTTCATTTGTACTACCCAAATTGATGGGACTGTGGAACCTAAGTGGTGCGCAAATTGGATTTATTGGTAGTGTTGGTCTTGTTGGCATGGCAATAGGTGCGGCCCTAGCAGGTTCTTTGGCCGATTCGATGGGAAGAAAAAAACTTTTGGCAGCTACTATGCTAATATATGGTCTAGGTACAGGCGGTTGTGGCTTATCATGGAATTATGAATCATTATTGTTCTTTCGTTTTGTTGTAGGCTTTGGTCTTGGTGGGCAAGTGCCTGTTGCAGTTACGCTTATGAGTGAATATTCACCGAATAAATATCGGGGACGTATGATTGTGCTCTTAGAAAGCTCGTGGGCAGTTGGCTGGCTAGTGGCAGCGATAGTTTCCTATTTGGTTATTCCACAATATGGTTGGCAAGTTGCTTTCTTTATTGGTGCTTTTCCTGCTTTATGGGTAATTTATGTTTGGAAAGCTATTCCTGAATCAGCGCTTTACCTAGTGAAAAAAGGAAAACTTCAAGAAGCGCATGATATTGTCTGTGAAATTGAGCGTTCGGTAGGTATTCCTTGCGGTGCTATGCCGACAGCAGTTGAAACTAATGTTGCTCCAAAAGCATCCTTTGCTTTTGCCCAACTATTTTCTGGTATTTATTTAAAGAAAACTATTTGTCTATGGATTCTTTGGTTTGGGTTGGTATTTTCCTATTACGGCATATTTATGTGGCTGCCTACCTTGTTGGTTAAAGCTGGGCATAGCATGGTACAATCTTTTTCCTTCGTTATGTGGATGACAATCGCGCAGATTCCTGGTTATTTTACTGCTGCAGCTTTGGTGGATAAAATTGGTCGTAAACCGACATTGTCTTCTTTTCTGATTTTATGTGCAGGTGCGGCATACTTTTTTGGGCATGCTACCACTTGGAATGAAATTTTATTTTGGGGTTGCTTGATGTCTTTCTTCAATCTTGGGGCATGGGGATTGATGTATACCTATACGCCAGAAATGTATCCAACCGAAGCGAGAGCTTCTGGTACTGGTTGGGCTGGTGCCTGCGGACGAATTGGTGGTATGTTGGCACCGATTGTGGTGGGGATGATGTTTACTGGTCCTGATAAATTTTCGTTGGTATTTGCCATGTTTACGGGTGTATTGGTTATTATTGGCTTAAATGTATTGATATTAGGTGAAGAAACAATGAATAAGTCTTTAGAAGACATCGGAGGAGAAAAAAAATCGGAGGCTGTTTAAATGGCAGAAGTACAGAATATCTATCAGGCTTATCAGGCTGTACTCCCAGTAATTCATATGTTAAACAACGGTCGTAGTGGAGTTACTCTTACAGATTTAGAAAAAATTATTCTCTATCTTCCGGCTAAAACACTAGATTTAAAGTGTAAGGCTGGAGATTTATTAACAGCTGGAACAGGAATTTATAAAGCTGTTCATGAAAAAAAGAGAATTACGTCGCACGTAGATAAAGCCTTGTATGGTGTTCCTTATATTTCAATGGCTATGCCAATTAAAACGCCTGAGGGAGAGGTGTTTGGCTCTATAGCAATCACGCAGTCGGTTGAGCTTGAAGAGCTGCTTAGACAAATGGCAGAATCCTTAACGAAAAGTATGGAAAGTCTGGCAGGTACTATAGAAGAAATCTCGGCGCAGACAGAAGAAATGGCAGAGGTCGGTTCTGGAGTGGCTATAGTTGCCCAAAATGCTGAAAATCGTGTTGGAGAGACCGAGCAGGTAGTAGGTTTTATTCGTAGTATTGCCAGTCAGACGAATTTACTTGGCTTGAATGCCGCGATTGAAGCGGCGCGAGTAGGAGAGCAGGGCAGAGGTTTCAGTGTAGTAGCCGAGGAAATAAGGAAACTAGCTTTAGATAGCGGAAACTCGATAAAAAGTATCGCTTTAGCCTTATCACAGCTCAAAGATGAAAGTGGCGAATTGTCCTCTAAATCAATAGAGTTGCAAGCGATGATCAAAGGGATCAGCGAGGCGGCAATCAATGTTGCCGATGTTGCGCAGCAGGTGAGCAACGCAGTGCAGCAAATGAATGCGGTAGCAGATAACTTGTTTAAAGAGATATAAACAAGAGTAACAAAAAGGGGCATTCCACAGCAGAGTTTTGTGTGGAATGCCCCTTTTTCCTATGACAGCGCGAGCTGAATAATTCGTTTCGGCCGGTCTTTTTTACTTGATGCGCGTTTGCCTACTTCAAAGCAGTATTTATTCTGGATTAATTTAGCAAAAAATCAATTAATAGTAGACAAGATTTTTTTAGCCCCATTTTTCAATGTTCCTTTAACATAATAAAGCCCTTTAATAAACACATTATACTTTTAATCGTACTAGTGTCTACTAAAGGGCGCTTTTAACTAAATTGTAAATAGTATTTTTGTGCAGAAACTTATTTGCCGTAGCCTAAGCTCTGTAAAGGTGTGTACATATTTGGGCGGCGGTCGCGAAATATACCCCAAGAACGGCGTTTATCGCGTATTTCGTCCAAATCGAATTCATGGGTGATTATTCCTTCTGAAGTGCGATTGCATTGGACTATGATTTCACCGGTTTCGTTGGTTATAAATGAAGTGCCATAAAAGGTCATTGAGGAATCGCCTTCGGTTTCCGTACCGATACGGTTAGAAGCGATAACTGGCATTATATTTGTGGCAGCATGCCCTTGCATACAACGTTGCCAGTGTTCTTGGCTGTCGTGTTTCAGAATCGGCTCGGAGCCGATTGCCGTCGGGAAAAAGAGCAGTTCTGCACCAAGCAGTGCCATACAACGTGCTGATTCTGAGAACCACTGATCCCAGCAGATGCCGACACCAATTTTGCCGTATTTAGTATCCCAAACCTTAAAGCCAGTATCGCCAGGGGCAAAATAAAATTTTTCCTCGTAGCAATGGCCGTCAGGTATATGTGTCTTACGGTAAGTGTCGAGAACTGTTCCATCGGCATTGATGACAACTAGGGAGTTAAAGGTCACATTACCAGCACGTTCAAAAAAGCTTATTGGCAAAACGACGTCGAGTTCGGCAGCAATTTTCTTGAAGTGGTTGATGGCAGCATTTTCTTCTTTGGTTGTGGCTAAATCGAGATATTCATATTTTTCTTTCTGACAAAAATAAGGTGTTTCAAATAGTTCCTGTAATAAAATGATGTTCGCGCCGGCAGCGGCGGATTGACGGACTAAAGTTTCGGCCTTGTCTAAGGTTTCTTTTCTATTCCAAGTACAACCCATTTGCGTGGCTGCAACGGTGATTTTTCTCATTGTTATTCCTCCAATATAGTTCAGTTTTATTGTAGTATAGTGCTAAAAATATTATTTTGGCATTTGCTGTGTAATGCAGTGGATATTGCCACCACCGAGTAAAATTTCTCGAGCGTAAATTTCTATAACTTCGCGATCAGGGTAAAGATTTGACAATATTTCCTTAGCTATTTTATCCATTGGATCATGAAAGGTAGGCATTATTACTGCGCCGTTACATACGTAATAGTTGGCATAAGATGCTGCCAATCGGTCGCCAGCTTTGCGTGGCTGCACTCCGTCAATGACATCAACGCCATTGCTTTCTTCGGGGCTAATTAGTATTGGATCTGGCAGTGGTAACTTATGAATAACAAGTTGGCGTCCTTGCGCATCAATGGCTTGGCTAAGTATGTCTAGGCAGCTCTTGGACATAACATATTGTGGATCTGATTCGTCATCGGTCCATGCGAGCACAACTTCACCAGGCTTTACGAAGGCGCAGATATTATCAACGTGTTCGTTGGTTTCGTCGAGATAGATGCCATTTTTCAACCAGATAATTTTTTGAACATTAAGGTAGTCTTTAAGCTTGGATTCAATGTCTTGCTTTGCCATGTGCGGGTTACGCCCAAGGCTGAGTAGGCATTTTTCTGTAACGATAGCAGTGCCTTCGCCATCAACGTGGATAGAGCCACCTTCTAATATAAAGTCATGCAGGTAGTAACGGTCTTTATATTCTAGTTCGCAGAGTTTGGCTGCGACTTGATCATCTTTATCCCAAGGAAAATACAGACCGTCAATAAGGCCACCCCAGGCGTTAAAGCGCCAATCAATGCCACGGATAGTCCCGTGACAGTCCTTGACAAAGGTTGCCCCAGTGTCGCGGACCCAAGAGTCATTATTGGAAATTTCCACAATCCTGACTTCTGCTGGTAGCATATTACGGGCATTTTGATATTGGGCGGCGCTGACGCACATCGTTACAGTTTCAAAGCGAGCAATAGTGCTGGCAACTTTAGCAAAGACTTTCTGAGCTGGTTTTGCACCGAGTCGCCAGTTATCCGGACGCTCCGGCCATATCATAAACGTGCCGGCGTGTGGTTCAAATTCGCCTGGCATTCGAAATCCATCGTGTTTAGGAGTGCTATTAATTATTTTCAATATTGTATCCTCTTTCTTTCTCATTATAGTTTTTATTTACACGCCAAGCAATGCCTTCACCAACAACCAGAGAGCATATAGTTCCGAAGAGAAGTGGCAATTTAGAGTCCATTTCTTCAACATTAAAAGGAATGATCAACAGGATGATTGATAATATTAATACGCACATCGGTATATAGGTAATCAAGTTAATGAACAGCGGAGAACCGCCGACTTTAAACGGACGGGTCCTAGAAGCGTCAATTTGGCGTAGTTTCCGGAAGGCAGGAAAGATTAGTACATAGCTTAGCAGCAGTGTAACCATATTCAGGGCAAAGAAATTCCAAAATACATCTTGGTTTTCTAGACAATGGGAAATCATTACGAGGATTGATGCCACGATGAAATTCATAGCAGCAGTACCAATAGGGGTACCGTCTGAGCTGCATTTAGCAAATATTTTTGGTAGACTGGAATTTTTGGCTGCATAGCAAGCGACGGTGTTGACGCCTAAGGACCAAGAGATGAGATTGGCGAATAAAGTTACAATAAACATTATGCCAATTAAGGTGGTGAATAGTGGATAATTATCACCTGCAAGAAGCGCAATACTGTCTAGTAGTCCGCCGTCAACCGTGATATCAGAGGCGGGGATAGCGACACCGATGCCAAAAGAGGCCAACATGTAAAATGCCATGATAAAAATGCCTCCGAGAAAAATGGCTTTTGGAATCTGTTTTTTGGGATCTGGCATATCAGAAGACAGTGTTGTAACAACTTCGAAACCTAAAAAATTAAAGATAATTACAGAGATTAAAGAGATACTGCTCATATCGAAAGTTGGAATAAAAGATGCCAAGTCGTATTCATTAGCAGAACCCTGCGTAAAAGCAGTGTAGATACCGAGAATGCCTAAACTTATCATTATGAGGGCTTTAAATATGGCGGCAATATTAAGAAGCCACTTACTAGAACCAATTTTTATGTTGCCAACAATATTGACAATGATTAAAAAGAACAATTCCAATAGTAGGGCTGGTAATGAAGTTATTTCCCAGCCACTAATTTTGGTAAGCGTTGAAGTGAATAACACGGCTAAGGAAGCCATCCATAAAGGAAAGTTTATCCAGTAATACCAAGCTGCGCGGCTGCCTGCTTTTGGTCCATAAGCATGGTTTATCCAAGCATAAATACCACCTTCATTTTGATATGCAGTGCCGAGCTCAGCAGATACTAATCCGTAAGGAATAAAAAATGATATGAATAAAGCAATCCACCAAAAAAACTGTGAATTGCCAATCCCTGCTGTAGGTGCAGCTGCTTCGGCAACGAGAATAACGACAACGGTCATCAATACCGAGTCTAAAAGTCTGAAATTTTTCTTTTGTTGCATAGTAAAATCTCTCCTTATACTATAATTTTTAGCAAAAAAAGAGGCATGTAACTTTACGTGGTGTAAAGTTACATGCCTCTTTGCATATTGATAATTATAAGGAAATAATAGCTGCTAGGCAATAATCCAGACAACCCATGTTTGAATCTTATTTACACCTATAATACTCCTATTGGAGTATATATGGTGTGGATTAGTGTATAAGGCTGAGCAATTGCAGCTTAGAATTTACGTCGGTTTTTTTATAGATATTAAGTATGTGTTTTTTTAGCGTGCTTTGGGAGATAACAAGAATTACAGCAATTTCAGTATTTGTTTTTCCAGAAGCAATATACTGTAGCACCGTCGATTCTTGTGGTGTTAGCTTATATTTATGAGACAATCGGCTGCAATTTATTGTGGATTGACCAGATGTATTTTCACGGTATAGGCGCAAGGCAAGATGGTCTTTTAGCACATCAAGAATAAAAATGTCATCATGTGTGAAGTTCGACTTGTCTTTTTGCCGAAAAAAAGATAGTACGCCTAAGAACTGTTCGTTAAATGAAAGATTGAGATGTAATGAATAGTGCCAGCCTTGGATGGCGTAGACTTTTTTGTAGTATTCTGTCTGAGTACGCTGTTTGTCCGAAATAATATCCGTTTCACGATAGGCGATATTTTTCCCGGAATCCATTAATCCTTTGGAATAATCGATAGATTGGAATACGTTAAGGTAGAGATCCATGTCGGACTTAGCATAGCCAATACCTAAAGGTTCACTGAGGTGGCCGGAAGAATCTGCAATGTAAAAAGAAGCACTGTCGAAATCAAAGAAGTTTTTCATTTGCTTTATTACCATCATACGCATTTCGGAAAAATCATCTATTAATTGAATCTTGTAAGTTATAGCATTTAAAAGCATCCAGTCGTTAACTTCTAACAATTGTTACACATCCTTTGGATAAAATAAAAAAGGAAAAATCTATTATCCGATTATAGCAAGTATATCATAGATAGTATACCTGCAAAACATTTGGCTACTCAAAATGGGATTCTAATAGTACAAGCTAGACGGAGATGTGAATGTATTCACAAGAAATAAAAACTGTACTTTAGTCCCTATTTTACTGGAGGTTAAAAATAAGACAGAATATTACTGCTTATTTTGCTTTTTTATTATTGGTTTTACTGTATAATAAGATTAATAATGTTTATTGCAATATAGGGGGTAGCTTTGATGACAAACATAGTACTAGTTGGTGGCGGTCGAAGTGCTGCGGGATTTTTAGAATTGGGCAAAAATGTTCCTGATATTAAAATTGTTGGTGTCGTTGATTTAAAAACGGATGCAGTCGCAATCCAACTAGCAAATAGATTGGGGATTAAAACTTTCCAAGATATCAAAGAAGCGGTTAATACGTCTGGTATTGATGTAGTAATAAACATTACAGGTGATGCTAGTGTAAATAAAGTGATTTCTGATCATAAACCAGAACAGGTAAAATTAGTAGATTCTTTTATTACCTCAATGTTATATCATTTAATTAAATCCCAAATCCTCCTTACGGATGATTTGCATGAAAAGGTTGGGACATTATCTAATGCGGTAACTGAAGCAAAAGGGCATATCAATAAAACCCATGAAGTCATAGGTTTTATCAATAAAGTATCCCAGCAAACGAATCTTTTGGGCTTAAATGCCGCGATTGAAGCTGCGCGTGCTGGCGAACAGGGCAAAGGATTTGCTGTTGTGGCAAATGAAGTTCGTAAATTAGCGGAAGACAGTGTCGAGGCTACCAAAAAAATAAACTCTATTTTGAATAATATTGAATCATCGATGCAAGCCATTATCGTAGGGATCGAAGAAACCGCAGCAGTGGCTGAAAGTAATCGAACTGGTGCGTCAATGAAAAAATAAATAAGTTGTTAAATAAAGAGAAAGCCTTGGACTCTGTTTAGAGCTCCAAGGCTTTTAAGTGTTAATCAGGGATCACAGATGGGTTATCAGTGATTGCTGACAAAATAACAATGGTTTGTGTTTTGACAATACCAGATTGATTTTTAATTCTGGTTAATAATAGCTCTAATGTATGGGTATTTTCGGTTATAATTTTTAAAGAATAATCAAAATCACCAGTAATGTAGAAACATTCTTTAATTTCATTCTCGCTTTTTACAAAATGTGCGAATGAGTCACTATGGCTTGGATTTTCAAAGCGAACAAACATTAATGCCATGAGATGTTTGTTGAGCATGGTAGGGTCTAATATGACGGTATATTGCTTGATTACGCCAGATGCTTCAAGCTTTTTTAGTCGTTCACTAATCGCTGGCATTGATAAGGATATTTCGGAACTTAAGTCGGAAATAGTCATACGGGCATTTTTTTGCAAGTTTTTCAATATTTTTTTATCAATATCATCCATATAATCACCACCAATCTAAATACAGAAGTTTTTCTATATTCCTTTATTATAACAGGCAAATGAATTTCTGTAAGTGTTTTTGTAATTAATATTTAAAATATATGGTTGATTTTGTTTTTAGATGGAAAATTTCAAGTATATCTGATTTGTTTAGAGGGAAAAAGAGTAATCTTACAGAATATATTCAGACTAATATTTTTAATGCTTTTTAGGGGTTGATAGAATGGCTACGAAATTGCGATCAAATGTGCAACGACGAATAGCTGTATTTATATCGTTTATGCTCATGTTCATTATCGTTTTATGTGGTAGGCTTGCTTGGATGCAGTTGGTGCAGGGCGATGAACTTGAGAAAAGAGTAAATCATCAAGTAGAGGAAAGTAAAATATTACAATCACCACGGGGCACCATTTATGACAGGCAGGGCAGAGAACTTGCCGTTAGTATCATGACGAAATCTTTGTATGTTGATCCAAATTCAGTGAAGGATGCAGATGAATTAGCTGAGGAACTTTCGCCAATCATAGGAATGTCTGTCGAAGAGATCAAAGAACGTATCGCTATAGGCGGTGGTTTTGTTTGGTTGAAACGTAAATTAGAACCAGATGTAGTAACTAAAGTGAAACAACTTATTTATGATAAAAAATTGAATTGTTTAAACTTTGAAGATGAAAGTAAGCGTTATTATCCTAATGATGTCTTAGCAGCGCAGGTATTGGGGTTTGTTGGTACGGATGACATTGGTTTAGACGGAATAGAATTGAGTCAGAACGATGTGATTAAGGGGAAAACAACAAAACGCTATGTGATGACCGATAAGAATAGTAAGCCAATTTTTAATTCGGTTTTTTCTAATACTTCTTTTGAAAAATGTAAAAATGTTTATTTAACTTTGGATAGCACGATTCAATTTATCGTTGAACAAAACTTGGATAAAGCGATGATGGAAACGAAGCCAAGGGCGATTACTGCGATTGTGATGAATCCGAAAACTGGAGAGATTCTTGCAATGGCGAATAGACCTACCTTCAACCCAAATGAGTTTGGCAAATATACGCCAATGGAGTGGAAGAATCGAGCGGTATCCTTTGTATATGAACCGGGTTCTACCTTTAAAGCAATTGTAGCAGCAGCAGCATTGCAAGAAGGAACTGTAACACCAAACCAAGTGTTTCACGTTCCAAATTATGTAACAGTATCAGGGCGTCGAATTCAAAATTGGAGTAATGAAAACTATGGGGATGTTACGTTTACAGAGATTATTAAAAATTCGATTAATACGGGGTTTGTTCAAGTAGGCATGCAACTTGGTGCGAAAAAACTAGATGAATATGTGCATTTGTTTGGGTTTGGAAAAACCACGGATGTTGGTTTGCCGGGAGAAGAAGTCGGCATCTTGTTTAACCCAAATGATATGCGTGATTCTGATGTAGCAACGATGTCGATTGGACAAAGTATCGCGGTTACCCCAATTCAATTGGTTACAGCGATGTCAGCAATAGCCAATAAAGGCGTTCTTTTAAAGCCAACGATCGTAAAAGAAATACGCAATGCCGATAACACCATATTTAGTGAAGAAAAAACAACCGAAATTAGGCGGGCGATTCCCGAACAAACGGCCTTGGAACTCAGTGGGATGCTCGAACAGGTTGTTGCCTCTGGTGGTGGTAGTAAAGCGGCGGTAAAAGGGTATCGTATTGCTGGTAAAACAGGAACAGCGGAAAAATTGAGTGATAATGGTAGTGGTTACTTAGCGGGGCATTATATTGCATCTTTCTGTGGTTTTGCACCAGTGGAAGATCCGCAAATCACGATTTTAATTATCATTGACGATCCAAATGGGATTTATTATGGTGGTCAAATTGCAGCACCAATTGCTGGACAAATATTTGAACAAGTATTGCGGTATCTAAATGTGAAACCATCGACCAATAATTTAAATTTAAAAGAATTTACAGCCAAAGAAAAAGTCGTCGAGGGTGAACCCGCACCAGCGGTTGTGGTACCGCAAGGCAAGGTATTAGTACCTGACATGAACGGTAAAAGCCTGCGTCAGGCCGCAGAAGACCTCAAAGCGATTGGAATTAGTATGATTCCTGAAGGAACAGGAACTGCTTTTAAGCAAGATATA
>Ga0316613_10001479_pt1 | contig 16069 bp, 12 predicted proteins | sample OWC_soil_day10_C_2_FD_207647 | JGI IMG/M metagenome (GOLD analysis project Ga0316613, IMG submission 207647) | Wetland soil microbial communities from Old Woman Creek delta, Ohio, United States - OWC_soil_day10_CT_b | ecosystem: Environmental > Terrestrial > Soil > Wetlands | place: USA: Ohio...
GGCAGGTCCTGGTCGTGGACCGGATGGCCGCTGAGGGTGAACCATTCGCCGACATGCAGGCCGCGCACGCTGCCGGAGGCCGTAAAGGTCTTGGCTTGCCGGTCGCTGGCTTGCTGGCGCAGCTGGGTATAGCGCGTCAGATCGTCCGGCGTGCCGTAGTACTGGGTCTGGGCATCGTAGTCTTCCAGGCTGCGGTTGGCTTGTTCGCCGCCGGTGCCTTGGTCGATGCGGGTGCTGTCATCGCTATGGTGGGTACTGACAGCCTGGTATTCGTAGCTGGCAAGGCTGGTCTGGCTGTTGACGATCTGGCGGGTGCTGCTCCAGCTTTGCAGGCCGTCTTCGTTTTCAGTGCCATCGGCGCGGTGGAAGCGCACGCATGACAGCGCTGCGGGATTCAGGGCATAGGCGTCATCGAATAGCACCAGGGTATGGGTGGGGTTATCGCCCGCTTCGAAACGGTAGTGGCTGTTGATGCCTTCTTCGCGCAGCAGGCGGGCAATGAAGGCCTGGTCCGATTCGCGGTATTGCAGACAATAGCTGCGCGCAGGATAGGTCTGGCCCAATTGCAGATCGAGATTGAAACTGCGGGCAATCACCGGGTTGGCGGCGCGATGCTCGTCCAGGATCTGCCGGACGATCTCGACCACTGTCAAATCCTGAAACACCCGGCTGCTGCGGCGCCGGGCCAGCAAGGCGAGTGCCGGTTCGATGGTGAGGCGGTATTTGGCAAAGCCACCGTCACTGCCCAGCTGGGCACTTTGACTGACGATGCCGGTGAGGATCTGCTCGTTGCCCAATGCGGTGGTGATACCGATTTCGGCCAGCAGGCCGATCAGGTCCTTGAGCGGCAGGTGGCTGTCGTCGCACAGGCAGTCGACGGTGAGGGTGTAGCTCTCGTCCAGCGCGAGGCGGCCGTGGACGGTTTGCGGCAGCAGCCTGCCAAAGCCCAGACCGTCGCCAGCCAAGTCCAGGCGCAGGATGCGGTTGTCTTGATCAAAGGCGCTGGCGAAAGCAGCGAGAATTTGGTTCAGCATGGGATACCAATCTGGCAAAAAAACAGGGCAGGGCTGCCGGAAGTCGTGCTGCAGCCCATTCAGGAAAGTACTGATTTACTATCTGTGGCGGTGAAAGCGTGTATTTCATGTGGAGTTAGCAGCCCACATACGCTGCGATTCAGCTCGTTTGTCTCACCAAATAATAAATCAGCACCCGCTGTGCATTGCCGTGCTGGATTATTTATTCACTCTCAATAAGTGCAACATGACGTGCTTCTTTGGTGACGCTCAAGGTATTGATCAGGCTGGTATCAATACCCAGTTTCACGAGTTCTGTTTTGGTGGCATTGGCGCGGGCAAGGGCTGCGCGCGTTGCGTTGCGAATTTCTTTCTGGTCGCAGTAACCGGTCACGGTAATTTTTTTGGCAGTCTTGAGCTTGGGCAGCATTTGATTGATTTGCTGCAGGGCTATCGGGTCAAGTTTGGCACTCATCTTGGTGAATGACAGCGTGAATGAGATTGTTTCTGGCTGTGCTGCAACCTTGGACGCAATGGCGCTGATGATTTTGTTTTTACCGTTCTTGATTTCGCTGCTCGCGCTGTCATTTACATGCTGCTGAACCTTGTTAACGGTTTGGTCTGCCAGTTCTTCCGTGGTGGGGGCGGTTTCACAACCGGCCAGAATGAATCCGCTGGCGAGCAACAGCGCGGTGATTCTTTTCATTTCTTCTTCTCCTGCATGGCATAAAAGTAAACAGAAAAGCATGCCGGTTTTGTGAGCCGGCATGCCGGAGCCTGTGCTATCAGGCGATGGTCTTATTGGCAGTCAGATCCCAACCTGCGCTGATGTTGCCGCCGCCGGCGCCATCGGCACGTTTTTGCTGGGTATAGGTCCACTTGATCTTGCCGTAGCTGAAGCTGACGGTTTCACCGGGAAAACCCTGATCGGTGGAGGCACCGCTCGATTGCACCTTGGAAATCAGCACCTGCTCGAGCTTGACATCCATGTACTTGACCTTGTCGCCACCGGAGCGGCAGAGCTCGATCACGACCTCGTTGATATGCTTGCCGGTGCAGCACGCTTCGTAGATCTTCGGGCTGGCCTTGTCGAGCAGGTGCACGATATCGAACGTGGCATGGTTTACACGTTCGGCCGTCGCGCCGCCAACGGAGCTGGCGGTAGCCGATGCCGGCTGATCCAGACCGTGTTTGAAAGACAGGATTTCAATCCAGTCTTTGTGTTTATCGTCGGTGCTTTCGCCGGGAATGCCGTCGATTTTCAGGAATGCATCAAATGCCATATTGCTATCTCCTAGAGAGAGTTGTTTTCAGGTTGAGATAAACCCGCCAGAGGTCGGTCCTTAGCGAGTGGGTTTCGGCAGCTCGGCAACGAGCCGCAGCGAAATGGTCAGCTCGTCGAGCTGGAAATGTGGGCGCAGGAATGCGGCAGCACGGTAGACACCAGGCCGCCCCGGCACTTCCACCACATCGACCCGGGCTTCGCGCAGCGGATACTTCGACTTGGCTTCCTGGCTGGCCGAATCGTCGAGCAGGACATACTGCGCCAACCAGGTGTTCAGGAAGTCCTGCACGTTCTGCCGTGAGGCAAAGCTGCCAATCTTGTCGCGCATGATCGATTTCATGTAATGCGCGATGCGAGAAACGGCAAAGATGTAGGGCAGTTGGGTGGAAAGCCGGGCGTTGGCGTTGGCCGCGTCGGTGTTGTAACTCTTGGGTTTCTGCACCGATTGGCCACTGAAGAAGGCGGCGTAATCGGTGTTTTTGCAGTGCACCAGCGAAATGAAGCCCAGATCGGATAACAGTTTCTCGTTGCGGTCGGTGATGGCGACTTCGGTCGGACACTTGAGCGCCACTTCGCCGTCGTCGGTGTTGAACGTGTGGGTGGGCAAGCCCTCGACCAGACCGCCGCCTTCCACGCCGCGAATGGCCGCAAGCCAGCCGAATTGGGCAAAGGCATCGGTCATGCGGGCGCCGTAAGCGTAGGCGGCATTGGTCCACAGGTATTTGCAGTGGTCTGCACCGTCGACATCTTCTTCGAAATGAAAAGCTTCCACCGGTACGGTCTCGGCACCGTACGGCAAGCGGCCGAGAACATGCGGGAGGACCAGGCCTACATAGCGGGCATCTTCCGATTCGCGGAAGGATTTCCATTTTGCATATTCAACGGTATCGAATATCTTGGACAAATCGCGTGGCCGGCCGATATCGGTAAAGCTTTCGAGACCAAACAGCTGGGAGCTGGCGGCCGTGATCAGCGGCGCATGTGCCGCGGCAGCGACATGGGAGAGCTCTTCCAGCAGGTAGAAATCCTCCGGATGACGGGTGAATTCGTAATCACCGATCAGGCCGGCGTAGGGCGCGCCGCCGAAAGAACCGTATTCCTCTTCGTAGATTTTCTTGAACAACGCACTCTGGTCGAATTCCGGGGAAGTTTTGAGATCCTTGACCAGATCTTTCTTGCTGGCGTTCAGTACCTTGATCTTGAGCTGCGGGCTGGTTTCTGATTGTGCGGTCAGGTATTTCAGCCCGCGCCAGGAGGCTTCCAGCTTCTGGAAGTCTGCATGGTGCATGATGGCATTCAGCTGTTTGGACAGGATGGCATCGAGCTCGGCCACCCGGGCATCGATACTGGCAGCCAAATCGCGCGAGACCGTGACGCTGCCGGCCAGGACCTGGTTGACCAGTTCGCCGATCAGATCGCGGGTATAGCTTTTTTCTTGCTCATTGGTGGCTACGCGGCTCTGCTCGATGATGCTGTCCAGCAGACTGGTTTCCTGGCTGTGCTCGGTGACGGCTTGCTGATCCAGTTGGGCTTCCATCATGGTTTACTCCTTGGCCGTGGGTTGATTGCCGATTTCGCGCAGTTTCTGCATATCGCGCAAAACTTCGTCCAAAAGTCCTTCCAGCTTGTCGTTGGCGACCATCTTGTTGCGCAGGTCGGCAAGCCGGGAGCGCGCTTCAAGCAGTTGGCGCAAGGGTTCGACCTGGGTCACCACGTTCTGCGGCTCGAAGTCTTCCAATTTCTGGAAGTTGAGTTCGACAGAAAGCTGGTTATCGGATTCGTCCGAAAGCTTGTTGTCCACCCGCATGGCCAAACGCGGTGCCATGCCCTTGAGTACGTCGTCAAAGTTGTCGCGATCGATCTGCACGAACTTGCGGTCCTTGAGCTTGGGCAGCGGTTCCTTGTTATGCCCGGTGTAATCGCCCATTACTCCCATGACGAACGGCAATTCCTTGGTTTCGATGGCATCGCCGACTTCCACGTCGTAGGTGATCTGGACGCGGGGAGGGCGGACACGGTTGAGTTTTTTCTGGGTGCTTTCACTTGCCATGTTTTTCACCTGTTCTTTATTTGAAAATCAAAAGGTTGATTGAAGTAATGCATCAGGATTTGCCGATCTTTTCCGCCAACTGGGAGATAAATTCGATCACCCGGCGTACGCTGGCCTGCGGATCGAGCAGTTCACGGCCAAGCAGGTAACTCGCCTCGGCATACAGGCGATGTGCGGCCCATGGCGGATTGGGCGCGTCCAGATCAAGAGTGCAGAGCGGATCAAGCGGTGCGCCCAGCAGCGTAGGAATAAAGCGGGTTGGCACTTGGCCGGGAACCACGATAAACCGGGTTTGCCCCTCGATATGGGTGACGAAATAGCCGGGCAAGGCATCCTTGAGCAGTTGCCTGGAAAATGCCATGTAGATCATCAGCCAGCTGGCGCTGAAGAAAGCATCTTCCGTTGCGCTTTCCGGCAAGGGCAGCATGATCAGCTGTTGCATGGTCGGCGCGGTAAAACGTCTTGAGAGCTCAAGTGCAAAACCGATATTGATCAGTGAGCGTTCAAGTACGCCATTGCCGGTTGTTTCACTCAGCAGTTTTGCCAGGCTGCCTGCCGGTTGCAGTTGTTGAAAGCGCGCGAGGAGTTCGCGGGAGAGATCAAGATCGGCATTGGCATGCTGGCTGCTGATGAGCTGAGCTTCCAGAAATTGGCGGCAGGCAAGCATCTCGACCGAGTTTTCGATGCCGCTGGCCAGTTGTTCGCGCAAGCCGGAGAAAAACAACTCGTAGGCTATCGGCAGAACGGGCAGGCAGTCGCTTATCGATTCGCCGGGAACAATGACACCGGCTACCAGGGGGTAGCGACGACCAGCACTGTCGCGACTGGGATGCATCACGCCGATGAAGGCGTGACGCCCATCACGAGAGGAGTAAAAGAAATCGGTCGGTCCGCACCTGTCATAGTGTTCGCCCCAGGTTGGCGCGGCAGATGCACTATCCAGACCATGGGCCAGCAAGTTGTCAAATTCCTGCGCGACCGGATGACTGGCGTTGATGCGCAGGAAATCCGTACGTCCAGGCAATTTGCCGAAAATGGTGTAAGTCGCACTATTCTCAGTGCCACGGACAAAAGTTATAGCCATGTTCGTGTCTCCTCAGAACGTTACTTTTTCAGGCAGGTTTTGTTTGCGCAAACTGCCCAGCAGCATAGGATTGCTGCCGCTGACCATGCGGAAATTGACGCGAACATGGTCGGTTTCCTCGCTGTTGCGCCCCTGCTTGACTGTCCAATCGATCTGGCTGGTTGCGGCATTCGGAGTGTCGATTCGGCCTTGGGCCAAAAGACGCATCAAGCCAAGACGACCGTTGAAACTGTTGACCGCCACCGTCGTTCCGTTGAAATACACCACCTGAATCCGGGCACCCAAGGCTGCGCCAGAACTGCCTGGCCAGCTGATCGGTGTCCATATTTGCGGACCATTGCGGTAGTGCATGGCCTGGCCATCGATTTCAACGATGATTTCGCTGATGCCCGGACTGGGAATCGGTTGCAGCTCAAAGCGTGAAGTTTCTCCTTCCTGCAGAAGCGTGGTTCCCATGGTGGTCAACCTGCTGATGCCCGGCAAAAAGGCTGGGGAGAACTTCACCCCTTTTTCCGCCCAGGTGCGGGCAGTCAAAACATCACCCTTTCGGACTATCAGTCCGTTCAGGTATTTGTTGACGAACTTGGCCAGGACGCCTTCCTCGGGTTTGAGGAATTTGGCGATATCGGCCATGGTGGCTTCATTGCTGCTGTCGGCAAACGGATACTTGCCGGCAAGGCTGGCCCAAGAAGCCGTGACTTCCCGCTTCCAGGCATCATTCAGTTCCTGCTCAACCGGGCCGATCAAGGCGGAGAACGACTGTATCAACGGACGTACCAACAAAGGGCGCGCCATATTGCGCGTCTCGTCTACGGTGTTGGTGAGCAGGGTGTTGTCGACGTATTGCAGCGCTTCGGCCAGTTCGGACCCGGAGCCGTTGAAGGTGCTTTGCATCAGTTGTCGGGCTTGGGTACCACTTTGGTCTGCACTGGCGATCTGGTTCAGCTTGCCGCGCAATTTGCCCAGTATTTCCAGATACGCCTGCAAAGGCGTTTTGGTGCCATTCGTGCTGACCGCTATCTGGGCAATCCAGGCAAACTGGCTACCCAGAGGGCCATATTGCCCAGGGGTGGGTTTATTGTCGGTACGGGCAGTCGCGAGCAACTTCTCGGTTTTTTCCAGCACGCTGGTCTTGGCGTTTTCCAGTGAGCGAGAGATTTCCGACGGGTTGTCCCAGGACGTTTCGCGTGCCGCTCGGCTCAGAATGATAGACAGCGGGGAATTCGCTGCATCGGACAATATCCCCAAGGATTTGGACGCTTCTTCAATGCTGGAGAATTCGGGAACCGAAATGCCCTGCAGGAATTTTTTCCATTCGCGTGCATATTCGTCGCGATAGAGCGATTCCAGTTCAGCCTGGTTGCTTGCGGCGCTGCCGTCACGACCGAGGTTGTCTTGCCTGGAGGTCGCCAGAACCCAGTCATCGCTTTTAATTTCTCCGTGGCTGGCTTCAAGGATCGCATTGCGGAAGTACTTGTCCCAAGCTTCACGGGTAAACGCACCGGCGACCATATTGCTACCGGTCAATGCGTTCGGATTTTTGCCTTCCAGAATCCGGCTGACGGTGAGCGCCGAAAATTGGGTGTTGGCACGTGCTTTCAATTCGTTGTAGACACGTTCCCGTGAAGTCATATGGGTTTGCGACACACGCAAAGCGTCGCGGGATTGGTCGATCACGTCTTGTTTGTTTTTAATCAGCGGCAGATCGGGCTCCCCAATCTGGGCGATGTAGAAGCCCACCAGTCGTTCTGCAAGCAGACGGTGTTCTTCTTCGCTGCGCTCGCCCCGATTGGCTTCCAGCCATGCGCGCCAGTAACGCGGTAACTGATCAGCAAGATGTGCCGCGTCCATGTGGGCCGGATCGGCCAGCATCAGATAGGTCTTCAGTGCGTTATAACTATTTTCAAGTGGATCTTTTTCTTTTGTTTCGATCGCAGTTGCTGTTGATTTGGCTGCAGTGGCGCGCATGGGAACGGTCATCCTTGCCGGGAAGTTGCTACCCAGCTCAATGGAGGGCAGGCTATTTTCTTTCGGGTGTGAACGTTGAGGCGCCACAGGGGCTACGGCTGGTTTTTCGACGGGCGATACTGGTGGTGCTACGGGCCGGCTTCCTTTGCCGAGCGCGAGCAAGGTCTGTTCGAGATTGTCGCGAATCGGATCAAGCATGAGCTTGCGAACACCCGCAAAGTATTCCTTGCGCAGGGCTTGTTCGATTTCGGTGCCGCGATACAGCCCCAGCCCGATCGCCCAAGGATGTCCTTCTTTGCGATAGCGGTTCAACTGCTCGATGCGCAGTTGCAAGACTTGCAAACCCTTGAGCTGGTCGTGTACGGCGCTACTGGCCGCGAGCTGCCTGGCGACTTGCAGTTCTTCCGTGGCAGAGGCAATCAGGTTTTGGTTGCCGATATAAGCCCAGGTCAGCGTACCGCTGATGCCTGCCAGCAACAAAAGCCCGGCAAGGATGGAAGCAACCCGGACGCGCGTCGCTGTTGGCTTGGTTTGCCGGGTGATCAGGTGCTGGTCCGGGAAAATGACTTCCCTGAAGAGGTCACGCAGGAAATAGCTATATGAAGATACGGTCTGGCCGGGCTCGAAACCTGGACGCGAGAGATCGAATTGCGCAGCAACCCGATTGCCTGCGCCGATGCGTGGAACGCCTTCCTGCAATGCACTGGTGAAGTAGAAGCCGCGAATCAATGGCTTGCTGTGATACGGATCTTCCTCGTGCAAGAGCTCGGCAAACCGGGCAATCGGTTCCTTGATGGCATGGAATTCGATTGGGAATGCGAACAGGGCCGGGCGGTTCTGGCTGCCACGGTTGGCGGCCTGTTTTTCCTCGCTGATCTGAACCAAGCCCCTATGCAGGGTTTCCAACTGCTGGCCTACGACCTGAACCAGATTGAAGCCGGTTCCCTGGTCGTGGGCCAATGTGGCGCCCCAGGGGCGGGTGCGTTCTTCTTCGGAGAAATCTTCGAAGTACTGATTGAAGCCGCCGAGCAGATCAACTTTGGTGAACAGTAGATAAATGGGGACTTGAACGCCGAAATGGTCTTCTATCTCATGGATACGCTCGCGCACTTGACGGGCATAAATGGCAAACCCTTCGCTTTTGTATTGCAATAACTCCGGCAGGCTGATGGTGACGATGATGCCGTTGACCGGAGCCTTGGCACGATATTTTTTCAAGAGCTTGAGGAAGCCCAGCCATTCGCTGCGATCTTCGCTCTGGGTGGCATAACGGCCGGCAGTATCGAGCAGAACGCCTTCGGTGGAGAAGAACCAGTCGCAGTTGCGGGTTCCGCCCACACCCTGCACACCGTTCTTGTCGTTGATCGGGAAGGACAGTCCGGATTGCAGGATCGCCGTGCTTTTGCCTGCAGCCGGATGTCCAATGATCATGTACCAGGGAAGTTCATACAGTGCGGCTTTGCCACGTACCTTTCCGATCTTCGAAGTCTTGAGCGTATCGATGGCTGAGAGCAAGCGTTGGCGCAGCAGCGTCACTTCCGCGCGCTTGTCCGCACTGGCATCCATAACGGCGTCATCCGCCTGGCGCAGCAGCAGTTTTTCCAGCAATCCGCCCGCATGTCGTGACAGGTATTCGTTCAACAGCAAGCTGGCGACCCAGAGCACCATCACAACAAAAATACAGGCGAAGCGCAGTTCGATCGATTTAAGCCCGAGCAGTGGCCCGACGAGCCAAATCAAGGTAATCAGGATCAGGAATCCCAACGTTGACGCAATCTTCGGATTGCGCAGCCATTTCGACATCTTTTCCAACCTCCAACGAATAAAACGGGATTCAATGAGTGGTGTAGTTGCGTGTTGCTTGCATCTTGAGCTGCGATGACAGACTGCCCTTGATTTCGATGTGTCCATAATCGCGGAAAGACCAATGGCCTCCCCAGGTCAGTCCCAGGTGTTCAGCTTCCTCGCCGAGCAGGGCGTAAGCGGTGGCGGCCCAGGCGTCTTTCTCGCTAATAACCAGTACGCCATTGCGCACTGGAGCAACATCAACGGCGAGACCGTATTGATGCTTGCTTTGCTGACCGCCGACCTGAGTTACGGCGCTTCCTTTTGCTGCCAGCATGTCTTGCCGCTCTGCACCGCGATAACCCTCAAGCAATGCCAGTGGATAGCCGCGTTCTTCCATGCGCCTGAAGAGTTGCAGCACCTGTTGGGTGAAAACCGGATCGAGCTTGTTCCAGTCACGGTCCGCCCCTGCCAGGTCAACGCGCTCGGTAGAGGTGAACAGGGCCGGAGGTAATGCCGGAGGCGGCGCCAATGCTTCCTGGACGAACGCTTGGCGAATGTGCTGTTGGCCATTCAGCTCATAAAGATTCAACCGGCTGGCACCGTGGTAATCAGCAAGAGAGAGGGTCAGATAAATGCCTGCACCCAGCGCGACAAGAATCAATAAGGGGGCCAGCCATAACCGCCAGCTTTTTTGGAGCTGGTCATGCCAGGACGAGATTCCACGGAAAACATATCTTGGAGAGCGGGTTGCCGGCTGTTCTGGCAAGCATTCGCTATCTATCGGAAAGGGCAGGCAGAAGTAGCGCAGTCCGACCCAGCCCAGTGCTGCGATTATCAGCACGATAAATAAAACGATGCCCCACGCTACTCCTGACGGAAACATTTACAAACTTACTCCTTGGTGTGATTGCTGCCAGTAAAACTGTTTGAGCGATATTTGGTTGGAGTGAGATGGGCGTGGCCAGTAAAAATATTTACAATTTGTAAGTAATGTTTATTACTGTCAGTTGTTGCCCCTTCATCTGTGCATCATTCTTTGCATGATCTTGGTTGGCGTGGGTTGCCCCCTGTTTGCAGGGGTGTTCCTCATTAAAATCCAACTAAACAAGGGTTTGTACGATAATTTCTGACTAATAAAATTGCAGCATATGTCTTTTTGTACGAATTATAATTCATTATTAGTAAGAAATAGTTAAGCTTGGTTAGAAGGTTGCGCATGGTAATGGATGTTTTTCGTGTGCGCAACAAGCAGATGCTTATATTTGTACTGTGTTTAAATTATCTTAAAATTTCTATTTCCTTTGTGTTAGCATGCGAAAACTTAATTTTTAAGTAAGTATTAGGATGCTATGCGCGCAATAATAAATCTTATGTATCCACCTGTTTTATTGATGTTTTTTTTGATATTTCTTGGTGGGTGCAGTAGTTCGGGTCCCGTTAAGGTCCAGGTAGATGCCCGGGCGGATGCCAACATTAATCGAGATGAATCTGGTCGTTCACTTTCTGTTGTAGTCAAGCTATACCAGCTGAAATCGCAGGATTCATTTGGCAAGCTTACTTTTGACGTGCTCGCTTCTGGACGCCAGGAGAGTGAGCTGTTGGGGTCAGATTTGATTGCAAGCAACGAGCTGATGCTGGTGCCAGGTGGGCGGGTAGATCTGCAAGATGTCTTGCAGGAAAACACTCGGTTTGTCGGGGCGGTGGCGTTCTTGCGTAGTCCGGATCCGCACTATTGGCGTGTTCTGGTCGATGCCCGTGATGTACGCAAGCAGGGTTTTTCCCTGAGATTGAGTGATTGCTACCTGCGCGTGGTCAAGCCCGACCCTGTTTTGCTGCCAGGTCAACCGCCAGTACCCACCGGAACGTGTCAGCGATTGCCCGCAGCGCGGCGCAATGCTGGCTTTGTTCGGTGATTGTCAGAGCAAATCACTGTTTCCAGCATTTACTTACCAAGTACAAGGATTTGAACGTGGTTCAGGCACAACGAGTGCTCTGGGGGGAAGGTATGTTTTTGCGCCCCCAGCATTTTCAGCAACAGATTTTGTTTAGTGAGCAAGCACAAGCCGGGCAGATGGCACCCAATACTTGGGGTGTACGTCGAGCCGATGTAGATAATCAGGCATTGAAGAGCGGTCTGCTGCGATTGGATGTTTTGTCGTTGGTATTTCAGGACGGATTTTCTTTTGACGCACCGCGATCGGAACCGTTACCCCTGGCGCGTAACCTGAATGAGTTGCCTCAGCTTGGCAGCAAGACATTGGTATATGCCTGTTTGCCGCTGCTGAATGCTTTCGGCGGCAATATGCTGGAGGCTGGGCAGGATGCGCCACGTCCGACCCGGTTCGTGAGCGAGCGGGCCATGGCTGCTGATCTTTATACAAGGGCGATCGAAGCGGAAGTTACCGTTTTGCGTGCCCATGTGCGCCTGATGCTGGAAGAAGAAAACCGCGATGGTTATTACAGTGTGTCTGTTGCCCGTATCGGCAAGGACGCTACTGGTAACTGGTCGCAGGATGAAGACTTTATTCCCCCGTTAAGATCACTGGCTGGGTCGAAGACCCTCAATCAATTGATTCGCCGTCTACTGGACATCCTGTTGGTGAAAAGCCAAAGCATGAGTGCGATGCATCGCGAGCGTTCCGGCAAGGTGATGGAATTTGGCACGAGCGATATTGCTTCATTCTGGTTGCTGCATACCGTCAATCGCAATTTTCCGCTGCTCGGTCATTTCTTGCGTCAACCCGATGCCTCGCCAGAAACCTTGTATCTGGCGCTGGCCCAGATGGCCGGCGAACTGATCACGTTTTCATCCTCACATGGGCTGGCGGATATACCGGCTTATCGGCATGAAGATCCAACGCCGGTATTTGTCCGACTGGATGAACTGGTGCGTGAACTCCTTGGTACAGTAATTTCAACCCGTTACGCAGTGATTCCGCTGTCTTCGGCCAAAGCCTCGTTCCACATCGGTCTGCTCGAAAGCGATCGCCTGATCGAGGACGTTGATTATTACCTGTCTGTGCAAAGCGATTTGCCGCTGGCGCAAGTGATTGAAACCGTACCCTTCAAGTTGAAGGTAGGCGCGCCGGATGATGTCGAGAAAATTCTCAACTCGGCTTTGCCCGGCGTGCGTCTTGTCTATGCCGCGCAAACCCCGTCTGCGATCCCGGTGCGCGTGGGGAATCACTATTTCTCGTTTGATCCGCATGGGCAGATTTTTGAACGCATGCAAAAGTCACGCAGCATCTGTATTTATGTTCCGCAGGCGCTGGCTGAGTTGAAGCTTGAATTGATTGCTGTTTTTCGTTGAGACCCCGATATGTCGACTGTAGCTGCCACTGTCCAATCCCCTTCTACTCTGGCTATAGAAACACCGCGGACACCGAGTCTGCGTGATCTACTGGAAGACGGGATTTATCTGTTATTCCTGCTGCGTGACGGTAATGCCCCGAATAGTGCGAGCGAATTCAACCGCCGAGTCGACCAGTTTTTGGCGTTGTTTGACCGGAATGCACACAATTTCGGCAAGTCGGCCGATGCAGTACAACACGCCAAATATGCTTTCTGCGCCTTGATGGACGAGATTGTTTTGTCCTCCACCTTCTCCTTGCGAGAAGAATGGGAGCGTGCGCCGTTGCAATTGCGCCTGTTCGGCGAGCATCTGGCGGGGGAAGGTTTTTTTGAACGCCTGGAACGCCTGCGCTTTGACCCTGCCAAGCATGTCGAGGAGTTGGAGGTATTCCATACCTGCATTCTGCTGGGCTTTCAGGGCAAATTCCTGCTCGAAGGCAGTGACAAACTGGCCTATCTGGCGCATCGCCTTGGCCAGGAAATTCAGCAGGTGCGCGGCGGGCGCGCAGAGTTTGCCCCTAACTGGAAACTGCCGCTGCGTTTCCAGCAGTATGTGAAGAATGAGCTGCCGTTGTGGCTGTATTTTGCGCTGCTTGCGGTTGTGCTTGTGGCTGTGTTCATTGCCTATCACGTGATCTTGGGTGGCAAAGTCGATGTCCTGAACAATGCTGTTTCTCTGGCCCAGGCCAGCAGTCTCACTGCTTCTGCGGTCACTGCCAAGCCATGATTCGGGAACGTCATGCGGTTTCGATTCCGCCATCTCTGCTTGATCGCTTGTTGGACGATAGTCCGCACAACCAGATTGAAACCACTGCATCACGCTTTGATTTGCGCCTTTTCAAGCAAGGTATCGCCCGGGACATGGAGTCGCTGCTCAATACCCGTCTTGGTTTTGACGATGAAATCTTCGAACACTACCCGCTGGCGCGCGATTCAATGATCCATTTCGGTATTCTGGATATCAGTGCAATCAGCCTGCTGGATCCGGATGATCGTGCCTATCTGCGCGACAAGGTGCGGGAGGCCATCGAGCGCCACGAGCCACGCTTGGCAAGGGTTCGAGTGACACTGGAAGTGCCGCGCGAGCAGGAGCGTCAGTTGCATTTCCGGGTTGATGCGGTGCTGAGCGTGCACCCCAATCGCCCCCCCATCACGTTTGATGCCACTTTGAAGTTGTCATCGCGCGCCTATCAAGTGCGCGACCAACTCTGAGCGGAGTCTGCAATGAATTATCCGATCGATTTCTCTTTTGCACGCCTCTTGGCGGCTTTCGCCAGCGCCTTTGATCAAGACAACCGCATCCTGCGTCTGGACCTGGCCGACGAAGGCCTGGGTTTATGCAAGCTGCTGCCGCAAACCGTCCAGGGTCGCATTGCACTGGACGAGAGCTACACCCTCACCGTCGACTGCCTGTGTGACGACAGCCATCTGCCGCTCAAGGACCTGATCGGTCTGCCGGCCGAGATCGGTATCACCACCGCACTGGGTGCGGAACAGATCCTCTGCGGCATCGTCACCCAAAGCGCCCAACTGGGCAGTGACGGCGGCTTTGCCAAATACCGCCTGACCGTTGAACCGGCACTCGCGTTGCTGGCCCAGCGCCGCAGCAGCCGGGTGTTTCAGGACCTGACTGTCGTCGAAATTGTCCAGCAGATACTGGACGAGCATCGCGCCGCCAACCCGGTCATCGCCCGCAGTTTCAATCTCGACCTGCAACTGGGCCAGACCTATCCCGCGCGCAGCTATTGTTTGCAATACCGCGAATCGGACCAAGCCTTCATCGCCCGCCTGCTGCGTGAAGAAGGCATCAACACCTACTACCGCTTTGAATCCGGCGACAATCCCACCCACACCCTGGTGCTGTTCGACGACGCCTATACCCTGAATCCCGCCAGCCTGCCGCGCGTGCGCTTCCACCGCGCCGACGGCAGCGAAAGCGAAGACGGTCTGCAAAGCTGGAACAGTACCCGCCAGATCATCAACAGCCAGACCAGTCTCGCCAGTTATGAATACCAGGCCGTCAGTACCCACCATAGCGACGACAGCACTCGCATCGACCAAGGCACCGGAGGCGAACAAGCCAACCGTAGCCTGGAAGACTACGATGCCCAGACCCAGTATTACGGCACGCCGGAAGACCTGGCGCGCTACACCCAACTGCGCCAACAAGCCCGTGACCGGCAAGCCAAGACCTTTACGGCCTCCGGCAGCGTGCGCGGCCTGAATGTCGGCGAATGGTTCACCCTCAGCGGCCATCCGGTCCACGACCAGGACCTGCCCGAACAACGCCAGTTCGTCATTACCGGCCAGGCTTTTACCGTCAACAACAACCTGCCGGGCGAACTGCAGAGCGGATTGGCCAGTTTGCTGCAAGTGGGTTTGCTCACGGGCCTGCAAACAGGCCTGCAACCAGCCATCACCAGCCAAGCCCAAACTTCCAGCACACAAGAACCCGCCTTCACCACCGACCTGACCCTGGTACGGCGCGGTATTGCCCTCACTCCCGATTTTTCCCATACGGAACACGCCAAGCCCAAAGCCAACGGCGTGCAGACCGCCACCGTCGTCGGGCCTCGAGGGGCTTCCCCCGATTCGAACCAGACCGAAGAAATTCACACCGACGCACTCGGCCGCATCAAGATCCAGTTCCACTGGCAACGCCCGAGCGAACACCCTGAATTCGGTGCCAATTTCGACGACCGCTCATCCTGCTGGCTGCGCATCGCCTACCCGAGCGCCGGCGCAGGCTGGGGTCACCAGTTCATCCCGCGCATTGGCCAGGAAGTGCTGGTCGACTTCATCGAAGGCGATATCGATCGCCCGTTGATCACCGGCGTGGTCTACAACGGCAGCCACACTCCACCGACCTTCAGTGGCGCCGGCAGCTTGCCGGCCAACAAAACCCTCTCCGGCATCAAGAGCAAGGAATACAAAGGCGGGCAATACAACGAACTCTTGTTCGACGACACCCAGAACGAAGTTCGCACCAAGCTCAGCAGCGAACATGCCAAAACCCAACTGAATCTGGGCTACCTCACCCACCCGCGAAGCGAAGGCAAGGCCGAAGCCCGGGGCGAAGGAGCCGAACTCAGAACCGACGCCGCCGCTACCATTCGCGCAGCGCAGGGCCTGCTGCTCAGCACTGATGCAAGAAGTGGCGCCAGCGACAAGCAGCTGGCGCGCGGCGAACTGATCAACCACCTGCAAACCGCACTCGACCTGCTCAAAAGCCTGGGCGACAGCGCCGAAACCTGTCACGCGTTCAAGACGGAAACCGACAAGCAGAAAACACTCAACCAGCAACTCACCGACTGGGAAAACGGCAGCAACACCGCTAAAGATAAGCCCAACGGCCAAAGCCCGATTATTGCCCTGAGCTCGCCGGGCGGTATCAGCAGCGCCACCCCCAAGACCACCACGCACTACGCCGGTGAACAGCTCAACCAGATCGCCGGGCAGCATTTTCAGCAGACTGCCGGCCAGCAGATCAAGCTCAATGCAGGACAAGGCATCAGCCTCTTCAGCCAGAA
>Ga0316613_10001480_pt1 | contig 16064 bp, 11 predicted proteins | sample OWC_soil_day10_C_2_FD_207647 | JGI IMG/M metagenome (GOLD analysis project Ga0316613, IMG submission 207647) | Wetland soil microbial communities from Old Woman Creek delta, Ohio, United States - OWC_soil_day10_CT_b | ecosystem: Environmental > Terrestrial > Soil > Wetlands | place: USA: Ohio...
GGATGATGGAACCACCTATTTCCGTTCCGTGAAGAGTACTGGATTTTACAAGAATATCAGCAGTCGGTTCACCGGAATCGGTATTTTTGTTAAGCAGTGTGATGTCCGCACCCATATCCCTGCATACAGAAAGAATTCCGTCTCTGGTTGGATTGATTCCCACATGTTTTAAAAGTATTTCGGAGCCAGGTACTAAAAGACCTGCTGCAATGAAAAAGGCAGCAGAGGAGATATCTCCAGGAACGACGATTTTATTTCCGTACAATTCCTTTGCAGGCTGTATAGAAGCAGTGGTACCTTCTGTGGATACATCGGCACCAAAGTATTTCAGCATGATTTCAGAATGGTTTCTTGATACATAAGGCTCCGTTACCTTTGTCTCGCCCTCCGCATAAAGACCTGCCAGAAGTATGGCTGATTTTACCTGGGCAGAGGCTACCTTGCTGGTATAATGAATGCCGTAAAGCTTCTTTCCGGTAATGGCAAGAGGCGCACAGCCATTGCCCTCCAGGCTTCTTATGTCTGCGCCCATGTGTGAGAGCGGATCCATGATTCGTTTCATCGGCCGTTTTTTAATGGAGTCATCTCCGGTAAGAGTGACGTCAAAGTCCTGGGCAGCCAGAATACCGGATATGAGGCGGGTGGTGGTTCCGCTGTTTCCGCAGTCCAGAATTGTATCCGGTTTTTTTAGCCCGAACAGACCGTTTCCGTGAACGATCACAGAGTCCCCGTTATTTTCGATCCCGATTCCCATTTTTTCAAAGCAGGCAATGGTGGACAGACAGTCAGCGCCCTGTAGAAAATTGGTGATCTCAGTGGTTCCCTTTGCCAGAGAACCGAACATAATACTGCGGTGGGAAATGGATTTATCGCCAGGTATGGATAGTTCTCCCCTGAGAGGGGAGGCTTTTGTAAATTTCATAGGATACCTCTCTTAATTGGATATTAATTCATAATGATAGCGTTCCAGCTGCTTCCAGGCCTGATCCATGGTTTCCTTGTCGTAAAATGCAATGCGCAGAGTTCCTTCTCCGTGCTCCCGGTTATGATTAATTCCGATGTTTCGGATGCTGATTCCTTTGGCAGCCAGGATAACAGAAAGGGTGGAAATGGCACCAACTTCATCTGCCATATCAACGGTAAAGGAATATTCAGGCGCAATGGGTCCGGTTGCTTTTTCAGAAAAAGAATTCCGGTAATCCCTGGAGGTTTCAAACAGCTGGTTAATATAACTGCCATTTTTTTTATTTAATTCACCCAGAATCAGATTTAAGGAAGCGATATAGCGCTCCAGAATAAGAGAAAGATTCTTATGGTTTGTCATACAGATCTGTTCCCACATTTCCGGTGAAGAGGAGGCAATTCGTGTAATATCCTTAAATCCTCCGGCTGCAAGCCGTTTCATAAGTCCCTGCTGGTTGTCAGAGTCCTTTACTAAGTTTACCAGACTTGAGGCAACGATATGGGGCAGATGACTGATGGCAGCCGTCACAAAATCGTGCTCATGATAATCTAAAACGATGGGAATGGAACCGATCATTTCTGCAATATGAACGAGACGATTGGTCTGGGCTTTGGTCGTCTGCGCAGTGGGAGTAATGATATAGTAAGCATTTTCCAGCAGATGATCCGTAGAATTTTCATAGCCTGTTTTTTCTGATCCTGCCATTGGGTGGCCGCCCACAAACCAGGATTCCATGCCAAGGCGGATCACGGCTTCATGGATGTCGGTTTTGGTGCTCCCCACATCGGTGACGATGGCTCCCGGTTTTAAAAATGGCTGGATTTTGCTTAAATAATCTGCATTATATTCCACTGGCGTACAAAGGAATATAAAGTCACATTCCGAAAGCTCTTTTCCAATACCGTCAAGAATGACATCCACGATGCCGTCTTCTTTGGCTTTGTCAAGTCTGGAACGTGTCCGCATATATGCCATTATTTTTGTGTCTGGTGCTTCCCGCTTGATCCCCCGGGCTATAGATCCCCCGATCAGACCAAGCCCGATAAAGGCTATGACTTCATCATTCATTGAAAACCCTCCCTGAAAGTTTTGCGTATGGCTGCAATTGCTTTGTTAATTCTTCAAACTGCTCAAAGGTGAGAGATTGAGGACCATCAGATAATGCACAGGCTGGACAGGGATGAACTTCCACAATCAGACCGTCTGCACCAACTGCAAGGGCTGCTTTTGAGATCGGCTCAATGTAAGCACGTACACCAGTGGCATGACTGGGATCTACAATAATTGGAAGATGGCTCTTAGACCGGATAACCGGAATTGCGCTGATATCCAGGGTATTTCTGGTTGCAGTTTCATATGTGCGGATTCCTCTTTCGCAAAGAACAATGCTTGGATTGCCTTCGGAAGCGATGTATTCTGCTGCATTTAACCACTCATCAATGGTAGCGCAGAGACCTCTTTTTAAAAGAACAGGAATTCCTGCTTTACCTGCTTCTTTTAAAAGCTCAAAATTCTGCATGTTTCTTGCGCCGATCTGGATCATATCAACGTATTTTACCGCAGTTTCCAGTGCCCTGAGACTGGTCACCTCACAGACTACATTCAGCCCTGTAGCCTCTCTGGCTTCTTTCATGTATTGTAACCCTTCTTCTTCCAGACCCTGAAATGCGTAGGGGGAAGTTCTTGGCTTGTAAGCGCCTCCTCTTAAGAACTGTGCTCCCGCTTTTTTTACTGCATAGGCAGTTTCTAAAAGCATGTCATGGTTTTCAATGGCACAGGGACCGGCCATCATGGTAAGGTGGCCTGGGCCGATTTTGGCATTGCCCACTGTAATAACAGAATCTTCCGGATGAAACTTCTTGTTTACTACCTTGTAGCTTTCTGTTACTGCAACGATTTTATCAACGCCATCCATCATTTCGATATTAGCACCCTGAAGTTTCGTTTTATCCCCTACAACACCTACTATGGTTACTTCCGTTCCCTCAGATAAATGAGCGGTCAGGCCGTTGGATTCAATCAAGTACTTTACTTTACTTACAGCCTCTGCAGAAGCGTTTGGTTTCATAATAATGATCATATCTCTTTTCCTCTTTTCTTACAAATGATTAATCCCCATTGTAATGGATAGCGGGGAAGTTGTCAACGCTTTTATACGTTAAAGTTTAACACTTTAAAGCAAATTATAAATTTGAAAAATTTTTAAGGAATAATGCACAGTGAACAAGGGGAGGATCTTGAATTATTATGATAAATATGCCAACAGATTATTAGAAATAGGAAAATGTTAAAAAAAGTCACATCAAACGTGGAAAATGCCATGTAATTTTTTGAAAAAATCATTTAATATAGACATAAAACAGATCAAAAAAATATTTATTTATGCACCAATTGGGGCAGTAAAGGGATAAGACAATGGAAAAATTACAATTGAACAGAACCGGGTTTCTTACAAATTACCTGATATCCGGTCCAAAAGAAACGGATTTTATCAATCATGAATCAGATGACAACCAGCTGCGTTATGAACAGCATTTAAGATCCCTGGTGGCGGACTTAAGCAGATCCTGCCCCGAAGGCCCGGTTATCCTTGGAGAAAACAGCAGACTTCAGATGCCATGGAAGTATTATTATCATTATGGAAACTGGTTTGTAGATGAAAGCACATTCTATTCCACATTGCAGAAAGTAGAACTGGATGCAGTGACGGGAATGGAGGTAAAAGAAGACATAACAGTGAATGCTGTTGTATGGTCCTATGCGGCAGTAGATGTATGGTGCAATGGGGAACTGGTGTGCCGTATGGATACGCCGGTTTATAAGCCCATTAAAAAGAAACAGATGGAGCTTCGTCTGAAAAAGGGAATCAATGAAATTTATATCAGTCTGCAGACACTTGGTGTCAGGGATACCAGAACGTTATTTGGCATTCAGATTTTGGATCATATGGAAGAGATCTGTGTTGTATTGCCTGATGAGAAGCATACCGATGAACTGGTACAGATGGAAAACTGGCTTGGTTCCATTTCCATTAAGAATTCCATCATGACTTTTAAGGAAAGCGCTCCAGAAGGTGCCACTTTGGCCTATGACAGTCAAAGTCCTGATTTTGCACAGGTGAAAAGCCGGAAGGAATGGCAGGAAATCAGCGGGAAAAATCAGGTGAAGCTTGAGGTCGAAAAGCCAGGTGTTATTTTAGTAAGTGTAAAAAGTGACCATGGAGTACTCACCAGAAAAGTGGAGAATATCCTGGCTCAGAGACCGGAATATGGGAAAGACAAAGACTTTGAGGAGAATAAAAAGGCTGTTTTCCAAAGAATTGCAGAAGCAGAAAGTCTGTCCAGAGGTGATAAATTCGGATTTTCCATCTCCAATATCCTTGCGAGAAAAGCCCTTGGAATGGACAGCGGGAGGGATATAGAACTTCTTTATGAGACTCTGGATCAGATTGAAAGCAGATATGACTGTTCTGATTTTCTGGTGTGCGGCTTAGTCCGGTATCTAAAGAATTATCCGGTGAGTGAGGATCTGGCGAAACGTGCAAAAGAGGTTCTTTTAAACTGGCGTTACTGGATGGATCAAAAAGGATCTGACGCCATGTGCTTCTGGAGCGAAAATCATTCTCTTATGTTCTATACCTGTGCCATGAATGCAGGAGAGATGTATCCGGAGGAGTATTTCCCACGGGCAGACATGACGGGCAGAGAGCTTTTTGAAATCGGAAGAGCCAAGGTAGAAGCATGGCTGGCGGATGTGGAGGAACATGGATTTGAAGAATTCTTAAGCACAGTTTATATGTGCGTTACGTTTGCAGCGCTGTTAAATGTAATCGATTTTTCAGAGGAAGCCATTTCAAAAAGGGCAGTCAAGATTACTGATAAACTTCTTGAAATGCTGTGCCTCCATACCTATGACGGTGTTGTGATTGCCCCCATGGGACGTGTATACAGAGAAGTGATCCATCCCTTTGAGCAGGGAGCCCAGGCACTGATGAATTTAATCAATCCCGACGTCCCTTATTCCTACGGAGAAGGCTGGCTGGGCTTTTATTCATGCAGCAGCTATAAACTTCCAGATGGATTAAAAGGACTTATGGAGCGCCCGGCAGCTATGGATTATTCCACAGGAAATGCTCTGATAAGGCTGAAGAAAACATCGGAGTACTGTATGACTTCTGTTCAGTCACCAAGACCGGACCCGGAATTCAAACGCTGGAAAAACCTGACTCTGGATCCGGATTCCGATACCACAACCTGTGAATACACCAAGTCACTGAACGAACGGTTCCATGGAACCACCTGCTTTGAGCCTGGCGTGTATGGCTATCAGCAGCACATGTGGTATGCTGCCCTTGATATGGAGACAGACATCTTTACAAACCACCCGGGAGGAACCTGTGATTCCTGTTCCATGAGACCGGGATATTGGTTTGGAAATGGAGTAATGCCTGCACTGGTTCAGGAAGGAAATTTACTGGGAGCTGTCTATCATATACCGGAGGAGCACCCCATTCATTTCACCCATGCTTATTTTCCAGCACCGAAGTTCTCTGAAACGAAGATCTCCGGCAATTGGCTTTTCGGCAGTAAGGCAGGAGGCTTTGTGGCTCTTTGGTGCAGCAGTACGTTGGAACCCGTGAATGACCAGCTGTTTGAATGCGAATACCGTACCTATGGGGATGATATTGCCTACTTCTGCGTATGTGCAGGAAATCAGGAATTTAAATCCCTTGCCGAGTTTTCAGCTTATGCAGAAAATCTCCGTCCGGTATTTGATGAAGAGCAACGTATTTTAACAGCGGGACCGTTGAAAGCGGGATTTACAAACAACAATGACAAAACTCAGTATATTTAGTAAAGATACTCAGGCAGCGGTGGCTTCTTTTACCGCTGCCTATGAGAGCAATGAATATTTTATAAGAAATTACAGCAGATGCCGGGAACTTCTGCTGGTGGAAAAAGATCCTGCGGGAGCAGCAGAAGCCGTGATGTCTGGAATCAGGCATGCCAGACTCCTTCATTTGGATGATTATTTGCTTCCGGTTATTTACATTGACTGGATGCTGCCGGAACTGGTTAAAGAATTAGAGAAGTCTGGCATACCGGAAGCTGTTATCAGGGAGTCTTTCAAAGATGTTGAAATCTGGATCCAGTCATATCGCAAATATCATATGGGTCAGGTGGGGCTTGACCGGATTGAGTGGGTTTTCCGCACCCTTGCCGGAAAAGTACGAAGATTCGGCAGCCTGCAGTTTGAGGAAGTGACTTATGAATTCCCATTTCTGATATTTGAGAACACACAATCCGGTGAGCTTCAGGTATTGGCATGTCCGGATCTGATAATTGACCAGGACGGATATATCTCTGGTACAAATGGAAGAAGCATGAAACGAGAGACAAAGACTTATCTGGAATACGGAGACAGGATCTTGACCGGGTATACAGTAGATCTGAAATCGGGAACAGTAAAGGTGGAGGCCCCCGTTCTGTTAAATCGAAAGGAGTGGGAGCTTAAGCTTGCTCCGGGAGAGAAGGCGGTTGCTGTTCATATCCCGGAAGGTTCTGATTTATCTCCCGACAGCATTGATTCTTCTTTTCATACTGCAAAGAACTATTATGAGAATCAGATTCTTGTCTGCGACAGCTGGCTGCTGGATCCCCATCTGGTGCACATCCTGCCTGAGACCAGCAAAGTCATAAGCTTTATGAAACGATTTCATAAAATGCCTGTATTGACCGGGCGCCCACAGATACTGGAACGGGTTATGGGCTTTGATTTTACTATGGAAGCACTTGAACATTTTTCCTGCACTACTTCGCTGCAGGCCTCTTTAATGAAATATCTTTTGGCTGGGAATGAGATGTTTACCACAGCTGGTTTTATGCCGGACTGGCTGTAGGGGGAACCAACGGACGTTTAAAAGGTCTGCGGATTACAGCACTTGATGCAGCATTCCAGGCTGCCGTGAAATTGCATCACATGCCCTGAAAAATCGGATTTTGGTATAAATACAATATTTATAGGTGAATATAGGAAAAGAAGAGGGCGGCGCCCTCTTTTCTTTTATCAAAATATAGAAAAATGTCGAAAAATATTTGTGCAAATTGTACCTTTTACTTGCAATTATAAGACATTTTTAGTAAAATATTGTTATAGACTTAAATACCGAACAGGAGGAATGCTTATGAACGTGTATGGAACCAAACAAATCCGTAACGTCGCCTTACTTGGGCACGGGGGCGCCGGTAAAACTACCCTTGCTGAAGCAATGGCGTTAGTGACCGGAGCCATCAGCAGAATGGGAAAAGTTACCGATGGCAATACCATCAGCGATTATGACAAAGAAGAGATTAAGAGACAGTTCTCCATCTCCACTTCCCTGATTCCATTGGAATATGAAGGAGAGGATGGACCGATCAAGATTAATTTACTTGATACTCCCGGTTATTTTGATTTTGTTGGTGAGGTTGAAGAGGCAATCAGTGTGGCAGATGCTGCTGTTATCGTAGTAAACTGCAAGGCAGGAATTGAAGTTGGTACGTTAAAGGCATGGGAGCTCTGTGAAAAGTACAAGCTTCCCAGACTGTTTTTTGTAACCAATATGGATGACGATCAGGCCAGCTTTCGTGAACTTCTTTTAAAGCTGGAAAAAGAATTCGGAAGAAAGATAGCACCGTTCCACCTTCCTATCAGAGAGAACGAAAAGTTCGTAGGATTTGTGAATGTGGTGAAAATGGCTGGGCGGCGCTTTACCGTTAACAGTGATTATGTGGAATGTGAGATTCCTGAGTATAGCCAGAAGAATTTAGGAATAGCCAGAGAAGCTTTGATGGAAGCAGTTGCTGAAATCAGTGAGGAATACATGGAACGGTATTTCTCAGGCGATGAATTTACTCTGGAAGAGATTTCTTCTGCACTTCGGGAACATGTAATACAGGGAAATATTGTTCCGGTCATGCTTGGTTCCGGAATTAATGCCCAGGGTGTAAAGATGGTTTTACAGGCAATTGACAAGTATTTTCCATCACCGGAGCGTTATGAATGCATCGGTGTGGATGTTTCCACCGGAGAACGCTTTACTGCCAGATACAATGACAATGTATCTTTGTCAGCCCGGGTATTTAAGACAATCTTAGACCCGTTTATTGGCAAGTATTCCCTGATGAAGATCTGTACAGGAACATTGAAAGCGGATTCAGCGATCTATAATGTAAATAAAGATACGGAAGAAAAAGTCGGAAAACTCTATCTGTTAAGAGGAAAAGATTCGATCGAAGTTCCGGAATTAAAAGCAGGAGATATTGGTGCAGTATCCAAGTTGAACGTGACACAGACCGGCGATACCATAGCCCTTCGCTCCGCGCCCATTGTCTATCACAAGCCTGAGATTTCCACTCCTTATACGTATATGCGTTATAAGACGAAAACAAAGGGTGACGATGATAAGGTTTCCAATGCACTGGCTAAATTAACGGAAGAGGACTGGACCTTAAAGGCAGTGAATGATACGGAGAACCGTCAGTCTCTTCTGTATGCAATCGGGGATCAGCAGCTGGAGGTAGTGGTCAGCAAGCTGTTAAACCGCTATAAGGTTGAGATTGAATTAAGCAAACCTAAATTTGCATTCCGGGAGACCATCCGCAAAAAAGTGGAGGTTCAGGGAAGATACAAGAAGCAGTCCGGCGGTCATGGCCAGTTTGGTGATGTAAAGATGACCTTTGAGCCTTCCGGAGATTTGGAGACTCCCTATGTATTTGAAGAATCTGTGTTTGGCGGAGCGGTTCCCAGGAATTATTTCCCGGCAGTAGAAAAGGGAATTGCAGAATGCGTCTTAAAAGGACCATTAGCTGCCTATCCCGTTGTGGGAATCAAGGCAACGCTGACTGACGGATCCTATCATCCGGTGGATTCCTCTGAACTTGCTTTTAAGATGGCTGCAACTCTGGCCTTTAAAAAAGGCTTTATGGATGCCAACCCGGTACTGCTGGAACCCATCGCTTCCTTAAAAGTCACTGTGCCGGATAAATTTACCGGCGATGTTATGGGAGATTTAAACCGGAGAAGAGGACGTGTTCTTGGAATGAATTCCAATCATCATGGAAAACAGGTCATAGAGGCGGATATTCCCATGTCTGAGCTGTTTGGCTATAATACAGACCTTCGCTCTATGACAGGTGGTATTGGTACCTTTGAATATGAATTCAGCCGTTATGAGCTGGCTCCCGGAGATGTTCAGAAGAAAGAAGTTGATGAACGGGCTTCTAAGGTTGACCGTATGGAAGCATAAAATAGTAACCAGGGCGGATCCAATGCATGATTGGATCCGCCTTTTGCAGCATCAGGAATCCAATGGGATTCCTATGGCAGCAACCGGAAGAATTGCGTATTTGCTCATTCTGTGTTAAACTGGTATCAATTCAGCAGGAGGTAAGATTTTTGGTGGAAGAAACAAAGGGCGCAAAAAAAGTATTTGGTAGAATCGGACTTGGATATACGGGGTTTCTCAGTGCATCAATTGTACTGCAGATTGTGTTGAAAATTGTGATTCAAGTGGTCAGTCAGAAAGGAATTTTTAATTTGTCCAGGAGCTGGTCTTTATTTTTCGTTTCCCTGGCAAATTATGCAGTGGGAGGGCTGGTTTTATTTCTGATTATAAAGAATATACCTGTTACCCATAAGCCGGTAAACCGGAAACCGGAAAAAAAGCTGTTGATTTGTTCTTTTTTTATCTGTATCAGTGCATTGGTTGCTGGTAATCTGGCGGGACAGCTGCTTATGAGTCTCATCAGTGCTCTGGAAGGAAAACCAATGGTGAATCCCATTGCAGAAGTACTTAAGGGACTGAATACAGGAACGATCTTTGCAATTATGGTGGTCATGGCACCGGTTAGCGAAGAGATTCTCTTTCGAAAACTTATCATTGACCGGATCCGCAGATATGGAGATAAGGCGGCAATATTGGTTTCCGCTGTTATTTTTGGATTGTGTCATGGGAATTTTTATCAATTCTTCTATGCATTTGGGATCGGTCTTGTGTTTGGTTATATTTATGTCAGAACAGGAAGAATCCGCTATACCATTGGATTTCATATGATCATTAATTTCCTTGGATCCGTTGCAGCTATTTATATTCAGAATTCCATTCCCCTTGCAGTTGTCTATGTCCTGTTTTTATATGGGTCTATGATCGCCGGTATTGTATTGTTTTTTGTCACAAGGGAAAAATGGATTTTCTGGCAGGGTGAGGAATCCGTATGGGGCAGGGGGGCAGGTAAAATCCTGTTTTTGAATGTTGGTATGATTTTATTTTTTGTATTGTCTGCCATTTCCTTTGTTGTCGCAGAGTTTTCATAAAATCGGGTTGACACATGGGGGCAATTATGTTACATTTACACTTAGCAAAAATACTGTGATTAGGAGTAGTAAGCAGTCTGAAACATTCAGAGAGCCGGCGGCTGGTGAGAGCCGGTTGGGAAGGATTGCTGAACTGGCCTTTGAGTAGCATACTGAAGAAAGCCATGGCTTTTGTGTAGGTATAGCCGGAATCCCGACCGTTACAGCGGGCGGACAGGAGAGTCTGTCCGTTTGAGCGCATACGTTTTGTATGAAATAGAGTGGTACCACGCGGTAGATACTGCGTCTCTATGGCCGTTTTATTACGGGTAGAGGCGCTTTTTTTATGCAATCAGGATCTAATTTACCGTGACTGTTAATTAAGGAGGAATATTGTTATGGCATCATCTTATAACCACAGTGCCATTGAGAAAAAGTGGCGTGAGAATTGGGAAAAGAACCCGATCAATGTTGACGATGGAAAGAAACCAAAATATTATTGTCTGGATATGTTCCCATATCCGTCTGGCAGCGGCCTTCATGTTGGCCATTGGAGAGGTTATGTGATCTCTGATGTCTGGAGCCGTTATCAGATTTTAAAGGGACATTATGTCATTCACCCTATGGGTTGGGATGCTTTTGGTCTTCCTGCAGAGAATTATGCCATTAAGATGGGCGTTCATCCAGCAAAATCAACGGCTGAGAACGTAAGTAATATTAAAAGACAGATCAATGAGATTGCGGCTGTTTACGACTGGGATATGGAAGTAAATACCACAGATCCTGGATTTTATAAGTGGACCCAGTGGATTTTTGTACAGATGTTTAAGAAGGGTCTTGCCTATGAAAAGGAATTCCCCATTAACTGGTGTCCTTCCTGTAAAACCGGTCTTGCCAATGAGGAAGTGGTAAACGGCTGCTGCGAGCGATGCGGAACCACAGTTACAAAGAAGAATTTAAGACAGTGGATGTTAAAAATCACTGCCTATGCAGACCGCCTTTTAAATGATTTGGATAAGCTTGACTGGCCGGAAAAGGTTAAAAAGATGCAGACTGACTGGATCGGAAAATCTTACGGTGCAGAAGTAGACTTTAAAGTTGAGGGTAAGGAAGAAGCCATTACGGTTTATACCACAAGACCTGATACCTTATACGGAGCAACCTTTATGGTGCTTGCACCGGAGCATGCCCTTGCATCTTCTCTTGCAACAGAGGAAACCAAAGCAGAAGTGGACCAGTATATCTATGACGCTTCCATGAAATCCAATGTTGACCGTCTCCAGGATAAGGAAAAAACAGGAGTATTTACGGGAAGCTATGCAATCAATCCTTTAAGCGGAGCAAAAGTCCCGATCTGGATTTCCGATTATGTACTGGGTGACTACGGAACTGGCGCAATCATGTGTGTTCCGGCTCACGATGACAGAGACTTTGAATTTGCAACCAAATTCAATATTCCGATCATTCAGGTAATTGCAAAAGACGGCAAAGAAATTGAGAATATGACAGAGGCCTATACAGAGGCCAGTGGAACTATGATCAATTCCGGCGAATGGAATGGCATGGAATCAGCCGTTCTCAAAAAAGAGGCGCCTGCCATGATCGAAGCAAGAGGTCTAGGAAAGAAAACAGTAAACTTCAAGCTTCGTGACTGGGTATTTTCCAGACAGCGTTACTGGGGTGAGCCGATTCCGATTATTCATTGCCCTCACTGCGGCAATGTTCCAGTGCCGGAAGATCAGCTTCCTCTTACTCTTCCGGAAGTGGAAAGCTACCAGCCGACTGGTACAGGAGAATCCCCTCTGGCAGATATTGACGAGTGGGTTAATACTACCTGCCCGGTATGCGGCGCGGCTGCAAAGCGAGAGACCAATACCATGCCTCAGTGGGCAGGATCTTCCTGGTATTTCCTGCGTTATGTAGACAGCCACAATGATAAAGAACTGGTATCCAGAGAAAAGGCGGACAAATATCTTCCTGTTGATATGTATATCGGCGGTGTGGAGCATGCAGTTCTTCATCTTCTGTATTCCCGTTTCTACACCAAGTTCTTAAATGATATCGGTGTGGTAGATTTTGACGAGCCATTCACCAAATTGTTTAACCAGGGAATGATTACTGGTAAAAACGGAATTAAGATGAGCAAATCAAAGGGCAATGTGGTTTCACCTGATGAGCTTGTTCAGGATTATGGCTGTGATTCCCTTCGTATGTATGAACTCTTTGTAGGACCGCCGGAGTTGGATGCTGAGTGGGATGACAGAGGAATTGAAGGCGTCAGCCGCTTCTTAAACCGTTTCTATAATCTGGTATCAGATAACTGTGAAAAGGATGTGGAAGCGACCAAAGAGATGATCCGTCTTCGCAACAAGCTGGTATTTGATATTGAACAGCGTTTCAACCAGTTTAACTTAAACACCGTAATATCCGGCTTTATGGAATATAACAACAAGCTGATCGAGCTTGCAAAAACAGCCGGCGGTATTGATAAAGAGACATTAAAGACCTTTGTAATTCTTCTTGCTCCTTTTGCTCCTCATATTGGTGAGGAACTGTGGCAGCAGCTTGGCGGCACAGACTCTGTATTCCATGCTACATGGCCGGAGTGGAGTGAGGAAGCCATGAAAGAGGATGAAATCGAAGTGGCTGTTCAGGTAAATGGAAAAACAAGAGCAGTTGTAAAGCTTCCGGCGGATGTTTCTAAAGAAGATGCAATTGAAGCAGGCAAAGCATTGATTCCCGATAAGATTACCGGAACCATTGTAAAGGAAATTTATGTACCTGGAAGAATTGTAAATATCGTCTGTAAATAGAACCATATGTAAAATAGAAAAAGGACATTATGGGCAGCCCCGTCAGGAGTTGTCTATAATGTCCTTTCTTTTATTTCTTTCCATTTCGTTTCATCATATTTTTCGAGAGCATGCGAATGGTTTCGATCCGCTGCCGTTCGCTTGGGTTCATATTGGCGCCGATAATAGAAATAAGAAGATCTGTTTCCTCATCATTAAACTGAATTCCCTTCTGATTGGCTTCCGCGCTCAGACTCATTAGCGTTTGAACAAGCTGGTCTTTTGGAGTAGCCTCAGCACGTTTTGCAAATTCGGTCAGCATGGAAAGCTTCTGGGGATTCATATTTTTTAACCGTGGGTCCTGTTTCCAGTTGGAATTCATAAGTTGGTACCCTTCCTTTCCTGTGAATATGTATGGAGTAAGATGGTGACAGAGTATTTTAGTTCATCTGCTGCATGGCGGACATCATCATCTGCATGGTCTCCAGCCGAGACTGCTGTTCCGGAGGCATGAAATTTTTCAACTGCTCAAAGGGCATTCTGCCAAATGGATTGTTGTTTTGGCGGTGGGCATTATTGGAACGGTTCTGCCCGTCAGACTGAGCCTGGTTATGGGACTGTGATTGTGCCTGTGCCTGAAGCGGGATCGTAGAACTTGGAACGGATTCTGAATAGGCATTTGCCATATTAAATCCCTGGAAGATGTTGATAAATAAGTCAATCAAATCCTGCTCAGAAGGATCGGCATAGGGCTTAATGGTATTTAACATCTCAAGGGGTGAGTTAGACCGTTCCTTTTCACCTGCAGAACAGATTCCCATAGCAGCAACTTCTCCATCTTCAAATAGGTTTATGGTGCGCTGCAGTTCGTTGAACTTAACAAAGGTGGAGATCATACGTTGCTGGGGAACATTCATATAAGGCAGGGCGGCTTTCATCATATCAAGATGATTATCCCCGATACGGGAGTCTAATTCATTTGCGTGGACATTTTGTTCATTATTCATTGCATGGGATCCTTACTTTTCTTGTTGACAATATATGCGGCCGCATATATTAGTATTACAGGAGAGTGATTTATATGAGAAACCGATTAATCATAGATGGAAATGCGGTTTACGAAATTGATGATGAGTGCATGAAACAAAAGCAAAACAGAAACAGCCAGGAAGGAACAGTAAACCAGTCTGCTTATACAAGGCCGGGACAGGAAAAAGGTCAGAGCCGCGGTTAGACGTAAACAGGACCCGAACCAAAGATGGTTCGGGTCCTGCTTTATGTTTTGTTTAGCAGCCGAATCCGCCGCCACATCCGCCGCCACAGCCGCCACAGCAGAACAGAAGAATGATGATCCAAATCCAACTGCCACAACCATCATTTCCGCAACCGCCACAACTGTTGCCGCATCCACCACCACAGCTGTTATTGCCGCCGCAGATGAACAGAAGAAGGATAATCCAGATAAAACCACAACCGTTGTTATTACTGCATCCACATCCTCCGTTGTTGCAATCGCATCCGCATCCACAGTTAGTTGCTGCCAGATCACTCATATTGGTTCCTCCAAATAATTTGTTTACACTGTAAGTGTATGAATGTCAGCTTGCCACTGTTTCCATTTTTTCTGAAAAATTTTAGATTTGATATGATTGAACTTAAAGAAATGTTGTGTATAATTAGTAACAACAGGAATAAAAGGAGCAAAAGATGGAAAAATTATATTATGAGAGACCCTATGTAAAACAGTTTGAAGCAGAGGTAACTGGATGCATACCGGATAAAGAGGGTAAATATCTGGTTCGCTTAAACAGGACAGCCTTTTATCCTGAGGGTGGAGGGCAGCCGGCGGATACAGGCACATTGGGAGACGCCTGTGTTTTGGAGGTCAGAGAGCGTCCAGAGGGAATCGTTCATACTACGGACAGGCCACTTCTGGAAAATTCGCTGGTAACTGGAATTTTAGATTGGGAGAGAAGATTCAGTCATATGCAGAATCATTCCGGAGAACATTTATTTTCAGGCGTGGTACATAAGTATTACGGTTACGATAATGTAGGGTTTCATATGGGGAAAGATGAAGTCACTGTTGATTTTAATGGGATATTGACTCTGGAACAGGCAGAAGAAGTGGAAGCAGAAGTGAATGAGCTGATCTGGCAGAATATACCGGTTTTAGAGACTTACCCGTCAAAGGAAGAACTGAATGCATTGAATTACAGAAGCAAGAAGGAATTAAGCGGTCAGGTAAGGATTATTGAATTCCCTGGGGCAGATATATGTGCCTGTTGTGGAACCCATGTGATGACTGCGGGAGAGATTGGTATTTTAAAAGTCACCGGTCTGATGCGATATAAAGGCGGCGTGAGAATATCCCTGCTGTGTGGCAGAGAGGCATTTCTTGATTACCGCAGAAAATTAAAAGCTGTCCAGGGAATCTCCGTGTTATTATCAGCAAAACCGGACAGTGTACTGGAGACAGTTACAAAACTAAAAGAGGACGGAGCGAAAAAGGATGTTGATGTAAGTCGTCTCACCAGAGAACTGCTTACATATAAAACGGCACAATATCCTGTTAGCAGCGATCCACTGCTGGTGTTTGAGGAACATCTTTTGCCAGCGCAGCTCAGACAGTTCAGTACCTTGCTTTATGAGGAGAAGAAGGGGAGTATTGTATTGGTATGTTCTGGAGAAGAAGGTCTGTTTCAGTATGCAGCAGGCAGCAGTGATTTTGATATGCGGGAACTCAGCTGCCGGTTAAATGAAAAATTAAATGGCCGCGGCGGAGGAAACGCCCTGCTGGCACAGGGAACCTTTCAGGCATCGTTTCAGGAAATTCAAAAAGTGTTTAAAGAAGAGATCCAGAGGAGGATTTAATGGAATTAAATGACAGCACAATAAAAAAAATACGATGGTTAATTATATTTACTGTGATTGCCGTAGTAGCTGGTATTAATTATAGAAGTTTATTTGCCCTG
>Ga0316613_10001482_pt1 | contig 16059 bp, 15 predicted proteins | sample OWC_soil_day10_C_2_FD_207647 | JGI IMG/M metagenome (GOLD analysis project Ga0316613, IMG submission 207647) | Wetland soil microbial communities from Old Woman Creek delta, Ohio, United States - OWC_soil_day10_CT_b | ecosystem: Environmental > Terrestrial > Soil > Wetlands | place: USA: Ohio...
AATTTTCATTAAGTTCTTGGGAACTTCTTACGATACCTTTATCATCAACCACCGGCTCAAAAACTTGCCGATCTACAGTACGCTGATCAAAACTAAGTTCAACATTAACTCGCGCTGCAGCCCTATTTGGACCTAATACTTGTTCAAGTAAGGATTGCACATTCTTTTGCAAATCTTCTTGTACTTTCTTTGTCATCTCAATTTGCGTCAATGTAGCAGCACCAGCAAGACCTGTTGCATCATTTTGATCATTAAGAACACGTGCCATTTGATCGACTACTGTTACATTCTCAGGTTTTAAACCTTGAATACTATGGGCAACTAAATTTACAACACCTTTGATTTGTTCCCGAGATAATTGAGCCGAAGGCCGTAATTTAAGCATAATCGAAGCAGTCGCAGGCTTTTCATTTTTCTTGTATAGACTATCCTCCGATAGCACAATGTGCACCCTAGCCTTTTCCACTTCTGGCATCTGCTCAATAGTACGCGCCAATTCGCCCTGCAGTGCTTGCACCAAATTCACTTTATTCTGAAATTCTGTGGCACCAAATTTACTTTGCTCGAATATTTCAAACCCCTTATTGCCTCGCGGCAAGCCTTGACTAGCCAAATCTAATCTGACGCGATAAACATCTTTCGACTGGACCATAATTGCAGTACCATTGGTACTAATTTCATGACTAACCTTCATTTCTTTCAATTTTCCTACAATTTCACCAGCATCTTTGGCTTCTAAGTCCGTAAATAGAGGTACAAGGTCTGGTCGACCACCCCACCAAAAACTCCACGCTAAAACAACTGCAAATATAAGTATGGCCGAACTAAGAATCATGTATCTTTCTTTTTTTCCTAGTTTTTGCCACAAGCGAAGAGACTGTTCTTTCAAATCTGCCATTGTCTCCAACCTTTCAAATTGACAAAAATATCATATTTTACACCTGCATACGCATAATTTCTTGATATGCATCAATCATCTTATTACGTACTTGCATCGTTAATTGCATGGCAATGGTAGCCTTTTCAGCAGCAATTGTCACTTGAGAAACATCTTGAAGTTTACCTGCTGCTAAATCAAAAGATGTCTGAGCTGAATCATTTTGTAATTTATTAACTTCACCAAGGGCCTCAGTCAGAAACTCACCAAAGTTTTTACTACCACCTTCAACCGGTGATGTCTGCGCAACATCTGTAGAGCTGACTGGCATTAATTTAAGCGCTTCAATACGCATTATACACCACTCCCTCTATTTTCCTATTTCTAGCGCCTTGAGCGCCATACTTTTCGCCGCATTTAAAACTGTAACATTTGCTTCATAACCCCTGGTTGCAGTAATCATATCCACCATTTCAGTGACAGTATTAATATTCGGCATTTCTACATAACCATCTTTATTCGCATCAGGATGAGCAGGATCATAAACTTTTCGGGTAGGTGAATCATCTTTACGAATACCAACCACTCTAACTCCACTACCACTATTTAAATTCTCAGACAACATTTGTGCAAACGTTGTTTCATTTTCCCTTGGTGCAAATACAACCATCTGCCGGCGATAAGCACCACCTTCAGCAGTACGAGTAGTATTAACATTGGCAATATTATTAGAAATAACATCCATCCTAAGCCTTTCAGCGGTCAAGCCAGATGCTGCTGCATCAATAGCACCAAACATTCCCATAATCAATTATCTCCCTTCTTTTATGGCCGACTTTATTCCTGAAAAATAGCTACTTAATTGTTGGACTACAGCATTATAGTAAATACTATTTTTCGCTAAATTTGCCATTTCAACATCAATATCTACATTATTACCATCCGTTCGAATTGAAGTATCACCAATAACATTAACCCTAGGAGTAGGAATACTTACCTGTTGCAAGGGCAAATGTCGTGCATTCGTTTGTAGCATTGGCATTTTATCATCATTCATAACACTTTGCAACATATCCTCAAATAACACTTCACTTTTTTTATACCCCGGTGTATTTACATTAGAAATATTATTACTAATTACCTTTTGCCTAAGCGAAGAAGCCGACAGCGCTTGCTCTAACACAGTCACGCGTGGTGATGATAAAATCGAATCTAACACCAAAATATTCCTCCTGTACATATACATTATAATCTATATACACTTACATATTGCACCATAAAATTAACATTTTAATAATACCATTTCTACATAAATCTCTAAATCACCTTTATTAAAAACACAATTCCTGCCTTAATATTACGTTTTTCGATAAAACAGGATAAAAGTCCTACCTATTATACCATTATTCAGTAAATATTTTTATTGATTTTTATAAACATTTATATAAAACAAAAAGAGACCAAAAAAACCATTTTGAGTTCTTTGGTCTCCATCGCTTCTTACTTTCTTTATATTACTATTTAAGCTTTTTTAATTCTTCAAATAAGCGATCATTTAATACTTTAATATATGTTCCCTTCATGCCAAGAGATTTAGATTCAATAACTCCAGCACTTTCAAATTTACGTAAAGCATTGACAATTACCGAACGAGTAATCCCTACACGGTCAGCAATTTTACTGGCTACCAACAATCCTTCACTACCATCTAACTCATTTAAAATGTGTATAACAGCTTCAAGTTCTGAATAAGAAAGGGTGCCAAGGGCTACTTGTACTGTAGCTTTTTTACGAGCATCTTCCTCGATTTTACCGCTACGATCTCTTAGAATTTCCATACCCACAACTGTGGCTCCATATTCAGCCAAAATAAGATCATCATCACTAAACTCAGAATGGAACTTAGCAACAATTAAAGTACCAATTCTCTCACCTACACCATGAATAGGCACAATAGTCGTAAACTTATCATTAAATAGACATTCAGTTCCATCACTAAATGAGCACATTCCACCTTCAAGACTTAAGTTTGGTGAAGTTTCATTGATTCTAAGTAGCCAATCCACATATCGCTCTGGAAAATTCCCCTGTAACAGTACTTTATCACGCATCAAATCACATTCAAAATCATCTAACAAAGCATAACCAAACACTGTACCATCTTTACTGACAATATATATATTAGCGCCTATTACAGTACTAAGCAAAGTGGATATTTCATTATATTCCACTTTTTCGGATTTTTGTAGCAATTTATTAATTTTACGAGTACGTTCTAACAAGGATCTCACAACAATTTCTCCTACCTTTCATTAGGTTATATAACCTATATTATAAAATAAAATGGCTTAAATCGTGATTTACCACAATATGTGCTAATTTAGCATTGACATATTCTTTATTAATAACAATCATTTTCTCTTTTATATCGGGAGCATCAAATGCCAAATCTTCTAGCAACTTTTCCATAACTGTGTGCAAACGTCTAGCACCAATATTTTCAGTCTGCACATTTACCTGAAAAGCAATTTCCGCTAATCTTTCAATAGCATCAACGGTAAACTCAATTTTTATGTTTTCAGTTCCGATTAGATTAACATATTGCTTAATTAATGCATTAGCTGGCTCAGTTAATATTTGCTTAAAATCTTCTTTAGATAGATTAGTAAGTTCCACTCGGATCGGAAAGCGTCCCTGGAGTTCAGGAATAAGCTCTGATGGTTTAGCAGTATGAAAAGCTCCTGCTGCCATAAACAAGATATGATCTGTTTTTAGGGAACCATATTTAGTAACTACAGTAGAACCTTCAACAATTGGCAAAATATCACGTTGTACGCCTTCTCTTGATACATCCGGTCCGGTCGATTGACCACGCCCGACTATCTTATCAATTTCATCCAGGAAAATAATCCCAGAATTTTCAGCTAAATCAAGAGCTATAGCAATAACCTCATCCATATCAATAAGCTTTTGTGCTTCTTCCTGAATAAATACCTTCCGAGCATTAGCTACTGTCACTTTACGATGCTTCTGCTTTTTAGGTAAGAAACTCCCTAACATGTCTTGAATATTTATCCCCATTTCTTCAATACCTGTTCCAGAAAAAGCTGCAACCATAGGATTTGTATTATCTTCTACTATTATCTCAATAAATTCATTTTCCAATTCACCATTTGACAAACGTTTTTGCCAATATTCACGGTCATTACCATTACTTTGTATATTTTCAGTTGAAATGTTATTTGGTGCCCCCCCACCAGTCGATCCTGCTCCACCAAATAATAATTCAAAAGGATTGCGTGCAGGTTCTTTTTTTGCTGATGGTATAAAAAAATCCAAAATGCGCTCTTCAGCAAACTTATGTGCCTTATCTGTTACTTCCAACATTTTTTCCTGTTTGACCATACGAATGGCGGTCTCCACCAAATCGCGGATCATAGATTCAACATCACGCCCCACATATCCGACTTCAGTAAATTTGGTCGCTTCAACTTTTACAAAAGGTGCATTTACTATTTTAGCCATACGACGGGCAATTTCTGTTTTACCCACACCAGTCGGACCAATCATCAATATATTCTTCGGAATTATTTCGTCTTTCAGTTCAGCAGATAATTGCTTGCTACGCCAGCGATTACGAAGTGCTATGGCTACTGCTTTTTTTGCTTGTTTTTGCCCTACAATATATTTGTTTAATTCCACCACAATTTGTTTAGGGGTCATCTCAGTCAATATCATCACTCCTTCATTAAAGCTCCTCAACTGTAATATGATCATTTGTAAACACACAAATAGTTGATGCAATTAATAGTGCTTCTCGAACAACTTCAGGAGCCGATAAATTAGAATATTGTACTAAAGCTCGAGCGGCAGCTAAGGCATAAGAACCTCCTGATCCAATAGCAGTAACACCATCATCAGGTTCAATGACTTCACCATTGCCGGATATAATTAACATATGTTCGGCATCAGTAACAATTAGCAATGCCTCCAACCGTCGTAAAACTCTATCCATACGCCACTCTTTGGCCAATTCTACTGCTGCACGCATTAAATTTCCATTAAACTCTTCCAACTTTGTTTCAAATTTACTAAACAATGTAAATGCGTCAGCTACAGATCCGGCAAAGCCGGCTAAAACCTTCCCATGATATAAACGACGAACTTTTTTAGCATTATGTTTCATAACAGTATTGCCGCCAAAAGTGACCTGCCCGTCACCAGCAATCGCTGTTTTGCCTTGATGTTTTACAGCAATAATTGTTGTAGCATGAAACATAAACACCACCTCCTGTCTACTTAGGTATACCTGTACACAGTCTATATTCCCTAATCAAAAAATCAAAAAACACCTCTATCACACTCTGAAATTCAGCAAATTCGATAAATCGTTCAACATCTGCCAGATAATTCATTACTGTGTGCTAAAAGGCGCTTTTTTTCTTAATCATACTCACGCAGAAGGCAAATTATACTTTTTTGTCGAAATATGTAATTAAAACTTTTAATCCATAGTAGCATAATAATATGAATTATGCAAGATTATTGTCAAATTTTTCTCTAAATATTTCTAATGCTAGTAAAGCCCTCTTAGCAATCAACCCGTTCTTTATTTTTTTGTCTTTTATTCGTTGTTCTAGAGGTGGCATTAATCCAAAATTTATATTCATCGGCTGAAAATGCTTAATATCAGTATTGGTAATATATCGACACAAGGCACCATGTGCTGTTTCTTCGGGAAATACCAACAGGTTCATACCCGCTAAGAGGCGTGCACTATTAATTCCTGCCACCAATCCTGAGGCAGCTGACTCAACATAACCTTCAACACCAGTTATTTGTCCAGCAAAGAACACATTATCATTATCAACCATTTGCAATGTTGAACGCAGTATTTTGGGGGAATTTATAAAGGTATTACGATGCATAACACCTAATCGAACAAACTCAGCCTTCTCGAGGCCTGGTATTAAACGAAAAACACGTTCTTGTTCAGGCCATTTTAAATGCGTTTGAAAACCAACAATATTATACAAGGTAGCTGCAGAATTATCCTGGCGTAACTGTATTACCGCATAAGGCGTCTCACCCGTCAGTGGATCTTCCAATCCTACTGGCTTGAGCGGTCCAAAACGTAATGTATCAATACCCCGACTGGCCATTTCTTCTACAGGCATACAACCTTCAAAAAAAATAGGTTTTTCAAAATTTTTGACAGGCACTGTTTCAGCGCTTGTTAATTCACGCCAAAAATTTGTGTATTCCTCTTTATTCATAGGACAATTTAAATAGTCATCATCACCTTTACCATAGCGAGAGGCCCGATATACTTTTTTCATATCAAGTGACTCACCTACTAAAATAGGTGCAGCTGCGTCATAAAAATAAAGATATTGGCTGCCAGTCATGCGGCTAATTGCTTCTGACAAGGCTTCCGATGTTAATGGTCCGCTGGCAATAATAATTGGCGAATCCTCAGGAATTTCTGTCACTTCTTGATTAATAATTGTTACCCGTGGATGCTGTCTTAATGTATCGGTTATATATTTGCTAAAAGCCTCACGGTCTACCGCTAGCGCCCCGCCTGCTGGAACTTTAGTAGCATCTGCGGCTTTCATAATTAATGAATTTAATTGCCGCATTTCTTCTTTTAATAACCCTACTGCATTTTCTACTGCAGCTCCCCGCAGAGAGTTACTGCACACTAATTCCGCAAATTGACCAGTGTGATGGGCTGGGGGCATCACATGAGGTCTCATCTCATACAATTCAACATCAAAACCCGCCTCAGCTACTTGCCACGCGGCCTCGCTACCAGCTAACCCCGCTCCGATAATTGTTACTTTAGACACGTTTATTCCTCCGATTATATGGTTTATTCTGTTTCAATTTTTTCTTTTGCTTTGGTTGTAGTTTTAGTTTTTGGTTTAATCTTAATTTTAGCCTTTGGTTTGGCTACTGTCTTAGCCTTTTTAGTATTATCAGCTACTTTTTTTTCAGCAACAACCGGACGTGTCACACATGTTTCATTGCTGCATAATGTATTAAATAGGCCATTTTTCAAATTATGCTTTAACATAAAAGCGCCACAAATCTGGCAATTTTCTTTTAATGGTATATCCCATGTCATAAAATCACATATAGGATAGTTTTGGCAACCATAAAAGATCTTGCCACGTTTCGTTTTGCGTTCAACAATATTGCCAGCACACTTCGGGCATTGTACGCCTGTTTCTTTCAAAATTGCCTTGGTATTACGGCACTCAGGAAAACCTGGGCAAGCTAGAAAGTCGCCATAGCGTCCATGTTTCACTACCATATATTTTCCGCAATTTTCACACTGTACATCAGATACTTGTACTGGAAGCTCAACATGACCAATCTCTTCTTCTGCGTGTGCCAAATCAACAGCAAACCAACTATAAAAGTCCCGTAATAATTCAACCCTTGAACCTTTACCATCAGCAATCTCATCCAGATTGTTTTCCATATTAGCAGTAAACTCAACATCGACTATAGTCTTAAAATATTGTTTTAATAAATCCAGCACGACAAAACCAAGTTCGGTAGGCTGAAACTTTTTATCGACTCGTAATACATAACCCCTAGCCAAAATTGTTTCAATAATAGGTGCGTATGTACTAGGACGCCCAATACCCTTTTCTTCTAGAACCTTTACTAGCGTTGCTTCCGTATACCTAGGTGGTGGTTCAGTAAAATGTTGCACCGGAATAATTTTATCCAATTTTAAAGTTTGCCCAACCGTTAGAGCAGGCAAGGTAATGTCCTTCTCTTTTTCTTCATTATCTTTGCTTTCTGTATACACAGCCATAAAACCCGCAAATTTCACAGTAGAACCAGTAGCCCTGAGTCCAAAACGACCAGCAGAAATATCAACTGTTAAAGTATCATAAATAGCAGCCGTCATTTGGCTGGCAATTACTCTTTCCCAAATTAAAGTATATAATCGTAATTGTTCCTTGGAGAGATACTTAGTTAACTTATCTGGAGGTAATTCAAAACTACTTGGGCGAATGGCCTCATGTGCATCTTGAGACTTTTTATTCAAATATACTGGGCTTTTCTCTGGCAAATAAATTTCCCCATATTTTAGTTCAACATATTTGCGAATTTCTTGTTGTGCAGATTCCGCAAGACGCACCGAATCAGTTCGCATATATGTAATAAGTCCTACATGGCCTAAACTGCCGAGTTCTAAACCTTCGTATAATTGCTGAGCTACCATCATGGTTTTGCGAGAAGTAAAACCGAGTTTCCGGGATGCCTCTTGCTGTAAACTACTAGTAATAAATGGGGCGGCAGGATTGCGGCGACGCTCTCGACGCTTTACGTCAACTACCGAATATTCAGCCTGTTCTAATTCACCTTTTATACTATCAGCTTGGGCCACATTATCAATCTTGGCCTTTTTACCATCAATTAAAATAACTTGAGCATCAAATAATGCTGATTTTGGTTTTTCTCGCATTTTTGCCGTTACCGACCAATATTCCTCTGATACAAAGGCTTGAATTTCTTTTTCCCTGTCACATATTATCCTTACAGCAACAGACTGTACCCGACCTGCACTAAGTCCCTTGCGAACTTTACGCCAGAGTAGTGGACTGAGCTGATAACCTACCATTCGATCTAATAAGCGCCGAGCTTGCTGAGCATCCACTCGCTCCATATTAATCGGCCGGGGATGTTTTACGGCACTTTGAATGGTTGATTTAGTTATTTCATTAAATTCAATCCTACACGCCTGCTCTTCAGGAATATTCAAGATATGCGCTAAGTGCCAAGCAATTGCTTCCCCCTCACGATCAGGGTCAGATGCTAAGTAGACTTTATCAGCTCCTTTAGCAGCACTTTTAAGACTCTTTATAATATCTCCCTTACCCCGTATATTGATATATTTAGGTGTAAAATCCTTTTCTACATCTACACCAAACTGACTTTTAGGCAAGTCACGCAAATGTCCCATTGATGCCCGTACTGTATAATTTTTACCCAAAAATTTTTCAATAGTCTTTGCTTTTGCCGGTGATTCAACTATAACTAATGCTTTACTCACTTGATCCCCTCCTTAGCGATACGCAAATAGCATTTTCCATTATGCTCTATCGCTAACCCACGTAATTCTAGTTGTAGTAATATATATGTAACTGCTGCTGGATTTAAATTAGCTTTCATTACAATTTCTTCAATCCCGACTGGGGTATCATATGTAAGAACCTCATAAACAATTTCTTCCTCTGTACTTAGTTCTATGACCATTCCCTTTCCGCTCGCTAATTCAAGATTATACTCTTCTAATATATCAGCAGTACAATCAATAAGTTTAGCACCTTGCTTTATGAGACGATGAGTACCTTTACTCGACTCTGAAAAAATACTACCAGGCACAGCAAATACATCACGGCCTTCTTCTAATGCAAAATCAGCTGTAATGAGTGCTCCACTTTTTTCTGCAGCCTCAACAACTACAGTACCAAGGGACAATCCATTAATAATCCTGTTGCGAGCAGGGAAATTCCCTGGATGAGCCATAGTGCCTGGAGGATATTCAGAAATAACAGCACCGCATTCAGCAATATGAGAAAGTAGCTTGCTATTTTCTGGTGGATAATTAACATCCACTCCTGAGCCAAGTACAGCCACTGTATACCCTTTAGTTAGCGCTCCCTGATGTGCTGCTGTATCAATGCCCCGGGCCGCACCACTAACTACCCAAACCCCAGCTTCAGCAAGTTCTGAGGCCAACATAGCGGCAACATTTTTACCATAAGGCGATGCATGTCTAGAACCAACAATAGCTATCATATTTTGATTTGTTGGTAATATCCCCCGGTAATAAAGCACATAAGGTGCATTATAAGTATTTAGGAGGAGCTTTGGATACTCCTCGTCATTTAACGAGCAAAGACAAATACCTTGTTTTTCCCATTCCCCTGCTAATTTATATATATCTATCTTTTCCCGATGTATGAGTAATTTATTATATATTGTTTCGTCTAAACATCCACATAAAAATAAATCACGCCTACTAGCTTGCCAAGCTAGCTTAGCGCTACCAAAAAATGAGATTAGGGACTTAAGACGTGCGCTACCAATACCAGATACCATCTGTAATGCCGCCAGATATATTTTATCCACTTTTTCCTCCGACATTGCTATTAATATATTAGTATTTCCTATTTTCCCCAACAATTAACAATATAAAACAATGGTAATTATAGCACATATTTTTATTGCATACCAATAAAATATGCACTTACTTAAACTTTAATATATATTCAGCTATTCTTTGACCAGACATTGGTTGACTGATAGCTAAAGCATTCTTCTGTAAGACAATCAACTGCTCTGGTTCTTCAATAAATAATTTCTTTATAATCACTTGTATTTCTTCTACAGAATCGGCACGTAAGGCCGCCTGACATTTGACAAGATAGTTAGTATTAGCGTCTTCTTGTCCTGGAATTGGCCGATAAATAAGCATCGGTAATCCCAAACACAAGGTTTCTGCACAGGTCATACCCCCGGGCTTTGAAATAATAAGATCCGAAATAGCCATTAATTCATTAACATTATTTATATACCCTAGAATTCTCACTGTTTTACGTAACCTGGACTGCAAATTTATAAGTTTGTTATATATACTCTTATTATTACCTGTGACAACTATAATTTGAAGCGCTATATCAATATTTTCACAACATAAGAGAATATCATCCATGGGCAACATACCCGCGCCGCCACCCATAATTAAAATAGTTTTAACATTAGGACTTAATTGTAACTCACTTAATATTTGCTCTTTATCTGGCACTAACGAAAATTTTTCATCCACCGGAATGCCCATTACTTCTATGCCATTATGTTTTATTCCATTTTCGACCAGAAAGTCACGCATATTTTTATTAGCTACTACATAATGTTGTATTTCAGGATAAATCCATAAACGATGTACAACAAAATCAGTGACCACCGCCACTACGGGCGTACTAATCTTATTTTTTTTAATTAAATGAGCGACAAGTCCAGCTGGCGTAGCATGAGTACATACAATCACTGCCGGGTTATATTCCAAAATATATCTTTCCATACGCCTAGCCAAATAACTACTAATTATTCTACGGCCAGTCAATGCTAAATAACTTTCATTCCCCCAACTATAGGCCACACCATATATTTGGGGGAATATTTCTAATATTTTAAGATATACATTTAAAATTGCTTTCCCGATTGAAGGGTTAAAAAAATCAAAAACATTTGCCATTTTGGTTTCAATATGAACATTATCTTTGCACAGTGCAGAACTCACCGCCTGAGCTGCTCTTATATGACCTGCCCCTACAGGGGCACTAATAAATAATATTTTATATAACTTAGCCAACTTCTGTTAGCCTCCTTCTTTTACAGAATCAGAAAAGCTGGCACAGGTTACTTCAGCGACGCTGTGATGGACTTTGTTCGATGCGTTAGCAATTGAAGCGCCTTCCGCCTTCGCCTTTCTTTAGAGTTCCAACAAATTATAATTCATTTTTTTATATAACACCACATCACTGTTCCCATCAACTTTCTTGAGCAATTCCCTAGGTGTTTGACCTTGATAAACCGGTATATCTCCGGCAATTTCTTGTAAAGGAATCAGAACAAAACGTCTTTCATGTAATCGCGGATGAGGAATGCAGAGTGCCTCATCCATAATTATATGATCATCATATACAAGTATATCAATATCGATATTTCTTGGACCCCATCGTTGATCACGAATTCTTCCCATTTGGCATTCCACATTCAAGCATACCTCAAGTAATTTACGCGGCGCTAAAGTAGTACTGATACTAATCGCCCCATTTAAGAAATCTGCCTGTGCTGTTACGCCCACTGGTTTTGTTTCATATAAAGAGGATATCTCTTTAATAATAATCTCTTTATGTTTACCTAACTTACGAATAGCTGTAATTATATTTTTTTGCCGATCACCAATATTTGAACCAAGCCCAATTAAAATCATCAGTTTATTTTCTCCTATTAGTTTCGACCTGGATATAATCAAAGGGGCCAGGTATGGCTACAGCAGGTTTTCTAATTTTTATTGTAACCTCAGTAGCTATTGTTGTTTGTAATACGACCTCAGCAATATGGGCACTAAGTGCTTCTAATAATTGAAAACGGTGATTCTCCATTATTTCTTTAATATGACTATATACTACTGTATAATCAATCGTATCCATAACATTATCAGTTGATCCCGCTAAACTTAAATCTGCACAGATTTCAGCATCTACATAAAATTTCTGCCCCTGCTCACGCTCATATTCATAAACACCATGAAAACCATAGAACATCATATTTTGCAATAAAATTCTATTACTCATTATCCATCACTCCTCGTCATCATATCTGTCATTTTTGCAATTCGGGCCATGGCCTTTACATCATGTACCCTAATAATATTACTACCTTTAGTAATCCCCACACAAACGGTTGCACCTGTCCCTTCAACCCTGTCTTCAACTGGAAGATTTAAAACTTCACCAATAAATCTTTTACGTGAAGTTCCAAGCAAAATGGGACAGCCTAATGATTTTAATTCTTCCAATCGTGACATTACTACTAAGTTTTGTTCCAGTGTTTTACCAAAGCCAATACCTGGATCAACAATAAATCTTTTAAAATCAATACCTGCCTCGAGACCAATATTAATACTAGCCTGTAAAAAATCATATATATGTGACATAATATCTTGCTCATAATGAGTGCCTTCTTGATTGTGCATAATAATTACAGGTACATCATATTGCGCCACCACTTTAGCCATCTCAGCATCGCGCTGTAACCCCCATACATCATTTATCATATGAGCCCCGAGTTTTAATGCCTCTGATGCCACACAAGCTTTATATGTATCTACCGAAATAGGTACCGCAGATATGGATATTAACTTTTCTAATAAAGGCGCCAACCGATTGAGTTCTTCCTCAGCCGATATTTCTTCAGTTCCACCATAAGGCCTAGTCGATTCAGCTCCAATATCAATAATATCTGCACCATTTTTGATCATCTCTTCCGCATAATGCAGGGCAGTATCTATGGTATTATACTGACCACCATCTGAGAAAGAATCAGGTGTTAAATTCAAAATTCCCATAATTAAAGTACGTCGCGGCATAATAGATAATGTATGCTTATCCCAAAAATATTCACGTTTAGGAAATTGTTCACTAGTGTATAAAACACGCTCAATAGCCACTGCGATCTTAGGCAATCCCCATGGCTGTATTTTCAATTGTGCTAATGCCAATTTATATTGTTTTAATGTAGCACTTATTAAGACATCTGTATACGGTATACTAAGATCTGCTGTACCTCTTGCTACAGCTACCTCTCCACCTTTTGCTAAAAATGTTTGTTTTAAAAGATTGGCATCCTTAGCGCATACTTTCTGTAATTTTATTATTTTAAATATAGCTTTATTAGACATAATACTAATACCAGCTTTATCACATTTTATTTTAGAAAGTTCTATCTCTGCTTGTCTAAGATTGTTTATTTCTATGATATGTGCATTAAAAGACATTTTAACCTCCTATAAATTAGCTCCTTCTAATAAATACCACAATTCTTGATGAATATTCTCTAAGAATCTCTTTACTTTAAGATTTTTGGTTTTAAAAATACACTCTTTAGAGTAATTTTCCCAATATTAATCTTATTTCATATACATTCAATAAAATCAATCATTGCCAAAGTATTTGTACTTATTGTATCATAAATACATTGCATAATGAAAATTATATGAAAACCTATAATAAAATAGTTCACAAATCATTATGGCACTTTTTCTTACGCTACATTTTTAGGAGGCTCTATATATGACATCACGATTATCCCCAGATATTTTCCGTATTCCAGTTGACGAAATTAAAAATGGCCTTTATAGTGATAGCTATTTTTTACGAACCAGCGAAATTTTAACCAAAGATAATCATCATCCTCGTGTACTCATGCAGGTTTTCCAACGTCAAAATGCCATATTGTGCGGAATAGATGAAGCCATTGCCATTATACAAAAATGTGCTCACTACCCTGAGCGTCTTACCATTAAAGCTTTACATGATGGTGACAATATTGAACCATGGGAAACAGTACTGACCATTGAAGGAGATCTTGCTGATTTTTGCCATCTCGAAACAGTCTATCTTGGTGTACTATCTCGCCAAACAAAAATTGCCACTAATGTTCGCAATGTAGTCAATGCGGCTAATGGCAAACCAGTATTATTTTTCCCTTCTCGTTTTGATCATTATAGTGTACAGCCCAGCGATGGCTATGCTGCTTACATAGGAGGAGCATATGGTGTTTCCACACCTGCAAATGGTATGTACTGGGGAGGGGAAGCCCTTGGCACTATCCCTCATGCACTAATTGCTACTTATTCAGGAGATACATTAAAAGCAACAAAAGTATTCGATCAGCACATTGATCAATCTATTAGAAGAGTAGCTCTAGTTGATTTTGATAACGATTGTGTTGCCACTAGCTTAAAAGTTGCTCATGAATTAAAAGATAAACTGTGGGCAGTTCGCTTAGATACAGCAGATACACTTATTGACGTCTCAGTTATACCTTATATGGGTACTTTTAAGCCAACAGGTGTCTGCCCTCAATTAGTCAGAAATGTCCGCTCCGCCTTAGATGCTGAAGGATTCGCTCATGTACAAATTATGGTATCAGGGGGCTTTTCCACTGAACGCATTACTAACTTTGAAGCAGCTAAAGTGCCGGTAGATTTATATGCCGTAGGCGGTAGCCTCTATAATGAAAGTATAAATTTTACTGCAGATATTGTAGTAGTTGATGGCCAGCCTTCAGCCAAAATTGGACGCCAATATAAGCCTAATTCCCGATTAGAAATAGTATAATAGTTCTTATATAAAAAAGACTTGGTATACCAAGTCTTTTTTATATAAGAACAAGCTATACATTTTATGCTTGTTCTTATATTTTACTATTTACATCTCTGAACTATATGATTAATACACTGATAAGCGTCAGCTAATTTCTGTTGATCAGCAAAAGCAATACTAGTCACATTCATGCCTTTATCAATTAATAATAAACAATTATCTTGAATTATTACCTTCGATAACAGACTATATGATCTTACAAACCATCGATTGGTGTTGATATATATTTCATTCGGTATAAAATATATGTTTTTATCAGTTATAACCACAATACCCTCATTATTTTCCTTATAATTATTAGGAAAAATGCCACAAATAATATCGCCTAGCCATAAATTTATTGGTAGAGATTTGATAATTTTCTGCGTCTTTATACTGAATCTATCAAATCCATTAAAAACTTCTTCAACATCAGGTTTAGTATTAAAATCACCTGGTACAATACTCACACTAGCATGCTCTTCTATAAATATTTTATTAAGGAATGGGATATCGTAACCTTTAGTTTTATAAATAATAATACTAGGAATATTATCAACTGCTAATTGAATAGCAAAAGAGCCACGCAATAATACTTTCTCCAGCTTTTGTATTAAGCGTTGTTTATTGGAAACATCTTTTAATATAATACTATAATATTCAGACTGAATAAATTTATCCAAGTTAACTTTATTGTATCCATCAATATTAATTTCTGGATGCTCATCATGAATTTTAATCATATGTTCTAATCTTAACTTATCTTGAAAAATTATATTTTCATCAGATTGAATTTTTTGACTTTTATTATCAATAAATAACAATTTTCCTCCACAAAATGAGCAGAATTTAACTATATTTTGTTGAGGAATATGTTCACCACAAAAAGGACAATATTTAAAACTTGGATAAAACATTTTTAATTACCTCACTAGCATCTAAAAATATACATATTTTTACCATTCTAATATATACCTTTATATTTTACCTGAATAATAAAAATACAGCAATCATTAATTATGGCTCTATGTCAAATGTAGGGGTAAGCACATAAAATGAATGTTGGAAGGCAGAGTTAAAAATAGCTCTGCTTTTTTCCTGTTATGAGTTGGCTATATATATAATACGATTACGGAAACGCGCGAAGTTTTGGACGCCATAAGAAACTCTTTTTAAAACTTTAATTCGATTATTGCACCCCTCAGTAAATCCATTACTATA
>Ga0316613_10001486_pt1 | contig 16001 bp, 11 predicted proteins | sample OWC_soil_day10_C_2_FD_207647 | JGI IMG/M metagenome (GOLD analysis project Ga0316613, IMG submission 207647) | Wetland soil microbial communities from Old Woman Creek delta, Ohio, United States - OWC_soil_day10_CT_b | ecosystem: Environmental > Terrestrial > Soil > Wetlands | place: USA: Ohio...
GGAGCGGCCGCTGCGGCAGGAGCCGCCGCCGCTTTCGGCGCAGCAGCTACCGCAGCCGCAGCTGCAGGGGCAGCGGCGACCCGTGGCGCGCTGACCACCGCCGGCGCATCGCCGGTCGGATCGACATCGACGCTGAAGTATTCGTTGTCGAGGAATACGTTGAAGCTGCGTACCCGTTCCGACTTGGCCGGCGCGTCAGCCTTGCGTTCGACGAGTTCGCCGGCCTTGGCCTTCTTGATCAGCGCATCCTGTTTCTTGACCGACTCGAGGGTGATCGGCTTGACGCTGTCGGGCGCGGCGGTGACGCCGTATTTCCACTCGAGGAATTTCTTGCCGGTGACCGGGAACTGCGCGTAAATCAGCAGATCGTCCATATCCGCCGCCAGCTCGCCGATTTCGGCCTTGGCCTTCTCCAGCTCGGGAGCGAGCACTTCGGCCGGGCGACAGGTGATCGGCTCTTCGCCGCGCGGATAGCCCTTGAGCGCCTTCTTCTGCAGCTCCGGGTCAATCGGCACCGCCGTCTTGCCGTAGAGGCCGTAGCACAGATCCTTGACCTGGCCGGTGATCATCTTGTAGCGCTCGTCCGGCGTATCGTAGAGTACGTTGTTGACAGTCTGCACGCCGACGATCTGACTGGTCGGCGTGACCAGCGGAATCTGACCGAGATCCTTGCGCACCCGCGGCAGTTCCTTGTACACCTCGCCGATCCGGTCGAGCGCGTCCATTTCACGCAGTTGGCCGACCAGATTGGAGAGCATGCCACCGGGCGTTTGATGCAGCAGCACGTTGATGTCGATGATCGACACCTTGGAGTCGTCCAGCAGGTGCTTGTACTTGGGCATCACCTGTTTCTCGAGCACTTCGTTGATCGCCGCGAGCTTGCGAATGTCGAATCCGGTATCGCGGTTGGTTCCCAGCAGCGACATCACCAGCGGCTCGATCGCCGGGTGCGAGGTGCGGTAAGCGTAAGGCGTCATGCAGGTATCGAGGATATCGACGCCGGCTTCGATCGCCTTGAGTTGCGCCATCGACGCCATACCCGAAGTGAAGTGGCTGTGCAGGTGGACCGGCAGCTTGGTCACCGCCTTGAGCGCTTTGACCAGCGCATAAACGTCGTACGGCGCGATCATCCCCGCCATATCCTTGATGCAGATCGAATCGGCGCCCATCGACTCAAGCTCTTTGGCCTTGCCGACGTAGTAGTCGAGATTGTAGACCTCGCCACCCAAGCGCGGCTCGGTCAGCGTGTAGCACATGCAGCCCTGGAAATGCTTGCCGCTCTTCTTGATCTGTTTGACCACCGTTTCAAAATTGCGGTAATCGTTGAGCGCGTCAAAGGTGCGGAAGATGTCCATGCCGTTTTCAGCGGCGCGGTCGACGAAGGCGGTCGCCACGTCGTCGGCGTAGTTGCGGTAGCCGACCAGATTCTGCGCGCGCAACAGCATCGAAAACGGCGTCTTCTTGGCGTAGCGCTTGAGCGTGCGCAGACGCTCCCACGGATCCTCGTTGAGGAAGCGGTGCATCGTGTCAAAAGTCGCTCCACCCCAGGTTTCAAGTGCCCAAAAGCCGACTTCGTCCATCATTTCGGCGACCGGAATCATGTCCTCGGTGCGCCCGCGCGTCGCAAACAGCGACTGGTGCCCGTCGCGCAGCGACAGATCCATGATCTTGACCGGATTGGCCGCCACCGGACGCTTGCTGTCGTAATTCATTGCCGTCATCACTACGTTGTCGCTCATTTGTCTGCTCCACAAAGACTTGAAAAGTAAATTCCTATCGCGCGTTGGAGAACGCCCGCAACTGAATCATCCGGCGCCCGTTCATCATGTCGAGGCGACCGGATTGCGCCCAGCAACCGGGCTCGGTCGTCATGTTGCGCGGCGCCGCGGCCGCCTCCGGCAGAGCACTGGCCGCCGCTTCCGCCTCTTCCTGCTGCAAGTAGAGTTGAACCGCTGCCAGCGCTGCCGCTACCTTTTTGTTCTGCATTGTCCTGTTCCTTGAAGATCCGAACCGCCAATTACAGCGGAATGTTGCCGTGCTTCTTCATCGGATTGGTGTCACGCTTGTTCTGCAATGTCCCCAGCGCCTTGATGATGCGCGAACGCGTCCTGGCCGGAATGATGATGTCGTCGATGTAACCGCGCTGCGCCGCAACGTAGGGGTTGGAGACGGTATCGTGGTACTCCTCTTCCTTTTCCGCCAGATACGCGGCAGGATCAGCCGACTTCCTGGCCTGGCGGCCGTAGAGCACCTCGGCAGCGCCTTTCGAACCCATCACGGCGATTTCGCCGCTCGGCCAGGCGTAGTTCATGTCGCCGCGCAGGTGCTTCGACGACATCACGCAGTAAGCGCCGCCGTAAGCCTTGCGGGTGATCACCGTAACTTTCGGCACGGTCGCCTCGGCGTAGGCGTAGAGAATCTTGGCGCCGTTGCGGATCGCGCCGCCGTATTCCTGCGCCGTTCCCGGCAGGAAACCCGGGACATCAACGAAGGTTACCAGCGGGATGTTGAAGCAGTCGCAGAAGCGAACGAAGCGCGCGCCCTTGATCGACGAGTCGATGTCAAGAACGCCGGAAAGATACGCCGGCTGGTTGGCGACGATGCCGACGGCAACGCCGTTGTAGCGCGCGAAGCCGACCAGCAGGTTGGGCGCGAACGCTTCCTTGATTTCGAAGAATTCGCCGTGATCGACCGTTTCGGTGATCACCGTCTTCATGTCGTAGGCGGCGTTCGGATTGGCCGGGACGATTGTCGCCAGCACGTCGGAATGCCGGTTGACCGGATCGGTGCAGGGAACGACCGCCGCCGACTCGAAATTGTTCTGCGGCAGGAAAGACAACAAGCGCTTGATGTAATCGAGCGCATCTTCGGTCGACGATGCCGCGTAATCGGATATTCCGCTCTGCGACGAGTGCATGTCGGCACCGCCGAGTTCTTCGACGGTGACATCCTCGTGCGTCACCGACTTGACGACCTTGGGTCCGGTCAGGAACATGTACGAACTATTGCGTTCCATCACCACGAAGTCGGTCAGCGCCGGCGAATAAACCGCGCCGCCGGCACACGGCCCGAGAATCACCGAAATCTGCGGAACGACGCCCGAGGCCATGACGTTGCGCAGGAAGATCTCGGAAAAGCCGGCCAGGCTTTCGATGCCTTCCTGGATCCGCGCGCCGCCCGAATCGTTGAGGCCGATCACCGGGGCGCCGTTCTTCATCGCCAGGTCCATGATCTTGCAGATCTTCTCGGCCATCGTTTCCGACAGCGAGCCGCCAAGCACGGTGAAATCCTGCGCGTAGAGGTAAACGAGACGGCCGGCGATGGTGCCGTGACCAGTGACCACGCCGTCGCCGGGGAAAACCGACTTCTCCATGCCGAAATCGTGGCAGCGGTGAGTTTTGAACATGTCGAACTCTTCGAACGAGTCCGCATCGAGCAGCAGGTCGATACGCTCGCGCGCCGTCAGCCGACCCGCCGCGTGCTGCTTGTCGATCCTGTCCTGCCCTCCGCCCAGACGCGCTTCTGCACGACGTTGCAAGAGGTGATCCAACTGCTTCTTCGTATCCATTTTTCACATGCCCGATAATGATGAACGCAAAGTCCCTATTGGGTAATCTTTGGTAGGAGAACCATGTTGATATGTATGCCGTACGACTATTTTATCTATGGTCTTAACGTACTAAAACTATCTTGCCGATAGCAACGGCAGCGAGAGCGCGCCACGCACTAGCCATTGCTCGGAATACGCAATTTTTTGGAGTCCGCTTGCTGAATAGTGTCTGAAATAAGAGCCGCGCTTTTGTCACACCTCACCGCTCACATGATCTCAAGAACCGCCGTTCTAATGGCTGCTCCACTGCGAAACCCGCTGGAGCAGCTACGCATACAACTCGGCTAGAACGGACGGGGGGCTGAGCCAACTATCTCCGTAATGAAACGATCAGTTCGCTATAGCGAGGAAAATTCTCCGAATCTCAGGCTATCGTGTCTATCGCTACCCGGCCATTTCCTCATTGGTAGTTGCGCAGTAGAAATGGCCGTTTGTAGACGGGCCTAAAGGGAGCCCATTACATCAAACATCGGCCCTTATCTTGCCGCGAATAGTTTTCTCCACATCAAGTTGACGTTCAACGGCAGCCAAGGTGGAGTCAATTTCTGCTCGCGGAATGATGATCACACCATCACTGTCCCCAACCACGACATCGCCAGCAGAGCACACCACATGACCACAGGCCACGGGCCGTCCTACAGTGCCGGGGCCATGCTTTGCCGGACCAGCAGGACAAGTACCGCGCGCAAATACCGGCAATCCGAACTCAACCATGGCATCAACATCGCGGACTGCACCGTCAACCACGACGCCGCAGACGCCACGTTTGAGGGCGATTTCTGCAAGGATGTCACCAAAAACGGCCCGGTTTACTTCCCCATTAGCATTGATTACCAGCACATCGCCAGGTTTGGCAGTATCAAGAGCTGCATGGATAGCCAGGTTGTCACCTTCCCAAACCTGGATTGGCAGAACCGATCCGGCCATGGCGCGACCGGGTGTGACTGAACAGATGTTGGCTGCCATCATGCCGAGTCTTGAACGAGCATCACCGATCATTGCCACGGCCGTTGCGCCGAGTTTGGCGACCTTTTCAGGATCGGGACGCTCCCAGTCGGCCAAGAATTGGATGTTGTCGATACTTGCGTTGATGTACATGATATCTCCTTAGGTATTAATTAACGTGGATTAGCTGGTGCATTAAATGGATAGCGCGGAGCGGTACCGCCAATAACTGCCTGGATGTCATGCCAAGCCATGGTGCCAACACCTAGCAACGCTTGGCTTGTCTGCCCGGCAACATGGGGAGTGACAAGCAGGTTAGGCACATCGGCGATTGCACTTCCGCCAAACTTGACCGAAATCGAGGTGGCCTTGTTCGGGACCACCACGGCCAGCGCAGCACCGGAGATTTGGAATGCGTTGACCGATGCACCGGAATTTGTCTTGACGTCGACCTTGGCTGCAGGCTGTAGGGTCTGTTCGGCGTCGATGACGTCAAGCGCCGCACCGGCAATACTTCCATTCAACAAAGCAGCGACCAAGGCAGGTTCATTCACAAGCCCTGAACGCGCGGTGTTAACCAGAACTGCATCCGGTTGCATCATCGCCAACGTTCTTTTGTCAATCAGGTTCTTAGTAGATGCGGTCAGCGGCGCGTGAAGGCTGACCACGTTGGATCGCATTAGGAGCTCTTCCAAATTGACAAGGCGGGCTTGCTGCGGGGCTACATCTTCAGCTTTAAGGAAAGGGTCTGATACCAGCACATCCATCCCGAAGCCTTTGGCGATACGACAGACGATCTTGCCGATTTCGCCAAGACCCACTACGCCGATGGTGCGACCATACAACTCCTCGCCAACCAAATGCTGCTTGGCCTTCGGCCATGGGCCTGCTAGTAGATTTTGGTGCCCTGCGTTGATCTTTCTGGATAGCGATAACAGCATCGCAAAAACATGTTCAGCCACTGCATTCGAGTTGCCACCGGGACAGTACGTGACCACGATGCCTTGCTGCGTAGCTGCCTCGACATCGACGGTGTCAACGCCGACCCCGTGTCGGGCAATGACCTTCAGGCGTGGCGATGCGTTGATTCGAGCCGCCGAGAATTTTTCACTGCGCAGCATGACAGCGTCGACCTTATCCGCGACGTCTTCATACACTACTGCACTGGGCCCGAATCCAAGAAGCAAATCGGCCTTTGCCGCAATTTCGTCCAGGACGTGCGGATGAATGGGTTCTGAAATGAAGACGGTTGTCATTTGAATCTCCTATCGATACATATGGGTGCCGTCTGGATTCGGCTTCATTGTTAGGCCAACTACGATGAAGCCGAGAAAACCAGCGAAAGCCAACAAGTAAGCCGGCATGAGGGTATTTCCAGTGAATTGGATTAGCCATGTCGAAAGATACGGACCGCCCCCTCCACCAATAACTGCACCGAGGCTGTGACCGAAAGCAACTCCTGAGTGTCGAACCCGAGTCGGAAATAGCTCGGGCATGCTTGAATAGGTTCCTGCCTGGCAAAGGGCGTAGGGAATAATTCCAAGCAAGAGACCAACAAGCGCCAGCGCAAAACTTTTCTGATTCATGAGCACAAACTCGGGGATACTCACCGCCATATAGAGCGCGTACGCCCACATGAGCAATTTCTTCCCCCCAATTTTTGTTCCAATCAGACCTGCCACCGGGATCAGCAGTGAAGCAAAGAGGACGGCGAGAAGCACGATTGTTGACGCCTGTGATTTAGTAAATCCGAGAACCTCGCTAAAATAGACCGCCACGAAAACTGTACCGAGGTAGGTTCCCATGTTCTGAACCAATGAAATCATGGTGACCTTGGCGAGTGGCTTCCGGTAATTCGCTAAAATCTCTTTCATCGGCGTCTTGGTTGTCTTGTTCGACTTTGCCAACGCGGTAAATTCTGGGCTGTCTTCGATAGACAAGCGCATCCAAATAGTCAGGATTGCCATCGGTGCGGCCAAGATATAGGGGATGCGCCATCCCCATTCAATCATCTCCTCCTTTACCAGCATTCCAGCCATCAGCGCGGCTAGTCCTGCAGCCAGCCCTTTCCCCAACTGTGCTACGGATGGAATAAAGGCAATGTAAAGAGCTCGGCGCTCAGGAGGTGCCCACTCCCGAATGTATGACGCTGCACCACCAATTTCACCCCCGGTCGAAAAGCCCTGCAACATCCGCATCAGCACAAGCAGAACCGGCGCCATGAAGCCAATAGCGCTGTAACCAGGCAGTAATCCGGTGACGGTTGAAGCAACACCCATCAGCGTGATACTGGCAATCAGACTGGTACGCCGCCCAATTTTGTCGCCAAGGTGTCCAAAGAACCAGGCTCCAACGGGCCGTATGAGGAACGCCAACCCGAAGATGGCCAAGGTATTAAGCAAATTTGCCATGGGGTCGGCTTTGGGGAAAAAAACCATCGCGATGGTTGCCGCCACATAGCCATAGATGCTGAAGTCGTAATACTCGATAAAAGTACCGAAGACGGCTACTAACGTAGCCTTCTTGGCTTTCTTTTTATGCTGATCCACTGCTGCCTGTTCCGCTCTGTCAACCATGATTGCCGCTCCTTTTGTATAATTTATGGGACACTGTCCGTGTTTTTGTTTTGCGTATAATAGGTTGATTTTTCGAGAAGCGTCAAGCGAAATATTCGTCTGTACCTCAGAATGTTTTCGACTCGGTGCGATTGAGCGTATTCAACGATCTGCATTGAATAAGATGGCCCATAAAGGACCCACAAATAGTGAGCTGCAATTGCGACAAATGAAGTGTTTCAACAAGGCACGCGCAAGTCACGGGAATACTGAAGGAGCTAGTCCGCGGATATGTTGATTGGATTAATTTGCCTTCTAGGAAGAAATGGACGATTCTCGTTTCCTGTAAACGAGAGTTGATTTGCAATACTGACGAAATGACAGGAAATGACGAGAGAACAGCACAACAAACCCGCTGAGGGTGTCAGCACAGCTTTGGCAATATTGGACACCTTGGTCACCCGTGCCGAGAGGGCTTGGGGAGTACGCGAACTCGCCGAGCATCTCAACATGATGCGGACAACGGTTAATCGTTTCCTTAGTCAGTTGACGACCGACGGTCTCGCAACGAAAACGGCCGACAGTTCATATACCGTTGGCCCTCGCCTGGCAGTATTGTCTTCCGCATTGCATCGCTTGCATCCCGCGCTCAACGAGGGGCGGAAGGTCCTTGATTCAATCAGGCGCCATACAGGTGGAACAGTCTTCATGTCCGTACAGGCGGCAGACGGCCGCACTTGTTTCGTTGTTCTGGAAAGTGAATCTGAGACACCAATTCGTTACCGCATTACTCCCGGAGACATCCTGCCCACATATGCTGGTGCCGCCGGACTGGCCATCCTGTCGCAACTGGGTGAAGAGATTTGGCCCGACGAAGTACCTTTGTTCACCAAGCAGACGCTCGTTTCTCGTCAGGCGCGGAGCGATTGCCTGCACCGTGTGAAGAGCCAGGGCTTTGCCGTTAGCGTCGGTCAGCACATTGAAGGTGCGGCAGGGATCGCCATTCCGTTCTGCTTCAGTCCAACGCTGAAAGGATCTGTGTCGGTCTCCCGTCCATCGTGGGAATTCAAGGAAGGCCGAGTAACAGAGATCGTTACGACACTCCGCGAAAAGATCGGCAAGCTACAGGAGATCATTGTCGACACCCACGATCTCGCAACCCACGAAACGCTTCCCACGAAATTAGAGGTCAAGCGTGCAAGCACGCAAGTCGAGAGGGTAAATCAGCTTTTGACCTACTTGGCGAGTCATCCCAGCCATCCGTTAGCCCTCACGGATGTGTGCAGGATCGTGGGTGCCGGTCGTTTCGCGGTTACCTCGCTAGTCGAAGCTGCCGAGCAACACGGAATTCTCAGTCGCAACAATGATGGTGCCCTTTATATCGGCCCTACCCTGCTTCGATGGTCTGCAGTTGTTGGACCAGATCATTCGCCGGTAGATTTGGCTTTGAGTGAGATGCGCCGACTTTCCAACATGACAGGAGAGACAATTTGTTTGGCATTGCTTGAAAAGGATTCCTCCCGATTGAGAATGGTTCAATCTGTCCCAGGCGAGGGGCGAATTCAGTATGTTCTTGACCCAGCCGTTGATGTTCCACTGCATTTGGGCGCCGCTGGCAAGGCGGTATTAGCTTTCGCGCCCGAATGGTTGAACGAAATTGATTTAGTGCCCGATGCCCAAGGCCGCATAGTTGAAATCGACGAATTGCGGACACGATTGGCAGACATTCGCGCCAAGGGATACGTGACAGCGGAGGGAGAAAGGATTCCGCAAGCTTACGGTGTTGCAGCGCCGATTTTCATAGATGGAAAAATAGCTGGCTCCATCAACGTTACAACGCCGCGCTATCGCGTTGATCGCAGTCGTATTGAGATTGTCGCGGATCAAGTCAAACAGGCTGCACACAACTTGTCGCAGCTATTCTCGATCACATAGTCCAGCACTGATTTGCATTGCTGCCGTGTTACGTCCGCCGCTCTATAAGGCGTAGCCGGATTGAAAGTCCCGAGAACAACGAGGTAGAAAAAACAAACGTTGCCTGAAAGAAGGCGGGACGAGACAATGGCGAAGCAGGCGACCGTCAAGCGCTGCTAAAATTGCTGTCCTTGCCTCCCGTTCAGGAATTTTCCGATGCCCAGCATAGCCCTCCCGCCCCGTCACAACCCGCTCGCCACCATCGGTACGCCGCTCAGCCCCGCGGCGACGCGCGTGATGTTGCTCGGCGCCGGCGAACTCGGCAAGGAAGTGATCATCGCGCTGCAACGCCTGGGCGTCGAGACGATCGCGGTGGATCGCTACGCCGACGCGCCGGGAATGCAGGTCGCGCACCGCTCGCACGTGGTGTCGATGACCGACGGCGCGGCGCTGCGCGCCATCATCGAAGCGGAACGCCCGCAGCTCATCGTTCCCGAAATCGAGGCGATCGCCACCGACCTGCTGGTCGAGGTCGAGCGCGAAGGACTCGCCGAAGTGATCCCGACGGCACGCGCGACGCGGCTCACGATGAACCGCGAAGGAATCCGCCGGCTGGTCGCCGAGGACCTGGGGCTACCGACTTCGCCTTACGCCTTCGCCGGTTCGCAGGCCGAGCTGCAGGCGGCGATCGACGGCGCAGACGGGAGCAAGGGCATCGGCTACCCCTGTCTGGTCAAGCCGACGATGTCGTCGTCGGGCAAGGGTCAGTCGCTGCTGCGCGGCCCGGCCGACGTCGCGACCGCGTGGGAATACGCCATGCAGGGCGGGCGCGTGGCGAGCAGCCGGATCATCGTCGAGGGCTTCGTCGATTTCGACTACGAAATCACGCTGCTCACCGTTCGCGCGATCGGCGCCGGCGGCGAGGTCGAGACTTATTTCTGCGAACCGGTCGGCCACCGCCAGGTCGACGGCGACTACGTCGAATCGTGGCAGCCGCAGCCGATGAGCGCGCTCGCGCTCGAACGCTCGCGCGCCATCGCCGGCGCGGTGACCGCCAACCTCGGCGGGCGCGGTCTGTTCGGCGTCGAACTCTTCGTCAAGGGCGACCAGGTGTGGTTCTCCGAGGTCAGCCCGCGACCGCACGACACGGGCCTGGTGACGCTGGCGACGCAGCGCCTCTCCGAGTTCGAACTGCACGCGCGCGCCATCCTGGGACTGCCGGTCGACGTCACGCTGCGCTCGCCGGGCGCCTCGGCGGTGATCTACGGCGGACTCGAAGCGGCCGGAATCGCCTTCACCGGCGTTGCCGATGCGCTGCGCGTACCGGGCAGCGACCTGCGCCTGTTCGGCAAGCCGCAGAGCTTCAAGAAGCGGCGCATGGGCGTCGCGGTCGCCAGCGGCGCCGACATCACCGAGGCGCGCAGCCGCGCAACGCTCGCCGCCAGCCGCGTCAAGCCGATGGCTTGAACCCAACGACAAAATCGCTAACCACAACGACACAACGACACAACGACACAACGACACAACGACACAACGACACAACGAGATACCTTGTGAAGGCGGTCTGTTGCTTCACCTGATGAGTGATCGATTGCTCTGGTGTGTAACTCGTTGCTTTTCGTTGTGCTCGTCGTGCCCGTTGTGGTTAACGCATTTGAGAACCATGCATCGCCTTCCCCGTTTTATTTCCGAAAGCCGCACGCTCGCCGCGCTCGCGTTGCCGATCATCCTGTCGCAGGTCGCTTATACGCTGCTCGGCCTGATCGATACGCTGATGGCCGGGCGCGCCGGCGCCGTCGAGCAGGCGGCGGTGGCGCTCGGCGTCGCCTTCTGGCTGCCGGCGTTCATCACGCTGATGAGCGTGGTGCAAGCGCTCAGCCCGTCGGTTGCCCATCACTTCGGTGCCGGCGACCACGCCGCCGTGGTCGACGACACGCACCAGGGAATCTGGCTGGCCGGGCTCGTCAGCTTGTTGCCGGTGGCGCTGATGCCGGGCGTCGCGCCGGTGATGGCGTGGGCGCAGATCGATCCGCTGCTGATCGGCAAGACCACGCTGTTTCTCTGGGGAATGATGTCCGGCCTGCCTGCAGCGATGATTTTCCGCGCCATCGCCTTTTACTCGGCGAGCATCAACCGGCCGCAGCCGATGATGTTTCTTGCCTTTGCCGGTCTGGGCGTCAACACACTGTTCAACTGGCTGCTGATCTGGGGCCACTGGGGTTTTCCGGCCTTGGGCGGCGCCGGTTGCGGCTGGGCGAGCGCGATCGGCATGTGGGTGGCGCTCGCCGCGCTGGTCGTCTGGACCGCCTGGTCGCCCGATTACCGCGCCTGCTACCTCTGGCGCGGCTGGCGGCTGCCGCACTGGCCGATCCAGAAACGCCTGCTCAAGATCGGCCTGCCGATGGGCGGCGCAGCGCTCGCCGAGGTCACCGCCTTCGCCAGCGTCGCGATTTTCGTCGGTCGCTTTGGCGCCGAGCAGATCGCCGCGCACCAGATCGCGCTCAACATCGCGTCGCTGCTGTTCATGCTGCCGATGGGGCTGGCCGCCGCGCTGACCATCCGCATCGGCCAGCAACTGGGCGCCGGCAATCCGCGCGCGGCGCGCTCAATCGCGTGGACCGGCGTCGCCATCGGGCTGCTCGTCGCAACGCTCTTGATGCTGCTGGTGCTGCTCGGCCGCGAGTTGATCGTCACGCTTTTCAGCCCCGACCCCTCGGTTCGCGAGGTTGCCGCCGGCTTGATGCTGTTCGCCGCACTCTGGCAACTGGCCGACGCCACGCAGGTGCTGGCGATCGGCGCCTTGCGCGGCTACCAGGTGACTTTCGGCCCGATGCTGGTGATGTTCGTCGCGTTCTGGCTGATCGGGTTGCCGCTTGGCGTTCGCCTGGGTTACCACGGCATCGGCAGCGTCCCGGCGCTGCAGGTCTACGGCTTCTGGACCGGCTTGGTGACGGCGCTGATCCTGGCCGCAATCGCCCTCGCGGCGTGGCTGCGGGTGGTCGCGCGCGAGCGCTTGACCAGCGTTTCGTGCGCTGTGCGCTGATACTTGACGAAATAGATCAAGGCCTGCCCGGTCGGCAGGCCGCAGCCGGTTGCTTGAAAAATAAGCAGATTTCCCTCGGAGAAACGACGCGATTTGCGGTATCTTTTTGGTGTCAGATGAGCGATAAGCTACTATGAATCACTGCGATAGCCCGCCGCAGCTGGCTTTATCGCCAGTCGGTGGAATGCAATAAGTAATGCCATAGAAATATCTAACGCCCAGCGATCTGACCTGGCGTTGCGTGCGAGGTGCTCAAATGAGTCGATTTGCCGCCCGAGATCCGCTGGCCCCGTCGCCTGACGCCAGTGACCCAACGTTGCCCGAAGCGACACGCCGATTGCTGCAAAACTTGCGCGCGCGTCAGCTCACGCTCGAACGGCAGGTGGACGAATTGCAGCAGACGCTCGCCGCCTTGCAAGCAAGTGAAGAGCGCTACCGTACGGCGTTCCGCTTCAGCCCCAACGCGGTCACGATCACGCGCTTGTCCGACGGCAGGTATTTCGATGTCAATGACGGTTTCGCGCGCACCTACGGCTGGTCGCGCGACGAAGTGATCGGCCGGACAGCGGCGGAAATCGGCATCTGGAAAAACCAGGCCGACCGCGAGCCACTGGTCGATCTTCTGCGCCGTGACGGCTATTGCGAGAACTTCGAGGCCGAATTGACGACCCGCGACGGTAAGCGCGTGGCGGTACTCGTTTCGGCCCATCAGTTGATGATCGGCAGTGACCCGTGCCTGTTGTCGATCACGCACGACGTCACCGAGCGCAAACGCGTGTTGGATGCGTTGCGCGAACAGAAGGAGTTTTTTCACCTGCTCGCCGAGAATCTCAGTGATTTTATCGCCGTGCTCGACCGCGAAGGCCGGCGCCTCTACAACAGTCCGTCATACCAGCAATTTTTCGGAGCGGTCGATGAGATGCGCGGCACCGATTCATTTGCCCAGGTGCATCCCGACGATCGCCAGCGCGTCAAGAGCGTCTTCGAGCAGACCGTCAGAACCGGTCTGGGGCAGCAGCTCGAGTATCGCCTGGTGGTCCCGGACGGCAGCGTGCGCATCATGGAGTCGCGCGGCAGCGTGATCCGCGATCGCGACGAGCAGGTGTCGCGGGTCATCGTCGTCTCGCACGACATCACCGAGCGCAAGCAGATGGAGGACCAGGTGCGGAAAATGGCGTTCCACGACGCACTTACCGGTCTACCCAATCGGCGCTTGTTCAGTGATCGCCTGACCGTGGCGGTGGCGGCCGCAGCGCGCAGCCGACTCTACGGTGCCGTGATGTTTCTCGACCTGGACAATTTCAAGCCGCTCAACGACCTCTACGGCCACGATGTCGGCGACCTGCTGCTGATCGAAGTGGCGGCGCGGCTCAAGAGCTGCGTGCGCGAAATGGACACGGTGGCGCGCTTTGGCGGCGACGAATTTGTCGTGATGATCAGCGAACTGGCGAGCGACAAGGCTGCATCGACGGCCGAAGCCGCGCTCATCGCCGAGAAGATCCGGCTGCGCCTGGCCGAACCATATCGTTTGCTCGTCAGGCGGCCGGGGATGGCCGAGCAAGCTGTCGAACACCGGTGCACGGCGAGCATCGGCGTGGTGGTCTTCATCAGTCACGAAACCAGTCAGGACGATATCCTCAAATGCGCCGATGCGGCGATGTACCTGGCCAAGGAAAGCGGCCGCAATTCGGTTCAGTTCATCAAGCTCGATGCAAGGACTTCGCTCACCCCGTAAACCTCGAATCAACAGACCCCGCGTGTCCTGCGGGGCCTTTCCACCGATCGGGCCAGCGGCTTGGCCGAACCTTGACTAGAACGCGTAGGACATGCCGACGACGAATTTGTCGTTTTGCTTCCAGTCAGTGCCGCTGGCATCCTTGCCGCCAAACTGATAATTGGCGTTGAGCGTCAGATTCTTGTTGACCTGATAAGCAAGCTTGGCGAGTTCCTGCGAGACGCCGTCCTTGGCGTTGGCGCCGGCGCCGCTCTTGTCGTACCAGTAGTAGCCGACCTCGGCGCCGACCGAAAGCCCGTTCTCGAAGGGGTACATATAGCTTAACTCGCCATAGACATCGCCATTGCGCAGGCGCGAAATATCCGCGCTGGCCGAGTCGATGTTGCGCGCCAGCTTGGCATTGAGCCCTTTGTAAGCGCCGGCGACGAAGACTTCCCCGAAAGAGAGGTCGCTGCCGCTCAGGCCGTTTCGGCTGCCCGAGAAAATGACCTTGACCAGGCCGCCGGAAAGCGAGAAGTCGCCAAATGCCGTGCCATAGCCGGCAACCAGATCGTGTTCGTATTCGGCGCCGCCCAGATTGACCGTGGTGAGCGCATACGTTCCGAAAAACCCCGACTTGGACAAGTTGATCGAGGCGCCAATCGAAGGATCGCCAGCGGACATTTCACCGCCGCGCCAGTTGTAGGCGCTCACAGCGTTCAAACCGATCGACGTTTGCAGCCCCGCGACCTCATCGGCCAGCGCTGCAGAGGCCGAAAAAGTGAGTCCGATGAGGGGTAGAAGCATCCTGATGTTCATTGCACATCCTCCGTGATATATGAATTTTTGTGCTGCTGGTGAATAGGAAATGCGCCTTTCGCCGCACTTTCAACGACCAAGGAATCCGCCCCAAAAACATCCAAAGCGCCTCGCCACCGAGAGCACGGAGTGGCTAAGCGCTTTGGATCGGTTCCCTGGTGGGGCGCAGTATCCGGGAGCGCCTGGCCGGCACTCAACCGAAAGTTGGAAATAGAAAAAACGGATGTGTCAGTTCGTGACGTGTCATTTCGGGACACCTGACCTTCGATTGGAGAGGTAGCCAGCCCAAGCAACAGCGAGACTTTCCGAGCGATCGCGGATTTTTCTCGTCAGGCGCGGCCGCGTGGCAGGCTGGGCGGCTGCGGCGTCCCGGCGCTTGCGGCGTGGCTGCGGGTGCTCGCGCGCCAACGAATCGGCGTCCCGGCGAGCGGCGCCTGATCCGTTCGGAACGAGGCGCGTCGCCTATCTTGAGCGCCGGGTTCGCGCCATGACCAGCGTTTCGTGTGATGCGCGTTGATACTTCACGAAATAGACCAAGGCCTGGCCGGTCGGCAGGCCGAAGGCAACGCTCAAGGCGAGCAGCAGCAGACTCTGCGTCAGGTCGAATTCGCGCCCGGCGTCGGGATGTTGCGACATGAAATAGCCGACGGAAACCTTGATCGCCAGGATCATCGCGTACATCAGCACGGTTGTCTTGCTGCCGGCAATGCAGATCAACTGCTGCGCCTTGTCGCCGCGGACCGACACCGTGCGGCGCAGCACGGCGCTGAGAGTGGTGCCGAGCAGGAAGCCGACGCAGAGCACCGCGCCGTCGGCAACATTGAGGATGAAATGCGCGTTGATCGTCGAGTAGAGCAGGTAGAAGGAAAGCAGCGGCAGCATCAGCAGCTTCTTGACCTCCATCGTGTTGTCCTGACCGGCGCGGGTGATCACCAGCCAGACGATGAAGGCGGCAAGCAGCAGGTCGGCGAGGCTGAGGTTCATTGCTTTTCTTTCGAGTAGGCGAAACTTTGTCGTTTGGCGCTGCCGAGCTTGGCAAGACCCGGAACGATTGTCCCGGCATATTCGGCATCGATTTAGCCATCCAGCGCTCGCAAAACGGGTACGGTCAGATCAGGTCTGAACCTTTACACACAATCGCTACGCGCGGTAGCCGGAAATCACGCCCAAGGTCACTATTTCTGAACCGCAGTTATTCCTTGACTTGGTATTTTCGGTTATCCGTAATTTGAGCTTGATGGCTTAATCGCTTGCTGCTTCGCAGCAAGCTGACTCACGTTACTGGCGCACATGAAAACGGAGACTGGCTTAAACCCATTCCATTACACACAACTCGAAATGCATAATTTGACACCGTGATTGCGCGCACTAATTTTTCCAACTTTCCAAGCAAACGGGTAC
>Ga0316613_10001487_pt1 | contig 16000 bp, 14 predicted proteins | sample OWC_soil_day10_C_2_FD_207647 | JGI IMG/M metagenome (GOLD analysis project Ga0316613, IMG submission 207647) | Wetland soil microbial communities from Old Woman Creek delta, Ohio, United States - OWC_soil_day10_CT_b | ecosystem: Environmental > Terrestrial > Soil > Wetlands | place: USA: Ohio...
CTTGGCGGCTTCTATCTGGACATCCTGAAGGATCGCCTTTACACAACGGCTGCTCACTCCAGAGTTCGACGCTCGGCGCAAAGCGCGCTATGGTACATCACGCAGACCTTTGTAAAACTGATGGCGCCGATCCTCTCCTTCACGGCAGAGGAAGTCTGGCAGGCCATCACTGGCAACACCGACGATTCTGTCATGCTGCAGACATGGCAACCGCTGCCTGTCCTCACTGACGAGGCCGAACTGCTCGACAAGTGGGGAAAAATTCGCGGCTACCGCGCCGATGTCACCCGCGCGCTGGAGGAACTGCGCATCGCCGGCCAGATCGGCTCGTCACTGCAAGCGGAAGTCACACTGCACGCCGATGGCGAGAAGTTCGACATCCTCAACTCATTGGCCGACGACCTGCGCTTCGTTTTCATCTGCTCGAAGACGACCCTCGTGCGCGGCGAAGACAAAGTCGAATGTGGGCCGCTGTCGCACGCCAAGTGCGAGCGCTGCTGGCACGTGCGCGAGGATATCGGCGCCGACCCGGCGCATCCGGAAATCTGCGGACGCTGCGCAAGCAACCTGCACGGAGAGGGTGAACCTCGTGCCTGCGCGTAACATAAAACCCTGGCTGTGGCTGGCCGCAATCGTTGTTCTACTCGACCAGCTCAGCAAATGGATCGTTCTTGGCAACCTGCGCCCCGGAGACTCACGCTACGTCGCGCCGTTCTGGAACTGGGTTCTGACCTTCAACCCTGGCGCAGCCTTCAGCTTTCTCTCCAACGCGGGGGGCTGGCAGCGCTGGTTCTTCACGGTCCTTTCCCTCTCCGTTTCCGCCTGGATAATTGCGCTTTTGCGCAAGCACAGCAGCGAGTTCCGCCTGTCGCTGGCGCTCACCCTCATTCTCGGCGGCGCACTGGGCAATGTCATTGACCGCATCCGTTTCGGGGCCGTCGTCGATTTCATTCAGTGGCATATCAGCGGGTACTACTGGCCAGCGTTCAATCTGGCCGACTCGGCGATCACCCTGGGTGCCGTGTTGCTGCTGTGGGATCAGTTTCGCTCGAAACCTGAAACCAAGAGCGTTGTCTCAGATTGATCGAAGACACCTGAATAGCCGGTAGGAACCCATGGAAATCATCCTTGCCAACCCGCGCGGGTTTTGCGCGGGCGTCGAACGCGCCATTGCCATCGTCGAACGAGCAATCGAAAAGTTCGGCGCCCCGATCTATGTCCGTCACGAAGTTGTGCACAACAAATTCGTTTGCGACAGCCTGCGCGAAAAAGGGGCGGTTTTTGTTGACGAACTGGCAAATGTCCCAGAAGGCGGCACAGTCATCTTCAGCGCGCACGGCGTTCCGAAAGCGGTAAGGGAGGAAGCGGAAAAACGCGGCCTGCGGGTTTTCGACGCGACATGCCCGTTAGTGACCAAGGTCCATCTCGAAGTCGCAAGAATGCGCAAAGAAGGACGCGAAATTGTCATGATTGGCCACAAAGGCCACCCCGAGGTTGAGGGCACAATGGGGCAGAGCCAGGAAGGAATGCACCTTGTGGAAACCCCCGCCGACGTTGATCGCCTTGAGGTAGAGGACTCGGAACAGCTCGCCTACGTTACGCAGACAACGCTATCGATCGATGATGCCGAGAAGGTGATTTCAGTCCTGAAAGAGCGCTTCCCCGCAATCATCGGCCCCAAAAGGGATGACATCTGCTATGCCACGCAGAACCGCCAAGATGCCGTCAAGGAACTGGCACGCAAGACTGATGTTGTTTTTGTGGTAGGAAGCCAATCCAGTTCCAACTCCAACCGTCTCCGCGAGGTTGCCGAGTACCTCCACACAAAAGCCTACCTTATTGACCAAGCAGAACAAATCGATATGGCATGGCTCAATGGCGCGGACCGTGTCGGCGTGACGGCTGGCGCGTCAGCGCCGGAGATTCTCGTGAAGCATGTTGTGGAGAAACTGGCTTGCGGGCATTCCGATCAAGTTAGCCAACTATCCGGAACAGAAGAAAACGTAACATTCTCCCTACCGAAGGAATTGCAGGACTGACTACTGACTGGGGTTATCCAAGCACTACGGCAACTCCAGCGACTCCACGAGTTTTCTCCAGAGTCGCGGAAAAAAAGAACGGCGCGACGAGAAAAAGACCAACACCATCTCGCAGCGCCGTTTTTCGATCAGTAAATACGGTCTACTGAATCAGCTCTCTCCAGATTACTTTTTTCTGCGAAAAGCCCGCGCCGCTGCTTACGAAGGGCACCTCCGGAACAAGCGACGGAGTCGGCTTGTTGGCCAACACAACGGAAAGCACCGGCTTCTTCCCTCCTGTTCCGTCTGTATTCTTGTTGATATAGATGATATTCAGACCGACGATAGGCGAGTTGTATTTCTTCCCGGTACTGGTTGATCCAGAGACAGGTCCACCAGTTTTGTAATTGACGTAATTCAGCCAGCTATAGCCCCCCGGCGAACAAACAGTGCTCGTCGGCACAAGCGTTGGAATAAGCAGAGTTCCCGATTCAAGAATGGGGTCCACATTCTCCCGCTCTCCCACATCAGGGAAATCAACGTACCAGCCTCGTTTTTTCGAATAATCCACTGAATTATTCGTGCTAGAACGTGCCGTAGAATCGTTGGTCCAGGTTTGTTGAGCCAACTGAGCCCGAGGATCGCTCAATGTCGTTGTTGCATCTGCATCCATGATGCCGTAAGCAGATTGCTGCTTGAACGTGGAAGAATCTGTGTCACTTTTCTCAAGATATTTTCCCGTACCCACAAACACCATGCGCTTTCCGCCAACCTTCCCAAGTTCAGGGCGAGTGGTAACCGGTTGAGCGGCACCGTCAGCGTCCTTCAAGTTAGCAAAATTGAGGAATGACTTTGTATTGATGTCAAAGCGCCATAGATTTCCCAGCAGATCGCCGCCATAGGCATATGTTGCCGTATTGTTTTTAACCGAGTCATCAGCCCAGGCACTGATTTTTGCGAGCCCGCTCGGTGTCGTCGCGCTACCTACGCCAGTGGAAATCTTGGCTAGTTTCCCCCCCGTGCCGGCTTCCAACACATAGAGAATACCTTTTCCGCTCCCTGCTGGAGAGTTGCTGATTTCCGTCGAGTCAACATAGACACCACTCCCTGTGCCGTTGTTGTAGCCAGACGTAACCAGAACAACCCACTTTCCATCACCCCGCTTGGCAACCACAGGATTTCCATAAGTAAATCCAAGATCGGAGTCATTGGCAGAGGTGAATTCCCACAACAAAGAAGGCGCCGTAGGATCAGTAATATCCAGAGCATAGTACCCACGCCCGCCCCCGTTCAAGCCACCAACCAAGATGGTCTTCCAGACTGGTGACGTCCCATCACAACCTGCCGTACAGATATCGGAAATAACCGGTGAGCCATTGACGTAGTTATGGTGGTTGATCGAATACATCTCATCTGCCAACCGCCACATATTAGGAATCACCGGCGTTGGTACAAAAGCCCACCGCTCATTACCGGTGCTCCCATCAAAGGCGTGCAACATCCCGTCGTTGGCGCCGACATAGACGGTTCCCGGCCGGCTGGCTTTGGCAGCCTTGAAGGCTTCATAACCGGTATCGGTATACGAAAACGTAGGAGTACTGACATAAGCAGGCTGCGATTCGACGATGTCTCCAAGAACCGCTGTCCGGGCGCGGAAGAGCTTATCGATTACTGCATTGCTTGAACGCATTTCGTAACCACTCCGACCACGCAGATAGCCCACCAGTTTGGAACCGGAAAGCGCAGCCAATTGGTCGGTGGAAAGCGTCGCGTTCTGACTCAAATTGGCCTTCAACCAAGCCCCCTCAAAATGCGCATTCAGCCCTCGTGCAACAATATTGTCATATGAAAACTCCTGAAGAGCTGAACCCGAACTCATGTAGATCGTGCGCGTATCAGAAGCTGCTGCCACTTTGCTTTGCAGCGTCCCGGTACAGGTATTTGCCATTTCAACGTCGGTATTCACCCCGCCGGACGTTGTGCGACACACCCACATGTTGCTGCTGCCAACGGTTATCGCGGTAGAAACGCCCGGAGGAGCACAACTATCTGCAACAACGTTTTCCACACACCACGTTGCATCCATGGCGGTTGCGCCAGTATTCAGGTTAATGGTGCGCGCCTCAAGATTTCCTGTCCATTCCACGGTGGTATAACTGGCAACATAATTGAAATTATCGCCGGATGTAGGCTGCAGCGAACTTGCTGCCGCAGCAGCACCGGAACCAATCACCTTATCGATCTGCCCCAGCGCATCGCGAAGACTCTTGACCACTTCGGTTGGCGACTTTGCGCTGAAATAAATCCCATCGGAGTTGACTGCGGCATGCCATAGATCATCAATTGCCGAAGGTTCGTTCTCCTTTGGGGCAGGCCAGTTGGCCGTCCCGTTACCGATCTTGAGATCGGCGTAATCCCCGGTTGTGGCTGTCCGGTAATCCGACGTGTACTGCAGAGTACCACTGACTCCGAGCCCCATGGTGAAGGTCGTCATGCTCTGACTGCCAAATTCGTTCGGGCAAACCCCCTGCTCATCATTGGTTTCATCCGAAGTCGGTTCTGTTCCGTCCGGCAATGTTCCGCCTTTGCAGTTGGCAAGAGCCTTCGTCCGAAGATCCGTAACCGAGTAGTAGCGTGCAATATCGGCCAAAGTATTTGAAGCTTTCTGGGTATCCAGATAAGGGCGCGCGGTTGGGTCGCTGTCCACATCCCCGACGTTCCCGGTCAATCCCCAAGGGCTCCCATAATCCTCATTGGAGTTCCAGTAACCGTCGGTGGCAACAAAGGCGTAGTTTTTTTGGCACGAGTACTGCATGGGATCAGGCCCTAGCTTGCCGGCGAAAATTTTGCCTACTTTGGCCAAGGCTGAGCGTGTTGGCGTCCAAGAATTCGAGTTCATTGCGAACAAAGTTTTATAAAACAGGTTTTTGTGCGTTTTCTCGAATTTGTCAATGTGCAGAAAGTTATTGCTGACACCATCGGTCGTCCCAACGTTGCTCTGCGCCATGATGCCAATCCGGTACCGCGCATCGATATTTTGAAAAGCCAGACTGACCGACGTTTTTATCGACTGCGTACGCGTCCGGTAGTAGGAGTACCAATTGGCGTAATTGGTCATTTCCTCATTGCCGGTACAATAGGTGCCGGCACAATCGGTACGTGTCGGCGCTTTTGCCACAGAGGAAGTACCTGGATAAATGCCGGGATAAGGATAGACCGCGCTACTCCCCGGATTGATCACTCTGAGCAACAGATACCCAGGATACTTGTTGGAACTGAAAGCACTTGGCGAGGAGGAGTAGTTAAACGTTCCCGTTGTGGCAACAACCGGAGTAGCCAGAGTCCCCTTCCCCGCAGTAATGGTAACTTTGCTGCCGGCATAGGTCGCGGCAAACCCAGCCACGGTGCACTGCCCAGTCGCGATCCCGTTACAGTTGTTTATCCCATTCACGATCTTCTGTGCCATGGCAGACGTATTGGTCGATGTTGACGACACCGCCCCAGATAGGATTTCCTGACCATTCACCTTTATGCTGGTTACGGTCGCACCATAACCCACGGAATAGATCGAAAAACTCGATGTTCTGGAGTTTGGCATACGAGCGTAGTCATACCCGCTTTTTTTGACTGCCTGGCACTTCCCAACGGCAGGAGAAGCTGCGACGGCATTCTCTGAGGTATCGCACCAACGCAGCGGGGCCGGGTACGTGTAAGTGTTGCTTGCCGTCGACTGACATTTTGACAACGTGGCATCGACGCAGTATTCACCCGGCTCGACGACGTACGCCAGTCTGGTCGCGGTTGAGAGATTCACCGTACCGTCCGGCTGATAGGGGTTTTTTTCAACTTGAGCCCAGTTCGGATTTACGGCAGTAGCAGAAGAGTCGCCACCGGTCGAATCGCTGTTGCCAGTCAAGCTGGGATAGGTCGTAGTGTTAGCAGTGCCATCGGCATTGAAGAAGGCCGGCGCGCTATAAGTAATGGCCGGATCGTAATACATACTATTGTACGCATTGGTTCTTTTCTGTTCCGACGTTCCGCTGCTCGCCCAGTCCGGAAGATAATCAGACTTCATCGAACCGGAATCGTCGATAACAAGCATCAGATTCGGTAAGACATCCTCGTTGGTCGAGGTCGTGATCATCGGGGCATTGGCCAATGCGACCGAGGAGGCAGTGGCTGACAGTGGCTGCAGTGCGATACCAGCGACAAGCACCAAACTCAGCAGACGGCGCTGCGAGATTTCTGGTTTCATGTCAGGTCTCCTAATAAACGAAAGTTTGAATGTAGCTGACCGAGTTTTTCGGCCCCGAGGCTCTAGCCGTAATTCGGTACATCGGAGTTCCACCCGAGGTCGCAGGCGCGCCTGCTTCCGTGGCACTTTTGACGGTAGACGAGCTGGTTCCTTCGGCAACGGGACCGCACAAGCAGGACGAACAATCTGCAGGCCCCGTGTTGTTGCACATCCGTTCGATGACATAACGGATCTTATTGCCGCTGCAGTCCGTATCGCTTGTGTAGCCAAAGCAGTCCGCAACCTGAGCGGCTTGACTTCGCTTATCGGACCATGTCGATTCGGTGGTAAGCATCTCGAAGCTCGACATGGTTTTCATGTCATAGCCGTTTTTTTCTGCCAACAGCGCCGTTGTAGCGTAATACCCAGCCGCCACACCTGCGTCGATGTTCACCCCTTTCAGGATGTCATTTGCCGAAACGCCATCAGCCTCGATCTGTGAAGCAATCCATTGATTAGCGCGGATCAAGGCACCTTCGCCTGAATTGGTCGCGGATTGTTTGAAAGCCAGATTCCCGGCGATGATCGTGGCCGTATCCACCGACCGGACTAGGGCCACAGCAGCCAGCGAGAGGATCACCAACGCGACCAGTGCAACAACCAGTATAAGCCCCTGCTGACTAGTGTTTTGAGACCGGAGAGACATCATAGCGTTTCCTTAGACCAAACCACGTTACGCAAAGGGATGATAGTTTCATAAACCCGGTAGCGATATCGCTGCCAGTTGGCATCATTCGACAGGTCTATTGTTGGCGCAGGCGAAGTAGCATTGCCTTCCCATGCGCACAAGCCTGTGGGCGCTGCCGCCGTGGTCGAGCTACAGGCTGTGGTTCCCGTTTCGGCGGCTGTTTTTTCCAGCAATCCATTGCGAGCGACCACGGCAACCCGGATCGCCTTGATGCGATTACGGTCGCCAACCGAAGGGGAGCCCCAGCCTGATGCGGCGGTTGCATTAACCCACTGACTCACCTGATTATCGCTGGCCGAAGCAGAAATTCCGTACTGTGCCTTGATGGCAACAATGTCAGAACCAATTTGAGTCGCATTGCCATTTTCGACCCGTTCAAGCTGGTTATCGGTTACTCGAAACACGATCTCCCGCCACGTCCCGAGACAGGAGAGTTTTGCGCCCACGGCGACATTGGCGGACGTTGCCAGAGTAATTTTCGGTGGTCCCGACGGCTGAATAGCAGTTACTTTGGTTAGAGTGCAAGAAGTACCGTTCGTGACTAATGCATCATTTCCCGGTGCGGCTGACGCCACACACGCCATAGTCGTATCAACCTGCGCAGTGGCACCGGATGTTCCAGCCACGATAGTCAGTGGCATTCCGGCGAACTGGCTATCGCCATAGCGCACTGTAATGCTATCGCTGGCGCCAGCCGCCACTCCACCGTAGGTGATGGTAACCGGAGAGATATTTGTTGAAGCCGGAGTAAAATCTGTACACTTTAGTGCCGAACTTCCCGATTCGAGCATCGGAAGCGCATATCCAGCCACCTGTGCTTCACGCTGAATGGAGTAAAGCGCCAAACTGCCATTGGTCTGCGCATCGGCGGTACCGGAAGTAGTTAGCTTCTGCCCCTCAAACACGCTTAATGCCTGCGTAATAACCAGTGTCAACACCATGCCAACAACCAAGGCCACCATGATTTCGACTAGTCCGAAACCCATTTGGCGTGGTTCGATGCACCTTTTGAACGACGACATACATTAACCTCCGGTAATACTGGCGCTATTGACAACACTATGCACATCCGGGTCTCCGGGGGGCTGCCAGGAAACGGTAACAATAGTCTGGTCAATCAACTGCACCGGAGAACAGGTGTCTTTCGGCGGGCTCCCAGAATATCGATTAACGACTGTTATTGTTCCGTTAGGCAGGAGACTCGAGATATCTTCAGGATCATCTCCGGTCGAGTACTTCGCCAGATTGCACGGGTCGGCCCACATTCTGCCAAGCTTCTGCTGGGCAATATAGTTGGCATCAGAACGGTATTTTGCATTGGTCGTCCCCTGTACCATAGTGCCTTGCAACCCCACCAACCCCAGTATTCCGGTGGACAGAATCAGGAATGCAACCAGCGCCTCCAGCAACGCCATACCTTGCTGCGAGAAAGGTGGCGAACAGGGATAGTCATGTCTTTTCATTTATCTCATTTCCTTATGGGCATCCCACATCTTTGGAAGGATTGCTGCACATCTGGACAGAGCCACCTGTTCCAATAACGATTCGTTGCTTACGGTCCCCACCTTCCGTTGAACTCACATTTAGTTGGTTAGAACTCCAATCCGACGAAACCAAACGACCGAAGCTGTTAAAAACCACTTTACTCCCGGCATCAACATCAAAGGCAGCAGCCAGCGCCCCCCCCTCTGAAGCCGCCCGACTCTGAACCTCTGTCGCGCAATCGCCTTTCGAATTGGGAACGCACACACGCCATAGCAACGTAGTGCTGTCAGCGGGTTGCAATTGAAAAAAAACGGGGGTATTCAAACGAACAGCCTCTGAACGCGCGGACTGCAAACCGGTAAGCACAGACTCGGCTACAGCCCGGGTTCTTGCGTTCTGGATCCACATATTGAAGCTCGGCATTCCTGCCGCGGCCAGAATGCCGATGAGCGCCACGACGACAAGCAGTTCAACCAGAGTAAAACCATCACTCCAACGAACCACATGCCCTTTGTCTGTTTGCATAATTAGATCATCCATTCAACCGTTGCCAATACATCTAGCAACCACCACCTTTTTTCGTAACCCAGCAAGTAGTGCTATTACCCCAAGACGTCGAAGAAGTCATTCCATTGTTTTGATTAATGGTGTAATCGAAACCCGCCATCGTTCCTTTCCCTGTAGCCTTGAGTTCATACGTGGTCGCCGCCAACGCCCCGGAACAACTGAACGCAAAATTTGTTGTAGCATTTGGATTCGTTTCACAACCGGTCCACCCAACATAAGTCCGGTTGTCCTGAAAATACTGCTCAAGCTGCACCCGCTTCGCCGAAAGCCCAGACGTTGCTTCAGGTATTCGTCCTTTGATCACGTAGTCCGTGTAGGCAGGCATCGCGACAGACGCGAGAATGGCCACAATAGCCACAACAACCATGATTTCGATCAAGGTAAAACCTGCCTGCCGCCCGAACGACACTTTTTGAATACACATTTCGAACCCCTTCGTTTTTCCTATGCGGTGATACTATTTCAAGGGAACGGTGAAAAGGCGCAAGTAGCGACCGATGGCCACCTTCTCCTGACAAGCGGCAATAACGTAGCAGCCATGACAGAACCTTCCAGCGGACTGCCGGAAGCCTTTTCCAGAACATGCCACCCACATAACACCCCACCCTTTCAGCAGAATACATGTGGCAAATGTATGCTCGGACTCCACAAAACCAGCAAACTGATCGCTCCGCTAGTGTGCTCATGCCTGCTACACACCGTAGTTATATCGTTCCCTTACGTTTTTTCTGCTGCACATGAGGACATCCCCGCGGCTCAAGAACGCAAGGAGTACACGGCTTCCATTACTGGAGCGCCAACCCAGACGAAGAAAGCTGGACACTCCGTCCATGTTTTCTCTGAAGCGACAGACAACGGCTCCTCCGGCACAGAAGGTTCAGAAGGACTTTCCGACCTAGAAGATCTCCCCAGGCATTATTCGGATGACAAGGAAGAAAGCATTCCATCAACCGACACTCACTACTTCAGGTCAGGCGAGCTCACACTATCCCCGCGACCGTTATCGGAGATCATTCTTGACATACCCGAACCAGACGATGAACAGGAAATTGGCACGCTGGTGATGTCCCTGTGGATTAACGAACTCGGCGAAATCACCCGTGCCACTGTAGAGACCGAGAACATCCCAGAAGCTTATGCAAATGCGGTCATAGCCGCATTCAAAAAAACGCGCTTCAGCCCAGGCGAACTTTACGGAAAAAGGGTGGCCTCCGTAATGCGAATTGAAGTGCTGCGCACAGACAACTTCATTGACTCACCAGATCAACCCTAATCTCCGTATCTAGACAAAAATCCGCATTCGGACCTGCCTTGAGGCACAAGCGTGTGCGCGTGTGCGTATGGATCGCTCAGACAAAAAAAGCGACGGCCTATGCCGTCGCCCTTTGTAACCGAAGATCCACCGCTTACCGCTGATCTATGGGAGGAACATTCCGATAAGGGGCGCCAACGTACAGCTGACGCGGCCGCCCGATCTTGTGTTCGGGATCCATGATCATCTCTTCCCACTGTGCCATCCAGCCAACAGTACGGGCCAAGGCAAAGATACAGGTAAACATCGACGTGGGAATCCCTATCGCCTTCTGTACGATGCCGGAATAGAAGTCGACGTTTGGATACAGCTTCTTCTCCACGAAATAGTCGTCCTCCAGCGCGATCCGCTCCAGTTCAAGCGCCAACTTGAACAGGCGATCGTTTTCCAGGCCAAGTTCCTGCAGCACGTTGGCGCAGATTTTGCGCATCAGCTTGGCACGCGGGTCGAAGTTCTTGTACACCCGGTGGCCGAAGCCCATCAGCTTGAAAGAATCATTCTTGTCCTTGGCTCGCTTGATGTATTCAGGAACGCGCGATACGTCGCCGATTTCTTCCAGCATCTTCAGACAAGCTTCATTGGCGCCGCCATGTGCCGGCCCCCACAGACAGCCGATACCCGCCGAGATGCAGGCATAGGGATTGGCGCCGGACGAACCGGCAAGGCGCACCGTCGACGTCGAGGCATTCTGCTCATGATCCGCGTGCAAGGTGAATATCGTGTCAAGTGCATGCACCAGCACCGGATTCGGCTCGTACCGCTCACACGGCGTACCAAACATCATGTGCATGAAATTGGCCGTGTAACTCAAATCGTTGCGCGGATACATGAAAGGCTCGCCCATCGAATATTTGTAGGCCAGCGCCACAATCGTCGGCAACTTGGCGACGATGCGATTGAAGCTGATATTGCGATGCGTCTCGTCGGAAAAATCCTCGGCCTCATGGTAGAACGCGGACAGCGCGCCAACCACGCCGACCATGACAGCCATGGGGTGCGCATCGCGCCGGAATCCCTGGTAGAACTTGGCCATCTGCTCGTGAATCATCGTGTGGGTCTTGATGATGGTCACGAAGTTCTTCTTCTGCTCTGCGTTGGGCAACTCCCCATGCTTGAGCAGATAGGCCACATCAAGGAACTCGCATTTTTCGGCGAGTTGTTCGATCGGATAGCCCCGATACAGGAGTTCGCCCTTGTCTCCGTCGATAAAGGTAATCGTAGAACGACAGGAAGCCGTGGACATGAAACCCGAATCGTAGGTAAACAATCCGGTCTTTGCGCCCAATGTCCTGATGTCGATGCAGTCGCTACCGTGAACCGGCGTCATGATCGGAAATTCGATTGGCTCCATGCCATCGATAATCAACGTTGCCTTGCGTTCGGATGTCATCAGGAGGCTCCCAGTCAGGTTATTTATCGAGTCGACGACTCATTCGGTTCTTACGTTTCGAAGCATATTCACGACTTGCGCTTGCACTGGATTCTGGCACTCGCGTTTTCCGACGACCAAAGGCCAGAGATCGACGTCTTCCATCTCGGCCAGGGCCACGAAAGCGTTTTCTTGCTCCGGGTTCAGATTCGAGAAGTGCTTGTCTAGAAAGTTCCCCAACAACAAGTCCATTTCGAGTTGCGCGCGATGCGTACACCGCCAGCGCAAACGTTTCATCTCAACATCACTCAACATAGAACCTCCTTGGTCGATCAAACTGGAAAAATCAGAGCGGGACATCACCCCAACTCGTTGTGATAGTGGTAATTTCGCGTCGAATAGAAGCCACGCCTCCATTCCACGGGCTTGTCGCCATAGGTAAAAGTCACTCGTTCGGCAAGGAGCAGCGGAGAACCTTCCTGAACCTGCAAAACCTCGGCGCTCACCTTATCGGCAACAACAGCACGCAACCGCTCGTTGGCGCGGATCGCACGCACGCCAAAGCGGCTTTCAAAAAGACTGTAGAGCGACGATTCCGCCGAGTTGAGAACATCCATCGTCAACTCTGAAAACAGTTCCCCTGGCAGATAGATTTCATCAAAAACGACGGGATCATCGCCAAAGCGCAGCAATCGGCGCACGATGACGACCAACGCACCTGGCTCGACTGCCAAATGCCGCGCCACGTCCGGGCCCGCTTTGGCGCGCCAGCACGCCAAGGGGATATTCCTGAACGGCCGAAGCTCGCCTTCGTTTGGAGCCAGACACAGAAAGCGCGAAAACGCGGAAGGATCGCTGTGGGTCGCCACGAACGTCCCCTTCCCCTGCTTTCGAATCAGCAGGTTCTCGCCGACCAACTCATCAATAGCTTTGCGCACGGTCCCCTGACTGACTCCGTAACGCGCCGCCAGTTCGGTTTCGCTCGGCAACGCAATACCCGGCTTCCACTCTCCATTCTCCAGGCTGCGGACGAGCAAACCAACAACCTGCTTATATAGAGGGCTGAAGGTCAGCGAAGGGGTTTCAGACGATGCATTCATGGTTTCCATGTGTAGCACAATTCCAATAAATCGTCCAACTTATATTTGATGTCTTATATAAGATATAAATCAATCAATCTGCAATTGACACCGCCAGAGCTTCACACTTATGATCAAGAGCTGTTTTTACCCGTCTTGAATCTGACGGTTTCAGACAATGACCGTTGTCCGTCGACCGTCTTTTTCACTCTATTGTTATCCACAGGAGTCGCACCATGTCAAAAGCCCCCGTCCGCGTTGCCGTCACCGGCGCCGCCGGCCAGATTGGTTACAGCCTGCTTTTCCGCATCGCCTCCGGCGACATGCTTGGCAAGGACCAGCCGGTCATCCTGCAACTGCTTGACCTGCCGCAAGCCCAGAAGGCCTGCCAAGGCGTCATCATGGAGCTCGATGATTGCGCATTCCCGTTGCTGCATGGCGTTTTCGCCACCGAGTACCCTGACATCGCCTTCAAGGATGCAGACATCTGTCTGCTGGTCGGCGCTCGTCCGCGCGGCCCCGGGATGGAACGTGCCGACCTGCTGTCCGCCAACGGCGCGATCTTCACAGTTCAAGGCAAAGCGATCGCCGAGAACGCCAAGGAAGACGTCAAGGTCCTGGTCGTTGGCAACCCGGCCAATACCAACGCCTACATCGCCGCCTCCGCTGCCAAGAAGGTCGGCCGCACCAACCCGGCGAACTATCACGCGATGCTGCGCCTCGATTACAACCGTGCCAAATCGCAACTCGCCACCAAGACCGGTCGCCCGGTCGACAGCCTGAAGAATTTGGTCGTATGGGGCAATCACTCCCCGACGATGTATGCCGACTATCGCCACTGCACCTCCAACGGCGACAGCGTCAAGCAACTGGTCAGCGACGAACAATGGAACAGCAGCGTGTTCCTGCCCACCGTCGGCAAGCGCGGTGCGGCGATCATCGAGGCTCGCGGATCGTCATCCGCGGCTTCTGCCGCCAATGCGGCCATTGACCACGTGCGCGACTGGGTTAACGGGTCCGAAGACTGGGTCACCATGGGCGTGCCCAGCGACGGCTCCTACGGCATCCCGGCAGGCATCGTGTTCGGCTTCCCTTGCGAATGCAAGAACGGATCCTACAAGATCATCCAGGGCATCGCGATTGACGAGTTTGCTCAGGACAGACTCAACAAGACACTGAAGGAACTGACCGAAGAAGCCGACGCCGTCAAGGGCATGCTCTAGAGCTCTGGTTTCCGGTTTCGGAAAGCCGCAGCGCGTCTGCGGCTTTTTTTCGTCCATCGCCTGAAGGCTGCACGGTAAAATGCCTTTTTTGCCTGACTCGGATGACTGCCATGCGACACCCTAGCGACGTGCTCTTTCCCGGCGAAAAGCCCTTCCCCATCCTGCCCGCTGTCGACCACTATGCCGGCTCGGAGAAGCTGATGAAGAAAGCCGTCCAGTTGCAGAATGAACTGGGCCCCATTTTCGACATCACCTGCGACTGCGAAGACGGTGCCCACGCCGGTGCCGAGCGCGAGCATGCCGAAATGGCGGCGGGCATCATCATGAGCAGCGACAACCGGCACGGCCGCGTCGCTGCTCGCATTCACGATTTCACCCATGCACACTGGCAGCAGGACCTCGACATCATAGTAAGCATCGCCGGATCGCGACTGCCATTCATCACGTTGCCCAAACCACGCGGCGTCGAGGACGTGCGCTCGCAGATCGCCTATCTGCGCAAGGTCGAAAGCAAAAACGGACTCACCCGGGAGATTCCGGCGCACGTCCTGATCGAAACGCTCGGGGCACTCCACGAAGTCTGGGAAATCGCCGCAACGCCCGGTGTCGAATCGCTCGATTTCGGATTGATGGACTTTGTCTCCGGGCACCACGGCGCAATTCCGGGATCAGCGATGAAGAGCCCCGGCCAGTTCGATCATCCGCTGGTGGCACGCGCGAAATGCGAAATTGCAACAGCCGCGCTCGGCAACGGCGTCGTTCCGACGCATAACGTCACGACCGAATTGAAGGATCTCGAAGTCATCCGCAGCGACGCGTTGCGCGCGCGCAACCAGTTCGGCTACCTGCGCATGTGGAGCATCCACCCCAACCAGATCGTTCCGATCGTTGAAGCGATGCGCCCGGACTTTTCCGAAGTGGAAAAGGCTATCGCCATTGTCACGGCGGCACAGGACAAGGACTGGGCACCGATTGCCCACGAGGGACTGCTGCACGACCGCGCGTCGTACCGCTACTATTGGGAATTGCTGGCACGCGCCCACGCCACGGGGATGAGCTTGCCTGCCGAGGCTCTCCACCGTTTCTTCTGACGCGAAGCGCCCCATGGATATTCAGGAACTGACGCAGGCGCTGCTGAAATTCCGCGATGAGCGCAACTGGTCGCAATTTCACACCCTGCGCAACCTGATCGTTTCGCTGAATCTGGAAGCGTCCGAACTGCTGGAGCTTACCCAGTGGAAGAGCGACGCGGAGATGGCCGCGCTGACCAACGACAGCACGAAAATGGAAGCGCTCCGCGACGAATGCGCCGACATCCTGCTTTATCTGTTGTTGATCGCGGAAAAAGCCGGATTCGGCCTGGCGCAGGCTGCTGAACAGAAGCTGGAGAAAAACGCGCTGAAATATCCCGTCGACAAATGTTTCGGGTCCAGCGCGAAATACACGGAGCTTCCGGACTAGACGACCTCAATCAGGATCGTTCTGACGGCGGCGCGACCTTGAATACCTCGGCCAGCGTGGTCACCCCAGCCGCAACCTTCATGGCCCCCGAGATTCGCAACGGCTTCATGCCTTCACGGTATGCCAGGTCCCGAATCTTGGCGATCTCCGCCTTGTCGGTGACCAACTGTTTCATGTCCGGGGAAAGCATGAGAATCTCGTACAGACCGACCCGCCCGCGATAACCGGTCATGCGGCAGTCCAGACAGCCAACGGGATGGTAGAACTGCGTCGGCCGGTTGGCTTTCCAGGGCGCCACCAAACGATCCCACATGGCGTTGTCCTCGTCGGTTGCTGGCCGCGCCTCCTTGCAGGCAGGACAGAGCACACGTACCAGGCGCTGCGCCATGACACCCAGAACGGTAGCGCTGATCAGGTAGGACGGCAGCCCCAGATCGATCAGCCGTGTCACGGCAGCAGGCGCATCGTTGGTATGCAGCGTCGACAACACAAGGTGCCCGGTAA
>Ga0316613_10001490_pt1 | contig 15986 bp, 15 predicted proteins | sample OWC_soil_day10_C_2_FD_207647 | JGI IMG/M metagenome (GOLD analysis project Ga0316613, IMG submission 207647) | Wetland soil microbial communities from Old Woman Creek delta, Ohio, United States - OWC_soil_day10_CT_b | ecosystem: Environmental > Terrestrial > Soil > Wetlands | place: USA: Ohio...
TGTAGGGCGCCGCCGCCGGCAGCATGATGCGCAGGAAGAATTCCAGCTGGTTGAGCCGGAGCACGCGGGCGACGTTGCGGTAGTCCTCGGGGATATTGCGCACGCCGACGGCGGTGTTGATGATCACCGGCCAGATCGAGGTGATGAAGATCACGAAGATCGCCGACGGGTTGCTGTCCTGGAAGGCGGCCAGCGACAGCGGCAGCCAGGCAAGCGGCGGCACCGTCCGCAGAATCTGGAAGATCGGATCGAGGCCGCGCATGGCCCAGATCGACTGGCCGATCAGCGCGCCGATCGCCACGCCGACCACCGCCGCCAGCCCGAAGCCGATAGAAACGCGCTCCAGCGAGATCAGCACGCGCCAGGCCAGGCCGATGTCCTGCGGGCCGTTGTTGAAGAAGGGTTGGGCGATCAGGTCGGAACTGTCGGCCCAGATCTGGGTCGGCGGCGGCAGCGGCGCTCCGGCGCCCGAACAGCTCACCTGCCAGATGGCGAGCAACACGGCGAGCACGACGAGCGGCGGGATGACGTTGCGGGCAAGGTTGGCGGCGATGCGGCCGAGATCGATCCGGCTCACCGGGGCGCGGCCGAGCGGCACGACCTTGCCGGATGGAGCCGGCTGGGCGGCCGCTTCGATCGGTGCTTTTCTGGCGGTGGCAGTCATTGGGCTGTCTCCGAGGAATCTAACGAGGTGGAAATTCGCTCCGGCGAGTCGGATAGCGTGGCTTTCGAGAACCGGAGCGGACTTTGAGGTCCGTGAGCACCGGAAGCGCAGAAAGTCGCGCTAGACGGCCGCCGGAGTAGAATTTCAGGCCATGGCCTTGATGGTGAGGCTGTCGAGGTAGGCCCCTGGATTTTCGGGGTCGAACACCTTGCCGTCGAAGAAGGTCTCCGGTCCGCGCGAGGTGCCGGCCGGAATGTCGGCGGCGGCGATGCCGAGGTCCCCGGCGGCGGCCCGCCACAGGTCCTCGCGGTTGACCTTGTCGACCAGTGCCTTGATGTCGGTGTCGGCGGCCAAGTGGCCCCAGCGGATGTTCTCGGTCAGGAACCAGGCGTCGTGGCTCTTGAAGGGGTAGGAGGCGTGCTCCTTCCAGAACTTCATCTCGAGGCCGGTGTTCTCGAGGAGGCGGCCGTTGCCGTAGTTGATGGTGCCCTTCAGGCGGCCGAGCACGTCCTTCGGCGGCACGTTGAACCACTGGCGCTTGCCGAGGAGCGCCGCCATCTCCTCCTTGTTGTCCAGGATGTCGGCCCACTGCTGGGCTTCCATCACCGCCATCAGCAGCGCCTTGGCGGCGTTGGGGTTGGCCTCGATCCAGTCGGAGCGCAGCGCCAGCGCCTTTTCCGGGTGGCCCTTCCATAGCTCGCCGGTGGTGCAGGCGGTGAAGCCGACGCCCTGGTTGACCAGTTGCTCGTTCCACGGCTCGCCGACGCAGAAGGCGTCCATGTTGCCGACCTTCATGTTGGCGACCATCTGCGGCGGCGGCACGACGATGGTCGACACATCCTTGTCGGGATCGATGCCGCCGGCCGCCAGCCAGTAGCGAATCCACAGGTCATGGGTGCCGCCGGGGAAGGTCATGGCCACCTTCACCTCGCCGCCGCCGGCCTTCTTGGCGGCGAAGGCCTCCCTGAGCTTGCCGGCGTCGAGGCCGACGCCGGTGGCCGCATACTCTTTCGCCACCGAGATGCCCTGGCTGTCGAGGTTGAGGCGGGCAACGATCGACATCGGCACCGGCACGCTGTTTTGCGTCACCTTGCCGGTGGAGATCAGGTAGGGCATCGGCGTCAGGATATGGGCACCATCGATGCCGTTGGCGGCGCCGCCGAGTACCAGGTTGTCGCGCGTGGCGCCCCAGGACGCCTGCTTCAGCACCTCGACGTCGGGCAGGCCATGCTTGGCGAACAGGCCCTTTTCCTGGGCGATCACCAGCGGCGCTGCGTCGGTCAGCGCGATGTAGCCGAGCTTGACGCCCGTCACTTCCGGGCCGGCGGTGGCGGCGAAGGCGCCCGACGGGAAGGCGGTGCGGACGGCGCCCAGAAGGGCGACCGTGGCGGAGGTCTTCAGGATGGAGCGCCGGGAGATGTCGCGCGTCGTGCCAGTCATGGGGGCAATCCTCGGAAGAAACAGAACCTCAAAAACAAAAAACGCCGCGAAGCTGCACTGGTCCGGGAATGAGTCCCGCCAGAAAAGCCTGCGACGTCGATGTCGGATGGGTTTGAAGCGCTCACGGAGCGCCCATCTGCCTCAGGTCGCCATTGACCCGGACAGTTCTAGGAAAGCAACGGCCGTGCCATGTCCGGAAAGTTTGGAATGGTTCTTGTTTTCAAAAGCGTTTTAGCGATGGACCGGGCCGGCGCCCAGCGGAGCATCATTTGGCAATCTGCTGAAAAGGACGGCATGAGGCCAGCGGCTGCCACTCGATTGGGCGTATCGGGCAGGATCAGACGCTCGGCGGTGGCGCGTCGAAGCCCCGGATATAGGCCTCGAGGTTCTCGGGATCGAAGGGGCGGCCGTCGATGAAGACGTCGGCCGCCTGGGGAGCGGAATCGGCCGCTGGCGCCTGCCCGAGCGCCGACGCGTAGAGGTCGGAGCGGAAGGCCGAGGCCGCCGTCGCGGCGCCTTCCGCCGAATAGGTCACCTGCCCCCAGCGGACCATCTGGCTGTAGACCCAGAGCGCCTGTTCCGATGATGGGCAGTTGGCGCGCTGGCGATGGAAGACGAAGTAATCGGGCACCACACGGGCGTTGCCCTTGGCGTCGAGCGCGAACTTGCCGGCCAGCACATGCCGGATGATCTCGACCGGAGCGGCGAGATAAGCGCCCTGCGCCAGCAGGGCGGCCAGCGCGCCGTGGTTGGCCGGATCGTCGCACCAGCGCGCCGAGGCGTCGAGCGCGGTGATGAGGCGCAGCACGCTGTCGCGGTTGCGGTCGGCCCAGTCGGGTCGCATGCCCACCACCTTTTCCGGCGACGACGCCCAGATGTCCTGCTTGGTGGCGACGATGCGGCCGACGCCCTTTTCCGAGGCGATCATGTTCCACGGCGCGCCGACGCAGAAGCCGTCGATCGCCCCGGCCGCCAGGGCGTCCGACGTCATCGGCGGCGGCACGACGGCCAGCTTGACGTCGCGGTCCGGGTCGATGCCGCCGGCCGCCAGCCAATAGCGCAGCTCGTAGTTATGGGAGGAATAGGGATAGGTCATGCCGAGCGTCAGCGGCCGGTCGCCATCGCGTCGGCGGGCGGCGATCACCGTGGCGAGCGCCTTGGCGCAGTCCAGCGCCGAGGCGGTGTCGGCCAATCCGGTCAGCGCCTGCATGGTCTCGAACAGCCGCACCGACACGGTGATGGCGTTGCCGCCGCGCCCGAGCACGAACGGCGCCACGGTCGGCGCCGGGTTGGAGCCGAGGCCCAGCAGGGCGGCGATCGGCATCGGCGACAGCATATGGGCGACATCGAACTGCCGGTAGGCCAGGCGGTCGCGGATGTTGGCCCAGGAGACGTCGCGGACGAGGTCGAGCGTCAGGCCCTCGCGGGCGGCAAAACCCAGCTCGGCGGCGGCGATCAGCACCGCCGCGTCGACCAGCGGAATGAAGCCGGCCCTGAGATGCGTCTGCTCGGACCCGGAGGCGAGCGCCGGGGCGGCAAGGTCCGTGCGGTCGGTCGTGTTCATCGCCCTCAACTCCACATCCGCAGTCACATGAGAAGGCCGGCCGCCGTCACCACGGACTGCGCGATATCGGCCAGTTTCTTCTTCTCGTTCATGGCTGTCTGGCGCAGCAGCGCGTAGGCCTCTTCTTCGGAGAGCTGCCGCATCTTCATCAGAATTCCCTTGGCCCGCTCGATGACCTTGCGATCTTCCAGCGCCGATTTGGCCTCGGCCAGTTCCCGCTGCAGGCGACTGAAGGCGTTGAAGCGGATCACCGCCATGTCGAGGATGGGCTTCACCCGCTCCTTCTTCAGCCCGTCGACGATATAGGCCGACACGCCGGCCTCGACGGCCGCCTCGATCGACGCCGAGTCCGAGCGATCGACGAACATGGCGATCGGACGGCTGACCGAGCGGGTCAGCTGGAACAGGTGCTCCATCATGTCGCGGTTGGGATTTTCGATGTCGATGATGATGACGTCAGGGCCTGTCGCCTCGATGACGCGGGCGATGCCGGTGACCGTATGGACGACGGTCACATGGCCATGCCCGGCCTCCCGCAGCCCATCCTCGATAATGGCGGCGCGGACGGCATTCTCGTCGATCACCAGAATTGTCAGGTCGAAATGACTCATGGCCTAGGGATGCCCGAGCCCGGCCATAAAGGCAAGCTCACCTGTCTATTTTTTACCCACAATCATAAGTGCCTAATTCATAGGCCAACGTTCGGCACCGAGTCCGCTGGGGTCTGCCTGCCGCCACTCCGACCGATGGCGTCAATGCAGGCGCGCAACTCCTTGAACCCGGCCGACAGGTGGGTGGCCTGACCGAGCATCTGCCGCACCGTCAGCAGAGAGAATGCCAGGATATAGCGGTCTTTCTCGGTCATCTGCGCGTGGTCGCGGGAGTAGTCGGCGAGCACGCCGATCTCCGGCGACTGGAGCGAGTCCGCCTCGAACAGCTTGTGCCTGTTCACCAGGATGCTCGGGCGATCGGCGGCGGTCTGGTCGACCGTCAGGCGGAGCTTGTAGCGATACTTGCGGTCGTCGGACGGGTTGGGGCGTGCCATCAATGGGCTCCACTGGTATCGATTGGTCCCTTGGGCCGCGGCGCCAGCCAGGGAAGCATGGCGGCGAACACGAACACCACGGTAATCACCGCGAACATGTCGAGCGTGGCGAGCAGTACGCTCTGGTGCTCGACGATGCGGCTGAGATTGGCGATGGCAACCTCGGGCGAGGCGCCGCCCTCCACCATGCCGGCGATCACCCGGTCGCTGTTCTGCATGGCGCTCACCAGCTCCGTCTGGTTGACGCGCGCCGAATTGGCCCAGCCGGTCTGCACCAGCGACGTCGCAAAGGCGCCGGCCAGCGTTCGCATGAAGTTGGACAGGCCGGCGGCGTTGGCCTGCTCCTCAGGCCGAACGCTGGCGATGGCAAGGCCGGTGACCGGCACGAAGAACATCACCATGAACGGCCCGGTGAGCAAGGTCGGCCAGGCCATCTGCGCGAAGGTCACATCGGAATTGAAGCTCATGCGCCAGGCCGTCATGGCGCCGAGGCCGAGGATGCCGATCGACAGGATGGCGCGCGGGTCGAACTTTTCCGTCGCCTTGCCGACGATCGGCGCCGATAGGATGGCCAGCAGTCCCATGATGCCGGTGGCATAGCCGGCCCAGGTGGCCGTGTAGCCCATGTTCTGTTGCAGCCACAGCGGCAGGATGACGATCGCCGCGAAGAAGGCGCCAAATCCGCACGCGAAGGTAACGGCCGCCGCCGTGAAGCCGCGGTAGCGGAAGATCCTGAGATCGACGATCGGCTGCGCCTCGGTCAGTTCGTAGATCACGAAGGCCAGGAAGCCGACCACCGCAACGACCGCCAGCACCTTGATCTCGGTGGCGGCGAACCAGTCGTGATTGCGCCCCTCGTCGAGCATGATCTGCAAGGCCCCCACCCACAGCACCAGGAGCGCCAGGCCGATCTTGTCGATGCGCGCCTTGCTGGTCGGGTCCGGCAGGCCCATGGTCGTGAAGAAAACGAGGGTGCCGCCGACAAGGGCGATCGGCACCTTCATGAAGAAGATCCACTGCCAGCCGATGCCGTCGCAGATGATGCCGCCGAGGATGGGGCCGACGATCGGACCGATCAGCGACGTCATGGCCCAGATGACCGCGGCGATGGTTGCCTGTTTGGGTGGGAAAATGCGCATCAGCAGCATTTGCGACAGCGGCATGATCGGACCGCCGACCAGACCGAGCAGCACGCGCCCGCCGATCAGCGAGCCGATGGATTGCGACAGGCCGCAAAGAACCGAGATGGCGGCAAAGGCGAAATAGCAGACGAGGAAGACGCGCATGGCGCCGAACCGCCGGCTGAGCCAGCCGGTGAGCGGCACGGTGATCGCCTCGGCCACCGCGTAGGAGGTGATCACCCACGACCCCTGCGACACCGACACGCCGAGGGAGCCGGCAATGGTCGGCACCGACACATTGGCGATGGTGCTGTCGAGCACCACCAGGAAGTTGCCGGTGCCGATGGCAAGGGCAGCAATCAGCAGGCGCGCCCCGGTCAGCGGGGCGACGGTCGCAAAGGCTGGCGCGGTCATGTCTGTTCCCCGATCAGTCGGCGATCGCGATGTCGGTGGTCATGGACAGGCCGACCTGCAGCGGGTGCGCCTTCAGGTCCGCCGGGTCCAGCGCGATGCGCACCGGCAGGCGCTGCACCACCTTGATCCAGTTGCCGGTGGCGTTCTGGGCCGGAACCACCGAGAAGGCGGCGCCCGTGCCGCCGGAAAAGCCGACGACGGTGCCGGTGAACGGCACGTCGGAGCCGTAGAGGTCGGAGACCAGCGTCACCGTCTGGCCAGGCTTGACGTGCGCCAGTTGCACTTCCTTGTAATTGGCATCGACATAGGCGGCCTGAAGCGGCACCACCACCATCAGCGTCATGCCCGGCTGGACGCGCTGGCCGACCTGCACCTGGCGGCGCGAAATGACGCCGTCGACCGGGGCGCGCAGCACCGTGCGCTCGAGGTTGACCCGGGCCTGATCGCGCGCCGAGCGGGCGGCGAGCACTTCCGGATTGTCGTCGATGCCGACGCCCGAGATCAGCGCCGCGTTGGCTTCCTTGGTGGCAATGGCCGCTTCGCGGCCGGCAATGGCGCCCGCCGCCGCAGCCCGGACGCCCGACAGGCTTGCCTCGGCGGTTTTCAGCACGGTCTCGACGGCGGTGATCTCGTCGCCGGACACCGAGCCCTTGTCGGCCAGCGTCTTGCGGCGGTCGAGATCGATTTTCGCCTTTTCAAAGCCGGCCTCGGCGGAGACGAGCTGGGCGGCGACCTGCGCCTGTTCGGCCTCGCGGCCGGCGATCTGGGCGCTGAGCGCCTTGTCGTTGGCGATATAGGCGGTGACGCGGCGAATGGAACTCTGGTAGGTCGCCTCGGCCATGGCCAGCGCCAGCTTGGCGTCGGTATCGTCGAGGGTGACGAGCACGTCGCCCTTCTTCACCGCCTCGGTATCGCCGACCAGCACCGTCGCCACCGGCGCCGCCACCAGCGGGGTGATCTGCGCCACGTCGGCGCCGACATAGGCGTTGTCGGTGATGGCGTGCCTGGAGGCATAGAGCACGTCATAGGCGTAGTAGCCGCCGCCGCAGGCCGCCACGGCCAGGAGCAGCCCAAACAGCAGCGGGCCGCGCTTCCTGGGATTGATGGCGGTCTCGGCCGCGGCGATGTGATCGACGTCGGCGTCGATCTTGCTCATGTCGTTCACGAGGTTTTCTCCGTGCTGCGGAACCCGCCGCCGAGGGCGCGGACCATTGCGATGTCGAGGTTGAAAGCGCGGGCCTGCAGCGCCGCCGCCGCCCGACGGGTGGTGATCAACACGTCTTCCGCCGTCAGGACTTCGAGATAGGTGGCAAGGCCGCCGTTGTAGCGATCGCTGACGACCTGCCAGGCCTTTTCGGCCGAGGCCATCGACCGGCGGGTATCGGCCAGCTGCCTGGACAGTTGGCGCTTGCTCACCACGGTGTCCGCCACCTGGCGCAGCGCCTCGGTCAGCGTCTTGTCGTAGGTGGCCACCGCGATGTCATAGCTCGACACGGCCGTGCGCTCGCCGGCCCTGAGGCGGCCGCCGTCGAAAATCGGCAGGGAAATCGCCGGGCCGACCGACCCCAGCGTCGACCCGGCATCGGTGAGCATGTTGAGGCCGAGGACCTGGCGGCCGATCATCGCCGACAGGTTGACGTTGGGGTAATAGGCCGCCCTCGCCGCGTCGATCTGTTTGGACGCCGCGTCGGCGCTGTAGCGGGCGGCCACGATGTCGGGGCGGCGGCCGAGCAGGTCGACCGGCAGATTGGCCGGCACGCCGGCAAACCGGCCACCCCGCACCTTCGGTCGCGCCATGGTGAGGCCGCGATCCGGACCGGCGCCGACCATGGCCGCCAGTTGGTTTCTGGCCAGCGCGATCCCCTCGTCGACTTCGGCCAACTGCGCCTCGGCGCCGGCCGCCGCCGACCGGGCGCGCTCGAGGGCGCCTTCGTTCTCAAGGCCCTTGGCGTAGCGATCGCCCATCAGCGACAGCGTCTGCGTGCGCACGTTGATGGCGCTCAGCGTCGAGTCGCGGTCGGCATAGAGCGCGGCGAGGTGGCCGTAGGCGTCGGCGATGCCGGTGGACAGGGCAAGGCGGGTGGCAGCGGCTTCCGCCTCGGCGGCGGCGGCATTGCCCTTGGCGGCGGCCAGCGCCGCCCGGTTCTTGCCCCAGAAGTCGATTTCCCAGTCCAGCGACAGCGAGCCGCCCCCGGCATCGTTCCAGCCCTTGGGCACGACGGACTCGTTGATCAGGTAGTTGTAGGACTGGCGCTCGCTGTCGGCCTTGGCCGAGGCGCCGACGGTCGGCAGCAACGAAGCGCGCGACGAGCCAACGGCCGCCTCTGCGAGTCTCACCCGCGCCGCGGCGATTCGCATGTCCGACGCATCGGCCAGCCCCTCGGTGATCAGCGCGGCGAGCTGCGGGTCGCCATAGGCTTGCCACCAGGCATCCGTGGGCCAGTCTGCGCTGGCGGACGGGGCGAGGCTCTTGTCGGCCGCATAGGCGGAAACGGGTTTGACCGGGGATAGCGCCGCATTCTCGGGCAGAACGGCGCATCCACCATAAAGCGCTGAAATAAAAAGAAGAAACCCGGCGGAATAACCGTTTTGAGCAAGCCTTAAACGCATGCAGCACCTATATAACCGTACAGTACGGTTTAGTTATAAAGACCACTTGCGACGGTCAAGTCACAAACTTAGGCTGTCGATCACAAATGGGAGATCGGGATGCGCTCCAAGACCGACGAGAAGCGCAACGCCATCATCGAGGCGGCAACGGCCGTGTTCGAGGAGGTCGGCTACCAGCGCGCCAGCATGGCGATGATTTCGGCTCGTCTCGGCGGCTCGAAGGCGACGCTCTACGGCTACTTCCGCTCCAAGGAGCAGCTGTTCGCCACCGTCATGACCTCGGTGCTGGAAGAGACCGGCGAGGGGATCCTGGCGGGGCTCTCCTCCAGCGACGACATCGCCACCGTGCTGCGCCGCTTCGGCCGGCAATATCTCGACCTGATCACGCAGCCGGAAATCATGGCGATCCAGCGCACCGTGCTGAGCGAGGGCCAGAACTCGACGCTGGGACGCGAGGTCTACGAACTGGGGCCGCAGCGCGGCGTCATGGCCATGACCGAATTCTTCGCCGCGCGGACCGCCGCCGGTGACATCGACCCACCCTCGCCGGAACTGGCCGCCCTGCACTTCAAGGGGCTACTCGAAGTCGGCATCATCGAACCGCTGATGTTCGGCCTCGACCCGGTCCGGGACAAGGCCGAAGCAACCGACACCGCCGTCGCCGCCTTCCTGAAGATCTACGGCAAAGTGCCGGCCGATGCAGCGGAGTAGGCCGCGCTTCGGCCGCCAGGACCTCGCCTTCCCTATCGAGATCGCCCCGATCAGGACTTTTCGCCATGACCGTCCAGCCATGCTAGAATCATCCCGAAGGGGATGAAAATGGCCATTGTGGACGATAGTACAACGCTCGGAGCCACGGTTCGCGCCGAGCGCAAGCGCCAGCGGCTGACGCAGGAACAGCTCGCCACTCTGGCCGACGTCGGCGTGCGGTTCGTGCGGGAGCTGGAAACTGGCAAGGACACCTGCCGCATCGGCCTGGCTCTCCAGGTCATGCGATCACTGGGCCTGTCGATGTCGGTCATGAGCCGCGGAATGCCTCCCCATGAGCCGTACCCTCGACGTCTATTTGCATGACCGACGGCCGGAATATCAGCCTCGGCCGTGAGGTAGGCGAACTTATCCCCCTCGTCGCCGAGCACCGGCTTGGGCTCGACGACGCCCACGAGGTGGCGCATGACCTCGCCTGTCGCCTCGTCAAGAAGGCCTACCGCCTCTGACCTGGGAAGTGCGGACCTGTCGCCACCACTTAGGACCCAACAAAATGCCTGACACCACGCGGAAGCCCACCGTTGCCAAGCGCCTCGGCAACGCCCGCCTTGCCAAGCTTCCCGCCACGGTTGCCCGCCCCGCCTATGACAGGAAGACGGTGACGGCCGGCATCGTCCACCTCGGGCTCGGCGCCTTTAGCCGCGCCCATCTCGGCGTCTACACCGACGACGTGCTGGCGCAGGGCGCCACCGATTGGGGCGTGGTGGGCGTCAACCTCCGCTCGCCGGATGTCATCGACGCCCTGAAGCCGCAAGACGGGCTCTATACCCTGCTCTGCCGCGACGGCGGCGTCGACACTCTCCGGGTCATCGGCGCCTTTCTTGACGCGATGAGCGCCAGCGACCAGCTCGATGACGTGCTGACGCTGATGGCCAAGCCGGAGATTCGCATCGTCACCATCACGGTGACCGAGAAAGGCTACTGCCACGATCCCGCCACCGGCTCCCTCAACGAAGCGCACCCGATGGTTCAGGCCGATCTGGCCAACCCCACGCGGCCGCGCAGCCTGCCCGGCCTGATCGTCGAGGCGCTGCGGTTGCGGCGCGAAGCCGGCGTGCCGCCCTTCACCGTGCTGTCGTGTGACAATCTGCCTGACAACGGCAAGGTCGCCCGACGGGTGGTGACGCGCTTTGCCGAATTACGCGACCCGGACCTCGGCCGCTTCATCGGCGAGACCGTCGCCTTCCCCTCCTCGATGGTCGATCGCATCACCCCGGCCACCAGGGACATCGATCGCGCGGCGGTGAGGGCCGGCCTCGGCATGACCGACGCTTGGCCGGTAGTGTCCGAGCCGTTCCGACAGTGGGTGATCGAGGACCGCTTCCCGACCGGCCGCCCGGCCTGGGACAAGGTCGGCGCCATCCTGACCGACGACGTCCGCCCCTTCGAGACGATGAAGCTGCGCTGCCTCAACGGTGCCCACTCGACGCTGGCCTATCTCTCCGTGCTGGCCGGCATCGAAACGGTCGCCGACGCCATGGCCGATCCGCTGTTGCCGAAGGTGATCCGGCACCTGTGGGACGACGACCTCATCCCCACCGTGCCGCCGGTGCCGGGCACCGACGTTGCCGCCTATACCCGCGCCCTCGAGGCGCGCTTCCGCAATCCCGGCATCCGCCACCTGACGCTGCAGATCTCCTCCGACGGCTCGCAGAAGCTCGGCCCGCGCCTCCTCGCTCCGGCGATCGAACGCATCGCCGTCGGCAAGGCGCCGCGTGCGGTACCGCTGACGGTGGCCGCCTGGATGGCTTTCCTGCGCCAGGGCGACGACAAGGGCCGGAACTGGCTGGTGGTCGACCCGATGGCCGCCCGCCTGACGGCGATCGCCAAACGACACGCCGACGACCCGGCGGCGCTGGCCGACGCGCTGTTCGCCGTCAGCGACATCTTCCCGGTCGCCATATCCGGCAATGCTCCGTTCCGCAAGGCGACGACGCAGCACCTCAGAAGCCTGCTCGCCCGTGGCGTGCCCGCCACGCTCTCAGCTTTCCTCGTCCCCTGATCCCCGCTTTCCTGGAGGACCCCACCCATGATCGAGACCTGGCGCTGGTTCGGCCCCGATGATCCCGTCAGCCTTCAGAAGGCCCGGCAGGCCGGCGCCACCGGCATCGTCACCGCCCTCCACCACATGAACCAGGGCCAGGTGTGGCCGGTCGACGAGATCGAAAAGCGCAAGGCCGAGGTCGAGGCTGCCGGCCTCACCTGGTCGGTGGTCGAGAGCATCGGCGTCGGTGAGGAGATCAAGACCCGCACCGGCACCTACCGGGAGAAGATCGACAACTACAAGCAGTCGATCCGCAACGTCGCGCGCTCCGGCATCAAGACCATCTGCTACAACTTCATGGTCATCACCGACTGGAGCCGCACCAACCTGATGTTCAAGCTGCCCAACGGCGGCTTTGCGCTCCGCTACGACAAGGTGGACTTTGCCGCCTACGACCTGTTTGTCCTGAAGCGCCGGGGCGCCGAGACCAGCTACAGCGCCGCCGAGGTCGCCGCCGCCAAGGCGCGCCTCGGCGCCAGGAGCCCCGACGAGCTGGCCGAACTCGAACGCAACCTGATCGACTGGCTGCCGGCCCGCGATTTCGCCTACACCCGCGACAGCTTCCGCGACATGCTGGAGCTCTATTCGGAGATCGGCACCGAGAACCTGCGCGCCAACCTCATCGAATTCCTGCGCGAGATCACGCCGGTGGCCGAAGAGGAAGGCGCGCGCCTGTGCATCCACGCCGACGATCCGTCCTTCCCGATCTTCGGCCTGCCGCGCGTCATGTCGACGGCTGACGACGTCCGGGCGATGTTCAAGGCCGTGCCACAGGAAGCCTGCGGCCTGACGCTGTGCACCGGCTCGTTCGGCTCCAACCTTGGCAACGACCTCGTCGCCATGGCCAGGGAATTCGCCCCGCGCATCCACTTCGTCCACCTGAGGAACGTCACCCACGAGCCGGACGGCTCGTTCTACGAGGCCGACCATCTCGGCGGTGATACCGACCTGATCGCCGTCGCCGCCGCCATCCTGAGCGAGGAGGAGCGCCGTCGGTCGAGCGGGCGGGCCGACATGGAGATCCCCTTCCGGCCCGACCACGGCCACCTGATGGGCGATGACATCGGCCAGAAATCCAACCCCGGCTATTCCTTCGTCGGCCGCCTGAAAGGCCTCGCCGAACTGCGCGGCGTCCTCAAGACCATCGAGGCCTTCCGGGCCGGCCGCGTCTCCTGACGATGCGTAGACAGCAATCAGGCATGCCATGGCAGTATCTCACTGGAGACCAGATCGTGTTGGCCACTGCCGCCGCCGGTTATGAGCTCGACCCCAAGCAGCCTATCGGGGCTCAAGTCCACAGCCTCCTGAAGAAGATGATCATCGGTCTGGCGTTCATGCCCAACGAGGCGTTGAGCGAGAAGGAGCTGGCGCTGCGGCTCGGCGTCAGCCGGACGCCGGTGCGCGAAGCACTGATCCGCCTGGCCGACGAAACCCTGGTCGACGTGTTTCCCCAGCGCGGCACCTTCGTGTCGCCGATCAAGGTGGCGGACGTGATGGAGGCGCACCTGCGCGAGGCGCGGGAAGCCGCCGTCGCCCGCCGGGCGCGTAGCGACGGACGGCCCGTTTGCCTAAGCGCGCCTGAAGACCTACATCAGCCTCATCGCTACTCACGCGCATGCCTGCCTGATCGGCGGCCGGAGACGCCATGACTGCAACGGACGCGCCGCGACGCGGCATTCCCATGGGATCGATCGACGAGGACAGCATCCACGCGCTGGTCCACGGCTTCTACGGCAAGGTGATGGCCGACCCCGACCTCGTCGCCATCTTCGGCCGCGAGATCAAGAGAGAACAGTGGCCCGCCCATTTGGAGAAAATGTGCGCCTTCTGGTCGTCGGTGCTGTTGCGCTCGGGCCGCTACGACGGCCGGCCGATGCGGCCGCACCTGACGATCCCCGACATCGAGGACCGGCACTTCCAGCGCTGGCTGACGCTGTTCGCCGCAACGGCGCGTCAGGTCTTCGACGAGCGCGACGCCAACGGCGTCATCGCCACCGCCGAGCGCATCGGCCACAATTTCCGCCTCGGCCGCGCCCAGAACCGGGGCCTCGACAGCACAACCCTGACGATGATCCGCGCCGAGCCGGTCAGCTGACGGCAAAGGTCGAGATCACCCGGTCCTCGCCATCGACGAACAATGCCGACATGCCCAAGCGGCGGGCCAGCGCCACGCCCTCGTCGAGCCCGCGCACCAAGAGTGCCGTCGCCCAGGCATCGGCCGCCATGCAGCTCTCGGCGAGAACGGTGACGGCGGCGACGCCGTTGTCGAGCGGCACCCCCGAGCGCGGGTCCATGGTGTGCGACACGGTGCGGCCGGCCACCTCGCGGCAGTGCCGATAGCCGCCGGAGGTCGCCACCGCCACGTCTTCCAGCTCCAGAACGCCCATCAGGTCGCGCTCACCGACAGCCGGCCGCTCATGACCGACGGCCCAGGCGGCCCCATCCGGTTTGCGCCCGCGCGCCCGCATCTCGCCATCGATGCCGACCAGCCAGGCGGTGATGCCGGCCCTGTCCATCGCCTCCCCCAGCCGATCGACGCCGTAGCCCTTGGCGATGCCGGACAGGTCGAGCCGCAGCGGCGCCCGTTTGCGGGCGCGCCGACCGGTCACGTCGAGGTCGAGGGTCTTGAGGGCGACCGTATGCAGCGCCGAACGGCCATCGGCGCCATCGCGCGCGTCAGCTCCGAAGCCCCAGGCGGCGACCAGATCGCCGACGCCGACGTCGAAGGCGCCACCCGACGCCTCGCCGATCGCCAGCGCCGCCTCGATCACCGCCACCGTCTCGGCCGGCAGATCGACCCAGGCGTCGACCGGCGCCGCGTTGAGCCGGTTGAGGTCGGAGTCGACCCGATAGGTCGACATCTGCCGGTCGACCTGGTCGACCGCCGCCTGCAAGGCCAACTGCAGATCGTCGTGCCAGCCGACGGGATCGCCGTAGAACACCGCCGACCAGCGGGCGCCCATCGTCGGGCCGCTGAGGGCCAGCTTCACGGGGATATCAGTAGACATCTTCGACATAGCGTCCGTCCGATTTCAAGGTGGCGAGATCGATGCCGAGCGGTCTGACGACACCCGAAAGCGCCGAGGTGACCGCGTCGGCCATGTCGCGACCGCCGCACACCAGCACCTGCGCGCCATGGCGGATCAGCTCGCGCAATTTCGGCGCGTCGGCGGCGAGGCGGTCCTGAATGTAGCCGCCATCAGGCCCGCGCGAGAAGGCGGTCGTCAGCGAGGTCAGGCGCTTTTCGGCCAGATGCTCGGCCAGCTCGTGCTCATAGAGGAAGTCCGACGACGGGCTGCGGCCGCCCCAATAGAGATGCACCTGGCGACGATCGTCGTTGGCGCGCACGAAGCCGGTCAGCGGCCCGATGCCGGCCCCGGCGCCGATCAGGATCAGCGGCGCCCGTCCCACCACCGGATGGAAGCGCGCGTTGGTGCGGACGAAGGCGGCGATGCTGTCTCCCGGCGCGATGGCGTGCAGATAGGACGAGCAGACGCCGCCCTCCCGCAGACGCACGCAGATCTCCAGGAAGCCATCGCGCGCCGACGACGCCAGCGAGTAAAAGCGCGGCATGGCCTCGCCCGGCGGCAACACGCCCAGGATGTCACCGGCCTCGAAGTCGGGCGACCGGCGGTCGGTGGCAAAGCGCAGGATCGCCACCGGCGCGCCGACCGCTTCGCCGTAGAGTTCGCTCGACAGCAGCTCGAACGGCGCCGTCTTCGGCAGGCGCGCCCGATGGGACAGCGTCAGCTCGTGGCCGAGCGCGGCGCCGAGATCGCGGCCCCAGGCGGCAAACTCCTGCGCCGACTGGCGATCGATGCGCTTTGTCGCCATCAGCATCGGCCAGCCCTTGGCGGCCACCGCCTCCGACACATCCTGCGCGAAGCGGCAGAACTGCGGGAAGCTGCGATCGCCGAAGCCGAGCACGGCCACCGGCACGGCCCCGTCGAGAGCCGACAGGCGCGCCAGGAATCCGTTGGCCGAGGCCGGCGCGGCGCCGTCGCCATAGGTCGCCGTCAGGATCAGCAGCCGCTCGGCCCCAAGATGGGCGGCGGAAAGGGCGTTCATCGGCGCCGTGTGGACGCGGTGGCCGGCGGCGGTCAGCGCCGCGTGCAGCGTGCCGGCAAAGCCCCAGGTGGTGTTGCCCTCGCTGCCGACCAGGATCACCGTGTCGGCCAGACGGGCGGCAACGTTGGCGGCAATCGTCGGCCGGCTCGACCGGCGGCGCCACCACATCAGCACGCCGGTGACCCCGAGCAGCGGCACCGACGCCGAGGCGGCGCCGAGCAGCAGGCCGAGCAGCCAGGCGCCGCGTC
>Ga0316613_10001492_pt1 | contig 15978 bp, 10 predicted proteins | sample OWC_soil_day10_C_2_FD_207647 | JGI IMG/M metagenome (GOLD analysis project Ga0316613, IMG submission 207647) | Wetland soil microbial communities from Old Woman Creek delta, Ohio, United States - OWC_soil_day10_CT_b | ecosystem: Environmental > Terrestrial > Soil > Wetlands | place: USA: Ohio...
ATAGTAAACAGGGTCATCAGGCACAAAAAGGAGCATACAGCTAGGAAGATCCACACCGCATCCCAGCTATACTTGTCCAGCAGCATCCCTGTGAGCAGCGGTGCTGCAGCACCACCTAACTGACCAGACATATTTATTACCGAACAAGCAATCGGAAAGGATTTTTTGGTAGTCAGGCCCATGGGATATACCATGTAGGCTGAATATCCTAAATTTAGCAGGAGTCCGACTAGGAACAGCAGTGCTGCCAATATATACGGATCATTGGGTGCATTGACCAACGAATACATCATAAAGATGGTCGTGAATGCTGTGAGCATCATATTGGGTTTGCGACGCTTGTTGAGAATATTATCAGAGATCCAGCCCCCTACTAGATTACCTGCGACTGCCCCAACCCATGGGGCCGCAGCTACTATCCCGATCTTAAGGATGGCAAATTTCTTAACCGTCACCAGATAGGTAGGAATCCAAGTCAACAGCACATTCACAATGGCGACCATGAAAAAGTAGCCTAAAGCGGCACCCCAGACGTTCCAAGAGCGGAAGATTTCTTCTTTAGTGTCTAAAGGAGTAATTTTCTTAGCCCGCACAAGTTTGTCCAGCCATACAAGATTATATGCTTTTTTAGGTAACTGCTCTTTTTGATTGGCTTTCTTTTGCTCTACGCCGGATTCGATATACTCACATTCCGCCGCCGAGCAGTATGGACTTTCAGACGGTTTGTTTTTGACCAATATATACCAGATCACTGACAACAGCACACCAGGGAAAGCAAAGACAATAAAAATTTCCCGCCAGCCATAGGCCACTACGATCCAAGCACACAGGGGAGGCACGACAACTGGCCCAAATTTTGCCGCCGAAAGAAAGATTCCTGTAACGGTCCCTTTTTCCTTTGCCGGAAACCAATGATTGATAGTAGAAGTTATACCCAAAGGTAGTGGTCCCTCCGCCAAACCAAGGATAAAGCGATATACCTTGAGTGCCAATATGGATCCTGCTGTCCCAATCAGCCCTGTGGCCGCCGATGTGGCTACCATAGCAATTGAAAATATTTTGTGTACGCCAAACTTGCTAAACATAAAACCTGATGGAATCTGAGCAATGGCATAGGCGAGCAAAAACAGACTGGCAAGAGCTCCAGCTTCGGTATTACTCATTGCGAACTCTTTGCGCATGAATGGCAGCGCCATACCTAGGTTGGCTCGATCAGCCGCAGCGACCGTATAAACTAAAAATATCATAAGAGCCACTACCCAGCGGAATCTGGTCATCTTTTCTGTACCTACGGGAATAGCTACATCTCTTGTAGGCGTTTTATCTAAATTATTCATCATTGCGCCTCCTTTTTAATTTTTTATGTTGTAGCTTCATTCAAATCACAAATCCTTACAGCAATACACTATCTCTCCATTAGCAATTGTTGCCTTAGGAACAAACAGTTTATCTCCCTGTCTGATCTCGCCTTTTGAATCAATAAACTCAGCAGCGTTATCTTCAATTTTACAGATACATAAATCTGCCACAGCTCCCTCCTGTACTGTTCCTATTTCATTTTGCATACCCATTAATTGGGCTGGTGTAGTAGTAACTGCTCGAATAATAGCTTCTAAATTCATTCCAAAATTTAAATATTTTGACATTATGAAAGATAAATTTCTCACTGGTGAAATGCCAGGCGTATTAAAACTTAACTTTGTTAAATCTGTACTGATGATATCTGGCCAAAACTCCTCTTTCAATGCAGGGAGCGCAACATTATAATCAAAGTTTAACCGTCCATTAGCCGCATCAAAAACTACGCCCCGTTTTTTAGCTTCCCAAAATTCAGGCTTTATAGAGTAATTTTTGCCAATCATAGTTGAGCCTACACCTTGAAACATATGACAGTAAATATCATTTTTATCTAACATAGAAACAAGGTTTGCCGCATCTATGGGCGGATTGGTAGTGTGGACGCACACAGAAACATTCAACTTCCTTGCCAAAGCCACTGTTTGTTGCATCGGCACTGCTCCAAAATCTTCCACTAAATGTTTACTAAATCTAATTTTAATTCCTAAAATAGTATCACGATAATTATCTATTAAATAAGCAATTTTATCTTCATCAAATAATGCGGGATCCATCGATTCCTCAATCCCACCGCCAGGCTGGCCGATTGAAGAAATATTCAAATATGCTTTTATCTTCACCATACTTTTTTGTATAGTATTGCGATAAAAGTCTTCAAAGTTTATACACCCGGTAGTCCCTGCATCTACTACTGCCGTAATACCATATGGGAACAGCAATTCTGGCTTCACAGCAAATGAACTGCCTTCATAAACATGTGTATGAAAATCAATAAACCCTGGAAATACATAACATCCAGTAGCATTAATTTTTTGCTTGGCATCAATAGTTTCATCATAAGGAACTATTCGATGGTTTTTAATGGCAATTGTTTTTATTCCTTCAACATTTGTAGCTGGATCCAAAACATATCCATTCTCGATGATTAAATTATACATTATCTCCCCTCCCCTTGTGAGACGCCTCCTCAATACTTTTCGTTTTGTGCCTTTCTGTGGTGGGATCAGCACAATTCTATTGTATTCCCAGGCGTCTCTTTTTCAAATGTCATTTTTAGTGATAACAGGAATGCTCCTAGTACCGGTATGGCTATAATTGTTCAAAAATTAATGATTATTTTGCTTGAACAGCCTTAGCCTGAGCTTTATCAAATTTAACAAAAAATGCACATATCACTCCCAATAAGCATATAGTCCCTGCTGCCATAAAAGCTGCATTATAACCATAACTGCTAACTATCATACCCGTAACAGTAGGCGCTATCATAGCTGCTGTTTGCCCTAAGAAGTGCATTATCCCGCCAAAAGTACCCGTTCTGGATGGGTCAATATCAATTAAATTGCTCCAATAAATTGAATTTGACATTAATGCCGCTGAATTACCAAGAGCCATAAGGATAAGAACTCCCGTCATAGTACCCATTTGGGGAATCAGTAAGAAACATAGCCCCGATAAAAAAAGGGATGTCATAGCCACGCTGTTTCTGGCTATTCTTAAATTACCGGTCCGCACATAAATCATATCAGCGATTTTCCCCCCAAGAGGTGTGGTGAATATAGGACCAATCCATGGAACCATCCCTAGATACCACAACGAAGATAAGCTCATATTGTACACATCTTGCAAATATTTTGGAGTCCATGTCAATAACATAAAGATGATGTAACTAATTCCAAAGAACCCAACTGTATTGTATAAATAAGATGGATTCTTAAAGAAGTCATACCAATGCCCATCACTAACTTCAACGGCTCCATCCTCAACCTTTAAGGCTGTAGCACCGCCTCTAATCTCAGCCAGTTCTTCTTTGGATACTTTTGGATGTTCTTCTGGCAAGTTAGTAAATATTCGCGAAAAAATAATTGTCCAGACAATACCTAATCCACCCAAAATCAACAGCAACATCCGCCAATCTGTTACTGAAAGTAAAAATACCGCAATCGGGGCTGTTATTAAAGCTCCTAACGGTGTCCCAATTAAAGTGATAGAGGATGTAAATGCACGTTCTTGAGGAGCTACCCAGTTAGCCAAAGTTCTGCTCATACAAACGAAGGAAGGGCCTTCTGCAAAACCAAACAATGCACGTACAACAAAGAAACCAGCCATTGCAGAACCGCCAAAGAACGCAATGCCAATATTACCAGCAAAAGCGGTAAGCGCTACAGAAATTGACCACAGCATAACAAATGCAATCCAAACAAACCGTGGCCCCTTTCTGTCGGCTAATGCGCCGCCAAACAGACCGCCGAAAATATAACCGTAACCAAAATATCCTTGAATACTTCCCCACTGAGCAGCGGTAAATCCAAATTCTTTAATAATATCACGCTGCGCATAAGCAAGGGCCCCCCTGTCTATATAGTTGATAATCATAATAAGCAGGACCATGAAGGTTATAAAATAACGATATCTTGTAGGTTTCATAATTTTCTCCTTTCTGATAACAATAGTCAAGAAGTAATCACATAAAATCATATTTATTTTTCGCTATTTTTTTCATCTACCCACGATCTATCACAAGTACCCTCTTTAAGAATACCTTCTAATATTACTTTTTAAAATTAGGATTCTTCCTATCCCATAATTCGGCCACTTTTTGCCATTCTTCCGGCCGTTTATTACTGAAATATTCTACTGACTCCAAATCGCGGAACCATTCGAATCTCTTTACAGTGGCTTCTGTCATGGTCGGTTCAACACCGATGTCTCTCAGCATCTTGGTTACATCTTCCATTTCGTGAACCTGACGGGCGCCGTGCCAAGCGCTGGCAATAACCAAGAAGCTGTTCATTTCTTCAAATGGTTTGGCATTCATTGTTTCGCTAATAGAATCCAATACCAAGCGATCAACCTTTAGTACATTAGCAGCCTCCAGCATTTCAGCTCCCAAAGCTGCAATCCCTTTCATATAGATGCTTCTTATCATTTTTACAGCAATAGCATCACCAGCAGTTTCGCTGATTTTTGTCAAAACCATTCCGTATGGTTTTAAGGCATTGATAACCTGATCGGAACCGGAACCAGAAAACAGAATAGGGACTTTATGGTGAGTCTGTGCAAGGCTTGCCATTAAAGCACCATCGGCAAATTTGCCACCTGTTTCTTTTATCGATTTATCTATTTCCTTTTTTGTGCTTGGCAAAGAAGTGGACAAGTCAACAAATACTTTTCCCTGTACCATCTTCCCTAACACGTTTTTAGCGGCGTCAAGTGCAAAAGCACCTGGGACAACTGCCAAAATAATTTCACATGTTTCTGTTACAGCTTCTGCCGATTCAAGAAGCGTAACTTTCGCATCTTTAGCACGTTCTTTTATAAAGCTACCTCTTTTTTCATCATTTTGCATCGGATCAAATGCATAAATTTCTGTTAATCCTTCTTTAACTAAACCGCTGCCGATTTCATAGCCAACTTCACCAAAACCAATAAAACCTAGTTTCATGTCTATTTCACCTCATGTATTGTTTATAATGAAGACAACAAGTCCGATGAGATGATCCTACCGTGACTTTTGTCTATTGGAATGTATAAGAATCATTGGATATTATCAATCTAGATCGAATGTGATACCAAGATCACCATTATTTGCATGCTTCCTCAATAAACTCACAACCTTTTTCTTTGAGCATTTTTTCCACCCAAGAAACATCCCAGTTGTTGGCCTCAATGGCTTTCATAAATCCAGCTTCTTTAACGGTGACTGCTTTGGCCTTTTCCAGAATATCAGCCGCTTCCTCTGGGGCAATAACGATAATACCATCACCATCACCAACCAGAATATCACCAGGTCTCACAACCACACCGCGCAAGGGGACGGGTACATTGATCTCTCCAGGACCTTCCTTATATGGTCCATTCGGGTTAATGCCAGCAGCATAAACCGGGATGTTCATATTTTTTATTGCGTCAACATCACGTATAGCGCCATCAATAATAAAACCAGCAACACCTTTCCGCTCCGCCCAGGTAATCATCAATTCTCCAACTGTAGCATTCGCCATTTCCCCTTGTGCGGCAACAACAATTACATCGCCAGGTTGAGCCATTTCAATAGCCTTGTAGAGCATTAGATTGTCTCCAGGACGTGCCTTAACAGTTAAGGCAGTACCAAGCAGGGGTGCTCCATTCATCGGACGAATCTTCGCATCAATACATGAACTACGGTTCACACAATCACCGATGTTTGCAACTGGGACACCTTTAAATGCTTCTACAACCTCATTTAATGGACGATTAATCTTCGTATAAATACGAAAACCTGTGTTTGTCATAAAACCCACTCCTTTTCATTTTTTCTCAATTTTTTGAATAATTTAATTAATACATTTTATATTTTACATTAGGATTATAATGCAGTAAAATGAATTCATTAACGTTGAATTATTAACATTTTTAATAATTCTGAAAGGGGTATAGCCATGCAAATTCATGATATCCAAGCCTTTCTCGCTGTCGTAAAAAACAATAATATCAGTAGGGCTGGGGAAGAACTTTTCTTATCACAATCGACTATTACCCATCGGTTGAAAAATTTGGAATCGGCAATGGGAGTTACCCTACTTGATCGCGGGCGCGGCATGAAGAGCCTTTACCTGACACCAGCAGGTGAAGATTTTTTACCATTAGCTGAAAGATGGAGTGCCCTCTGGAAAGAAACCGAAAATTTAAAGCAACAAGGTGATAAGATGGCCCTATCCTTCGGTGCAGTAGAAAGTCTTAACTTATGTGTTTTCCCTCCTCTTTTTATGTTACTGGAACAACACATACCCAAAATCAGGCTGGAGATTCATACACAACATACCACTGATCTTTATACTTGGGTAGAAAGAAGACAGGTCGATATGGCCATTGTATTACGCGATATCTTCTCGCCAAATATAAACATTGAGCCTTGGATTACCGCGCCAATGGTGGTTTTGAAAATCGGTAATCCCACTGAGGCAGGGGAAAAGATTATACAAAATGCTACCCTTGACGCCAATAGCGAAATATATGTACCATGGGGACCTACCTTTCAATCATGGCACGATCAGTGGTGGATTCCTCTATGTCCATCCCGCATCAAAATTACAGGTTCCACTCTTATCTTCAGCTTATTAAAGAGTCCTGAGCAGTGGACTATTGTACCTATGTGGATCGCACAGTATGCCACAACTATTGGCACCTTTACTTATTACCATTTATCTGATCCCCCACCTGAGATGGTTTGCTACAAAATAACCCATAAGTTCCCGAAACCAAGTACGCAAAGAAGCTTAGCCGTCCTTAGTGAATATCTCGACCAGGTAAAATTGTAAATATTCCTTTATTTGTGCTGTAAATCATGATAACGAGACTTTGTCCGCGTATCCACAAGCCACATACTGCTTACTAAGAAGGCGTTAATTTGAAAATTTTGCACTAGAACCCTCAAAATTATTACGCCATTATTTAAAGATAGCCCACGCAATTTCTTCTAGTTTTTTGTTGATACGGTTCTTGATTTTGATTTTTTCATATAGGAAAAAGTAGGTTATTGAGTATTCATTAATATGAATACTCAATAACCTACCTCACTATGTAAAAGGAAGTATAAGATTGCCACATAAAAAAGAAGCATAACATTGCCATAGTGGCAAGATTATGTTCTCTTTAACCGAAATTTTTTCAAAAAAATTCGGATTTGAATGGTGGAAGCGAGGCGTGACCTTGCAAATCCACCCATCTACAAGTCATAGAACCATCAACTCATGCAAAATCGGCGCAATGACCTCAACGTAGAAGCACACCCGATCATCTCATGGGATTATTACTTCGTAATAATTATTCACGCACTGGACAAATGTAACCTAAAAAGGTATAGCCATTTTCATCGTCTCTCATTGCTCGATATGTTACTTGGGTTGATATAATTTTATCAATTAATCTTGGGAAATAGCTATTTGCCTAATAAGACAAATAGCTATTTCCCATTCAATAACCATAAACGGTTACTTGATTGTATACTCCGAATTTGACAGTTCTACAGAATGCCTTACATCTTTATCTAATATACTCGTTTTTTTTGTTAACTTTTCTATTACTACAAAAAGGACGGGTATTAAGAAGATTCCAAGGGCTGTCGCTACTAACATACCACCTACCACCGACGTTCCCATTGCATTTCTGGCACCGGCACCAGCACCGCTAGCAATCGCCAAAGGAACACAACCGATAATAAACGCTAATGATGTCATAATGATAGGACGTAGACGAATTTTGGCCGCTTCAATGGCGGCTTGGACGATGTCCATACCATTATCGACCCTTACTTTAGCAAACTCTACAATTAATATAGCGTTCTTCGCTGCTAAACCAATGAGCATAACTAAAGCAATTTGCATATATATGCTATTTTCCAAGTTACGTGCATACTGAGATAAAAAAGCACCAAATATGCCTACCGGAACGGTAAGTAACACCGCAAACGGAACACTCCAGCTTTCGTAAAGTGCAGCTAAACACAAAAATGCAAAGGTAATCGCCATGCCAAATACGATGAAGCTTTGATTACCTGAACTTCGTTCTTCACGACTTTGGCCAGACCATTCATAAGAATAGCCACTAGGCAAGGTTTTAGCCACTTCTTCAAGCGCCGCCATTGCCTGACCGGAGCTATAACCAGATGCTTGGGTTGCGTTGATTTGAACAGCTTTGACACCATTATATCTTGTAATGGTCGCAGGCGCATTGATACTCTTAGGTTTTAACAGAGTATTTAATGGTACCATTGCGCCACTAGAACTTTTTACAAACAGCTTGCGTGTTGCATTAATATCACTACGAGATGATGTTTCAGCTTGCACAATGACCTTATAGCTACGACCAAATTCATTAAAATCGTTCACCTGTGATCCACCGAGAAATACTTGTAAGGTAGTGAATACATCCTCAACCTCCACTCCCATATTCTGAGCTTTTTCTCGATCCACTTCAAATTCGTAGCCTGGAGTATTGGCGTTAAAAGTTGAAGTGATTGACCCAATCTCGGGACGCTCTTTCGCTGCCGCCATAAACTCTCGTGATATGCGATCCAGGTTTTCTAAGGAACCCCCGTTTTGATCCTGGAGCATTAGAGTTTGTCCGCCCACCATGCCAAGTCCTGGTAATGACGGAGGAGCAAACGCAATCACCATTCCTTCAGGTAACTGAGCGCCAATGCCAAATGTTTGACCCACTTGTGCTCCTACTGATAATTGGGGACTTGTTCTTTGATCCCAGGAATTGAGGCCAACAAACATAACTGCTGAATTCGACTTCATCCCTCCCCCCAATAAATCCAGCCCCGATATGGCCATAAGATTTGCAACGCCTGGTTGATCGCCCAGCTTTTTCCCAAGCTCTTTTGTTACTGCTTTTGTGCGATTCAGACTAGCTGCCTCAGTTAAGGAAAAACTAGCGATGTAGTATCCCTGATCTTCTTCAGGCACAAAAGACGTAGGAACTAGTTTATATAATCCGCCAATTGAAAAGCATAAAAAAACCAATACAATCATACATGCACGTGATTTAGGAATGACATTCGTTAAACCGCGTCCATATTTTTCGATCATTCTTTCAAACCAGTGATTAAACTTTTCAAAAAAGTTACCGACAACTCCGCTATGAACATTGGGATCATAGGGTTTAAGTAATAATACACAAAGTGCCGGTGTAAGAGATAAAGCGACCACCGCTGATAAAGCCATCGATGCAGCAATGGTTAAGGCAAATTGCTTGTATAAAATCCCCATCATCCCGCCAAAAAAGGCGACTGGAATAAATACAGAAGCTAGTACAAAGGCAATGGCAATAACGGGCCCGGAAACTTCACTCATGGCTCGCTTAGTGGCCTCGACTGGCGTAAGCCCTGAATATCGCATGTGATGTTCTACTGCTTCAATAACAACAATTGCATCATCCACTACCAGTCCAATGGCCAGAACCATGGCAAATAAAGTTAAGGTGTTAATCGTAAATCCTAATGCAATAAAAACACCAAAGGTTCCTATCAAGGATACTGGAATGGCCAGCATCGGAATCAATGTGGCACGCCAACTCTGCAAAAAAAGAAATACCACAATCAAAACCAGTAGCATGGCTTCGCCCAGCGTTTTAAGCACTTCAATCATGGATTCCCGAACAAATTTAGTGCTATCTACAACAATTTTATATTCCAAACCGACAGGAAAATCTTGCGAAGCATTCGCAATCACCATTTTTACATTTCCAATTGTTTCTAAAGCATTGGCATCACTTGTTAATTTAACAGCAATCCCTGCACCGATATGACCATTTACCACGCTTTCATAAGTATAGGATTTGCTGCCTAATTCCACCCTCGCTATATCTTTCATACGAATAAAAGATCCGTTTCCTGCTGAACTGATAACGATATTTTCAAATTCTTTGGGCGTAACTAGCCTTCCTTTTACACGGGTATTATACTCAAATTCTTGTTGGGAATCTGCCGGCATCTGTCCAATAGCCCCTGCTGGCGCTTGAATATTTTGCTTTGTAATCGCATCCGTGACTTGTTTTGTTGAAATTCCAAGACTGGCCATTTTTTCAGGTTGCAACCAGATTCTCATACTGTAGTCAGAGCCAAATTCCGATACATCTCCAACACCTTTGACACGTTTTATCTTATCAAGAAGATAAATACTGCCATAATTTTTTAAGAAATTTACATCATATGCATCACTGGGCGAATAGAGAGTAAGAATCAACGACATATCTTGGGATGATTTTCTGGTTGTAATTCCTGCTGTCTGAACATCACTTGGCAATGATGGTGTGGCCTCTGATACCCGATTTTGTGTCTGCACTGCGGCAGTATCAGCATTGGTTCCAGACTCAAACTGCACAGTTAGCGAATAGGAACCTGAATCGGTACTCGTGGAAGACATATAGGACATACCCTCCACACCATTAATTTGTTGTTCAATGATCTGCGCTACCGTTTGATCTATGACTTCAGCATTTGCGCCTTGATATGATGTACTAATCGAAATTGTTGGCGGTGAAATTTGAGGATACTGGGCTACAGGCAAATTAAATGCAGAAGTCACGCCGATGATCGTGATAATAATTGATAATACAATCGCAAAAATTGGTCTATTAATAAAGAAATTAGCCATTCAAAAACCCCCTATTACTTAGCCGGAATTTGCAATTGATCCGGTTGTATCATAATGACTTCCAATGCTGTTCCATCTTTCACTTTAGTGAGCCCTTCCACAATAATGCGATCATTCATCGTTATGCCATCCTTTACTAACCACAGATTACCAACTCGTTCTCCCATGGTCACTTGTCGGCTTTGCGCTTTATTATCATCTGTTACTACGCTAACAAATGTCTTACTTAGTAATTCTGTCACGGCCCGTTGCGGAATGAGTAAAGCTCCTTGAGTTACTTCTCCTTGCGCGGATACCTTAGCAAACATGCCAGGCAGGAGCATTCTTTGTGGATTACTAAATGCCGCTTTTATCGTAATTGTACCTGTTGCGTCACTAATGCCCTTATCGATTTGTTCAATGTGACCTACCAATGGATATTGGGTTCCATTACTAAGGGTAAGTTTGAGATTATCCTTAAAGCTACTTGGTAAATTACCATTTCCCAACTGGGCAAGATTTAAATATTCATTTTCACTCATACTAAATTGAACCCAGGTAGGATCAATTGATGATACAGTCGCCATTTTAGTCGATCCTGCTGCTACATAGTCTCCAATACTTAGATCACTCAAATCAATTCGACCATCAACAGGTGATAGAATTAACGTATCCTGCTCATCCTCTTGTGCTTGTTGTAAATTAGCCCGGTTAACTTCCACCGTAGCAGCATCTTCTGCTGCTTGGGCTACCTGGCTATCTAAGGTTTGCCGAGCAACGCCATTAACGGCTACCAATTGCCTGTATCTTTCCACATCTTTTTGGGTATTATCTAGTGCGGCTTGTGATTTGTTCAATGCTGCTCGGGCGGAATTAACGGATGACCTGTATTGCTTATTATCAATTCGAAACAATGGCTGTCCTTTGTATACCGTATCGCCGCCATTCACCATCTTTTCTACAATATTGCCTGATACTTTGGACATGATCTTTACTTCATTTTTGGATTTAACCTGCCCTACAAACTCATAGTTAATCGGTGTATCCCTCTGGATCACCTGCATAGCCTTTACTTGTACTGTTTGCGGCATGTTCATAGGCGGTTTGAATGACGCAATATGACGTGAGACACCAACACCTGCCACAATTGCTACAATAATAAGTCCAATTTTCATGTTACTTGACAGTTTAATACTCATTTATGATTCCTCCTAATTGTACCGTTACAGATGTTCTTTTATTAATTAGGTACGTTAACTTGGCCTATTTCACTGGTGAACCCATTGCTTGTTCTAGTTTGGCTTTGTTGCTATTATAGTCATATAGAGCCTGAATATAATTTTTTTGGGCTGAATTTAGGGACAAGACCGCATCAAGAAGATCAAGATTTGTGCCAACTCCCACATCATAGCGGACCTTTTGGATGGCTAAATTTTCCTCTGCCTGATTCACAGATACTTGATTTGTATCAATTCGTTTTTCTGCTTCATACATACTTAGATAGTATTGACGAACATCCAATAAGATGGAATCACGTTGCTTGGCTGCCTTATCTCCTACCATGTCTACGTTATGTTGTGCTTGTTTAACTTTGGAGCTGGTTAAGCCAGAATCAAACAAATTAAGCGAAGTGGTTAGTTTCAACATCCAATTGTTGTTCTTTAAACCAGGAATACGGCTGTCATTCCAATCTTCCTCAGCGGTCAGATCAACCTTGGGTAAATATTCGCTCTTAGCAATTTTCTCATCATAATGAGCACTCGCGGCTTTAGCTGCATACTGAGCTATTTCCGGCCGATGGACCTCTGCATATGCAATGCATTGCTCAAGTGTTAAGGAGTATTTTTCGTATTTAAAATTATCTTTTAATTGAAGTTCTGTACCATGGGAAAGTCCAATGGCATTATTTAGAGTGGCTACAGCATTGTTGTAATTGTTTTGTGCTTTTATTAAGGTATCCTGAGCCTTCGCCAGATCAACCTGGCTTGACAAAACATCCGTTTTAGCCACGATGCCTAACTCATATTTAGAATTAACCAAATTCAGGTGGTCTAGATAGTTATCTACTGCTTTTTGATCAACTTCCACTTCATTACGGTACTCCAATACCGTAAAATAATTGGTAACAACATCGCCTTTAAGCTGTTGTTTGGCCACGTCGATATCTAGATCGGCTACTTTAAGATCCAGTTTAGCCTTATCAATTTGACTCTCTAATTTACCACCGGAATAAATAGGGAGACTAAGCGTTACCCGGTTGTCAAAGTTGTTAGTGTATGTATACTCAGATGATACTGAAGATAAAGAATTGTAACGTTGATCTGTATGAGCAAAGTCCACAGAAACCTTCTTATTTTTTTTTGTTTCCTCTACAACCCAATAGGACTTTTCCCTGGCCGATTTGGCATATTTGATGTCGTAATTATTTTTCAATGCCATATCTATGCTTTCATCTAGTGAAAGCGTAACCGGGGCTGCAAAGACGGATTGGTTCGTTGCCATGAATATAATTAACCCAACAATCCATTGACGATCTAATTTCATAAAGAACCTCCTGATTTATCATAATATAAAATATAATTTTGCCTTCATTCTCACTACTCATATAATTTCATCACAAAGCCAGTCCACTTAATGCTTTTTTCTAATTTCCCTATAAAACAAAACTATAGCTAAAACAGTAGTCATAATGTCAGTCAGTGGTTGAGCAGAAATAACCCCCTTTAATCCCCCCCATGCATTAGCAATAATTAAAATGGGAATAAACATTATTCCTTGTCTTGAAATAGAAAGCCAAAGTGAAGGAATCCCTTTCCCCATAGCCTGAAAGCTAGTCGTCACCAAAAACTGAATTCCTAAAAAGGGAATTGATAGTAGGATTACTTGCAAAAAACCTTCTCCTAAATTCACAACCGCAGGATCATTACTAAATACCTCAATCGCACTCTTCCCTAGCCAATAGAGCAATAGTGTAAAAATAACTCCTATAGCAGTTCCCCAGATAGCTGTAAAGTTTATAATGTCAGTCATACGCTTTTTATTGTTTGCCGCATAGTTATAGCCGATAAGTGGCTGTACTCCTTGGCATAAACCAAGTAACAGCATGATGGGAATTAAACTTACTCTACTTACTACTCCTAAGGCAGCCACAACATTGTCCCCGTACTGTACAGCAAAATTATTTAGAATAATATTAGACGTGCTCATTAACAAAGAATTGATAGACGCAGGGGTTCCGATTGAAAACACAGCCTTAAGCATCTTCTTAGTCAATACAAATTTTTTAAATGAGATAGACAGTTGACTATTTCTCTTCACAAAATAGTAGATATAATAAAAGACTGAAATAACATTGGCAAGAACAGTAGCGACGGCAGCACCTGTTACGCCCATTCCCATCCATAAGATGAAAATAGGATCAAGAACTATATTAATGATCGTTCCAATCATCATTCCTGCCATTGCTTGTTTTGCCGCCCCTTCGGCGCGAATGATCTGTCCTAAAGAAAAACTCGCTACAATAGCGGGAGATCCAACGGCAATAATCACCAAATAACCTTTAGCATACTCATATGTATGAACACTTGCTCCTGATAAACTTAAGATCTGCTGCATAAACATCAGACCTACAAGCATACAGATAACTCCTATTGCAAGGCTCCCATAAAAGGCAAAGGACGCTGCTTGTTTTGCCTCTTCACCTTCCTTCTTTCCTAAAAGAATGGATATATAGCTGCCACCACCAACACCAAGTAAAGTGCCAAATGCCATCAATAGGAGAAAAATTGGCATAGTAATCGTAATAGCAGCTATCTGATTCGCATCATGTAACTGTCCAACAAAAAAAGTCCCCGTCAAATTATAAACAACCATAACTAGCATTCCCATCATAGTTGGTAACGCCAAACTTCCTACCGCCTTAGGGATTGACAGATTTTCAAAAATATCATTTTTCATTGCAAACTCCATTACTATTACATAGAAATTCATCCATTCAACTAATAGTAACCACTGTTCCATATTTTTAATGTAGTACATCCTCACTATTCACACTTTTTACATAAACGGCAAAGCTTCTACCGGACAATTGTCCTGTCTATATTGTACCGGACAATTGTCCGGTGGTCAATTGGTTTTTTCTTATAATAACGATTAATCTTATTTACTGAGATCTTTGACAAAACTTTATATTTACCCGATTTCGTACAAGGAGATTTTTAAATCAATCTTTCAAATATGTTATAATGATGAAACCAATCATAAACTAGACTTGATTCAGTTGGAGTTTTAACTCCAACTGAATCTTAGTCGACGTTATCCAGGAGCTTAGCCGCTCTTTACGCACCGCCTATAGGGGCGGGCGTATTAGAGCGGGTTAGCTATCGGATAAAATTATACTATTTTTCTACAATATCTTTGGAATGTTTTTAAGTATTATAAATATAGATTGAGGAGGATTATTGCCATATGTCGGATGATATTAAAGAAAAAGACCAAATAAATACTCGTATCTTACAAACTGCTCATAAGCTAATTATCGAAAACGGCGGAATATCTAACGTCAAGATGTACCAGATTGCTAGGAAAACAGGTATAGGGCAAGCTACTCTTTATCGCCGCTATAAGAGTATGGAGGAGATTTTTCTAGACTTACTTATGGAGGATATCAAATTATTAAAAGCAGAAATAACACTTTTTATTGAAGATTCCAAAAATTCCACCTTTGATCAAATAAAATTTTTCTTTGAGTGTTTTATTGAATTCAGCGAAAAGGGATATCAATATTTTAAAGACTCTGCAACGATCATCAAGCCTTCCATTAATTATAATTTTTATTCATCACCCATTTACTCTTGGCTGTATCAAACGTTATATAACTTACTTGAGAATCATCTAAATAAACAAAGTCCAATTCATTTAGAAATAAAATTTATTACCCATACTCTATTGACGATAATTGGTATTGAGGCTTACATCTTTCTACGTAATAATAACTATACTGTAGAGCAGATAAAGAACAACTTATACACTATTTATTTAGAACCAATATGCAATCCTGTTTAAACAATCATATAATTCGTTAACGATTTTATCACCTATTATAATCGTCAGCGCATTCTTATTATTTTTCACCTCCTGAATTTAGCACAATCTCTTTCCCCTTCAAGAATTCATAGATTTTACAGCATAATATAGAAAGAAAGCTATCAGCCAACATGAACTGAACCCCTTGTATTGGATTTTTTCTAGAAAATCCAATACAAGGGGTTCAGTTCAAATTACA
>Ga0316613_10001495_pt1 | contig 15964 bp, 11 predicted proteins | sample OWC_soil_day10_C_2_FD_207647 | JGI IMG/M metagenome (GOLD analysis project Ga0316613, IMG submission 207647) | Wetland soil microbial communities from Old Woman Creek delta, Ohio, United States - OWC_soil_day10_CT_b | ecosystem: Environmental > Terrestrial > Soil > Wetlands | place: USA: Ohio...
CGGCAAGGATCTGCGCCCGACGCGCAAGGCGTTCGACCTGATGACGCTGCTCAAGGGTCTCGACGTGCCCGAGTTGACTGCGCCAGAACTGACCGGGGAATGGGAATTCAAGCTGGCACAGATGGAACGCGGCCGGCTCAAGCGCGATCTTTTCATGCGCGAGATTGCCGGCATGACGCAGAAGATTGTCGAGCGCGCGAAGAGTTATGAATCCGACACCGTGCCGATCGAAGACCCGGCACAACTGAGCACTCCTTGCCCGAAGTGTGGCAAGACAGTCGTCGAGAACTATCGCCGCTTTGCCTGCTCCAGCTGCGACTTCTCGATTCCGAAGCATCCGGGCAGCCGCTCGCTCGAGGTCGAGGAGGTCGAGGAGCTGCTGGGCAAGGGCACGATCGGACCGATGTCGGGCTTCATCAGCAAGATGGGGCGGCCGTTTTCGGCCGTGCTCAAGCTGACGCCCGAATTCAAGCTCGAGTTCGACTTCGGCCAGGGCAGCGACGACGGCGCCTCGGACGAAGCGGTCGATTTCTCCGGCCAGCAACCGATCGGCCCGTGCCCGAAGTGCGGCGGACGCGTGTTCGAGCAGCCGATGAACTACCTGTGCGAACGTGCCACCGGCCCGGCGAAGACCTGTGATTTCCGCTCGGGCAAGGTGATCCTGCAGCAGCCGATCGAGCGCGCACAGATGGAGAAGTTGCTGAACGGCGGCCGCACCGACGTACTGCGCGCCTTCGTCTCCAACCGCACGCGCCGCAAGTTCGCTGCTTTCCTGGTGCGCAAGCCGGACGGCACGGTGGGCTTCGAGTTCGAGCCGCGCGCCAAGGCGCCTGCGAAGTCCGCTCGAACAAAGCCTGCCGCAGAGGCGCCGGACAAAGCGGCGCCGAAGCGCACGGCAGGTCGAACGGCGGCGGCGCCACCGGCGAACGGCGACGCGACGACCCGTGCGGCAAAGGGGTCGACGACCCGGTCGCCCACGAAAGCCCCGGCCAAGAGCGCGGCCAAGCGCCCGGTTAAGGCAGCCACGAAGGCCGCGGCGCGCAAGACAGCCAAGACCGCGCGCAAGTAACGCGGTCGCGCGCTTCATCCAAGCGCGTCATTCTCCGAGCTGCGTGCGCTCGGCTATGCTGGATCAATGCAGCGCTTCCTGATCATCGCCGGCATCGCAGCGCTCCTGCTCGGCCTCCTGTGGCCGTGGCTGGCCCGGCTCGGGCTCGGCCGACTGCCGGGTGACTTCCACGTGCAGCGGGAGGGTTTCTCGTTCTACTTTCCGCTCACCACCTCGCTGGTCGTCTCGGTCATCGTCACACTGATCCTCTGGCTGCTGCGCCGCTGAACTGATGAACGCCTCATCCCGATCCCGCCTGCTCGCGCTGCTGCGCGCCGCTGCCCCGCTGGCGGCGATGTTCCTGCTCACCGGCGCCGCGCTGGTCTCGTGCGAAGGCACGAGCGACGAGGAGGACGGCGATTCTTCCGACGGGACGCGGCCCAACAGTGCGGCGATGGGGAGGTGGACGCCCAACACCACGTATGACACCTGCACGAAGGAGTTTCACGACACGTACTTCGTCGTCGGTCCCGACGGCAGGAAGTACCCGACTTGGCATCCGCCGACCGCGACCGACCCGGCCACCAGCCGCATCTGCTCGTTCGGCCACGAGCACGGCCGCGACCCACGCGGCTCCGCGCTGTGGGACTCGATCCGCAACCATTACGCCTTTGACGCCAACAGCAACGGCACGATCGATACCGCCGAACGCGATGTCAGCGGTGTGCCGTTTGGCTATGCCGCCGAGCAGCTGCGCGCCTACAACGCCGCGAACGGCCTGCCGAGCGCCAACCGCGACGAGGACCATGTCGGCTACAAGATCGCCTGGGAAAACGGCATCGCGCGCACCCGCACGCTCAACGGGCAGCTGCAAACCTTCGACCTCGCCTGCGATGCCCTCTCGATGCTGCACCAGGAGACCCATTCCGCCGACGCCTACGCCAGCAATCTGCACGAGATGCTGTACGCGATCGACTGCAACCGGGGCACAGATGCCACAAGCTTCGGCGCCAAGGCCATCGTCGCCGCCATGACGACCTTCGGCAACCCCGGTGAGTTCACGGTGGAGCAGGCCGACAACACCTTCGTGACCCTGCGTTTCGGCACCCCGGACCCCCTCAATTCACCGCCGGGCGGAACCGAGCGCGGACGCGTGATTCCGCGGGCGGAGAGTGTCTACGACGCAATCCTTGTTCCCGTGCGCGAAACCTCGGACTTCATCGGCGGACTCACCGAAACCTGGTACTCCGCACTCACACTGCGACGCACCGACGGCGCCGAGCTTGTGTACCTCGACCCGTCCTATGCGGTCACGTCGCCTTCACGCTACTTCGACACCACGCGCCTCAATGCCGTCGCGCGCAGCATCGACCTCTGTTACGTCGGCATCAGCGCCACAGGCGTTCTCATCGACGATCCCCTGCGCTCCTCCGAGATCGTGCGCCAGGCGCGAGGCCCCGAATGCGAAGCGATAGCGCCCAATGGGCCGGCGACACTGCGCATCAACCGCATTGCTTACGACGATCCCCGCAGCGTCTTCAACGGCTGCCGCCGTCTCGTGACGCTGGGCGCGACGCGCATCAGCAACGGCGGCGGTTCGACGACGACCTGGTACAGCGATCCGTACGGTCGCGCCGCACGAACCGGCAGCTTCGCCGGCGCCGTGAAACAGTTCGTCTCGGCGAACAACAACAGCACGGCGGGAAACATCGATCGCGTCGCCTTCGGCGCCGACCTCGACCCCTGCCTGCCCGGCAGCAATATTCACGCGCCGAATTAGCTGGCGTCGCTCGTGTACGCAACCGCTACGCGGTCGCACGTGCACTCGCTCCGATTGATTGGTCGGCTGCGCTTCGGAGCGGCCGGGCACTCCGCCGATGAGCAACGACACGGCACCCACCCTGCCCTCCCGCCACGCGGGAGAGTGTTGACACCCCTCCCTCACCCTCCCCTCCTGGAGGGGAGGGAAAGGCGAACCACCAACGGTCGTGGTGCATCGTGGGGTGGGGTGCCCGTGGTTGAGTTTCGGCGAAGCGCGCGGCCGCTCCGGAGCGCAGCCGACTAACTAGTCGGAACGAGTGCACGTGCAGGTTCCGGCTGCACCGGGACCTGCGTACACGAGGAGCGCCGTGTCCCGCCTACAATCGCCCGCTTTGCGCCCGACCCGGCCGTCATGCTGCTCTTCGCTTCCACGATCCTGCTGTCGGCGTTCCTGCTGTTCCTGGTGCAGCCGATCATCGCCAAGCAGATCCTGCCGTGGTTCGGCGGGACCTCGGCGGTGTGGATCACCTGCCTGGTGTTCTTCCAGGTCGTGCTGCTCGCCGGCTACACCTATGCGCACCTGAGCACCCGCCACCTGAGCTCACGCGCCCAGTCGCGGCTGCACATCGCGTTGTTGATCGCGAGCCTGCTGTTCCTGCCGATCGTGCCGAGCGCGGCGCTGAAGCCCACCGCCGAGGCCGACGCCGCGCTGCGCATCATCGTGCTGCTGGTCGCGACCATCGGCCTGCCGTACTTCTTGCTTTCGACGACCGGTCCGCTGCTGCAGAAGTGGGTCGCTCCGAGCTTTCCGGAGAAGTCGGTCTACCGCCTCTTCGCGCTGTCGAACTTCGGCTCGCTGATCGGCCTGCTGGCTTTTCCGTTCGCGATCGAACCGTTCACGAGTTCGACCACTCAATCGATCGCATGGAGCATCGCCTACGCCGCGTTCGTGCTGACCTGCGGCTTCTCGGCGTGGAAGGTCAGGCGGCAGGACGCCGCTCCACATGCCGTCGCGCTGGGCAATGCCGAGTCCTTGCGCGAGGGCGGCCGGGTCGACGCGTCGCCGCCGCGCCCGACCGACTACCTGCTGTGGCTAGCCCTTTCTGCGCTCGCCTCGGTGATGCTGCTCGCCTCCACCAGCCACATCACGCAGAACATCGCTTCGGTGCCGTTCCTGTGGGTGTTGCCGCTGTCACTCTACCTTCTGTCCTTTGTCATCGCCTTCGAAGGCCGAGGCGGACGCGGCTGGTACGAGCAGAACTGGTGGCTGTTCCTCACGTTGATGCTGATCGTCGGCATGGCTGCCGGGCTGTCGGCCGCGCGGGGCGTACTCGACATCGGCATCGCCGTGCCGCTCTACACACTCGGCATGTTCATGTGTGTCCTGTTCTGCAACGGCGAGCTGGCACACCGGAAGCCCGCGCCGCGTTACCTGACGAACTTCTACCTGATGATCTCGCTGGGCGGAGCACTCGGGGGGCTGTTCGTCGGCCTGGTCGCGCCGCGCATATTCCCGTCCTACTACGAGCTGCCACTTGCGCTCGTGCTGCTCGCCGCCCTCGCCGTGGTCGTCGCCTGGCGCAACCGCTGGCTGGTGGGTCCGGCCATTGTCGCGACGCTGGCGACTGGCTGGTACGGCATCGAGTACCTGGACTTCGTACGCAACGACGTCGTGTTCATGGAGCGCAACTTCTACGGCACGCTGCGCGTGCGCGAGCAGGGCAGCGGTGAATACCAGGTGCGTCGCCTGCTGCACGGCGTGATCCTGCACGGCGAGCAGTTCACGATCCATCCGGAGCGCCTCGAGCCGGGCACCTACTACGCCCGCACCTCCGGGGTGGGTCGGGCGATCAGCGCCAAGCAGGCGGACGGGCCGGTGCACCTCGGCGTCGTCGGGCTGGGCGTGGGAACGCTGTCCGCCTACGGACGGGCCGGAGACTCGATCCGTTTCTACGAACTCGATCCGGACGTACTGAAACTGGCCCGCAGCCGCTTCGACTACCTGAACACTTCGCCCGCGAAGCTCGAGTTCGCGATCGGTGACGCGCGGCTGTCGCTGGAGCGCGAACTGGCGCAGGGCGCGCCGCAGAAGTTCGACGTGCTGGCCATCGACGCTTTCTCGAGCGACTCGATCCCCGTGCACCTGATCACACGCGAGGCCATCCGGCTGTACATGCAGCACCTGGCGCCGGGCGGCGTACTGGCGATCCACATTTCGAATCGCTTCCTCGACCTGAAGCCGGTGCTCGCCAACATTGCCCGCGAGGAAGGTCTGCAGGCGCGGCTGATCTCCGATCACCCGCCCGAACCCGCGTCCGTGAGCGACTGGGTGCTGCTGGCCGCGACACCTGAGGCGCTGAACGGCGCGGCACTGTCGGTCGCCGAGGTGATCGAGCCGGTTCCGGGGCTTTCGGTGTGGTCCGACCACTTCAACAACCTGCTCGACGTGCTGAAGACGAGTCCGGTCGAGGAATTCAAGCGACTGCTTGATGGCTGAACGTACGGTCCTGGGCGAACCGGGTGCGCAATTTGCGATACTTGCGGCCCGCTCATTTCCCGAGCGCGCTGTCCGACACTCCTTAAACTCCCTTTCGCAGGAATCCTGATGCCGTCCACGCGCAAGCCGCGCATAGTCATTCGCAACTCCAAGGTTCACGGCCGCGGCGTGTACGCCGCCCGCAAGATCAAGGCCGGCGAACGCATCATCGAATACCGCGGCGAGCGGATCACGTGGAAGGAGGCCGACCGTCGCCCGCCGTCGGATCCGGCGGATCCGAACCACACGTTCTTCTTCTCCCTGTCGGACGGCAAGACGGTGATTGACGCGTCAGTCCGCGGCAATGGGGCGCGCTGGATCAACCACTCTTGCGAGCCGAACTGCGAGAGCGAGGAAACCGACGACGGCCGCGTGTTCATCGAAGCGCTGCGCGACATCCGTGGGGGCGAGGAACTGAACTACGACTACGGCCTGATCATCGACGAGCGCATCACGCCGACCCTGAAGAAGCAGCATGAATGCCGCTGCGGCTCGAAGAACTGCCGCGGCACGATGCTGGCGCTGCGAACCCGGAAGAAGAAGGAATCCTGATGAGCCTCATGTACTCGATGTCGGTGCTGGTATTCGTGAAGACGCTCGGCCAGCTCTCGCTGATCCTCGACAAGGCCGCGGCCCACGCCGAAGCGAAGAAGATCGACCCGTCCGTGCTGCTCGCCGCGCGCCTGTTCCCCGACATGTTTGCGTTGACCAAGCAGGTCCAGGTCGCGTGCGACTTCGCCAAGGGCAGCGTCGCCCGGCTCGCCGGACAGGAGCCGCCAAAGTACGACGACACCGAGACGACGATCGACGCGTTGAAATCGCGCATCGCCCGCACAATCGCCTTCATTGAAGGCTTCACCGAGGCGCAGCTGGCCGGCAGCGAGGCGCGCGAAGTGTCACTGAAGATCCGCGACCAGACGCTGACCTACAAGGGGCTGCCGTACCTGGCGCACATCGCGCTGCCGAATTTCTTCTTCCACGCCACGACGGCCTACGACATCCTGCGGCACAACGGCGTGGAACTCGGCAAGCGCGACTTCATCGGAACGGTCTAGCCTCAGACAGGCTTTGCCCGTGAACCGACTCGAATCGCGGTGGTCGAAGCGGCGATGAGACGCCCGACCGAACTGGTAAGACGCTGGTGGGCGGCCCTTGCGGCCGTCGTGCTTGCACTCGGCACCGTCGCCGGCTGCACATCGCTGGACGAGTGGCAGCGGCAGGCGATCTTCAACCCGGCGCGCGACAACCCACGCTGGGTTGCCGAGCCACTGGCCGGCACCGAGGAATACGACGTTCGCCTGGCCAATGGCGACACGCTGCACTTCTGGTACGTGCCCCAGTCGCAAGCCGCATCGTCGCCCACGGTGCTGTACCTGCACGGCGCCCGCTGGAACATGAACGGCAGCGTATTCCGGATCTCGCGCTGGCATGACCTGGGCTTCAACGTACTTGCGGTCGACTACCGTGGGTTCGGCAGGAGCACCGAGATCCTCCCGTCGGAACAGACCGCATCGGAGGACACGCGTGCAGCGTTCGATGAACTGAAGCGACGCCAGCCCGAGGCGACCCGCCGCTACGTCTACGGCCACAGCCTCGGCGGCGCACTGGCCATCGACCTGGCAAGCGCAGTTCCGACGGATCAACTGGCGGGCGTGATCATCGAATCCACCTTTACGTCGATTCCCGACCTCGTTCGAGGCATGCGCTGGGGCTGGGTGCCGGGGATTGGCCTCGTCGTGACGCAGCGCTTCGACTCGTGGGACCGCATCGCCAAGGTCGAGGCGCCGCTGCTGATCCTGCACGGCACGGCCGACAGCGTCGTGCCGCACACGATGGCGGATGCGCTCTTCCAGCGCGCCGCAAGCCCCGGCAAGCGCCTCGTCAAGATCGAAGGAGGATCGCATTCCGGCTTCGGCGGATCGACAGCGGTGTATCGCGAGGCCATCGCCAGCTTCATGTACTCGTCCGCCGGCGCATCCGCCGTCGGCGCGGCAAGCGGCTCGGGCGGGACGACGCTGGCCGACTGAGCTGGCGATCAGCGCGGCGTAACCAGCGCGATCGACCGCACGTCGAGAACGAACGGACCTGCTTGCCGATCGGAAATCTGCAGCCCGATCGCGATGATGCGCTGGGGATCGAGCAGCGGTGCGTCGACCGGGCGGCCGCGAAAGCGGGCGACGAAATCGGCGAGCGGGAGCACGATCTCCTGCTCGTCGCCTGACGTCTTGAACGCGCCCTGGTAGTGGTAGGGCTCGCGTTCACCGGTACGCGGATCGCGCATGAAGACGGTCAGCCGATATTGCCGGCCGTCGCCGCGCACGCGCAGCGCGAAGGCCGAGACACTGGGAACCGCCACCTCGCCCGGTAGCGAGAATGATCGGCGGGCCGAAGCAAAGCCACCACCGTAGTCGAGCGACAAACGCCCTTCGAAGCGCAGGCCGCCCGCGCCCAGCGCCCGCACGGCGGACGAGGACACGCCGCCCATGACCCCGTCATTGACGATCTGCCAGGCGGCGGCATCGAGTGGAACCTCAGCGTTCATCGTGACCGCTGTTGCAATGGCCCATAGCGCCCTCATTGTCTTCTTCCTGTGAATACCGCGTGCCTTGACGCGCCTCAACGCCGACGCAGCTCCGGGGATGGCATCCCCCTCGGCAAGGTAGAGTCTCGAATGATGGATCAACTGCGCAACACGACGGTCAAGGCAGGCGGGGCACTTGCCGCGTCGCCGGAGCGGCTCGTGGTGCCGGTGCAGGGCATGACCTGTGCAAGTTGCGTCGCGCATGTCGAAAAGGCGCTGGCACGCGTTGCCGGCGTCGAGCGGGTCGCCGTCAATCTGGCTACGGAGTCTGCCGCGGTCGAAGGGCGCGCGCTCGATCCGCAAGCGCTGACCCGGGCCGTGGATGCGGCGGGCTACTCGGTGCCGACGCAGAGCCTCCGTCTCGAGATCGAGGGCATGAGCTGCGCGACCTGTGTCGCACGACTCGAAACGGCACTGCGTGCCGTCCCCGGCGTCATCCGCGCCGACGTTAACCTCGCTTCGGAATCGGCCAACGTCGAACTCATCTCCGGTGCCGCCACGGCGCGCGACCTCATGGCCGCGGTCACGGCGGCCGGTTACAGCGCGGCGATGCCCAGCCAGTCCGCCGCCGCACCGATCGACCGCACCGCCGGACTGCGGCGCGATGCGCTGCTGGCACTCGCGCTGGCGTTGCCGCTGCTGATCGGCACGCACGTCTCGTTGCTAGGCTTCGACTGGTCGATGCCCGCGTGGATGCAATGGCTGCTCGCGACGCCAGTCCAGTTCTGGTGCGCGCGACGCTTCTACATCGCTGCAGCAAAGGCGCTGCGCGCCGGCACTGGGAACATGGACTTGCTGGTCGCGCTCGGCACGCTCGCCGCCTATGGCCTGTCGCTGTATCTGTGGCTGGAGGGCGGCACCGCCCACGGTGCCACGCACGCGCCGCACCTTTACTTCGAGGCAGCGGCGGTCGTCATCGCACTCGTGCTGGTGGGAAAGTGGCTCGAGGCCCGTGCCAAGCACCAGACTTCGGAGGCCATCCGCCTGCTCGCCGCGCTGCGTCCGACCACGGCGCAGGTGGTGCGCGGCGACCACGTCGTCGAAGTGCCGGTCGAGGACCTGCGGCTGGGCGACATCGTCGTCATCCGTGGAGGGGACCGCGTGCCGGCGGACGGACTCATCCGGGCGGGCAGCACGAGCATCGACGAGTCGATGCTGACCGGGGAAAGCCTGCCGGTGGACAAGTCCATCGGCGATCGCGTCAGCGCCGGATCGATCAACGGCCCCGGTCGCCTCGAGGTCGAGACGCGCGCGGTCGGCGCCGAGACGCTGCTCGCCCGCATCATCCGGCTGGTCGAGGACGCACAGTCGGCCAAGCCGCCCATCCAGCGGCTAGTGGACCGGGTCGCCAGCGTCTTCGTGCCGATTGTTCTCCTCATCGCCGCCTTCACGGTGGCCGGGTGGATGTATTCCGGCGCGTCGCTTGAGACGGCGCTGATCAACGCGGTCTCGGTTCTGGTCATCGCCTGCCCCTGTGCCCTCGGCCTCGCCACACCGGCCGCGATCATCGCCGGCACCGGCGTCGCGGCGCGCCACGGCATCCTGATCAAGGACGCGCTGGCGCTGGAGCTGGCCCGGCGCATCCAGACCGTGGCATTCGACAAGACCGGCACGCTGACAGTCGGCAAGCCGCGCGTCGTGGCCGTCGAGCATCACTCGCTCTTCGATCCCAAGGAAGTGCTGGCATTGGCCGAAGCCGCCAACGCCGGCAGCAACCACCCGCTCGCAGACGCCGTGCGCGGTGCATTCGAGCACGAGGGCAAGCGACATCCGGAAATGCTTCGTCGCAAGGCGCTCGAACACCGCGTGCTGCCCGGCCGCGGCGTTGCCAGCCGACTCGTCGATGAATCGCATCCTGGCGGCCAGGTCGAACTGGCCTTCGGCAACCGTCGGCTGATGGACGAGTGGAAGGTGGACACGGACGTACTCGATGCTCGTGCCACGCACTACGAGACGGAAGGACGCACCGTGTCATGGCTGGCCCAGCGCACGCCGGCCGGATCACAGCTGATCGGACTGATCGCGTTCGGCGACGAACCCAAGGCCGGTGCGCGGGCCGCCATCGAGGGTCTGTCGCGCCTTGGCATCGAGACGACGATGATTTCCGGCGATAACGACGGCGCTGCACGGCATATCGCGCAGCAGCTCGGGCTCACCCACTACGAGGCCAACGTCCTGCCGCGCGACAAGGTGAAGCGTATCGAGGCGCTGCGCAAGAGCGGCCGCGTGGTCGCCATGGTGGGGGACGGCATCAACGATGCCCCGGCGCTGGCTGCGGCCGATGTCGGCATCGCGATGGGCTCGGGCACGGATATCGCGATGCACGCGGCGGGGGTGACGTTGCTGCGTTCGGATCCGCGGCTGGTGTCGACGGCCATCGAGATCTCCCGCGCCACCGTGCGCAAGATCCGCCAGAACCTGTTCTGGGCCTTCATCTACAACATCGTGGGCATACCGCTGGCCGCGCTCGGCGTGTTGACTCCGGTGTTTGCCGGGGCGGCGATGGCACTGTCCAGCGTGTCGGTCGTCAGCAATGCACTGCTGCTGAAGCGCTTTCGCGCCCGCACCGAATCGCACGGGCATTGACGCGAGACGCCAGGTCCCGCGAGATCGCGACTAAAGCTTCGCCGTCCGGCGCGCGACCCAGTAGGTGGCACCCTCCGGGCCGTAGCGTTCCGCATGCGGCACGCCCTGCTCGAGCGCGAACTCGTCACGTGGTTTCAGATGACGGGTCTCGCCCCCGACGTGAGCCACATCTCGCCCTCCACGACGACGGCGCGGAGCGCGAAGGGATGCTCGTGCACGTCGATTACCGTGCCGGGTGCCCAGCGGCGTTCGAGCACCTCGTCGAAACCCTGCGCACGCGCCGCGGCCTCGAACTCCTCGAAGCGCGTCGTGACCGTCATCACGCATCCCGCCGATCGGAATCCGGCAGCTGATCGAATTCGACCAGCGCAGCGCCGATTGAAAAACTCGCGCCGAAGCCGATCATCAGTGCCGTCTGGCCTGGGCTTGCACGCCCGCCGCGCACCAGCTGATCGAGCAGCAGCGGGATGCTCGCACTCGAGGTGTTGCCGGTGTCCGCAAACGACGCGCACAGTCGATCGGGGTCGATGCCGGTCTTCGCGCACGCAGGAATCAGGATGCGCGTCAGATTGGCCTGGTGCGGGATCAGCCAGTCGATCTGCACGCCCTCGCGCTGCACGCGCTGGATTTCCTCGACGAGGATGCGCGTGGCGCCGATGGCGACCGGCGGGCCGGACATGAACCAGCGCGCTGATTTCGGCACCTCCAGGGCGAGGTGCGCCGCCTGCATGCCGGAGCCCTTGACCATGCCGATCGTCTCGGCATCGATCATCGAACTGGCACGCACCGACCGCAGCGTCGCGATGCCACGCACGTCTCGTGCAAGCAGGACGCCCGCAGCGGCGTCGCCGAACAGCGTGCTGGTGCCGAAGGCGAGCGGATCGTAGGCAATGCAGCGCGACGAGAACTCCAGTGCCACGCAGGCGACACGGCGATAGCCCAGCGCCTGCATCACGCTGCTGCCGATAGCCAGCGCATACATGAAGCCGGTGCACGCGTTGCTACCGACATCGAGCACGAACGGCGCACCGAGATCGGCATGGCGCCCGCGCGCTGCAGCGACGATCTGCTGCGACAGGCCCGGGAAGCCGTGCGTGCTCGACGATGAAACGATGATGGCATCGAGTTCCGACCAGGCCTGCCCCGACATCAGGCGTTCGAGCAGTTCCAGACCGACCGTGACCGGCGATTCCTCCGCAGCGAAGAAACGGCGTGCACGCAGGCCGGTCTTCCGTTCGATCAGCTCGGCGCGCTCGCTGATGCGCGCGACGATTTCGGCGGAAGACTCGTCGTCGATCTCGACACCATCGAGAAGTCGTTGGCCGATTTCGCGGTTGGACACCACCGCTGCGGGCAGGGTGCTGCCGGTCGCGACAATTGAAACGACAGTCTTCAATGCATTGGTCCCACGATTCGGTGCCCCTCTGTGGACAGGGGGCCTGCAGCCGCATGGTACGCGCTGGCCAGAGCGCCGATCGATCGTTCCGGGCCAGGCCTAGCCTGAGGCTCGGCGCCGCAACAGCATGCGATAGAGCACATAGATGCCCGCCGCCGCAAAGAGGTGCTTCAGCGTATGCCCACTGACGAAGCCCCCCAGCGCCGCGTCGATCACGCGATCGAGTCGCTCGCTGACGATGGCCGCGGCATACAGGGCTACGGCGCCATACAACCACCCGGAGCGCGTGTACGGCGAGCGCACCAGCGCGGTGACCAGCAAAGCGACCGCGACGAAGCCCAGTTGCACCATCAGGTACGGCATGAGATTGGCGCTGGCGGCCCAATAGGCGACAGAGCCAACTCCGGTGGCCCCAAGCGCAGCTAGAACCGGCCCGGCGAAGCGCGGCGCGCGGTCGGCAAGCGTGCCAGCGACCAACCCCGCGAAGCCCAGCGCCATCGGCAGCCGATCCCAGACCAGCGTCGCGTCAGTCGGATCGAGGTGGTAGTAGGCCGACCCGAACGCGGTCAGCGCGACACCGATGAACATCACGAGCCACGGCACGCGCGCGGCACGCGAGACTGTGTTCGACAGCATCCTGCGGTGGAACGCCCGCAGTCCCAGGACGCCGACCAGCAGGAACGGCAGGTTGGACAGGACATTCAGCGCATGCGGCACGCCGAGCATCAAGCGCTGATCGGCGAAGTCGTGATACTCCTGCGGCTGGGCCAGCGGCGGCAGCGCAACGGCGGCGAGCCACGGCAGCAGCGCCGCAGCAAATGCCAATCCGAGGATCGCCACCGCCTGGCGTGCCGACGCGGTACCGCTACGGACATTCAGCGGGACGTGCATCAGAGCTTTTCCACAAGTTTCACCATGCAATGCCCGCCGCGTCAGGCGAGGTTGCGCAACTCGCGCAACGCCACCGAGAGCATCGCCAGATCGGCATTCTTCGCATCGGCGAGTTCACTCAGCATGCGCCGCGCTCGGTCGAGTGGAATCTCCTGGGATTTCTGCCACGGCTCGAGGCCGCCGGCCTGCAAGGCATCGGCGGTCAGCTGCCGCTGCAGGCTCGCCAGGTCATCGCTCGACGCGGCCTTTGCGAGTGCCTGCCAGTAGCTGTCCGAAGGCAGCGCGGACACCTGCGCCCGCAGGCGGGCAAGTCCGAGTGCATCGCCGATCGCAAAGTACGCCGATGCCACCGTGTCCAACGGCTGTTGAGAATTCTCGGCGACTTCGGCAAGGTCGAGCGCCGCGAGCGATGTCGCGGCGGCGGCCACTTCGAAGGCCAGCGGCTCGGGTACCCGCTGCTGGATGAAACGCACCTGCATCTCCTTGATCGGCACCTGCCAGGAGGCACTGGCCGGCGCCGCCTGCAGGTACTGCATCAGTCCGCGCGCCGTGGCAGAAAAGCGCTCGATCGCGTGTGCCATCGGTTCGGCCAGGCGCCGCGAGCGCAGGAACCACGTGGTGGCCCGCACCGTGCGCCGGCCCAGTTCCATCAGCAGTTCCGCCTGCGTCTGGTCGGCGACGACGTTGTCGAGCGCTTCGATCGACGCCCAGGTCGACTCGAGTGCGAACACCTCGCGTGTCAGCAGGTACGCGCGCACTACCTGCGCCGGCGTCGATCCAGTGCTCGACGTCATCTGGTGCGGGAAGCTCGGTCCGACGCGATTGACCATCTCGTTCAGCACGACAGTGGCAATGATTTCGCGCCGCAACGGGTGCCGCTCGATGTCGGTCGCGAACTCCCCATGGAGGCGCTGCGGGAAGTAGCGCTGTAGTGCGTTCGCGACCCACGTGTCCTCGGGGAGGTCGGACGCGAGCAGTTCGTCGAACAGCCACATCTTCGAATATGCGAGCAACACGGCGCGTTCTGGACCCGTCAGCGCCAGGCCGGCGGCGCGGCGCTCGGCGATCGTCTCATCGTCGGGAAGGTATTCGAGTGCGCGATTGAGCCGCCCCTCCTTTTCGAGGAACCGGATCATTCGCTGCTGCTGCTCCAGCAGCTTGCGCGCCGTGTGCACGCCGACCGACAGCGCCTGCGTCTGGTAGTAGTTGTCCTGCAGCACCAGTTGCCCGACGTCGTTGGTCATCTCCGCCAGAAGCGCATTGCGCTCGTCGAGCGTCAGCCGTCCCTGTTCGACCGGCAGGCTCAAAAGGATCTTGATGTTCACCTCGTGATCCGAGGTGTCAACGCCGGCCGAGTTATCGATTGCGTCGGTGTACAGCCGTACGCCATTCAATGCCGCCTCGACGCGACCGTGCTGCGTGAAGCCGAGGTTGCCACCTTCGCCGACCACCTTGCAGCGCAGGTCCTCGCCATTGACGCGGACCGCGTCGTTGGCGCGGTCGCCGACATCCGCATGGCTCTCGGTCGAGGCCTTGACGTAGGTGCCGATGCCGCCGTTGTAGAGCAGGTCGACCGGTGCGCGCAGGATCGCGTTGATCAGTTCGATCGGTGTCAGCTGGGCCGACGTGATCCCCAGCACCGCCTGAGCCTGCGGTGACACTGGAATCGCTTTCTCGGCGCGCGACCAGATGCCGCCGCCCGCCGAAATCAGCTTCGCGTCATAGTCGGCCCAGGACGAACGCGGCAGCGCGAACACGCGCTCGCGTTCGACAAAGCTCCTGGCCGCATCGGGATCCGGATCGATGAAGATATGCCGATGATCGAAGGCCGCGACGAGCCGGATGTGCCTGGACAGCAACATGCCGTTGCCGAACACATCGCCCGACATGTCGCCGATGCCGACGCAGGTAAAGTCGGTCGTCTGCGTGTCGATGCCCATCTCGCGGAAGTGCCGCTTGACGCTTTCCCACGCGCCGCGGGCGGTGATCCCCATTCCCTTGTGGTCGTAGCCGGCACTGCCGCCCGACGCGAACGCATCGCCCAGCCAGTGGCCGTACTCGGCGCTGATCGCGTTGGCATAGTCCGAGAAGGTCGCCGTGCCCTTGTCGGCGGCGACGACGAGATACGGATCATCGGCGTCGTGGCGCACGATATGCGGCGGCGGCACGACCTTGCCCTGCACCAGGTTGTCGGTCAGGTCGAGCAGGCCGCGCAGGTAGTCCTGGTAACAGGCAATGCCTTCCTTCATGAACGCTTCTCGATCGGTCGCCGGCGGCGCCTTCTTCAGCACGAAACCGCCCTTGCTGCCGACCGGCACGATGACCGTGTTCTTGACCATCTGTGCCTTGACCAGTCCCAGCACTTCGGTGCGGAAGTCTTCTGGACGGTCCGACCAGCGCAACCCGCCGCGTGCCACCTTGCCGCCGCGCAGGTGCACACCCTCGAAACGGGTCGAGTACACGAAGATCTCGAACATCGGCCGCGGCTCGGGGAGCGACGGGATCTGCCGGGGGTCGAACTTGAACGAAAGGTAACTGCGCCGCGGACCGTCACCGCCACTCGCGCCGGCGCCCGTGCGCCAGTAGTTCGTTCTCCTGGTGGCGTTCACCAGTGCCAGCAGCTGCCGCAGCACCCGGTCTTCGCTCGCATTCGGCACCTTGTCGAGCGCCTGCTCGATCGCGCGCACCTGGCTTGCCGCCGCCGTGTCATCGCGCTCGGCCGGATGGAACCGCAGCCGGAACAGCCGCACCAGCATGCCGGCGATGCGCGGATGCGTCGCGAGCGTCGCCTCGATGTACGGCTGCGACAGCGGAAAGCCGATCTGGCGCAGGTACTTGGCGTAGGCGCGCAGGATGACGATCTCATCGCCGGCGAGCCCCGCCTTCAGTACCAGCCGGTTGAAGTCGTCGTTTTCCACGCGACCGTCGAACACGCGCGCGAACGCGTCCTCGAACAGTGGTCCGACGGCATCGATATCCAGTTCGTCGCAGCCCGGCGACTCGAGCTCGAAGTCGTGGATCCACATCGACTCCGCGCCGTCCGGTGTGATCTCGTACGGTCGCTCCGCGAGTACCCGCACACCCATGCGTTCCAGCATCGGCAGCGAGTCGGACAGTGGCACTGGGGCGCTGTCGCGGTAGATCTTGAAGCCGAGGCGGTTCGGC
>Ga0316613_10001497_pt1 | contig 15960 bp, 7 predicted proteins | sample OWC_soil_day10_C_2_FD_207647 | JGI IMG/M metagenome (GOLD analysis project Ga0316613, IMG submission 207647) | Wetland soil microbial communities from Old Woman Creek delta, Ohio, United States - OWC_soil_day10_CT_b | ecosystem: Environmental > Terrestrial > Soil > Wetlands | place: USA: Ohio...
TTCTCCCGTAACTGAATGATGAAGGAATTGGATTTCTGGCCAGAGGATGGCCTACGCCTCAATTATATGGGAAATTCACCATTTTTCGGTCATGGTTCTTCAATCGATAGCATCGTAAATTCCCGGAACGCTGCGTTACACTTCGCTCCATGTCCAGTATCCGATCCGCCATCCTGCTGACGATCCTGTTGCTCGTTGCATGCGGCGAGCAGCAGAACGATCCGTATCCGGCAGGCGAGCGGGGGCAGAACATCCTCTTTTCGGCGTTTACCGAACGGCCCAAGCACCTTGATCCGGCGCGATCGTATGCCGAGGACGAGAGTGTCTTTACTGCGCAGATCTACGAGCCGCCATTGCAATATCACTACCTGCGGCGCCCGTATGTCCTCGTTCCCGGGACTGCTGCCGTGGTGCCCGAACCGGAATATATCGATGCCAACGGCAAGCGCCTGTCTGTCGACGCACCTTCCGGCTCGATTGCCTTCAGCCTTTATGAAATTCGCATTCGGCCGGGAATTCGCTATCAGCCGCATCCGGCTTTTGCGGTTGATGCGAGCGGCCAGCCTGTTTATGCCGATCTCGATTCGTCCAAGCTCGCCGGAATGAACACGATTGGCGACTTCCCGCGCAAGGGGACGCGCGAGTTGACCGCGGACGATTACATCTACCAGATTAAGCGATTGGCGCATCCGCGCTTGCACTCGCCGGTTTTCGGAACGATGGCGGCACATATCGCTGGCATGAAGGAACTGGGCGATCTCCTGCAGAAAGAGATGAAGGAACGGCCCGGCAGCGCTTGGATCGACCTGGAGCGCTACCCGCTCGAAGGTGTCACTCGCCTCGATCGATACACCTACCGCATAAAGCTCATTGGAAAGTATCCGCAATTCCGCTACTGGCTGGCGATGCCATTTTTTTCTCCCGTTCCGCGCGAGGTCGATCGCTTCTACAGCCAGCCGGGCATGGAAGAGAAAAACCTGTCGCTGGATTGGTACCCCGTTGGCACGGGGCCGTACATGTTGACGGAAAACAATCCGAATAGCCGGATGGTGCTCGAGCGCAATCCGAATTACCACGGCGAGCTCTATCCCTGCGAAGGAGAAGAGGGGGATCGCGAGGCCGGATTGCTGGCCGATTGCGGCAACCTGCTGCCCCAGATCGACAAGGCGGTGTTTACCAGTGAAAAGGAAAGCATCCCCTACTGGAACAAGTTTCTGCAGGGCTACTACGATGCCTCCGGAATTTCTTCCGACAGTTTTGATCAGGCGGTGCGTTTCGATGTTGGAGGAGGCGTTCAGATATCGGAGGAGATGCAGGCGAAGGGCATCCGCTTGCTGACCCGGGTGCGGGCATCAACGTTCTACATGGGATTCAATTTTCTCGACCCGCTGGTCGGCGGCAAGAACGGCGTGGGCGAAATGCGTGCGCGCAAGTTGCGTCAGGCGCTGTCGATTGCCGTCGATCAGGAGGAATTCATCTCGATCTTCCTGAACGGGCGTGGCATTGCCGCCATGAATCCCGTTCCACCGGGGATCTTCGGCCACGAGGAAGGTGAAGCGGGAATCAACCCGGTGGTTTATGAGTGGAAGGACGGCAAGGCCGAACGCAAGCCCATTGAGGCTGCCAAGAAGCTGCTGGCGGAGGCCGGATGGCCAAACGGACGGGATGCCAAAACAGGCGAACCGCTGGTGCTCTATCTGGATACCACAAGTGGTGGCATGGGCGACAAGTCGACGCTCGACTGGCTGACGCGGCAGTTCGCCAAACTCGATATCCAGCTTGTCGTTCGTTCGACCGATTTCAATCGCTTTCAGGAAAAAATACGCAAGGGCGCTGTCCAGATCTACTTTTTCGGCTGGAATGCCGACTATCCCGATCCGGAGAACTTCCTGTTCCTGCTCGCGGGGAGTGAGGGCAAAGTTGCTACCGGTGGCGAGAATTCATCGAACTATGCCAATCCGGAATATGACCGCCTGTTTGCCCAGATGAAAGACATGGATAACACGCCACAACGGCGCGAAATCATCCGCCGCATGAATCGCATTCTCCAGGAAGATGCGCCCTGGGTGTTCGGCTTTCATTCGAAGAGCTATGTGCTCGCGCACGCTTGGTTGTATAGCCGCAAGCCTAACGATGTGGCCAACAACATCCTCAAGTATCAGCGTATCGACGTGACCGAGCGGGAACGGCAACGACAGGCATGGAACACGCCGATACGGTGGCCCGTGTTTTTGATCGGCGCGGTGTTGGCGTTGATCGCCCTGCCGGCAGTGGCGGCGTATCGGCGGCGCGAGCGCCGGACCGGGAAAACGTAAGGGATCGCCTCAATGCTTGCCTACCTGTTGCGCCGACTACTCTACGCAATCCCGATCCTGGTCGGGGTGAATCTCATCACCTTCGCGCTGTTCTTCGTGGTCAACACGCCCGACGATATGGCGCGCATGCAGCTCGGGGTAAAGCGCGTGACGCCGGAGGCGATCCAGAAATGGAAGATCGAGCGTGGCTACGACAAGCCCCTGTTCGTCAACACGGAAGCCGCTGGTATCGCCACATTGACCGACACTATTTTCTTCGCCAAATCGGCGCGCATGTTCGTCGGTGATTTCGGGAGGGCGGAGGATGGGCGCGACATTACGCGGGAAATTTCGCTGCGCATGGGGCCGTCGCTGGCCATAGCCATCCCGACCTTCATCCTGGGCTTGTTTGTCACCGTGAGCTTCGCGCTGATGCTGGCGTTTTTCCGCGCCACCAGGCTCGACTTGTGGGGTGTCGTACTGTGCGTGGCGATGATGTCGATCTCCGGTCTTTTTTACATCATCGGCGGACAGTATCTGATCAGCAAACTGTGGCGGCTGGTCCCGATCTCCGGTTACAGCGCCGGGATGGATGCCTGGAAATTCCTCATCCTGCCGGTAATCATTGGCGTCATTTCCGGAATCGGATCATCGACGCGCTGGTATCGCACGCTCTTTCTCGAAGAGATGGGCAAGGAATACGTGCGTACCGCCCGCGCCAAGGGACTCTCGGAGATCGTCGTGCTGTTCCGGCACGTGTTGCGCAATGCCATGATTCCGATTCTTACGGGCGTGGTGGTGGTCATTCCGATGCTCTTCATGGGATCTCTGCTGTATGAATCATTCTTCGGAATCCCCGGCTTGGGGAGCTATACGATCGACGCGATTCAGTCACAGGATTTCGCCGTTGTGCGGGCGATGGTCTTCATCGGTTCGGTGCTGTATATCGTCGGGTTAATACTGACGGATATTTCCTACACCCTCGTTGATCCGCGCATAAGGTTCGACCGATGACGTTCATACCCGTCCTGCTCTGGTCTGATGTGCTGATCTGGCTTCTGGTGTTCGCGGCGGGGGCGATTGGCGCCTTGTCATTGCGCCGTCAACCGCTGCGCGAGGCCTGGTTGCGCGTGGGGCGCAGCCGGTCGGGGATGGCTTCGGCGACGGTGCTGGCACTCTTCGTTCTGACTGGATTGGTGGATTCGCTACATTACCGGCCGCGTCTGGAAAATGCAGATCCCGATCAGCCGGTCGCCTACGCGGTCGAGGTGTTGTCGCTTCTCGACACCGTTGCGGCTCCATTGCGTACGCGTAACGAAAAAACCTATTCCGCGCCACTGGCAACACGCGCCTATGCCAAGGAGTCGTCCGAAGTCCTGCTCGCTGACGGCCAGGTGGGCATAAAGCGCGATTTTCCTCGTCTGAAATTCGGTGGAGCGCATCTGGGCGCCGACGAGGAACGTCGGGATGCGGATGTGCTGAAACGTATTGTCGTCGCGTTCGGAGTCGCCGTAGCGCTCTGGGCGGGAGCGGCCCTGTGCCTCGCCGGGATGATCGCTCGCCGGCAATCCTGCGCCTTGTTGCAAGCGTGGCGCGGAATCTGGCGCGGTGAAACGAAACTGGCCTGGGATGCCGTGCTGATCACGCTGGGTGTGATGCTGCTCACCCTGTCGCCTGTTCTGGCCCTGTGCATGAACTACCATGTCTTCGGGACGGACAAGGTCGGGCAGGATGTCTTCTACCAGATTCTCAAGAGCGTGCGCACCGCGCTGGTGATCGGTCTGGTGACGACGCTGGTGACCCTGCCCATTGCCATCGGCCTGGGTACGCTCGCCGGATATTTCCGGGGCTGGGTCGATGACCTGATCCAGTATCTGTACACCACGCTCAGTTCGATCCCCGGCGTTCTGCTGATCGCTGCCGCCGTGCTCATGATGCAGGTGATCATCGACACGCACCCACAGTGGTTCACCACCGCGGCCGAGCGCGCCGACCTGCGCCTGCTGGCGCTGTGCTTCATTCTCGGATTGACCAGCTGGACGAGCCTGTGCCGTCTGTTGCGCGGCGAGACGCTGAAATTGCGCGAGCTGGAGTACATCCAGGCGGCGCAGGCGTTCGGCGTGGCCGACGCATCCATTCTGCTGCGCCATATCCTGCCTAACCTGATGCACATCGTGATCATTGCGCTGGTCATGGATTTCTCCAGTCTGGTGCTGGCCGAGGCGGTGCTTTCCTATGTCGGCATAGGTGTCGATCCGACCATGATCAGCTTCGGGACAATGATCAACAATGCGCGCATGGAATTGGCGCGCGAGCCGATGGTCTGGTGGTCGCTGGTCTCGGCCTTCGTCTTCATGTTCGCGCTGGTGCTGGCCGCCAACCTGCTCGCCGATGCGGTGCGCGATGCCTTTGATCCGCGCATGGGATGAGCGAAATGTCGATGAATCCAGACGGTCCCGGTAATTCCGGAAATACGAGCGCAGCGCCCTTGCTTTCCGTTCGCGAGCTACGTGCCGGATTTGCGGCGAGTTCGCGCCTGTTGACGGCCGTCGATGACGTTAGCTTTCAGTTGCGCGCAGGCGAAACGCTCGCCCTGCTGGGCGAATCCGGATGCGGCAAATCGGTGACCGCCCTGTCGCTCCTGCGTTTGCTTCCGGCTGCCGGGCGCATCGCCAGTGGCGAAGTCTACTTTGGCGATACCGACCTTCTTCAGCTGCCAGAAGCCGAAATGCGCGCTGTGCGTGGCGGCGGCATGGCGATGATTTTCCAGGAACCGGCGACCAGCCTCAATCCGGTTCTCACCGTCGAGCGGCAGATCGGCGAAGTGATCGAACGGCATCTCGGGCTGAGCGGCGCGGCGGTTCGGCATCATGCCCTGGTGTTGCTCCGGGCCGTCGGCATCGCCGATGCGGAACGACGTCTGGCCGAATACCCGTTCCAGCTTTCGGGCGGCATGAAGCAACGGGTGATGATTGCCGTCGCTCTGGCCGGGAACCCTCGGTTGTTGATCGCCGATGAACCGACGACAGCGCTCGATGTGACGATCCAGGCGCAGATCCTGGATCTGCTGCGCCGTCTGCAGAGCGAACGCGGGATGGGAATACTGCTGATCACGCATGACCTTGGCGTCGTTGCCCGGATGGCACATCGTGTCGCGGTGATGTACGCCGGCGAAATTGTCGAGGAAGCCCCGCGCGACGTCTTTTTCAATGCGCCGCGCCATCCCTATGCGCAAAAGCTCTTTGCCGCGCTGCCCGATATGGCGCGGCGAGGGCGCCGGCTGGATACGATTGCGGGGCAAGTTCCGCCGTTAACGGCCATGCCGGATGGCTGCCGCTTTGCCGCGCGTTGCCCGCAGGCTTGGGCGCGTTGCCGGATAGAGTCCCCGGGATGGACGACGCTTGGCGAGGCTCACCGCGTGCGTTGCCACTGGGTGGCGGAATCCGGAGCGCACGTTGAAGAGCCCGCTCTCGCGTCGCTTCCCGTCATGCCGGCACCTGGTGAAGCGCTGGCAAGCTCCGGGCAGGAGAGTTTGGTCAGGATCGACGACCTGCGTGTGCATTTTCCGATCCGTAGCGGCTTTCTGCAACGTGTCGTCGGGCAGGTCAAGGCCGTCGATGGCGTATCCCTCGAACTTGGGCGCGGCCGTACGCTGGCGCTGGTCGGCGAATCGGGATGCGGCAAGACGACGGTTGGCAAAGCCTTTCTGCAGTTGATCAAACCGACGGGCGGGCGCGCACAGCTTGACGGAACGGAGCTTACCGGTTTGTCACGCGCCGGGTTGCGGCCCTTGCGGCGGCGCATGCAGATGATTTTTCAGGACCCGTTTGCCTCGCTCAATCCGCGCATGTCGATTCGGGAAATCATTGCCGAGGGGATGGGCGCGCTTGGCGTTGCCAGGAACGCAAGCGAACTGGATGCGGCCCTGGCGGCGTTGTTGCAGCAGGTGGGACTCCCCGACGATGCGGGCCGTCGTTATCCGCACGAATTCTCTGGCGGCCAGCGGCAGCGTATCGCCATTGCCCGGGCGCTGGCGGTGCAGCCGGATCTTGTCGTGTGCGACGAACCGACATCGGCGCTCGATGTGTCGGTCCAGGCGCAGATTCTTAACCTGCTAAAGACGTTGCAGGACGATCTTGGTCTGGCCTATCTGTTCATCACGCACAATTTTGGCGTGGTCGAATACCTGGCACACGAAGTCGCGGTGATGTATCTGGGACGCATTGTCGAGCGTGGCACCGTAGACGATGTGCTGCGTTCCCCGCGCCATCCCTACACCCAGGCGCTGCTTTCCGCCGTGCCAAGCCCTCGCGTGGAAGAAGCGTCGGGAATCATCCGGCTGGCGGGGGAAATGCCGTCGCCAGCCAACCCGCCGTCAGGGTGTCATTTTCATCCGCGTTGCCGGCATGCCGTGGATGCCTGTCGCGTCACCTATCCGGATACGAGCAGACTGACGGCGACACACAGCGTGCGTTGCCATCTTTTCGAGGAAACCGGGAAAACGGGAATCGGCAGGTAGTTGGGAAGTAGGCGGCTGGCGTCACCGGGATAGCGCTCGCGCGAACAACGCCTGTCAGGAGTTTTCGCCCGCAGGGATGGTCAATGTCGTTCCCGGTTTGAGCTTGTCGGCGCTCACATGGTTCTTGCGCATCAAGTCATCGGCGGCAACATTGAACTGGCGGGCAATCGAGTAGATCGTGTCGCCGCGGCGGACGGTATAACGGGCTGCCTTTTTCGTGCTTTCAGCCGGCTTTTGCGTCTTTGCCTGAGTTATCTGCTTGGTCTGGCTGTCTTGCGTCGAGCGGCTTCTGGACGCCGTTTTCTCCTCGGCGGCTGGATGCGCGGGTGACGTCTTCTCCGTTTTCTTCGCTGCAGCTACCTGAACCTTGAGTTTTGTGCCGGGAGATACCTTGTCGCTCCGCAGATCGTTCGTCTTACGCAATTCGGTGACGGTCGTTCCATAGCGTTTTGCCAACGAAGCGAGCGTTTCGCCTTTGCGTACGGAGTGCGTCACGGTTTTTCCGCGCGGTTCGTCGTTCTCGACGGGGAGTTGCGGCTGTTCGGGCAGGGCAGCCATGTTAAGTGGTTCGCCCTTGTCCTTGTTCTTGTCCGCGACAAGCAGGGTGAGACCTGGAGGGGGCTTCATCTTGCCCTTGATGCCGTTGACCGCCTTCAGATTGGCGACCGTCATGCCGAAACGCGGGGCAATCTTCTCCAGTTTGTCGCCAGGTTGCAGCGTGTAGGTCTGCCAGGCCGAAAGGGGTTTGTTGTCGTCTTCGTGGGCTTCCAGGTTGCTGACGAAGGTTTCCAGTTTTTCCGCCGGGATGACCAAGGGGGTGTCCGGCTTGATGACCGGGCGGTTGTGTGCCGGATTGAGCGCCACGAATTCCTGAACCGGCATTTCAGCCAGCTTGGCAGCCACCTTGACGTCGATATGCGATTCGGTGGTTACGGTAGCGAAGAAAGGCCGGTTTGGCACGTTCGGCAGATCCAGGCTCGCCATCAGCTTCGGGTCGCGGAAAATGTTCTTCAGCGCCTGCAACTTGGGGACGTAGTTGCGCGTCTCGTTGGGCATGGTCAGGCTCAGGTAATCGGTTGGGAGTCCCTGTGCGCGGTTCTTGCCGATCGCGCGTCCCACGGCGCCTTCGCCCCAGTTGTAGGAAGCCAGCGCCAGGTGCCAGTCTCCGTGCATCTCGTAGATGGATTGCAGGTAGTCGAGCGCGGCCGACGTTGAAGCGACGATGTCCCGCCGTTCGTCTTTCCACCAGTCCTGGTCGAGGTTGTAACGCTTTCCGGTGGCCGGGATGAATTGCCACAGGCCGGAGGCCTTGGAGCGGGAGTACGCCATCGGGTTGTAGGCGCTTTCGACCATGGGCAGCAACGCCAGTTCGGTCGGCATGCCGCGCTTTTCCAGTTCTTCCACGATGTAATACAGGTAGCGGCCGCTGCGGTCCACCATCCGGCGGAGATAATCCGGCCGGTTCAGATACCACTGCTGGTGGTAGAGGACCAGATCGTCGTCCAGTTCCGGCATGGAGAAGCCGTAACGGATGCGCTGGAACAAATCTTCATGGTCTGCCGTCAGGTCGATGGCGTGAGGTAGCTTGGGTTGGTCGGGGATTTCCGCTCTAAGCAGCGTGGCGTCCCGGGACGGTCGCCATTTCCTCGCGCCGGCCGCGGTCCCCCCTTCGGCGGAATCGGGCTGGTCGGAAATGCGCAAGCTGGGTAAAGCGTCGGATTGCGACAGGCGATCGGGCGACTCGGTGATGCTCGCGCACCCCGCGAGAAACGCGGCGGCGCAGCACAGGATGCGGCCCAGGCGGGCCGTTGCAGAATTGAGTCGTTTGGTCATTCCCGTTTCGTCATGTCCGGTTCGCCATTCCGTTGTTCGTGCTCGGCACGTCGGTGGTCGGGTCGGTTTTCTCAGATGCAATCGGCGGATTATATAGCAAGCATTGTGTACCGCCAGCAGACACGGAATTGCCTTTCCGGGCATGGCAGACGAAGAACGATTGCCGGAAGAAATGGCTTTCGAGGCGTTCGCGGTTGGGAAAATTGAAGCTCGGGTCATATACTGGCATGTAGCTATTGCCGTCTGGCGAAGCCGCTTGTTCCGATTGCTTTGCAGGCTGGCGCTGCTGTCACACGTGGAACCCGATGTCTTCGAGGATTGTCCGTGGTCAAGATGGCTGGGAAGAGAACGGCGGCCGATGAGCGGCTGCATAACGTCGAACGTATCCATCAATTGCTGAGCCGGCTTGGCTGGATCTGGCCGTTGATCGTGATGCTATCGTTGCTGCTGTTCGCCACGGCGGTTTTCTTGGGCTACGTCAAGAATCAGACCCTGGCCGACGCGGAGTGGCGCGTGCAGGCGGCGGCCGAAGTGGTTCATGAACGTACCGGAAGGCTGATATCCGGGATCGAAAGCGTTCTGCTGGCCAGCCAGGAATGGAGCCGGGATGGCCTGCTGTCCGTGGACGATCCGGAAGCCTTCAATCGTCAGCTGGTTCCTCTTGTCGCGGGACTGCCGGTCACCACGGTGCAGTTGGCCAATGACGAGGGGCGCGCCATGTTGCTGATGCGCACGACGGACGGGTGGGCAAACCGGGCCACCGACGTGCCGAAAAAGGGCCAGCAACAGCATTGGTGGTATTGGAACAAGGCACGGGAACGGGTGAGCGAGGCGTGGAAAACAGAGGATTGGGATCCCCGGAATCGCCCCTGGTATACCGGAGTGATGGTCGTCCCCGAACTTCAGGTCGTGTGGATGGCGCCACATGTTCTGCAGGTTACCGGCGAGGCAGTGATCTCGGCCTCTGTCCGCTGGTACGACCACCGCGGCCACCAGTGGGTGCTGTCGTTTTCGGTTGACCTGACCCATTTTCCCCGTCTTGCCGAGTCGAATTCGTCCGACAGCAATGTGCAGGTGGCGTTGCTGACGGGAGACGGGAAATTGCTGGGGCTATCGGGTCATGCGCTGTTCGGATCGCCCGAGATAGCCCGTCAATCCTTGCTGCAGGATCCCGCCAAGCTGGGATTCCGGGTGTTGGACAGCGTGCTGCATCGGGTGGGGCAGCAACGTACCGGCGATCCGGCCGGGCGCATGCGCGTGGCTGTTCCCGCCGTCGATTCCGGCGATGGCCAGTCGTGGCTGGGATACACCATGATCCAGATGGCGGGGCGACAGTCTTTCCGGATCGTGTCCCTGGCGCCGGAGCCGGACGCATTCGTTTTTTCGATGCGCCAAGGGGGGCTGCTGGTGGGGGTGATCGTTCTCATCGGCGGGTTTTCGGTGCTGGCCGGACATTTTCTGGCCAGCCCGGTGCGGCGTGTCCTGACCCGCCTGTTTGCCCGACTTGAGGAGAAGCGAGAACAAGCCGAAAATCTGGTGGAGCGGCGCAATGCCGTGGCGGCCATCACGGCCCGCATGCAGCGCGCGCAGCGTCCCGACGATCTGGCGTATTCGCTGCTGTGCGAACTGGCGCCGCGCCTGCAATTGGGCCGGGCCTTGTTCTGCCTGTGGGATGAGTCCGCCGGGCAGTTGCACGCGGTGGCCACCTATGCGGGAGAAAAAACTTGCGAAGCGGAGGAGCACTCCGCCTGCACCACGGACGTGAATATCGGGCTGGCAGGGCAGTGTGCCCGTGACCGGCGCGTGATCGTCCTGCACAAGCCCGGGGGCGATTACATGCACGTGCGTTCCGGCCTGGGCGATGCCTCCCCGGCTGAGATCGTGCTGCTTCCTGTGCAATACGGCGAACGCCTTTTTGCTGTCATGGAGCTGGCGGGGATGCGCGAATTCACTGAGGACGACCGCATGCTGCTGGCGGACCTTGAACCGATCATCGCCCTGAATCTGGATACGCTCCTGCGCGCGGAACGAACCGCCGAGTTGCTGGCGCAGACTGCCGCCAACGAGGAGCGCCACCGTCTCATCCTGGGGGCTGTCGCCGATGGCATCTGGGGCATGGATGTCGACGGGCGCACTGGATTCGTCAATCGTACGGCGCTGGATATGCTCGGGTTTTCCGAACAGGATGTCATCGGTCAGGATATGCACGTTTTGGTGCATGCCTGTCATCCGGATGGAAGCGACTATCCCCGCAGCGAGTGTCCGATCAGCCTGACAGCGATGGATGGCGTCCCGCGCACGGTCGATGATGAGGTGTTCTGGAGCAAGGAAGGGCATCCCGTGCACGTCGAATACACGACGACGGCGGTGCATCGGCAGGACCAGATTGTCGGGGTGGTGGTGGTGTTCCGCGACATCGGCGGGCGCAAGGCGGTTGAGCAATCCATCCGGGAAAGCGAGGCGCTGCTCTGGCAGATCGTAGAGGATAGCCCGTCGGCGGCGGCTATCGTCACCGAGGACGGGCGCGTGCTCCGCTGCAACAAGCGTTTGCTGGAGGTGCTTAACGTAGGGCCGGATTACTTTTCCACGCACCTGATGGTGGAATCCTGGGAGCGCCCCGAAGAGCGCAAGTTCTTTGTCGGGCAACTGATGCAGAACGGCGTCATGCGCAACTATCCGACGCGTTTTCGCAAGGGAAACGGCGAGGTGATCAAGGTCGTCCTCAATTCGCGCTGGGTCGTTCAGGGCAACCAGCGCTTGTTGCTTTCATGGCTGACGGAAGCCGGCTCGTGCGATGAGGCACGTTTGCCTTCGTCGAATCCACCCGCATCATCGGGAGAAAAAGCATGAGGCTGCAATCGGCCAATCGCCTGGTGATCGGCATTTATGTGGCGCTGATGCTCCTGAATCTCGCGAGCTTTTCAGTGATCGAATCCTTGCGCGATGAACGGCAGGTTGCGGTTGAGCGGCTGCGGAATGTGGTGCGGCAGGCCGATCTGCTGAACGATGCGTCGAAGCGGCTGACCCGCAATGTTCTCGCCTACGCCGCAACCGGAGACGAGCGTTACGAGAAGGACTACTGGACCGAAATCCGGGTGTTGCGCGGGCGAGAAAAGGCGGAAGCGGAATTGCGCAGCATGGGCCTGCAGCCGCAGGAAATCGCGCTGATCGACACGGCCAAGCGCAACTCGGATCGGTTGATCGAAGTGGACGAGCAGGTGTTCAGTGAGGGCAAAAAGGGGAACAAGAAGCGCGCCATTGAAGTGGCGTTCGGGGAAGACTATACCCGCGCCCTGAAAGCGATCGATCTGCCCGTCGAGCAGTTTCGCGAGCAGCTGGCGCAACGTATGGACGGCGAACTGGCCGTCGCCGATGTCCGGCTGCGTCGGGCCTGGCTGACGGGAGTCACGCTGACGGTGATCAATGCCATGCTGATGGTCGGCGTTCTCGGCGTTTTCTATCGGCGGCGGGTTTTTCGTCCTCTCAGCGAACTGAACAGGCAGATCCGCTCGTTCCATGACGACAGGACCGCCGAGCCTTTGGGGTATCTCGACGATCCCGGAGAAATCGGCGAGCTCGCGCGTTCGTTCGCCGCCTATCGGCAAACCGCTGAGGTTGCCGCCGACGAACAGTGGGTGAAGACTCAGCAGGCAACCATCGCCGGCCATCTCCAGGCCGCCGACAGCTTCAGCGGGCTGGCGCAGGCATTCCTGTCGCACCTCGCGCCGCTGGTCGGGGTCGGTCACGGCGTCTTCTATGTCTACGAGGAAGAACGCCGCGTGCTGCGCATGCTCTCGCACTATGCCTACAACGAGCGCAAGAGCCTGGCGCAGACATTCGAACTGGGGGAGGGGCTGGTCGGACAGTGCGCGCTGGAAATGGCGCCGATCATCATTACCCGGCCGCCGCCCGACTACGTCAGCATTCGCAGCACGCTGGGCGAAACAGCGCCGTGCGCCATCATGGTGCTCCCTGTGGTCAGCGGAACGCGCGTGCTGGCAGTGGTCGAGCTGGCCTGCTTCAAGCCTTTCAGCAAGCGCGAGCGCGAGCTGCTCGAAGGCTTGATGCCCGTGCTTGGCATGAACCTGGAAATCCTGGAACGCAACGTCAGGACGCAGCGCCTGCTGGAAAAGACACAGCAGCAGGCCGAACGCATGGAGGAACAGGCCGCCCAGTTGCAGGAGCAGACGGTGGCCATCGAGGAACAGCGCAACTCGGTGGCGGCGCTGCTCGACGAGCAGACCGCGATCTTCGAGTCGGTGTCCAGCGGCATCGCCGTGATGCGCGAACGGGTGCTGCTCAAATGCAACGCACAGCTTGGCAAGATATTCGGACGTTCGCCGGAAAGCATGATCGGGGAAACGACACAGGACTGGTATGCCGAAGAACAGGCCTCGTTCGACATGGAGACGGTGAACCAGCCGCTCCGGCGTGGCGAATCGCTCCGTTACGAAGTGCAGATGCGGCGTGCCGACGGTTCCGTTTTCTGGACCCGGCTGAACGGGCGGGCCATCGATCCCAATGATCTGTTGCGCGGCGTGGTGTGGACGGTGGAAGACATTACCGATGAGCGCAGAACCGCCGATGCCATGCGCGAAGCACGGCAGATCGCCGAGGATGCCGCCCGCACCAAGAGCGACTTCCTGGCCAACATGAGCCACGAGATCCGTACGCCGATGAACGCCATCATCGGCATGGCCCATCTGGCGCTGAAGACCGGACTCAATCCCCGCCAGGCAGATTACATCCGCAAAATTCAGCAGTCGGGGCAGCACTTGCTGGGCATCATCAACGACATCCTCGACTTCTCCAAGATCGAAGCCGGGAAACTGACGATCGAGTCGACCGATTTCGAACTCGGGCGGGTTCTCGACAACGTTGCCGTGCTGATTGCCGAAAAGGCGTCGGCCAAGGGGCTGGAACTGATCAACGAAGTGGCTCCGGATGTGCCGGAAACCCTGATCGGCGATCCGTTGCGTCTGGGACAGATCCTCATCAACTACTGCAACAACGCCGTCAAGTTCACCGAACGCGGCGAAGTGGCGATCAAGGTGGAGAAGATCGAAGACACCGGACAGGACATCCTGTTGCGCTTTGAAGTGCGGGATACCGGCATCGGCCTTGCGCCCGAGCAGAAAGAGCGGATGTTCCAGAGCTTCACCCAGGCGGATACCTCGACCACGCGCAAGTACGGAGGAACGGGGTTGGGACTGGCCATTTCGAAGAACCTGGCCGAACTCATGGGTGGGCAGGTTGGCGTGGAATCCGAACTCGGCAAGGGATCGACCTTCTGGTTCACGGTTCGCCTGCGCAAGAGCTCGGCGCCGAAGCGGCGCCTCGTGCCCAGCCGCGATCTGCGCGGACGTCGCATGCTGGTGGTCGATGACAATGAACATGCCTGCGCGGTGTTGTCGGGCATGCTTTCCAGCATGAGCTTCGCAGTCGATACCGTGGCCAGCGGCGGGCAGGCCATCGAGACCGTACGGCAGGCCGCTGCCGCGGGCCATCCCTACGACATCGTCTTTCTTGACTGGCAGATGCCCGGGATGGACGGCACGCACGCCGGGGAAACGATCCGCGGGCTCGGCCTGTCGCCGCAGCCGCATTTGATCATGGTCACGGCGTACGGTCGGGAGGAGGTGATTGCCGGCGCCCGCGCCGCGGGATTCGATGACGTGTTGATCAAACCGGTGAATCCGTCGGTTCTCTTCGACGCGGCGATCAGCGCTCTGGGCGCGCATCCGGAACCCGTCGAAGCCTATGCCGTGCAGTCGAAGGAAAGTATCGATCTGAGCGCAGTTGCCGGGGCGAGACTGCTGCTCGTCGAGGATAACGAGATGAACCAGGAAGTCGCCGTCGAGTTGCTGCACGACGCCGGATTTGTCGTCGATGTGGCCGAAAACGGCCAGATTGCGCTGGACCGGTTGCGCGAACACGCTGTCGATCACTACGCCGCCGTGCTGATGGATATGCAGATGCCGGTCCTGGACGGGGTGTCGGCCACGGCCGAGATCCGCAAAATGTCGTCGTTCGCCGCCTTGCCCATCGTGGCGATGACGGCCAACGCCATGGAGCAGGATCGCGAGCGTTGTCTGGCGGCGGGCATGAACGATTACGTGGCCAAGCCCATCGACCCGGATGCGCTGTCTCGCGTACTGCTCAAATGGATCCGGCCGGGAAGCTACCAGCCGGTCGAAAAAGTGGAGACGAAGGCGGAAGGAATGGCGCCTGAACCCGCCGCAACGGCCGATACCGTCGAAGGACTGCCTGAGCGGATCGACGGGCTGGATGCCACGCTGGGCCTGCGGCACGCGAACGACAAGCGGGCGCTTTACGTGAACATGCTGCGCCGTTTCGTGGATAGCCAGCGGACGGCCATTACCGAGATCGCCGCCGCCCTTGATCGCGACGATTGGGCCACGGCCGAGCGTCTGGCGCACACGCTCAAGGGTAATGCCGGCAATATCGGGGCGACGTTGCTGCCGGTGGAAGCCGCTGCGCTGGAGTCGGCGCTGCGGAACCGGCAGCCGCGCGAAGTCGTCGAAGGACTGATGGAGGCACCGGCCGCGCAACTCGAATCGCTGGTGGCATCGGTCGCTGCCTGGTTGTCCAGCGAAGAAACCCCCGCCGTCGCGGCTGAAACGGCCGTTTCAGCGGTCGACGGCGACGCGCTGCAATCCGATCTGTCCCGGCTTGCCAGGTTGCTTGCCGAAGGCGACTCGGCTGCCGCCGATTTCTGGGATGCGCACGCGGCTTCGTTCACTTCGGCCTTTCCCGATCAGTGCAGGCAGATTGCGCATAGCATCCGACAGTTCGATTTCGAGGCGGCGCTTGGTACGCTGAAATCCGCCGCCGCGTCCCGGGGACTGGAGGTCTGACCATGCAGCGTCTATTCGAGTGGATCCTGCATTTGACGAGTACCCGCGAGTCCTACCTGCTGGCGTTGCTGGCAGCCCTGATCGTCGGTTATGCGGCGAGCGACGTCTACCACTGGAACATGGAAGACGACTACCGCGAGCGTTTCCGCGATCAGGCCTGGTTTGCCGCAAGCAGCCTGGAAAACGAAAACCTGCATGGATTGGCGATGGGTACGGCCATGCTGCTAGGACTCAACGAGCCGGAGCTGAAAGAACTGGTCCTGGGCCGGCGGATGCGGGATGATCCCGAGAGCCTGCGCCGGTTGCGGGCGGTGCGTCTGTTGCTGAACGCGGACGGTGTATTCGTGTTCGACAGCCTGGGCGATGTCGTGGCCCATGAAACGCCGCTCGGACGGCTGACCGGAACCAATATCTCCTACCGGCTTTACTGGCAGCA
>Ga0316613_10001498_pt1 | contig 15955 bp, 14 predicted proteins | sample OWC_soil_day10_C_2_FD_207647 | JGI IMG/M metagenome (GOLD analysis project Ga0316613, IMG submission 207647) | Wetland soil microbial communities from Old Woman Creek delta, Ohio, United States - OWC_soil_day10_CT_b | ecosystem: Environmental > Terrestrial > Soil > Wetlands | place: USA: Ohio...
TCGCGGCGCGGCAGGAAGCAGACGTCGAAGGGCGTGCGCGGGAACCCGTACCACTTCTCCGAGCCCCAGGTCACCGCGGCCGCGGCCGCCGAGCGCCCGTGGAAGCTCCCCTCGAGGGCGACGATCCGGCTGCGGCCCGTGAGCCGGCAGGCGAGGCGCAATGCGTTCTCGTTCGCCTCGGCGCCGGAGTTCACGAAAAAGACCGTGTCGAGCGGCAGTCCCGCAAACTCCACCAGCTTGCGCGCGGCACGCGAGCGCACGTCCATCGGCACCGCGTTGCTCTGGAACAGCACCTCGCGCGCCTGGCGGTCGAGGGCGGCCAGCCAGCGCGGGTGGCCGTAACCGAGCGCGGCGACGGCGTGCCCGCCGTACAGGTCGAGCACCCTGCGGCCGTCGCGCGTGTGCAGCCACACCCCGCTGGCGCTGACGACCTCGATCGGGTACTGGGCAAAGACCCGGGCGAGGTGGTCGCGGGCCGGGGCGGCCGTGGCGGCGGGTGCGTGGGACGGGGTCATGCGACGGCTCCGTCCCTCAAGTCCAGCCCGGCGCCGGGGCGGTGAGCCCGGCGGTTTCCTCGAAGCCGAGGAGCCGGTTCATCCACTGCACGCCACCGCCGGCCGCGCCCTTGACCAGGTTGTCGATCACCGACATCACGGCGACCGTGCGGCCGTCGGCGACTGCGCTCAGGTGGGCGTAATTGCTCGTGACGACGTCCTTGACGCGGGGCGGCGCGTCGAGCACGCGCACGAAAGGCCTGCCGGCGTAGAACTGCCTGAGCGCATCGATCACGTCCGCGGTCTGCATCGGCCTGGCCAGCGTCGCCTGCACCGTGGCGTGGATGCCCCGCGCGAACGGGCCGGAGTGCGGCACGAAGGCGATGTCGGCCGCGACGCCGGTCGCGGCCTGTGCCAGGGCGGCGATCTCCGGCCCGTGGCGGTGCGCGAGGCCGTTGTACGAGTACAGGTCGGAGTGCCGCTGCGGGTGGTGCGTGCCCGGGCCGGGCTTGCGGCCCGCGCCGGTGCTGCCGGTCACGGCCGAGACGAACACGCGCGGCTCGATGAGCCCAAGCGCCAGCAGCGGCACCGTGGCGAGCAGCGTCGCGGTGCTGAAGCAGCCAGGGTGGGCGACGTGGGGCGTCTTCACCGCGGCGAGGTGCTCCGGCACCGCGCAGCTGAACTGCGGCTGGCGGGCCGGCGCGCCGTGTCCATGCCCGTAGACGGCGGCGTAGGCGCCGGGGTCCGCAAAGCGATAGTCGGCCGAGATGTCCACGACCGTCGGGTGGCTGCCTGCGGCCTCGGCGCGGGACAGCAGGGCGTCGATCAGCGCAGCCGACACGCCGTGGGGCGCCGCGGCGAGCACGGCCGAGCGGGGCAGCCGCGCGGCGAGGGCCGCGGCGTCGTCCTGCGGGCAGAAGGCCAGGTCGCCGAGCGCCGGCGCCAGGTGCGGGAACGCGCCCGCCACCGACTCACCGGGCTGGCTGTCGGAGGCCACGGCCGCGAGCTCGAGCCCGGGGTGACCCAGTACCAGCCGCGCGAGTTCGCCGGCGACGTAGCCGGTTCCACCCAGCACGATGACGGGGATCCGCTGGCTCATTCCTGGCTCGCCGGAGCGCGGGCGACGCCGTCGAGGCCGGCCGCGGAAATGATGTGATCGCCGAGCGCCGGGCCGGAAGTCATCGCGTTGAAGGCCGCGACGCCCATCTGGTCGCGGATGATGTCCACGCCCACCGCGTTGTCGGTCGCGGGGCCGGTGACGGCACAGGGCTCGATGCCGAAGCGCTCGCGCAGCAGCTTGACGCCGCCCCAGGCCGCCACCGGATCGTTGGCGGAGAGCACGACCGCGGTGATCGACTCGCGGATGTCGTCGGCCTCGAGGATGGCCTCCACGCCGTAGGCCCCGAGGAGGCCGTCGCCGAGCTCGAACACGATGGCGTCGGGCGTGCCCGACGCCATCTCGTTGAGCATGGTGCGGGTCAGCGCCGGACCGCACTTCGCCGTGGTGGTGACGATGCCGAGGTCGGTGAAGATCATCGAGCGCCGCGCGCCCGAGTCCTCCATGGCGAGGATGTCGCGCCGGAGCGAGACGCCGGTGGCCTTGAACGCGTCGATGGTCAGCCCGCGGTGGCGCATGCGGGCGACGATCGCGCAGGCCGCGGCGGTCTTGCCGGCCTCCATGCAGCTGCCGGCCAGCGCCACGACCGGGATGCCGTGCGTGTCGAGCGCCACCGACTGCTCGAGCTTGCGCGACCCGACCCGGGCCGGCACGCCGATGCGCTCGCCGAGGAACGGGAACTGCAGCACCACGCCCAGCACGCGGCAATCGAAGGGCCGGCCCCTTTCCGGGTTGATCGAGTCGCAGAGTCCGAGGACGCCGCCGATGTTCAGCATCTGGATCACGTCGCCGGGACTGACCGACTCCGGCAGGTGGCCGGAATAGCCGAACAACGCCTTGCGGTGTCCCAGGGCGCCGACCACCACGTCGCCGCGCGAGACCTTGGCCATGCGGCCGCTGGTCAGCTCGAGGGTGTTGTAGCTGCCCTTGTTGTTCAGGATCTCGACCGCCAGCACGATGCCTTCCTCGGCCGGGATCTCGGTGGAGACGCGCAGCTCGTGCGACAGGCCGCAGGCCTGGGCCACCGAGGCGATCTTGTCGACGATGATCGTCTTCATCATGGCCTGCCAGCTCCGGCGCGCGCCCAGAACATGCACGGCAGCGCGACCATCTTCGAGAATCCGAGCGCGTCCTGGGGCGTCCACTCGCCGGTGGACTCGCCATAGACGCCCTTCGAGGCCTTCATCAGCGAGTACGGCGAGTCCACGCCCTCGACGAAGACGCTGCCGGGGCGCAGCAGCACGCTGGCGGTGCCGGTGACGCGCTGCTGCGACGACAGCAGCAGGGCCTCGATGTCGCGGCAGACCGGGTCGAGGTTCTGTCCCTCGTGCAGAAGGTCGCCGTACGGGACCGCGAGCGAGTCCTTGATGCGCTGCTGGCGCGCGGTGAGCGTGAGCTTCTCGAGCTCGCGGTGCGCGTTGAGCAGCACGTCGGCGGCCGGTGCCTCGAAGGCGACGCGGCCCTTGGTGCCGATGATGGTGTCGCCGAGGTGGATGCCGCGGCCGATGCCGAACGGCGCGGCGAGCGCCTCGAGCCTCTCGATCACGGCGACCGGATCGAGCGCCGCGCCGTCCACCGAGCAGGGGATGCCGCGCTCGAAGCCGACGACGTGCCGCTCCGCCGGCCGCGGGTGTTCCATCGCGCCCTTCGACAGCACCCAGGCCTGCTCCGGGATCGAGCCGGACGAGGTCAGCGTCTCGGTGCCGCCGATGGTGACGCCCCACAGGCCGCGATTGACGGAGTAGGCCGCGCCGAACGGCGGCACGGGCAGGCCGCGGTCCTGCAGGAACTTCAGCTGCTCGGGACGCTTGAACGCCCGGTCGCGCACCGGCGCGAGCTGCTCGAGGCCCGGCGCCAGCGTGCGCAGCGCCACCTCGAACCGCACCTGGTCGTTGCCCGCGGCGGTGCACCCGTGGGCCACCGTGCCGGTGCCGAGGCGGGCGGCCTGCTGGGCCAGGACCTGCACCTGGATTGCGCGCTCGGCGCCCACGCACAACGGGTAGAGCTGGCCGCGGCGCACGTTGCCCATGATCAGGAAGCGGAGCACCTGGTCGAAGTAGGTCGCGCGCGCATCGACGAGGTGGTGGGCGACCGCGCCGAGCTCGCGCGAGCGCTGCTCGAGCACCTTCGCCGCCGCGGCATCGATGCCGCCGGTGTCGACGGTGAGGGTGATCACCGGCCGGTGGTATTCCTCCCTGAGCCACGGCACCAGGAAGGAGGTGTCGAGGCCGCCGGAAAACGCGAGCAGGATGGGCGAGTCCGCCCCCGGGGTCTTGGTGGTCATGTGGTCTCTCAGACTCGGAAGGTGTCGTGCAGGCGCGAGAGCAGCCTGCGCTGTGCGGGCGCGCCCTCGGTGGCGACGAAGATCGTGTCGTCGCCGGAGATCGTGCCGACGATTTCCGGCCACTGCGCGCGGTCCAGCACGATGGCCACGCTCTGCGCCGCGCCGGCCGCAGTGCGGATCACGGTTAGGGAGGGACCCGCCGGGCGTACCTGCCTGACGAAGCCGGCCACCGCGTCGAAGGACTCGCGCGCCGGGGGCGCCTCGTCGGACAGCACGTAACGGTCGCCCTGCTTGGCGACGCCGAGCTCGCGCAGGTCGCGGCTGATGCTCGACTGGGTCGCGCGGTGCCCGGCGCGCGACAGCAGGCGCACGAGGTCGGCCTGCCGGCCGACGGCCGACTGGCTGATGATCTGCCTCAGGGCCTCACGGCGCGCCGCCGTGAGGGTGTGCTCGTTGCTGCTGGCCATGGGCCTGTCCGCATAAAGATGCAACATCATTGCATAAATATGCAGCCTGGGTCAAACCCCGGGCGCGGCACGCCCGGCGGGCCGTTCAGCGATCGATCGTGTACTCGATGTCCGCGCTCGATTCCTGGCCGGACTCGACGCTGATGACCCACTGGTCGCCGATCGTGTAGCGCAGCTTGAAGGTGTTGATGGCATCCGTCAGCGAGACGCCATAGCTGACGTAGAGGCGAGGCGAGAGGTACTTGCCGATCACCAGCGACTGCTCGTCGGCTTCCTCGCTCTCCAGGCTGACCTCGTCGATGCCGACGAAGCGCCCGAGCTGGCCGGCCAGCAGCGCGCCGCCCTCGGAGACCATGCCACTTCGGGACCCGCCCAGCATGCTGCGGCCGCTGCTGTCGAGGCTGTCGAGGCGGCGCCCGACGAGCAGCAGCGAGGCGATCTGCGACTGCGGCATGGAGGGCACCGAGAACAAGCTCAGTTCCGGACGACGCAGCCGCCCGCGCGCGATCACGCCCACCTCGTAACCGGGGACCTTCTTGCTGGCACGCAGGTCCACGCCGGGGTCGGCGATCGGGCCGCCAGCGAAGAGCAGGCGGCCGCGCTCGACCTCCAGCTCCTTGCTGTAGGCCTCGTACTTGCCGTCCTCGATCTCGAGTTCGCCCGACGCCGTCGCCACCTCGTCCGGCCGCGTCTGTGTCAGCACGCTGCCTTCGAGCCTGCCCCTCAGTCCGAAGATGTCGACGCGCACGTCCTGGCCGAGGGTCATGCGCACGTCGGTCCGGACCCGGTAGCCGCCGGTGCCCTCATCATCCTCCACGTCAGGTCCGACGAGCCGCGCGTCGGTCGATGGCAGCACGGCGCCGACGAGCTGCCGCGGCTCGATCCGTGCCGTGGGGATGGTCACGCTGCCCTTCACGACGATGTCCCGGCCGTCGATCCTGAACGTGAGGTCGGGCGACGCCTCGACCCGGGCCTCGGGGACGTCGGCCACCAGCAGTCGTTCGCCTTGCAGGCGCAGCTCGCCGCGCGGCACCCGGTCCGTCCACTCGAGCGAGCCGGCGGCCTTGAAGGAGCCTTCACCGGCCGCGCCGCTCGCCTCGAGCGTCAACCCGCTCTCCACCAGCCCGATGCGGGCCTCGATGCCGCGCAGCTGCAGGTTGGTGCGATACAGGTCGAATTCCCCCCGTTCGAGTTCGATCGTGCCGGCGGCGACGATGGCGCCGGGCGTGCCGCCGAGCGACAGGTTCGCCCGGAACTCGCCGGAGGCGCTGTCGATCTCCGGGACGAGCAACGGCAGCAGCCCCAGGCGGCTGGTCGTCAGCTCGATCCCGCCACTGAGCGGTGAGTCCGTCAGCGCCAGGCCCGCCTGGCGATCGATGATGGCTTCCGCGCGCAGCTGCAGCGCATCGGAATCCTCGGTCGTCACCTGCAGCGTATGCCGTTCGGGCACGCTCTCCAGCCGCAACAGCGTCGTGCCGAGGTCGAGGCTCTCCATGCGGCCACTCGCCGTGACGTACTCGAGTGACGCCTCGCCGAGCGTGCCGCTGGCATTCGCCGTCCACGGCTCGCCGGGCGGTCCCTTCGCCTGCAGCTCGAAGTCCAGCCGGCCCCGGTAGCCCGGCCGCCGTGGCAGGTCCACGCGCAGCGCCTCGACCGGGAAGGCCGCGGCGCTGATCGAGGTCGACCAGCCATCGGCCGCACTCCAGTCGGCGGCAACGCAGAGCCGCCTGGGTGTGTACACGAAGCAGGTCTCGTCCAGCCTGGCTGCTCCGTCGTGGACCACCAGCTTCAGCGGCGCCTCCAGCTGGTAGGGATTCAGCCGCGGCGAGTCGGACTCGATGCGCTCACCGGTGAGTTCGTAGGCGCCCTGCGCGTAGCGGCCGGTGCCGACCAGGCTCACCGCCCGTTCGCCCACGCCGACCTGCAGGTCGAGGCCATGCTCGTGCGCGAAGCCGTCCAGCGACAGGCGCAGGGCATCGACCTGCTGGCCACCGATCTCGAGGCCCGCTCCGCGCAGGCGCACCCAGGAGGACCTGTGATCGCTGAGGTCGATGTCCGCATCGGCGGACAGCACCGCGGCGCGCTGCCCGTTGAACTGCAGATCGCGGCCGCGCACGGACAGGTCCGCCCGCAGGTTCGGGCGGTTTCCCGGCGGCGCGCCCGCCGAGCGGATCTCGGCCTCGGCATCGAGGCTGCCGCTGGCCTCGGGCAGGAGGCCTCCGAGATCGGGCACGTCGAGGTGGGCACTCAGTGCCGTATCGGGACCGTAACGTCCGTCGATGACCAGCCGCGCCGGGCCCAGGCGGAAGTCGAACTCGCGGAATTCGTAATGCCCCGCCTGGGCGATGACGAAGGCGGCGCCCGTGAGTTCGCGGCCGCGAAACTGGCCGCGGACCGGCCCGAGGCGGGCCGCCCAGTCCGCGCCCCGGCCCAGGCCCGTGCCGGAGCCCTCGAGCTCGAACGCCAGGTCACTGTCGAGGCCTTCCCTGAACTCGGCGAGGTCGAGCTCCTCGACCGAGGTCTCGATGCTCCAGGGTCGTGTCGCACCGAAACCGACATGTCCGCGCGCCCGTGCGCGACCTGCGGCGCCGGCCAGCACCGCATCCTGCACGGTGATGCCGGCTGCATCGAGTTCGCCGGTCGCGCTGACCGACGTCTCCGGCACGCCGGGGGCCGACACGTCGGCGTCCGTGGTGTACGCGAAGCGTTGCCAGCCGCTCATCTCGATCCAGCCGCGCGGGCTCGTCACGGTCGGCGCGCCCGTGACCGGCCATGCGAGGCCCGTCCACTCGGAGCGGAACTCGAGTCCTGGCTCGGCGCCGAAGTCGAGCTGTCCCACGGCCGAGACGGACGTCCTGCCGTCCGGTGTCGCGAGACGCAGCGACTCCGCCTTCAGCGACGCGCCCTCCCGCGCGAGACGGGCCTCGACGTCGAGTCCGCCATCCGGCAGGCCCGTGCCCGACACGCGGCCCTCGAACCCGAAGGACTGCAGAGACCCCCGGCCGACGAGGGCGACCCCCAGCGGGCCGACCGGCGGGTCTGCCATCCAGGGAGCGAGGTCGAGTGCGGTGGATTCGAGCCGGCCCTCCCAGCGCAGGGCGGTATCGAGGTCGACCAGCGTCACGGTCGCGGTTGCGACCACGGGCGCACGCAGCTCGGCGGCGACGTCGAGCGTGCCGAGGTCGCCGCGGGCGCGCAGCGCGCCCGCCAGCGCCGGCTCCCCGGGGGCGGTCCACGTGAGGTCCCCGCGAAGCCGCAGCGGCCGGCCGGCCACCAGCCCGACGTTGCCGGAGGCGGTCCAGGCGCCGGCGTTGGCAGCCACCTGGTCGAGTTCGATACGTGCGTGCGTGACCTGGCCCGACGCCCTGACGTCGCGATAGCTCAGGAGCGTCGCGTTCGGCAGCGCGATCTCGAGGCTCCCGAGCGCCAGCTCGCCGACGTGAAGGGCCAGCCATCGCGGCATGAAGCGCGGCGTCGCATCGTCCGGCGGCGCCGTGCGCGGGCCGATCGCCACGCGGACCGCGCCGCCGCGCAGCGCGTCGAGGTCGAGGCGTCCGAACGCGAGCGAGACCACGTCCCAGTCGACGTCGAGGTCTTGTGCGCTCACCGAGACCCGGCCCGCGCGCAGTGCGAGCGAGTCGACGTGCAGCGGCCCCGCGAGGCGGCCGCGTTCGCCCTCGACGTCGAGCCCGATCGCGTCGATCGACTCGAGCACGGCGACGGCGCGGCGGAGCCCGTTCTCGGTGAGCACGAGCCAGGCGCCGGTCGCCAGGACACCCGTGACGAGGAGCCCGGCGAGGGCGGCGACGGCCAGCAGCAGCTTGCGCCGGGTGGTCACAGGATGGGCGTGAAGTTCATGTGGAGCCGCGGGTCGCGGCCCGTCTCGGAGATGGACTGGGCGAGGTCGATCCCGACCAGCAGGAACGGCAGCCGGTAGCGGATGCCCACGCCGACCGAGTACTCGAGCGGGTCGCCGAAACGGTCGAAGGCGTTGCCGGCATCCACGAACGCCGCGGCGACGAGGTTCTTCGGCAGGTCGTACTCGAACTCGACGCTGCCGACCAGCTTGTGGCGTCCGCCGATCCGGTTGCCTTCCTCGTCGGTCGGCGACAACTCCTCGTAGCCGTAGCCGCGGACGCTGCGGTCACCGCCGGCAAAGAAGCGGTAGTTGGCAGGCAATTCCTCGAAGTCTCCCACGGCGCTGGTGCCGACCTCGCCGCGCAGGATCATGTGCCAGGGTCCGCCCAGGTCGAAGCGGCGCTCGTCGCGTACCAGCAGCCTCGCGAAATTCGAGTCCGAGCCGAGCGAGCTCGCCGAGCCGAGCAGTTCCGCGTAGAGGCCACGGCCGGCCGCGTCGAGGTTGACGAAACCGGGCGGCAGCAGCGCATAGGAAATGCCGGGCACCACGAGGAACGTGCGCTCGTCGTTGATGGGTTCGTCCGGGTCCGTGCCCTCGCCCGGCAGGGTGTCGCGGGTGTAGTCGGCATTCACGAACAGCACGCGCTGCCAGCGGCCCCGCACCTGGGTCAGGTTGGGCCGGAAGGAACTGCCCTGCGTGGTGATGTCGCCGTTCTCGACCTCGCCCGCGAGCACGCGAAACGAGAGTTTCTCGAGCGCCGGGTCCTTCCAGGGGATCGTGTAGCTCAGGTCGATGGTCTGTTCGATCTTGGACAGCGTCCCTTCGGCCGCGAGCCGGTGTCCGCGCCGGTTGACCTGCCGGTTGGTCCAGCCGAGCAGCAGGCGAAATTCCGTGTCGGTCGCATAACCCGCGCCGATCTTGTACCGGTGCCGGTCGTTCTTCTGCGAACTGATCCGCACCGGGACCGTGCGGCTCTCGCGGTCCCTCTCGTCGGGAAGCACCTCGACGACGGAGAAATAGTCCGAGTCGTCGAGTGCGAACTGCGTGCGCAGCAGCAGGTTCGCGTCGTACCAGTCGCCCTCGCGGTAGCGGAGGTAACGCCGCACGAATTCGGGATCCAGGAAGTCCTGCTCGATCGTCGTCGCGCCGAAGCGGTACCGCTCGCCCGTGTCGAGGATCAGGTGGGCCGCAGCGGAATGGTTGGCGACGTCGATCAGGAGTTCGGCGCGCTGCCAGCGCGAATCGAGGTAGCCGCGGCTGGCCGCGACGCGCTGCAGTTCGCCCTTAACGCGATCGTAGTCCGCGTGGCTGAGCGGCTTGCCGACCGGAAGCTTCGACGCGTCCAGGACTTCGGTGAGGAACGCCTCGTCGCGACCCGGACCGACGATCGAGACCTCGGCCGCCGTGAGCAGGACCGGATCCCCCGGGACGATGGCGACGACTGCCTTCCACCCGGTCTCCCGCGGCGTGACCGTGACCACCACCTCAGGCTCGTAGTAGCCGAAGGGCTTCAGGGCGTCGGCCGCTTCCTGGCGGGCGCGCAGCGCCAGGCGATCGACGCGATCCTGGTCGAGGTCGGGCGACTGCGCATAGCGCTGCAGGCTCAGGAAGGCGGCGACATTGTCGCGGACCCGGCCGTCCACCCCGGCGATCCGGACTTCGATCGCAGGTGCCGTGGCGGCGGCTCCGGCGGCCTCGGCCGCCAGCCAGGACACGGCGAGCAGGGTGTGGAGCAATTGGCGACGCATCGTGGTTCCGGGGCGCAGCCGGCGCCCCCCGCGGATTCTAGCCGCCCAGGTAGCCGGGCCGACTCGTGTGAAATGCGATCACGGTGCGCCCGGTGGTTTCCCCTGAAGGCGAATAGCGCCGTTCCTCCACCCGGATCCCGCCGTCGCGCCCGGCCAGCACCAGGGTCGTGCAGCGCGTGCCGTAATCCGGGCTGACGATGAAAGGCGCCGAGAGCAGGCGTTCCCACTCCAGCCCGATGCCGGTATCGGGCAGTTCCGCATCCGGCGCAGGCTGGCGGTCGTCGATGGCGGCAAACAGCGATTCGGGCACGACCCGGCCTCCGGCCAGGACGTCGGCGACGCGCTGGCGGGCGAGCTCGACCTTGGGCCACGGGCTGTCGAGCCGCGCGTTGCTCAGCCCGTAGAGGCCGGCGGCCAGCGTTTCAGCCTCGGCCACCGGCCGGTTGGTGACGTAGCTGAGGCAGGAGCCGTCGAAGGTCAGCAGGTTGAAACCCGAGTAGGCGGCCGAGCCGGCCGTCAGGGTCGCCGCGTGGTCGGGTGCAGGGGTGCCCGCGGACAGGAAGCCGGGGACCAGCGCGCCCCGCGACGGTGCGCCGGCCACCAGTGCATCCGCCCCCCTGACATTGGTCACGACGCCGACCCGCCCGTCGCGACCGATCCCGAGCCACGTGCCACCGGCCGCGAGGTCGCGGCCCGCAAGGATGTCGGGTTCGTCGGCCCACCACCCAAGCGGGGCGGCCGGCCGCGCATGGAACTCGTCGCGGTGGCCGACCATCACCAGCCGGTAGTCCGGATGCGCGTCGAGGGCGACGACCAGCAGGCACATCAGGCGACGGCCCGTCGGCGACGCCGTACCAGCAGGACGGCAAGGGCGATGAGTGCCACGAGCGCCAGCACCGGCGCAAGCAGTGCGACGAGGGCAAGCGCCGCCGACCCGGCCAGTTCGCCGGTCGAGACGACCGGGTTGGCGAGGCCGCCGGTTGCCGCGGCGGACTTGGCGCGCGTCAACGAGGTGAGGGAGTAGGCCGTCGCGGTGGCGCCACCGCCGGCCACGATGGCGGCCAGCCAGCGGAACCAGGCGGGCAGCTCCGCCATCACGCTCGCCGCGACCAGCACGCCGGCGGCCAGCGCCAGGGGCGCAGCGACGACGTCGAGCACGTGGTCCAAGCCAGGAATGTAGTAACCGCCGATCTCGAGGACGGTGGCGACGCCCAGCGCCACCAGCGTCACGGGCTGTCCCAGCCAGTCGAAGCCTGCCGCTGGCTCCAGGAGCCCGAAGTGGAAGGCGAGCCCGGCGGCCAGCAGCGGTACGAAGATGCGGAATCCCGCCGCGGCGGCGAGGCCGAGCCCGGTCGCGACTGAAAGGAGGATGTCCAGGGTTTCCATGTCGTCAAGTCGCCATTGAGCGCCAGGCGTCCCAGGCGGTGCGGGTGATCAGTATGCACACCACCACGATGAACGCCGAGCGGATCAGCCGGTTGCCATGGCGGATCGCCAGCAGGGTGCCGGCCTGGGCGCCGAGGACGTTGGACGCCGCCATGGCTGCCCCCAGCCACCAGAGCACGTCGCCGTGCCAGCCGAACCAGGCGACCGCGGCGGCGTTGCTCGAGAGGTTGATGAATCGCGCGCTCGCCGCGGCGTGCAGGAAGTCGTACCCGAACACGCGCACGAAGCCGAGCAGCAGGAACGTGCCGACGCCGGGCCCGAAGAAGCCGTCGAAGAACCCCAGCCCGAGGAACAGCGCGGCACCGCGCTGATCGTCGCGGCGCTGCCGAGGCTGGCGAGAGAGGCCAGCGCCGCGCCCGCCAGGACGAGGATCGCCTCGCCCCAGGCCGTCAACGCGTCGCGTCCCAGCGGCTCGCGCCCGGCTCCTCGGCCAGGGGCCGCCGGGCGCCAGTGTCGTACCAGTCCTCGATCAGCCTGAATGACACCGACTGCGGTGGCGGGAGCGCGGGCGTGCCTGCGGCAATCTGCTCACGGCTGAACCACTGGACGTCCTCCAGTTCGTCGTCCTGGAGGTTGATCGCCTCGGTCTCCGCCTGGGCCATGAAGCCGAGCATGAGCGACGAGGGGAAGGGCCACGGTTGCGAGGAGTGGTAGCGGAGGCCTCCGACGCGTACGCCGGTCTCCTCGAAGACCTCGCGGCGCACCGCGTCTTCGAGGCTCTCCCCGGGTTCGACGAATCCCGCGATCGTCGAGTAGCGGCCGGCCGGCCAGGACGCCTGGCGGCCCAGCAGCGCGCGCCCGCCGTCGGTCACCAGCACGATGACGGCCGGGTCGAGGCGGGGGAATGCCTGCTGGCCGCAGGCCTCGACGGTACAGGACATGACGTGCCCGGCCTGTTCCGCCCGCGTGGGCGCGCCGCAGCGGCCGCAGTAGCGATGCCGGCTGCGCCAGCTGATCATCGCGCGGGCGTAGGCCAGCAGGCCGGCCTCCTCGAACCCCATCAGTCCCCCGTCGCGCCGCAGGTCCACGAACTCGCCGGCCTCGCGGCCCAGCGGCGGTCCTTCGCCGGTGAGCTCCGCGACGAAGGTCGCGTGGCCGTTGAACCGGCCGAGCAGGATCAGGTCGCCTGGATCCCGCAGCAGGTCGCGGCACGAGGCGATCGGCAGCAGGCTTGCCCGCGGGCCCGGCGCGCGATGCACGAGACTGCGGGACCGCCAGACGGGCACGATCCTCGAGGCAGGGTCGGCGAGCGCCGCCGCGATCGTTGCCGGGTCGCGCCGGCCGATCGACATCCGGTCGATGTAGGGACCTGAAAAGACGTTCGGGCGGGCCGACGCCGTCATGGGACCTCTCAGCGCGGGGTGAGCGTGCATTTTAGGCGACACGACGTCCGGTCGCATGACCGGTGCCGTGCGGCGCGCGGGTCGGACGCCTGCCGGCCTAGCCGCAGAAGACGCAGGCCGCCGGACGCGAGGCGAAGGGCGACACGACGACCAGCGCGCCGCAGCCGGCGCAGTCGTCGAGGCACAGTTCGCGCTGTCGCTCCAGCGCGCGGCGCAGGAAGCAGGCGTGCTCGAAGCCGATCTGCGGCTTGCGGTGCTCCTGGAGAAAGGCCTCGTAGGCCTGGCAGAAGCCCTCCGCCCAGCGAAGCTGCTCGAGGCTGCCTCCGGGCGCGGGGGCCGCGCCGGCGATCAGGCCGAGCTGGCACATGAACGAGGCGAGGCTGGCGGCCTGCAGGCGGAGGTCGCCGTTGCGCAGGAAATAGGCCGCCTGGCGCGGCGCCTTGCCGCGGTGCCGGCGGATGCGGCCGTCGCCCGCGTGCGCCACGTAGCTCTTGTAGAGCTTCCGGATCCGGTCGTCGCTGAGCCCGGTCCAGTCCCGGATCGTGCAGGTCCGGGCCTCATGACGGATCAGCCGCAGGGCGAGGTCCAGCCGCAGCCGGTCGCGGGTGTAGCGGTCGTCGGTGATGCGCATCGGCAGGGGTCCATTGACGGGGTTTCGGATGACTGGTATTTTTTTACCAGCTGTGACCCTCGGGGCCAAGACCCCCACCCATCACGAAAGGCACGGCTAGGGGGAGAAATCATGCGAAGCCAGGCACCGCTCGCGTTGCCGCCGCCCGCCGGGCCCGCCCATTGGGAAGAAGAGTCGCCGCTGGGGGTTCGGGTCACTGCCGCGCTCGCCAGCGCGAATGCCGGGTTCCTGTCGCTGGCAGCCTCCCTGCATGCTGCGCGGCCGGGGATGCCGGCGCTCGGCCTCCCCGCCCACGTGCTGGCCGGCATCGCGCGACTCGAGGCGGTGCAGCAGGGGCTCGTGCTGCCGCTGGCGCTGTATGACATCCGCTTCAGGGACGAGCGGTACTGGCGCCACGAGATTGCGGCCTGCGGCTCGGTGCACGACGGCCGCCCGGCGACTGCGCCGGATCCGGGTGTCACGCGCTTCACTCGCACCGCGGTGACGCTGGCCTGGCACTTCGCCCAGTCGGAGGCCCGCGCTGCCCGACTGGCCCTCGGCATGGAGGCACCGACCCAGCAGCTGCTCGCGTCGCTCCCGGTGGGCGCACTGGACGCGCTCGCGCAGCGGGTGTCCGGCGCGGTTGCGGCGCGATTCTGCACGCGCGAGCGGTTCTGGGGTCTGGTGACCTCCGCGGTGCGGTTCGGGCAGGACACGGCGGCACTCGAGCGCCTGAGGCTGCTCGGGCTGCAGCTGCAGGGAGCGGATTCCGCCCGCGTCCAGCAGCTTCACCGGCGCCTGCGGCGGACCACCCAGGCGTAGATCGCGGCGTTGGCGCACAGCACGCCGAGGGCCAGGGCCCACTGGACGCCGGCAGTCAGTCCCGGCGGATAGATGACCGGCAACAGGTAGTGCTCGACGAAGCCGCCCGCATAGGGCGTGTCGCCGGCCAGCGCGCGCAGCCGGTTCTCGAGCGGCGTCAGCGGGCAGAAACCACCGGAGACCTCGATCCAGGCCGCCCACGCCGCCGCGGGCAGGTGAACGGCGGCGACCCAGGGACGCCACCGGCAGAGGATCCCGCCGAGCACGGCGAAGACGATGAACGCGCCGTGGAGGACCACCAGCGCGTCGGCGGCGAGCGCGTAGCGCATGAGCGCAGTGCCTTGTTGCTACCCCGCACGCCGGAGTTTACCCTTCGCGACTCGCGTCGCGACCGCGGTCTGTCCCGGACCCTATCCCCCATGAAAGCGCTCTCCATCCAAGGCCTGGCCAAGACGTACCGCAACGGCGTCCAGGCCCTCAGGGGAATCGACCTCGACGTCGAGGAAGGAGAGTTCTTCGCGCTGCTCGGCCCGAACGGCGCCGGCAAGACCACGGCGATCGGGATCATTTCCTCGCTGGTCACCAAGAGCGCCGGCACCGTCAGCGTCTTCGGCCACGACCTGGACCGTGAACCGGAGCAGGCCAAGTCCTGCCTCGGGCTCGTCCCGCAGGAAATCAATTTCAACATGTTCGAGAAGGTGTTCACGATCGTCGTGAACCAGGCCGGCTTCTACGGCATCCCGCGGCGCCAGGCGCGCGAGCAGGCGGAGAGGTACCTGCGCCAGCTGCAGCTCTGGGACAAGCGCGACTCGATTGCCCGGTCGCTCTCGGGCGGCATGAAGCGCCGGCTGATGATCGCCCGCGCGCTGGTGCACGAGCCGCGGCTGCTGATCCTCGACGAGCCGACGGCCGGCGTGGACATCGAGATCCGGCGTTCCATGTGGGAGTTCCTGCGGGGGATCAACCACCGTGGCACGACCATCATCCTCACGACGCATTACCTCGAGGAGGCCGAGAACCTCTGCCGCCAGGTCGCGATCATCGACAAGGGCCGGATCACCGAGAACGACCGGATGGGCAACGTCATCCGCAAGCTGAACCAGGAGACGTTCGTCCTGAACTTCCGCGACCCCCTGACGGCCCTGCCTCCGCTGCCGGGCTACGACGCGCGCCTGGTGGACGACCACACCCTGGAGGTGGAAGTCTCGAAGGAGCGCGGCCTGAACGACCTCTTCGCGTCGCTGTCCGCGGCCGGGGTCGTGGTGGTCAGCATGCGCAACAAGGTGAACCGGCTGGAGGAGCTGTTCATGCGGCTGGTCGAGTCCGGCGGCGGGCCGCAAGGCGGCGCGCGATGAACGCGGTGACGGCAACGAGGCAGGTCTTCGGCGGTTCCGGCGCGCGCGTGCGCTGGGTGGGCTTCCAGACCATCGTCCTGCGCGAGTTCAGCCGCATCATCCGCATCTGGGGCCAGACCATCGTCCCGCCCGCGATCACGGCGACCCTGTACTTCGTGATCTTCGGCAGCCTGATCGGCCGGCGCATCGGCCAGATGGACGGCTTCGACTACATGCAGTACATCGCGCCGGGCCTGATCATGATGTCCGTGATCACCAATTCCTTCGGCAACGTGGTGTCGAGTTTCTTCGGCGCGAAGTTCGGCAAGCACGTCGAGGAACTCCTGGTGTCGCCGCTGCCCAACTGGCTGATCGTGCTGGGCTACGTCGCCGGCGGCGTGCTCCGGGGCCTCCTGGTCGGCGCGCTGGTG
>Ga0316613_10001499_pt1 | contig 15952 bp, 14 predicted proteins | sample OWC_soil_day10_C_2_FD_207647 | JGI IMG/M metagenome (GOLD analysis project Ga0316613, IMG submission 207647) | Wetland soil microbial communities from Old Woman Creek delta, Ohio, United States - OWC_soil_day10_CT_b | ecosystem: Environmental > Terrestrial > Soil > Wetlands | place: USA: Ohio...
GAGCCAGTCTTTCAGTTCTGGAGTAAGGTCATTATCACGGAAGACCTCACGCTCAAAGGCGGCAACATATGATCGAATGCGATTTGCTCGCTCCCAATTTGCTGCATCCGCTTCAAGTTGATTGAGCAGCTTCCGTTCATTTTCCAGGCGGGACGAAAGGAATGCATAACGTTCTTCGGCCAGTCTTCTTCGTTCCTCTCGGCGTGCGTCCTCATCATTTTTTTCTTTGATTTTTGCCGCCAATACAAAGATATCGGCCACTATTTCATCCAAGCGATCTTCTAAAAAAGTCCTGGGCGTATCATTCCATTTGCGATCAAACCAACGACCAGCTTGGACTGTCATTATTCCGGTCGGATGGTAATCGTAGCGAGGAATTCTTGGATAGCTAATGGATGAATCCCATCTGTTACGGTTCCAGTAGCGCTCTCTTGCCTTTGTTTCATCAGGAGTTTCTTCATGATTCGTCCTTCTCACATACTCGCTGATCTTTAATTCCACCACTGTGCCTTCAACATCAAGCACGGTTTGTTTTGATGTTGAGACAACTTTCACAGTGACAGACAGGGCATTTAATTTCTTGATCAGGTTGTCCATGATCAGGAGAGCCCGATCAAGTGAAGACTCCGTTACTTCGATATCCAATACCTCATCTGGAGCAGAGCGCAAACCTTTCTCACTGTTCCAGCCATTTTTTCTCTGTAGCCGCTTCTTGGCCGCGGCAACAAGAGGATGTGGATCAATAAGATTGCTCGACTGAACAACAGATTGCGCTGCCTTACGAGCGGTAGATGCCTTCAGCTTGGCAGATGCCCTAGCTTCTTGCTCTTCAGTACTTAAAACGGATAGTTTTACTGCGAGAGGTGCCGGACTCTTCGATGGGCCATCTCCGATCAGTTTGGGCAATGGAACGCGCTTCATTTTCTTCCCAGCGTGGACTTTCGCCCAGTAGCCACGGCTGGGAAGCGGTATAGCAAGCTTCTTACATATCTTAGCCAACCCAACGTCCGACAGGCCGTAGCGCTTTGCAGCAGTAGTTACTGGTTCAGACCATACTTCTTCATACAGCTTTTCTCGGTCAATTATTGGATCATTTTTGCTCATAATCTTTCCAAGTTAAAGTGAAGTGTTTAGGTGAATACCGCTCTTAACAGACACTCATAAAGATGCCTTGCTAAAGGGAAGAGCTGCAAAATTTATTGCTATAAATGGTTGGCGAGCTATAACATGAAAGCAATATTTACATGCTATATATACAAGAAATAGCTTTATAGAAATGTTAACAGCCTGCATCAAGTATACTCATGGCCACCTTCGAGCTGAACTGTCAGACGGTCGGATTCTGATCGCTACTGATGCACGAGAACTGGCCATGTGGCTGGTTGCTGCTGGCGTACATGTTGAGGCCGCCTTTATCGTGGATTGGCACGAAGGCGACATTTCGCCCAGTGCGGCGACAGCAGCAGCGATCAAGTTCGAGATGCGGGAATTACAGAAGAAGGGGCTAATCCTGCTTTTTCTAGATATAGATGGCGTTTTGCGGCCATTTGAAAGGCGATCCGAGCCGGAGCTGCCTTACCTGCCGCGTCTTGAAAGGGCCCTGCGCAACTTTCCTACTGTCCGGCTGGTTATTTCCAGCACACAGCGGGAGACAACGGAATTTGAAACGATCTGTGGATGGTTTTCACCGGACATTGCCGACCGCGTCATCGGCTGCACACCGATTCATGTACTGAATAGCGCCCAGGATCTGGCCGAAAGCCGTTATCGCGAAATCCTCGCGTACCTCAACTGTGCTGACGTCAAATGGCTGGCACTTGATGATGACGCCAGCCTGTTCCCACTTAATTGTCCACAGTTGATTCAATGCGCGGATGGTTTTCAGGAGCATGAAGAATTAGTGCTTTGCAAAAAGCTGAGTTTTTAGGTACGGAGATGGCATTAAAAGTCTTCCTTGATACGGAATTTACCAACTTTATTGATACGGGGCTGATCAGCATTGGTCTTGCAGCCGAATCCGGCGAGGTCTTCTATGCTGAAGTACCGTATGATCTGAGCGAGTGTAGCGAATTCGTAAAAGCGGCAGTCCTCCCTTTGCTCGATCCGGCATCATGCTCGCGCTCTGCCGATGAATTGAGAAAAACATTGCATGACTGGCTCGGTTTGGTGCGGCCAAGTCATGAAGAACTTGAAATTTGTTTCGACTATCAAGGCGATTGGGAACTATTTTCGACGCTTTGGACGGTTTTAAGCCATCTTGGTGTCAGCCGCGCAGAGTGGAAAGGAATATAAACGAGCTACTGCGCTACGAGTTTCACCAAAAGAATGCTCTGCCGGAGCATCATGCTTTGAACGACGCGATGGCGATGCGATATGCTTTTCGTGAGTTGCCCAGTAGGCCAGCCGATTAAATCGTTAATTCATGCGTTTTTGGATGGCCCAGAACATTGCCTAAAAACTCAACGCTATCAGTCGGCAAATTGAAGACTTTCTATGATAGGTGCCGATTCCATAACTGTTAGTGCTTTGCCTGCCGATGGCCGAGCATGGCGTATCGATTGGGTCGGCAACCTAGCGTTCCCCAATAGGGTTATCCGCCGTAAGCAGCCATCAGTTCTCTTGCATTTGTCTCTTGTGAGGGCTGACCCATATAGTGCTGGGGAATTACTTTCAGCCTCCGCAACAAATGTACAACATCAGCGCAAGTGCTGGGTTTCCGTCGGTAGTATAGGGCTATTTCGAGTTGGAGATATTTGGCGTAACGGACGTCTTGAAACCTGCCCTGAATATCAACAGGAGACTTTTCAAGATTTAGTCATCAATAGCAGTACAACAACCATAGTTAAGGCAGGCTTGAGCCTGAATGACGACGACTTTATTCTGCCATTGGAAGAGCACCCTTGGCATCGTGAAAACACGCAGTCATACTGCCTGGCCGTTGAACTTCCAGACAATAGGAGAATGATCATTCCCTGTTACGAGCTGATCCGATTTTATTTCGGCTCATCCGGAAATCTCCTATCCCAGTTGTTTCAACCGCCTCTGAGCCGAGATCGGCTCTATGTCAATCACAGATTCAACCGGTCGACAAAACACCTGCAGATCAGCCTAGCGCAGAGAGTCTCTGGATTTTCTGCAGCAGACATCGGACGTGTCGCGTGCGACCCGATAGCTTGGCGCGCGGCAGTCCTTGCCGGTACTTCCAGCCTTAAGGCTTCCGTAACTGGGCAGCTCATATACCCACAGGCAGTTTTTCCATTCGAAGGCGTCACTACACTGGTCGCATCGGGCAAATGGCTGTCGCATGGCGGCAGACCGAACGTCACTTTCATCGTCTACCGTTTGCGCTCATGCTCGCATCCGTTTCCCTTCCAATCGCTCCGATATGAAATAGCTACGGCAGGGACGTTTCGTGGTGCTGCTAAAAAATTTGGTAATGAGCCTGCCGGATTGAAGCCTGGCCGCTTCCGTGGCGCACCGGATACTCCAGATGGAAAACTTATCGAGCAGGACGCATCAGGCAAGCTCTCATCCAAGGCGAAAAGTTATCGGGAGGATAGGCGTTTTCCCGATCTCATAGGAAAGCCAGTTCTAAAAGTAAAAGCTCTGAGGGGTGATGACAAGCTTGCTGATTCTAAATCATCCCAACCCATTGCTGAATTTGCAGTCGGGGAACCTGGATCTGCAAGTAGGATACGCCCAGTAGACTTGGTTTTGGCGCACAAAGCTGCGCAGCAGCAAAAGAAACCCATTCCGGTATTTCTGCGGGCTCTGGTTGAGTATTTGAGTAATTTGAAAGATGAGCAGGTCAATTTGTTGACCGTGAGCGAAGAGGATGGGTGGACGATACCTATTCCTCTGGTCGGCGATGAAGACGGTGTTATCGATTTATTGGCTTTTCAGATTCAGGGCGAAAGCAGCATGCGATTGAAGCGTATAGCATTTTTTGAGGTTGGCAATGTGAAGGGCAAGATGATGATTGCTGCTATCGAGACAGTTTTTGACGATTGCCTGCCGAGCTATGCTGTTCAGTTACTTCAGGATTCACAGGACGTCAGTGAAGAGATATTTCGATCAATGATTAGAAGTATGTTGCTCATGGAATATAGTCAATTTAAAAAGAAAAATTGCCTGTGAGATTGCCTGCGGAGTTGGAGGGGATGTTCGCACTAATCGATGTTTTGTAAATAAAGCATCTTTATAGAGACAACCTTCAGGCATAGGTTGCTGACAAATATTAATAATTTCGGAGAGGTAGATAAGTTGTTGACATGATTAGCTATGCGTCTTATTATGCATTTATGCAAAATAAAAGTTCGTCAATACGACCCTTGCCCGAAATTATTAGGGATCTAAGGCGGGCATTTTCTGATAATAAATATAGTCAAATAGAGGCAGCTAGGGTCTGCTTGTTGAATCAATCACAGGTGTCGCGTTTGTTGGATGGTAAGTGCGTGAGGGTGTCTAAGGGTTTGTTAAGACTATGCATTTATGCATCTGTGAGTGTGTATGAAGACAACCTATATGATCCAGCTGAAGATGCCTCCCTCATGGGAGCTCTTCGTGAGGCGGTAGGAAACAGTTCGGTTCGTGCTCGACAAATCGAACGTGTTATGCGTGCTCTGGTGGAGGTGTGATGGACTATGATTTTGAAGTTAATGCTTATTCGTGGGGTGGCGAAACACCTATGCAATCAGCCAATGACTGTGTTGGGACTGAATATGCATATGGTCAAATCAGTGGTATACCAGGAATTACCCCAATTCTTCGATGGGCAGGTAGCAAAAAGAAATTGTTGCCCCATCTAAAAGCAGCAGCACCAAAGAATTTTAAAACCTATATCGAGCCATTCGTAGGCTCCGGCGTGTTGTTTTTGCAATTAAACCCCACGGCTGCATTCCTATCAGACATAAATGGTCATCTGATTCAAGCATATGAGATGGTTCGCGCAAAACCTCGCCAGCTTTGGGAGCTCCTCATATCATGGCCAAAAAGTGAAGGCTTCTACTACGACATACGTTCTTGCCAGGCATCACAATTAGACGAATGCACTCGAGCGGCACGGTTCCTATACCTGAATCGCTTCTGTTTTAATGGTGTATATCGCACAAATTTGAATGGAAATTTCAACGTTTCGCGTGGAAAAGGAAATTTGGGAATACCGGAATGGGAAATTTTTGCTGCATTTGCTGCTAGAATTGCAACAGTTAGTCTTGAAAATTGTGATTTTGAAAGCTCAGTAAATAGGGCTCAGAAGGACGATTTCATATATTTAGATCCGCCTTATGCTGAGCTTGGAAAGCGTGATCGCGGCGAGTATGGTGCTGGCACATTCCGATCTGCTGATGTATCCAGATTGCTGGAATCAATATTACGAGCAGATAAAAGAGGGGCAAAAATATTGCTGTCCTATAGTGCTGATCAGATTGACCAAAGCATCATAAAGGGTTGGCATGTCAATGAACTGACCGTGATTCGGAACGTTTCTGGTTTTGCTGGCACGCGCCGACATGCGCGTGAGGTACTCATTTCAAATTATGAATGGAAAGCATAGAGTTACATTAGCGGTGATCAGCGACTTGCATTTTTGTAACGCCCGCACAGAAGGAAGTGGATCAGAACTCTCTCACGTTGTTATTCAGAAATTCCACGAGTCACCTGGAAAGAACCCATGGATCGACTTGATGGAGCTTGTGAAACGAGAAAACATACAAGCAGATTTACTTCTTTGTCCCGGTGATATTACAACTCACGCAGCACATGAACCATTAAAAGTAGCATGGAGGAGTTTAATAGATTTAGGGAGAGAATTACATGTTTCCCTAATGGCATGTGCTACTGGCAATCACGATGTATGCAGCAGAATATCAGATACAACAGAGAAAAAAGAGGCGGCTAAAGAAAATTCGAACCCTATTCGAGAACTCGATAATCCACAAGATCTTTTTGAAAATCTTAAACTATTAAGTCCAGAGTACCCACTGCATGTTTATGCAGATACTGATATTCATGTCACCAAAAGACAGCGCCGCATTCAATACTTTGGTGCCGATTTTATAATGCACGAAGATGAGCACTACAGAATAATAGTGTTTAACAGTTGTGCAAGACATATAAATGATAAGGCAATCTATGAGCGGGGTATTATTGCTAATTCGACATTGATTGAATTACGTGAACAGCTCAAGGTGGCCTCAACTCCCAAGATTAATATTTTCCTCTGTCACCACCATCCTATTCCACACTCAAATGCTGGCGCTGGTTCATACGACTTTATATTTAGGGGGGATGAGCTAGTTCGCTGTCTGCAAGAGCACGGTGACTGGGTCATAATCCATGGGCACAAGCATGATGGCCGGATTGTCTATGCATCGCACGGCTCACCAGCTTCAGCACCTGTCGTATTTTCTGCTTCAAGCATGGGCGCAATTTTATCAAGTGAGCAGCTAAATAAATACAGAAATCAATTTTATCTTTTAGATATCTACTTACCAGAAAAAGGATGTAGTCGTGGTACGGTACGTGTTTGGAATTGGCATTTGAGTAATGGCTGGTCCAAATCAATTGATCCAAGGGTAGGATTAACTGATGGGGTTGGATTTGGTGAACGACGACATCCTGATGACTTAGCAGAAAAAGTTGCTCAGAGCGTAAATATAGAGTCAGTTGCTTGGTCAACAGTAGTTGAGGAATTTCCCTTTATAAATAATTTAACTCCCGCGGCGCTCAACGATTTACTTAAAAGTTTGAATAGGCACCATGATATTGTTGAAATGCGCGATCCAAATTCTAACTGCATTACGGAGATTGGCCGGAGCGCCAAATGAATAATCAAGAAATATCTTTTCTGAAGGCGTTTAATGCAAAAGAAATGCCTGATAGCGAGGTGGCACGGTCTTTTGTTTCATCTGAAAAATTTTCAGAGTTAGCAGGAGCATGGAATGCGCTCTTACTAGGACCTCGCGGAAGTGGCAAAACTACATTATTGAAAATGTTGAGGCTTCCGGCGCTTCGCATGTGGGCAGGCGAAGAAGCTGAACTATATCGGTCAGCCATTAATTTTACTGGTGTATTTGTACCTGCAGACATTACATGGAGTGAAATGGTAGAAGCGCTTGGCCGAAAAAAGTTACCAGCTGATATTCAGGAGTCAGTTGTACAAAGTGCTTTTTGCACCAATGTTTTGATTGCTTTAGTAGATGCTTTCGAATCGAGAATTTTACCTACGATAGGAGCAGAAGCAAGTCAATATCGTTGCGCTAAATACGATAGGGCTCGTCTGTCAGAGGCATTGGCTATTATCTGTTCACACTGGACTCTTTCTCCAAGAATAATGTCAATCTCTGGCATTAAGGCGGCCCTTCAATCACGTTTATTATTGATTCAACAAGAAGTGACAAGGTTGACAAAAAGATCAGTTCCAAATCGAGAAGATATCGAACAAGCACTACCATTTTTGTACCTTCATGCGGTTACCGCAGTTGAAGTTGCCGTTAACCAGTTTGATGCAGCTATTGATGATGCAAGTGGAAAGTGGGCTTTATTATTTGACGAGTTTGAAATTGCACCTGCGGAAATGCAAAGCTTAGTATTCCGCCGGTTTAGATCGGCTGGCAATAAGGTGTTTTATAAAGTTGGTCTTGCACCTTGTACAGCACATACCATGAGTTCGTTAGCATCAGTATCTGAGGCGACTTCTGGTAACGATTATCGCCACATTGAGCTTTGGTACTCAGAAAAAAAATCTGCTCTTAAATTTTCAGAACGATTGTTCAAATCAATACATGCGAATTCCATTGGAACACAGCACAACCAAATTGATCCTATCGGGATTTTTGGTGCAAATTATTTTGTTGTAGATGATGAGGATGAAATTGCATCCGATACTCAGCCATATGGAAAAGGTGAGCATTGGAAAGCGGTGTTTGAATCTCTAAAGGAGAAAGACGAGAGTTTTCGAAAATTTCTGACGCACAAAGGTATAGATACTTCAAATTTAGATACGGCCCCAAATACTGCCACAGGAAATACAATCAGAAAAATTGCACCACTTGTCGCTTTTAGAGATGCTTTCAGGCGAGACGGAGGTCCCAATGCTCCAAAACGTGGCCGCAAAAAACTTAACTTTGCTTACTCTGGCTGGGAGGCTGTATCCGCAATCTGTGAGGGAAATCCACGATGGCTAATCGGCGTCACTAGTATGATGTTAGCAGCTGAACCGTTACGTGCCTCTGCTGTCAAGCCTAGTACGCAAGTCGATAAAATAAAAGAAGCTACAGACTCATTCTCTTCTATGCTATCGATGGTCCCTACTGCATCACGTGGGATACAAACGAAAGAACCGATAGATAGGTTACTACGTCAAATTGGAGAATATTTTTTTGCAAGAATTGTAATTGACGACTTTGTTGAGGAGCCTCCGCTGTCATTTAGAATTGACGATAAAGTCTCAACGGACGTCCTAGCCGCAGTGCGGATAGCAATAAATCATGGAGCTCTAATAAATATTGCAGATCCTGATGATAAAAAACGTGGATTCGATGAATTAGTCGGGAAGCGATTTCGATTAGCGTATTTGCTTTCTCCTCGCTTCAGACTTCCATTACGAGCAACGAAGGAAGTCTCCTTAACGACTATTCTTTCAAAAAATATTGCTAGCATATCTAATGTGCGCCCAACGTTAACGCAAATGAATTTGCTATAAATTTCATGATAAATGTACAAAGCCTTAGCGAAATAACTTTGGAAAATGTTGTCAAAGAGAGATCATTTGACTTCTTTCTAGGCTATCTTTGTCATGAAACAAGAAGCATTTATGTTTTAAAGCGATCTCATGAAGTGTGCGCACGAAGAATCATGCTGGTTGAGGAAAATTTGCACCATCTCAAGCAGGAGCGAATTCATCCTGCCTGGGCAAAAAAGACAGAGCAAATTAGAGTACTTGTCCAAGATGATAAACCTGCGGATGATCTGCTTGAGCAAGCAATTGCTGAGAAACTATACGCATTTGGAGAAGAAAACTCACCGATCTCGATTTTGCTAGATGTTTCAAGTATGCCAAGAAGCATAATTGCAAGCGTGATGGCAACCATTGAAGACGTTGCAGCCACAAGAAAAATAGAAATGTTCGTAGCATATTGCTTAGCGAAATATACCCCTCCATCGGAGCATAATCTGGTAAACAAAACGGTTGGCCCTGTGCATCCGAGCTTCACAGGTTTCTCTATTGACTCTGGACTTCCAGTTGCTGCGGTCGTAGGATTAGGATATGAGAAAGGAAAAGCGCTTGGCGCTGTTGAGTATGTCCAAAGCTCAGATTGGTGGGTTTTTGTTCCTACCTCAGAAGAATCAAGGTATTTAAAAAAAGTTGAACAGCATAATCAAACTATTCTACGTGTTGTTGGATCTGATCGTAGATTTGAATACTCAGTACACTCGCCCTTATTGACCCTTTCACGTTTGGAATCGCTGGTTTCAAGTTTGCGATCGACACACAAGACGGTACTTTTACCATTTGGGCCAAAAATATTTTTCTTTTGTTCTTTACTCGTATCACTAGTGCATAAAAACTGTGCAGTTTGGCATGTGTCTGGTGAAAGACCCGCTACCAGGGCAGATATATCACCTTCTGCATACGTAATGTGCCTGTCTTTTTGTCTGAACGCAGACAGTGTTGAAGATCAATACAATGCGATTTGATTTTGCGTTGAAATAAGCTCTTCAACCAACCGATTAACTTAGTGAGAAATAACTAAGGTATGATGAATTCAGAGGTAAATCAATTTATAAATGAATTCACAATTTCCAAATACCAATTTGGGGGTGAACTAAAATCTTTTAAAAGAGCATTGAATCGAATCATTCGTGCTCGCCATGCGGTAGTGAGTCTTGATTCTAAATCTACTAATAGCCACGTCGCTAGTTGTGATAAATGATGTCGTTCACTAATGGGCCGCATCTCAAAGGGAATATGCTTCTCTACTAAAAAAATGTCTTGGCATTTAATTTGATTCAGTACGAATTCTCGAATTCGTACATGCTTAGATCGTGTAGTCATGAGCATGCAAAGATGACGCATGACACAATATTTCCCTAAATCCCATTCACTACATTGTTCTGGTCCCCTAATTCCACGATTTGCAGCTAGCTGAATGATGGCTGCTTGTGAGTCATAAAATAGTGGATCTTCTTCTGGCGTTTCTCTTAAATCAAATCCGCACATATGGCAAAAAGATAGAGGCGCGGCTTCAAGCGTATGAGGATTCCTCATGTCGACGCGATGGACTGCAACACCGGCACTGCATTTCGGACAGCGATCATGCAGCATGGTTCGGTGCTGTGTGCAGACAGTTTTTAAAGCCACACGCCAGCGTTTTCTGAAATAAGGAACAGGATCTTCTCGAAGGCATGCTGGGCAAAACTGTAATCCATACCCTTCAGGTTTCCTGTGATATAGCTGGAGCGCAAGTATCCATTGCAGAGTACTTGATAGCCTGAATTTTCGGTATAGCAATCCTTCGTATGCCCGAAGCGTGGTGGACCAAGTTGTCTCTGGTGATGTTCCTGTCCGAAAGCTGAGCTCATCCAGAAGCCAGGCCGGAGCAGTACGGTCGATATCCCGATTCCAGATCTGGAGTTTGTTTCCGAAAATGAGATTGCAGAAGGTCTGAACTTTGAGTCCATGTCCATGGGCAAGACGTACGAGCCAACATGACAGCAATTCGTCAGGTAACGGCTTATAACGAATGGGCCAGAGCGATGATGTCAGGCCGCGCATGGTGCTCAAATCGCCCTGATATATTGCCTTCGCTTAGAAGGAGGCGTCCAGTCTAGTTTGCTGAGTTGACTGACAGTGATCCTTTCCTCGCCGGTCCGTATGGCATCAATAGCCGCCGTCTTGATCAGGTCGCAGAAATCGCCCAGCATGCCTTCGCTTAACGAGTGAATTTTCAGCACCATTTCTGGCGCTATCAGATTCGACGGCTGTTTAAGGGGGGTGCGTCGCTCAAGCGTCGCGAGGAGGCCGCCAAATGCCTCATCCGGCCTCCATTTGGTCAGTATTTCGGGTGTAAAGCGGCTGGACATCTGTGGGTCGATATTGAATGCATTGAAGGCGTCTTCGATGCCTGCCGCCACGATAGATATCTTTGATTCGTTGCCTAGGCTCTTGATCGCATTCCGAAATTCCCGTTGCCGGTTCAAGCTGCCTGCAATCAGATGCTGGATCTCGTCGATAATCAGCAAACGCACTTTCATCTGCTCGAAGAGCACTTTGACTTGGTAATACTTTTCGGATGCTGAAGCGGTCGGCTTATAGCGCGCCATCAAAGCTTGCAGTATGCGGCTGAAGAAATCGGAAGTGTCCGGTTTGGTAGGGGCTTCAACCATGACCACAGGGCATATCGTACACTCGCCCGTGGGATCAAAGTCTGGTTGGTGAGTGCTGACAAAGCGTTCCAGAATCGATGTTTTCCCACTATAGGATGGCCCAACCAAGAGCATATTGGGCATTCTGGTGATACGCGGATGGTCGAGGAGTTCTTCCATGCGTGCGATCACCTGCCTGGCACGATCATAGGGCAGCCATGAACCTGCCTGGATTGCTCTGATCCTTTCGGCATCCGAAAGATCCAGTTGCTCCTGGGCTTTATCGTTCAGGTGGGCGTATGCCGAGATTGTTTCAGTACTCATCATCAAGTGGCTTCACCTTAGCTGGATCGTAGCCTTGAATGGCCGGGGGGAATGATGGCGATTCCGGCGTACTGACTGTGGGCAGGTCAATTTGTTTTTTCTTGCGTGCCTTCTCGTGTTCGATACGTTTTTGCTGATTGCGGCGTGCACTTTTGGTCTTTATGGCCGCTTCCGATTCAAGCTCACGTTGCCGATTGATCAAAGTGAACAATTCTTGCTCGCTGCAGTCTTTCATACCCAAATCTCTTGCCCGTTTTTTGGCTGCACGTAGTTCCCAAATGCTGACAGGAGGCAAGCTAAGGTCACGATAAGGTATGGCGCAATAGCGGCTGAATTCAGGGTCGAAGAAATAGATGTGGCTGATATCTCTTGGATCGCGTCTAAAGCGAAATTTACGGCTGTGGCGGGGAAACTTTGGATCGGGTGCGTTTATCCATGGTCGAAGAACGTCACTAAAATAATGAACATCATCGATGACAACTCCATAGTCGTTGACTACCCTTTCTTCAAACGGCATGAAATCTAGGCGTATCTTTTCTTCATCAAGACGTCGGGCAGGCAACCCACGGCCCGGCTTGCCATTGCCGCCTATGAGCCCTTCTCGCCATTTCTGAAGCGGAGTCGTTCCTAAGCCAGCGTGGATGCGCCTATGGTAACGAGCAAAAAACAAGACCAGCCACTTTTCCAATTCCGAAATCGTCATAGAGGCCCGGGCTTCTGAATCGTACTCACCCTTTTCCTTTGGCCCTGAAAAGGTTGTTCCCCCCACTGTCTTCAATGCTTCGGATACAGTGCCCATCAACCTTTCAATATGAGCCCCGTATTCCGGGTGCTTGACCGGCCGGAGATGGAGATCGATGTCATATTCGACACAGGCGACTTTCAGCATGTCTCCGCGAAATTCCCTGGCATTGTCCATATGCAGGATTCCCATCACGCCCCAGCACGGCCATTCAATCTCGTCTAAACCAAGTGATGACAGCCATTTTTCTTTTCCTAGGATCGCATGAGAAATGCACATCCCAGCTGACATGGCGGAAGGTGCGTCAAGGGACAGGTACATTCCGAGTACCATGCGGGAATAGACATCAATGGCCAACGTGATCCAAGGCCGCTTGATAGATTGCCTGGATTCCTCGTCCACGATGATGACAGGCAGCACAGTATGGTCAATTTCGACTAGGGCTAATGGCCAATCGGCATCGGGAATGCTGCCCTTATTGGGCTCAAAACGCAAATCCGTCGCGCGGCGACCCTTGCGACGCAGCATTCTTTCCTTTTCGGTTATCCAGAGGATGCGTTTTCTGACGGTTTGTGGATCCGGAAGGTGTATTTCAGCATTGGCACAATGGCGGCGTACTTCCTCAGCGGTGGCTGCAATAGAGGTGCCTTGGTCCGTCAGGTAGTAATTTTCAATACAGTCGGCGATGATCAGTTCGACCTCTTCAGGAAGACGGCCCTTACCACGTCCGCCTGATCGTTTGGTAGGAAGGAGTGATGAGAGAAGCCCGCTGTTACGGTAGGCTTGTACCCATCGATACAACGTCGCTCTACTTACATTGTTTTCTTCCGAGACTTTGCGGTAGAGCGGGCCTGCTCTCTCTTGGCCTTCCAGGAGCGGCGTGATGATTGTCAGACGTCTTTCAGCCTCGGCCCAGTCTGCATCGGAGATCTCAAGAAGATCGAGTGATGTATGGGCTTTGCTGGTGATTGGCTTGCCAGTAATTACGCGGTTGTTCAGATCGCCGATCTTCAGCAGGACCTTTTCTCCGGAAGCAATTTCGCGAGCCAGAACCAGGTTGACGTCTGCGAAGGCAACAATGACATAGTCGCGACCGTTGCTGGTGACTACAGCGCCTTTCTCAAGAACAAGTACTGCGTCTGGCATCTTGTTCATAATCTGTCTCTCATGGCAGCCAAAACGGCGTTTCATCGGTAAGCGGCCTATCCATATCAACCATGAGCTTTCGGGTGATGACCAAATGCCAGATGATGGGTATCCAACTCAATACGTCTCGCGTATCGGAATGCAGCGCACTCTTGATTTCATGAAAAGTAAGCTTCTTTTTTGCTGATTTGAGCACTTCGAGGACGGCTGTTATGTCTCCTTCTTTCGGGTAGATATTTCGAAACTCTCTCAGGAATTTCAGGTTGGCCAAACGAGGAGTACGGATTTCTTTTTCAGTTATGACTATGAATTCCCAGCCATTTTTCTCTGCATAAGATTTGGCAGCAGCAAATTTGGAAGCATATTTATGCCCATTCTTTGCCAAGTCGCTGGTGTGCTTGATCTCGATGAGCAATGGCCTGGGTATGGCTGCATGTGGCTTGATGGCACGGAAATGGACCAGAAGATCTGGCGTATAAGATTGAGAGCTTCCTGGTATAGGGATAGATGTCGGCTGCTCTTCAAAATGATCTACGGCCTCATCGAACTCCATAAGTGTCATGTATTCCTTCTCAAGAAGGGATTCGAAACCGAGCATTCGGCCATTCTTCTGGCTCGCGAAACTTCCTGTCACGTGGAGATAATTCTTGGGGATCTTGCGTACAGGCACAGCGTAATTCCAGAGCTAAAATTACTCATGATGTTATTTTATTAATTAAATAAAAGCAACAATTGCGCTATACCTATCAAGCTGGTTTAAAACTCAACTATTCACATTAAATTGCAAAATTTCAATAAAATTAAGTTTGGTCAAAATTTGGTAGACGTTAGTAATTCGCAAGATTTATGAGTAAAGAGCTTCGGATAAAAATTTCCTTGTATCTTGGCGTTAGTTTCATATTGCTGCTGCTCGCAATTTCTTATTTGCAACCAGAGCCCAGTAGTTTTCAATACATGATCTATCGAACGGTACTAGCAATTGCAGGGGCTGGTACTGTTGCGGTATTTCCAGGTTTTATTGAAGTTAGGTTTGGTAAATGGCTTAAAGCAACAGGAGTACTGGGGTTTCTTGTGGTTTTATATTTCTATAATCCTGCTCAGCTAGCAGCAAGGAACGACGCAGATAAAAAATATCCGCCGATTACTGCCGAGGCACTAAAAAATCTTAGCTACAAGATTGATGATGAAATTATTACAATCAATGATGGAAAAAGAGAATTCAACCCTGACTCTGATAAAGGTATGCATGAAAAGGCAATCTTTGTATATCTGACCGATTATGCATTTGGTGACTTGGATGGCGATGGAAATATTGATGCAATTGCAGTCTTGCAAGTTACAGACGGAGGAAGTGGCATTTATTATTATTTGTCACCTGTATTTAATGATCATGGTTCGCCTAAGATTGTTGGGTCAGCATACGTTTTAGGTGATCGGTTAGATTTTCGTAATATTTCTATTCAGAATTGCAAAATTGATATTCAGCTAATGATGCACAGACCTGAAGATGGTCTGTGCTGCCCGACGCTTTTTCGCAGTCTTGAGTTTGCTATTAAAGACCAGGGACTTCAATGTAAAACAGAGCCTTGCTCAGAAATTTGATGATTTCTATATATTTTTTGCAAAAATAATGTGCGTTATGGCGTACATTGTGAGTAACTTGTAGTATGAATGTGCGCCATGACTAACATTACAAAAAAGCTAGGTTGTTTCTCTCTAAAAGAGCTTGGAGCGGCATTTCGGGCCGAGCGTAAGGCACTGAAACTAACCCAGCAACAAGTTGCTGATCGATGTAAGTTTCGTAGGCAAACGATTGCCGACATTGAAAGCGGTAAAAATGTTGAACTGTTTACGCTTATGGCGGCTTTAACTGCCCTCGGGAAAGGCTTGCTGATAACGGATCGACGAATAGACCTCGATCAATTAGAGGAGTTTTTCAAAGAAGAGGATGGTGATCATGAATGTGATCTATCAACGAAACTCTTTTGGCGCGGATAAGTTCCAATTTATAGCAGAACTTGTATTTCATCTTCAAAAGGTTATATCAAGAAGAAATAACATTTTGTCTCATCTACTTACATAAAAAATCTCATAAACTAGTATTGCATTAACCTGAAAAAACAATAAAATTTCTCAATATCTTGTAAGCTCAACAATCATGAGCCATGTGTAAGGGGCATCCGCCTGAGGGTGGATGCCCTGACCGCTCCATGCAGCGCGGTCAGGATGTCCGGCTGCATGACTCCTGACAGATCCGATTACGGACGAGATATCGATTGCAGCCGGTACTCGGTGATATCCGAGATCGATACGACGGGCAGGTTATGAACCTCCGCGAAACGCGATACCTGCTCGCCTTGGGCCATGGTGCCG